>Ga0247844_1000293_pt1 | contig 108615 bp, 83 predicted proteins | sample LaCtaG_FD_192421 | JGI IMG/M metagenome (GOLD analysis project Ga0247844, IMG submission 192421) | Freshwater microbial communities from meromictic Lake La Cruz, Castile-La Mancha, Spain - LaCruzMarch201714.5m_1 | ecosystem: Environmental > Aquatic > Freshwater > Lake | place: Spain: Castile-La...
GCGATTTATCGCGTCTATTTTCGCGCGGCTGTTTTACATCGCGCGGTTGCAATATAAAGACGCGATAAATCGCGTCTCTACAATAAATATCTTAATTAGCACGATGCTACGTAATGTGTATACGGGGTAACCAAAGTGTAACGGTAGTGCCTTTGGCTGGTTCGCTGCTGATATTAAGTGAGCCTTTATGCAATAAGATAATACTTTGCACGATACTCATGCCTAAGCCGATACCTAGTAACGTTCCTGAAGCATCGGCGCGATAAAAACGCTCACAGACGCGGCTAATTTCTTCTTGTGTCATGCCAATACCCTGATCGGTGATGCTAATGCCTAAGTGCTTGGCGTACTGTACGTTTTCTGATGTGGCGCTGTGCAGGGTGAGCGTGACGGGGCTGGGTGCTGCGGAATATTTATAAGCATTGCTCAACACATTATGGATGACTTTGTGTAATTTTTCTTGATCACCATAAAGCAATATATCTGTTGTGGGTAAGTTTAGCTCAGGGGCGCTGCGTTGTTCAGGAAGCTTAAAATTAGCAAGGGCATTGTTAATGACTGTTTGTGCACTAATACTTTCAAGCGTTAACTCTTGTTCGCCACGTGCTTCTAATGTAGCCAGATCGAGTAATTCAGTAAGAATGTCAGTCATCACTTTGGCTTGTTTGTAAATGATGCTTTGATAATCTTTCTGTTGCTTTTCAGTTAATGGAAATGCGTGCAAAATTTCTGCATAGCCATAAATACTTGATAATGGGGTGCGTAATTCATGTGCTGCGGTGGTGATAAATTCACTTTTCATCCGATCAACTTCAGTTTCGTAAGTGATGTCACGAAAATACAAAATACGCGCAATACTGCCCACAGTATTATCCATACCAATAATTTGTAACACGGTTGGTTTTGGCGTGAGTAAGGCTAAGCTTATTGGTTTGATGACCTGGGTTAAGGCGTTGTACACACACTCGCTAAGCGGTATGTATTGTTCTGGAAAGGCGGCGCGTTGTTGCAGCAAGGTATCAAGGGTGTGTTCGGTTTCACCAAGCAAGGCAGTTGTTTCGATTCCTGTTATGGCGTAAAAAGCAGGATTGATGAAGGTAATAACGCCCGCAGAAGTCATGGCAATTAAGCCATCGGGGCTTAAGGTAAACACTGCATTAAGTTGCGCGTTTTGATCTTCCAAAGCATGGTTAGCAACGTGTAATTCAGCAGTTTTCTGATTAACAAGGCGTTGCACTATCGCGGTTCTGCCAGTGATAACAAGTAACAAAATTTGTAGTACCGACGCTAACATAAGCCCGGCCGACCCCACTAAAGGTACCGTCCATTGGCGATTTTTTTGTAAATAAGCGGCCGTAGGCGAGGCGGTAAGCAGCCAATGTCGATTTGCTACAGTGAGCGTTTGTTGCCATGCCCAGTCACTATCACTGCTATGGCGAGTGGCATCAGAGGTATATAAAAGCGCGCGCTCCTTGGGTGCCTCAGTATCAACAATTTCAAATAAAATATCTGGATTTTGTACGGCGCTAATCGCGATACTAACCATCTCGTCCACTTTGATCACAGCAACGGCAAAACCAATTAAGGGGGCGAAAGTGGCGATTTTATTTGCGTTTGTTTCACGTTGAAAAATAGGGTTTAAAATCAACACGCCTATGCGTTTTTGCTGCTCTTGAACTAACTGAATGGGAGCAGTCATGGCGGGTGCGCGGGTGTTAATGGCGTGCTGAATTGCCGCATGACGTATCGGCTCAGAGTGAATGTCGTAGCCCACGGCGGCTTTATTGCTGGTAAGCGGTGCAATGAAGCCCACGGGGACATAGCTTGGGCGTGGTTGGGCGCGAACCAATTGTCCTTGGGCGTTGCGCTCTTTAATTTCAAAGTGCCCAGATTCATTAACTTTAGCCATTTTAGCTTCAAAGTCTTGACGCTCAGATAACAGCACATAAGGGTTCATACTCAGTGCAAAAATATCAGGATTATCGTGTAGGGTTATCGAGGTAAAGTAATCAAAGGTGGTGAAATTTAGGTTGGGCGTGACTTCCACTAAGCGTCGTAAGGACGCTAAGATTGTTTTATGCGCAACAAAGCGTCGATCTAAGCGGGTGCTAAGATTTTCGCCATAGTCTTTGATTGTGTCATGTAATTTAGTCGTTTCCCACATTGAGGCAATAAACACGGCGCCACTTACCAGGCTTAACACGACCAGCATGGGCAAACTAAGCGTTAAGAGGCGACCTCGCCACAGGGCGGTTCGCCAATTAAAGAAAGTAAGGCAAAGCGGTAACATAACTAACACACCCAGTGCATCGCCAAGCCACCAATGCAACCAGCCCGACATAAGCTCATTAGCATTAATAATATGTGCCGCATAAAGCGAACTATTACTTATCGTGGCCGAAATTAAACACGCTACCGGACCCGCTAAACCCAAACACAGTAAAATATCGCGATCATCCGCGAGGGAGTGCCAGCCTTTATGAATGACTCGTTTAATTAACCAACTGCCAGTGAACGCCTGTAAAGCACTGCCACTAGCCATCCCTATAGCCACTATAATATCGGTGGTATTTAGCGGGTGATGAGTGTTGGCAACCCATAGTTCTAGTAAAAACGAACCAAACCAGATGCTGGACCAATAATGTTTGCCGTGTAATAACACCGCCATTGCAAAACCTGCGGCTGGAAACACTGGGCTGGCATAACCAGGTGGAATGGCAAGACTAATTCCTAATATTCCTAGTAGCCAATACGTACCCGAAGAAAGGCACCATTTAATACCCCATGCTACTTTATTGCGACGGTTCATAATTTTTTCTAAAAAAGGTTAGCAATGGACATGAAATAAAGTGAGCATACGGCGCGAATCTGCCGCACTTACACAAGCACAACTTGTTTCGTGCGGGGGGGGGGGGGGGGAGAAAAAATCAAGCTTACTCATATTTTTATTATCACTACATTGAGTTATGTTGAGCATAGTTTACCGTTACGAAAAAAAGTTACCTAGATTTTTTAAAGCCATAAATATAGTAATGTAATAAGTTAAGTCGACTTAATATTTCTACCATTAAGGTTTCCATTACGGCACTTTTTTTAGTGATTTTATGGTGCTGTCCTAAGCGACGCAAATAACTGTAAGTGGGCAAGGTGTTTTTAGTAATATTCTGCGCTAGCGTTAAGCTGAAGTCTGTATCCTGAGCCAGTTGCTGATAATCGCTATGACAGAATTGTAAATTACAGCGACCATAAAAGCCCCAAGGATTTAACGTTATTTTAGTGAATGGTTGCAAGCCTGCACTGCTAACAAAATCTGATAAAGCTAAGTATCCACCTGGCTTGAGAACGCGATACGCTTCTTGAAAAAAGCGTGTTCGGTCAGGAAAATGAAAAATACACTCCACCGCCAACACCACATCAAAACTATTGTCAGGAAAAGGCAGTTCACAGGCGTTACCTTGTTGAAAGTGTAAAGTATTGTGTGGATGTGCAGTAACGGTATCTCGGGCACGTTCTAGCTGTCGCTCATCTAAGTTTAAGCCCACTAAATCCATACGAATAAATTGCTCATTGATTTGTGCAAGCGTGCCACCAAAACCACAGCCCACATCTAGTACGTGTAAGCCGTGCGTAATATGCCCAGCTAAACACACTTGTTGGCTAAGATTTTCTGTAGCGAGTGCAAAATCTTCAGTGCTTAATGTGGCGGTGCTAGGATTTTCCCAATACCCCCAATGCACATGTTTACCAAAACTTTTGGTCACTGCGTCATTGCCGTCTTTAAGTAAGGTGAGTAAAAAATCAAAATAAGGTAAATTAACCGCAGGCGTGGTGCTGGGTTGCTGGGTGTCTGAGTTAGCAAAGGGTTTCATTAGGTCATCCAAAAATAAGGTAAAAAAGCTAAATAGCCCGCCCTCTTTGTTTAAAGAGAACAACATGCTTAGGGTGTAGTTTTTAGCAGACGGACTGAATTTTTACAAAAAAAATACGGGTTATGACTAGGTTTTAACACAAATAGCGTTAGTTTACGTATTTAAGGTGACAGTTTTTAGTCATTCATCACTTAGTGTTAAAAATTAGGCTTCGGCTGTGCACAGCCAATCATGTAGCATTGCGATAACACCATTTTTTTAATTATTTAAAGAGCATCTACTTATGATGAAGTTTTTTTTAGGGCTGGTCTTGTGCGTGTCAGCAGCGGTTCATGCTGAGGTTTTTACTTGGCAAGATCTGCGTGGGCGACAGCATTATTCAGATCAAGCCGATATTAAGGCTAAGCCGCTGGATATTAAGCCTGGTTTTGGTTATCAACAGGTTAAAACGGTTTTTGATGGTGACACACTGGTCTTGGCTGATGGTCAAAAAGTACGGTTATTGGGCATTAACACTCCTGAAGTCCAGCATAGAAATCAACAAGAGGAAGCGGGTGCTGAAGCGGCTAAGCAATGGTTGCTTGCTCATACTCAGAATACGCGTGTGCGTTTAGAACACGGTGCGGAACGCCTAGATAAATACAATCGTCTGTTGGCGCATGTGTTTACCGAAAAAAATGAGCATCTTAATTTGCAATTAGTGGCAGAAGGTTTGGCTACGGTGGTTATTTATCCCACCAATTTATTGTATGTAACTGAATTAACCGCCGCAGAAGATAAAGCAAGGCTTGCTAATAAAGGGCTGTGGGGACGTGCTGAGTATGCACCCGTGCAGGTAATTCAAGTAAGCCCTAAAGATTATGCCACGCGGCAATGGTTGCGGTTGCAGGCGCACGTCACTGATATTCGATTTACAAAAAAATATGTTTATTTAGAGTTAAGCCCCGATTTTGATTTGCGTATAGAAAAACAATGGCTCAGTCTTTTCCCCGACCTTGCGAGCTATCAACATAAAAAGCTTGAGGCGCGAGGCTGGATTAATCATCGAAAGGGGCATCAATCCATGCTAATTCGTCATCCCAGTGCGTTAAGCTTTGTGCAATAGCGTACGCAACACCTTGAGCAGGTGTAGTCGGTACGAATTCATTCGCACAGCGTGCTACTTCTAATCTTGCTTATCCTGAGCGATTGTTTTTTAATACCTCCGCTAATGCGTGTGCTAACAAGTTGACTTATAATGCCGCGTGGAGAGCAAGCACCAACAGTAGGCGCTTTAAGCAAAGCGTGCTCTCCTGCTGTGTTCAGTCGAAGCCTGTCATGAGCCAGTCGAATGCGGTGGGCGGTTGCCGCTCATGACTTACCACGAACGGCTTAAGCTCATGCTGTCCCGTGTTAAGTGGGTAGCCTGTTCAGTCTTAAGTGATTAGCTGTTTTTATGATTTCAACCAAGAGAGTTACTATGAAAAAAATTACATTGATTACCATCGCCGCTGTATCCTTTTTTGCTGTGGGGCAGGTTTTTGCTCATGGCCCTGTGCGTCAAAAAGCAGAAGAAGATATTACTATCAATGCTCCTGCTGAAAAAGTATGGGCAATTATCAAAAATTACGATGATATGTCGTGGTTACCCAGCGTAAAAAGTACCACAGCTGATAAAGGCAATAAAAAAGGCTCGTTGCGCGTGTTGACATTGCAAAACGGCGGCACAATTACTGAAGAATTGAAAAAGTATGATGAGCAAAAAATGACGTATGCTTACAAAATCACCGATATGAGTATTGCTAAAACCATTACTCATTCAGGTGCAGAAGAGCAAGTGCCTGTGTTACCAGTGGATAATTATGCGGCGTCAATTGAGGTAGAAGCCAACGGCGCAACCTCGGTTGTGGCGTGGAAGTCTGCTTATTATCGTGCATACATGAATAATAATCCGCCTGAAGAAATGAATGAAGAAGCGGCTAATACGGCAGTAACGGGCGTTCTAAAATCAGGTTTAGCCAATTTAAAAGCTTTGGCAGAAAAATAATAATATGCGTTATTTTTTTAGCAATGGTTTCGTGGCAGTGTGGCTCATCGCACTGTCTACGTGCCAGGTGTGGGCTGCACCCTTTGCCTGTATCAGTAATCAATTAAGTGACAGTGTGTCGATTATTGATACGCCTACGCAGCAGGTTATTCGTACTGTTCCTGTTACCGGTAAACCTGCTGGCGTGGCAATGGCAAGAGATGGCAAGTTTTGCTATATCAGCACACCAGAAGCACAGGGTTTTGCTGTGTTGGACATGCAGACGTATCAAGTTATTCGGCACGTAGCAGTGAGTGATGGTGCTTTAGGCATTGCGCTCAGCCCCAATCAACAGTTTATTTTTGTGGCAGATTGGTATCACAATACTGTCTCTATGCTTAACGCTAAAGACTTTACACTGTTAAAAACCATTACGGTAGGGCAGTCACCCTCAGGTTTAGTGGTAAGTCCTGATAGCCATTGGTTATATGTCGCTAATCGCTTAAGCAATTCGGTGTCAAAAATAGCCTTAGCTGATTTTAGCGTGGACAGTACGGTTACTGTGGGTGCGCATCCGTTTGGATTAAGTCTTGATAGTCGAGGTGAACGTCTTTATGTGGTCAATGTGGAAAGTGATGATGTCAGCGTGGTCACAACGCAAACCATGCAAAACATCGCCACTATTCCTGTAAGTATGTTGCCTTATGCCGCCACACTGGCCTTAAACGATGAGCGTTTATTGGTGACTAATCAGGAAGATAATAGCGTTTCTGTTATTGATACTGTCACCCTTAAGGAGCTGACACGATTAACAGTGGGCGAGCGACCTGAAGGTATCAGTACCCATCCCGATGATCGACTGGTATATGTTGCTAATTGGTTTGAGGGCACTGTTTCAGTTCTTGATGCAAAAACCTTGCGTGTTGTGAATACCATTAAAACAGGGGAGGGCAGTCGTGCCTTTGGACAGTTTATTTCTACTCATTAATAACAGGAGTTAACATGGCTGAAACAGTCGATGAATTAACAATCAGTTACCTAGACGGCGATATTGAAACCGTTAAGGAGCTTGATAAAAAAGTCCTTACAAAAGGCGCGTGGGCAACAGTGATTTACCGTTATCAAGATTGGAATCGTAGCAAAGAAGAATATGGTCCAGATAAATACACTATTCGTCGTTATCAAAAACGCAATGGTGAGTATCAACAAAAATCAAAATTTAATATTTCAAGTAAAGATCAGGCGCAAAATATTATTGCAGCTTTGCAAGATTGGCTAGAGCAGTAAGTTACTTGATGTTAAGTCATAAATATCATCATTTCGGCATGGCTTGCCTGAATAATGAGTAATTTATCGTTCAAATTTAAGTAGAAAAGCTTTAGCTTTTTTACTTGTTATGACGCTAATTGCTAAATCATGGTTCAATCATTCGATCAACTCATGGTTCACCACGAACGGCTTAAGCTGAATTCATATAATAACTTTTAACGGTGTCTCGCGTTAAGTTAGTAGCCTAAATAATTAAGCCGTTTTCTTATTTCTCCTGCCCATTATTAAGTTCATGACATTAATTGATTCACGCGATGATGTACAAAAAAAATTTAAAGCGGCGGCGTTGGAATATCATGAATTTCCCGTGCCTGGCAAAATTAGTGTTATGCCTACCAAGCAGCTTGCTAATCAACGTGATCTTGCCTTGGCGTATTCACCAGGAGTTGCCGCTACCTGCGAGGCTATTGTTGCCAATCCTGAAGAAGTCTCAAAATATACGGCACGCGCTAATTTGGTGGCGGTGATTACCAATGGCACGGCGGTGTTAGGCTTGGGCAATATTGGTCCATTGGCAGCTAAGCCGGTAATGGAAGGCAAGGCCGTGTTGTTTAAAAAATTTGCGGGTATCGATGTCTTTGATATTGAAATCAATGAAACCGATCCAGATAAATTATGTGACATTATTGCTGCGTTAGAGCCTACGTTTGGGGGCATTAATTTAGAAGACATCAAAGCACCTGAATGTTTTTACATTGAACGTAATTTACGAGAACGGATGACTATTCCCGTTTTTCATGATGATCAACATGGTACGGCGATTATTGTCGGTGCCGCAGTATTAAATGGCTTGCAGGTGGTGGGCAAAACCATGAGTGCCTGTAAGTTGGTGGTTTCTGGCGCAGGCGCAGCAGCCTTGGCCTGTTTAGATTTATTGGTGGATTTAGGTTTTCCAAAATCTAATATTTACGTCACTGATTTAGCGGGCGTTGTTTATCAGGGTCGTCAAGAACTCATGGATCCAGCTAAAGCACGATTTGCTCAGGTAACAATGGCGCGCACGTTAACGGACGTTATTGCCGATGCAGATATTTTTCTTGGCCTTTCTGCAGGTGGCGTATTGACGGGGGTAATGGTGGCAAGTATGGCGGCAAAACCGTTAATTTTTGCGTTAGCCAATCCAGTGCCAGAAATTTTGCCTGAAGCGGTAAAAGCGGTAAGGGCCGATGCGATTATTGCTACAGGACGTTCTGATTATCCCAATCAAGTCAATAATGTTTTATGTTTCCCTTATATTTTCCGAGGCGCGTTGGATTGTGGGGCAACAACTATAACCCGTGCTATGGAAATTGCGGCTGTTCATGCGTTAGCAAAATTAGCACAAGTTGAGCAGTCTGATATTGCCGCAACCGCGTATGGCAACGATTGCCTCTCGTTTGGCGCTAATTATTTAATTCCCTTACCCTTTGATCCACGCTTAATGAGTACCCTTGCACCTGCGGTGGCGCAAGCTGCGGCTGCCTCTGGTGTGGCACGTCGGCCTATTCAAGACATGACTGCCTATATTGAACGCTTGCAACAATTTGCTTATCACAGCGGCAGTGTTATGCAGCCTATTTTTCATCATGCGAAAAAAATTCCTGCCAGCGCTAAGCGGATTGTTTTTGCAGAAGGTGAAGATGAGCGCGTGTTGCGGGCGGTACAAATTATTGTCGATGAACAACTGGCGCATCCGTTATTAATTGGACGACCAGCAATTATTGAGCAACATCTTAAAACCTTAGGTTTACGCTTAGTGATGGAGGTAGATTTTCAGTGTATCGACCCTTTTTCAAATGCCTTGTATCCTGATTTTTGGCAGAGTTATTTAGCCGCCACGATTAGAAAAGGCGTGACCGAGCAATCAGCACAGTTAGAAATGCGGCGCAGACCAACGTTAATTGCCGCCATGTTGATTCATAAAGGCTTAGCTGACGGCATGATTTGCGGAACAATTGGCACTTATGCCTTGCATTTACATTATGTTGATCAGGTTTTGGGCAAACGTGCTGGCGTTAATGTCTATGCAGCAATGAATTGCTTGGTATTGCCCGATCGTCAATTGGTGCTGACCGATACGCATGTTAATGAAAACCCAACCGCACAGCAATTAACTGAAATCACCTTACTGGCTGCTGAGCAAATGCGTCTATTAGGTTTAGTGCCACGGGTGGGGTTATTATCTCATTCTCATTTTGGCTCTAGTCAAAGTGACTCAGCGCAAAAAATGCGTGCAACCTTGGCACTGTTGCATACCCTAGCCCCTGAGTTGGAAGTGGAAGGTGAGTTGCATGGCGATTGTGCGGTAGATTTTGTGCGTTTAAAAAAATCCATGCCCAATACATCGCTTACTGAAAGTGCTAATTTATTAGTATTGCCAACGCTTGATGCAGCCAATATCGCTTATAACTTATTGAAAGTGACTGCAGGCAATGGTGTTTCAATAGGTCCCATTTTATTAGGCTGCGCTAAACCAGTACAAATCGTCGCGGCATCGGCAACGGTGCGACGAATTGTTAATATGACTGCGTTATGTGTTGTTGATGGTGTCTTAGGGCAAGATTCTTAGCGTAAAATTAAGGTTTAACCACCTTACCTTAACTACGGAACGCCAGTAGAAGGCGTGTATTAAGGCATTGAAAGAAGTATGAAAAACGTCCTCAACACTGCACGTTTTTTAAATCTTTGATGTTAAATTATCTGGGAGAGACTGCTCTTATAGTCTCTATTGCTTATTGCTTGGAGTAAAAAAGCTTCAGCTTTTTTTCGTGTGAGTACAGTAATAGCTGAATAGACTGTGAAGGTATTGGCATCAGTGTTAACTGTCATTGTCATAATGAAACATGCTGTAGCCTGAATAGTTTCACTTATTTTTATAGCGCATCGACAAAAGGAAACATAATCAATGAAAACCGTACTGATTACTGGTGCAAATCGTGGTTTGGGCTTGGCGTTTTGCCAATATTATCTGGCTGAAAATTGGCATGTAGTGGCGTGTTGTCGACACCCTGACTCAAGCACGGCCTTGCTTGCCTTGGCAGAAGCCTCGCCACACTTGCGTATCGAAGCGCTTGAGGTGACTGATTTTGCGCAGATAGATGCTTTGGGAGCAAAACTAAGCGGCATACCTATTGATATACTCATCAATAATGCGGGTATTTATCCAGATACTGCCAGCAATGCTTTGGGACACGTTGATTACGCTGCATGGCAGCAGGCTTTTTTGGTCAATACGCTGGCACCCGTCAAGTTAACAGAAACAATGTTGGCTTCGCTTCATCTAGGACGTGACAAGCTGATTGTCTGTATTAGCAGTTTAATGGGCAGCATTACCGATAATACATCGGGCGGCAGTAGTTATTATCGCAGTAGTAAAGCGGCGTTAAATGCGGTGATGAAAAATTTATCCTTGAGCTTACAAAAAGACGCAGTGGGCGTGTTGATACTTCATCCAGGTTGGGTCAAAACCGATATGGGCGGCGCAAATGCACTGATTGACGCGGATGTGAGTGTGCGCGGTATGGGTCAAGTAATCAAAGAGTTTACGTTAACGCAATCGGGTCAGTTTATTAACTATGATGGCAAAATTTTACCGTGGTAAATTTATGATTAAAATAATCAATGCAGTGCTGTTGTCTGTTAGTTCATCTATGGGCGTTGCAGCGGTCAGTATCCCTGAGACATTGCTGCCACCGTTAGGGCATCATCAAACCCTGAGGGCACATGCCAAAGGTGATCAGATTTATCTGTGCAACACGGTTAACAAGGCTTATCACTGGACGATTCAAGCCCCTGATGCACTGTTATTGGATGAGCACGGTGAGCGTATTGGTAAACATTATCAAGGGCCTATTTGGGAGTATCACGAAGGTAGTCAGGTGCAAGGTAAGATTTTGCAGCGTCAAACAGTCACCCCAAATGATTTGAGTTGGCTGTTGGTGGAGATTATTCATCATCGTGGACACAGTGATTTTAGTCATACGCGGTTTATTAATCGGATTAATACACAGGCAGGATTGCCGCCCGTAACGGGCTGTGACAGTAATCATCTGGGCGCAGAAAAAAGAGTGCCTTATCAGGCAGATTATATTTTTTACACGACCGATTAAACTGTATCGCACATGACTGAGCAGGCGTTGCGTGATCTTGCCGAGCAGATTAAATCCTGGGGAACTGCCTTAGGATTTCAGCAAGTGGGCATTACGGATACTGATTTGTCGGAGGCCGAAGAGCATTTACATTCGTGGTTAGCGCAAGGTTTTCATGGTGACATGCAGTATATGTCTCAGCATGGCTTAAAGCGCTCACGACCTGATTTATTGCACGAAGGTACGCTACGGATTATTTCTGTTCGCTTGGATTATTACCCTGAAGCACAGAAGACCACGCAGCAGGTGCTGACCGAACCCACGGCCGCCTTTATCTCCCGTTATGCCTTAGGACGTGATTACCATAAACTAATGCGTAAACGCTTACAGAAGCTTATTGATCGCATCACCGCAGCGTTGCCAGCGGCTTCTCACGAGGCATTATCTATGCGTGCTTGGGTTGATAGCGCGCCAGTGTTAGAAAAAGCAATTGCCCAAAAAGCAGGCTTAGGGTGGCTTGGTAAGCATTCAAATGTGATTAATCGGCAAGCGGGGTCGTGGTTTTTTTTAGGCGAAATATACATCAATTTACCCTTACCTATTGATGCTCCAGCCACTGCGCATTGTGGTGAATGCTCCGCCTGTTTAACTATTTGTCCAACTCAAGCCATTGTTGCACCCTATCAGGTTGATGCGCGACGCTGTGTTTCGTATCTCACTATAGAGTTGCAGGGCGCAATTCCAGAACCCTTGCGACCGTTAATTGGTAATCGAATTTATGGCTGTGACGATTGTCAATTGATTTGCCCGTGGAATCGTTTTGCAAAATTAACGGCGGAAGCAGATTTTAAACCACGCCATCAATTGGATGCTCAACATCTATTAACGGTGTTTAGTTGGGATGAAGAAAAGTTTTTAGCTGCGACCGAAGGTTCGGCGATTCGGCGCATTGGGTATCAACGTTGGCTGCGGAATTGTGCTGTAGCCTTAGGTAATGCACCCTATTCAGCTGAGATTATCCGTCAGCTAACAGCCCGTTTAGTGTATCCATCAGCGTTAGTGCAAGAACATGTGCATTGGGCGCTTACGCAGCAGCGTACCAAAATGAATGCGTAAGCTTATTTTATCATTCAGGCCTCGCTGTTGAGGTGTGGGGTTCGACATATTGCGAGGCGCGCTACAGGCAAAATAAGCGTTATCGTAGCTTTGTCTATGTATTGCGACAATTCGTCGCATTTTAAACACATGCTTAGCTCGTTAAACTTGTTTTTAACATTTAACAGCTATAGTCGTGCTAAGCATCTTGTGCTGAGTGCAGTTTAGTCACTGGCTGCCTGTGTTAGCAGCGTTAAATTAAGTTCACGAGTATTTTTAAGTGCGTTGACTTGTTAATCGCATGTCTGTAAACCTGAATAAAGGTTAAGTATGAAGCGTAATTACCAAATAGATAAAACTGCGCAAGTTAATGTTCAAGACTTAATTAAGCAGATTGCTTTCCATGAAGCAGGGCATGCTGCGGGTATTTATCTGTGTAATAAACAAAAGCAATTACCCAGTTTATCGTTTCAAATTTCACAAACGTTTGATAGTTTATTTACCCTTGCTGACAGCGTGGTAGATAATTATTTTGTCGCAAGCGTGGAAGGCGGATATTTAATCGATAATGTTCCGCATGCCGTAATTGAAAGTGCAGAATATTTTGCTGAGGGCAGTGCTGATGCGTATCAGATGGCCTTTGAAGCCGACATGATTAACTTGTTAGTGGGTGCTTTAGCTGAGGCAAAATATGTTTCTTTACGCGAGGGTAGCGCCTTTGATGAACAAACAGCAGGCATGAGTTTGTGGCAATTCTATGGTGGCACCTCAGATTGGGTTAAGGTGCATGATTATTTAGAACATTTTATTGCCTGTAGACAGCACCGCGAAAAAACAATGCTTGAATTACTCGTCAAAGCCTCTGCTTTTGTAAGTAATGATCACAACTGGCAAGCCATTGAGCGCCTAGCCTTGTACATTTTAAACTGCAAAGCATCCATTATTAGCTGTGAAGAAGCCATTGAAGTTTTAGATAACGCCTAGGTAATGTATCAATAGCCGTTAATTTACCTGCCCAGCCCACACGTCACATTAGCGGCTTAACATAGCTCGATAACGCAACTGAATTAAAGCATTTATTAGCTTTAGTGCAGAATTTACGCATTAAAAGCTGCACTATTCGCATTGAATTTTGGGTTATTTTGATAGAATAGCCCACCTCTAAATCTTGCGAATGTGTTCATGACTCCTCTTTATCGCCACCATTCTTTTTCTGCCGTTCAATTATCTGTGATTAACTTTCCTAACAATTTGAAAAAATTAGCTTATTTTTGCTTGTTCCTGTGTTTAGTAGGGGGGGTATTGCCTGCTCAAGCAGCTAATACGCGTTTCATGGTGCTTAATTACCATGATATTACTGAGCGCAATGTAGAAACTGACAATGCTACTGATGTGTCGGAAGATCATTTTGAAGAGCAATTAGCCTGGCTAAAACAGCACGCTTATCATGTCGTGAGTGTGCAACAGCTAGTTGATGCTGCCGCAGGTAACATTGAGCTGCCTCAGCCTGCCGTGGTTTTGAGCTTTGATGACGGCTATGCCAGTTTTTATACTAAGGTGTTTCCGTTATTAAAAAAATACCATTTATCAGCAACGTTGGCGTTGGTCGGTTCGTGGTTAGATGGGCAGAAACCAGCAGACGTTAGGCAAGATTTAGTAAACTGGGCTCAGGTTAATGAAATGCAGCAATCAGGCTTAGTGGAAATTGCTTCACACAGTTTTTCTGCGCATCAAGGTATTTTGGCAAACCCACAGGGCAATACGCAAGCTGCCTTTGTGACGCGCCTTTATGATCCTAAAACCCATACCTATGAAACTGATAGTGCTTATCTACAGCGCTTGCAGGCTGAAATGCAGCAAAGTTCAACGTTTATTTTTCAGCACACAGGTGTACGTCCACGGGTGATGGTCTGGCCTTATGGTGAATACAATCAGTGGGCTATCACGGCGGCAAAGGCTGCTGGAATGCCCATAACGATGAGCTTGATTGATGGCGATAATAGCTTTGCTGATGTTGCCGCCATACGCCGTTTATTTTTAATGGACAATCCAAATATTAAGGCCTTCGCCAGTATTGTGACTAAGTTTCGTGGCGATCGGCCCTTACGCGTAGCACATGTGGATTTAGATTATCTGTATGATCCTGACCCCATTCAAACCGAACGTAATTTAGATCAGGCGGTTAAGCGTATTAAAGAAATGCACATCGATACGGTGTATTTGCAAGCTTATGCAGATCCTGATGGCGATGGTAATGCTGATGCCTTGTACTTCTCCAATCGACATTTACCCATGCAAGCCGATTTATTTAATCGTGTTGCCTGGCAGTTTAAGCGTATTTCAGGAGTGCGGGTATACGCATGGATGCCCATTTTAGCCTATCAAAATCACTTGCCCGAGGCATGGTATATTAAAGAATGGCGTGCAGGCAAAGCGCAAAAAAGCAGTCATATTTACACACGACTCTCTCCATTTGTGCCAGAGGCGCGTCAATATATTACTGAAGTATATGAAGATTTAGCAAAAAATTGTAATTTTGACGGGCTGTTATTTCATGATGATGGCATCATGTCTGATTTTGAAGATGCGGCGCCAGCGTCCTTGCAATTTGGTCATGAGGTGTGGGGCATTTCTGCTCAATTTGAGCAACTTAATGCAACGCCAGAAACGCGCATGACGTGGGCAAAACATAAAACAGAGTTAATCAATCAATTTACTGATGAGTTAGCTAATCGGGTACGTTTTTATCGACCTGGATTAAAAACAGCGCGTAATTTTTATACTTTGCCGTTATTAAATCCATCCAGTGAAGAATGGTTTGCGCAATCCTTTGCGTCATTTTTAAAGCATTATGATTATGTAGCAATCGAAGCCATGCCTTTTATGGAAGAAGCAAAAGAGCCTTTGTTATGGTTAAAAGAGGTGGTTGCCGCTGTTAAAAAATATCCACAAGGACTTGATAAAACTGTCTTTGAATTGCAATCTGTTGATTGGCGCAGCCAACAAGCTCTGCCTATGTCGGTTTTCTTAGAGCAATTAGCCGTCATTGAAAAAAGTGGTGCCAAGCATATCGGTTATTATCCTGATAATGTGTTCACTGATCAGCCACGTTTAGAGGATTTAAAAAAGCATTTTTCTCTTCCCGAGTTACCTTAAATTAACTCAGCTTATTAAGAAAGGGATTTATTTATCACTACTATCAAAATAATTATGGATATTGTGCAGACTTGGTTGAGTGAAATAGTACACGAGTTAAGCGTAAATCTTCAGGGCTCAGGGCAGGGCTTATTGTCATTTAGGCACGTGCTAAGTGTATTCATGGACGATTTTATTTTTTATTACCCCGTGTTTATGGCGTATTTATGGATGATGGGCGCGATCATTTTTTATTTACGTTTTGAACGTTCTCGTGCCTACCAAATGGGTACTGTGCCAAGCTTAGTACAGTATCCGCCAGTATCAATTTTAATTCCTTGCTATAACGAAGCAGAAAATATCCGTGAAACGCTTGCTGCGTTATTACGCCAAAATTATCCCAATTTTGAAATTATCGCCATTAATGATGGCAGTAAAGACAATACGCTTGAAGTCTTGCAAGAATTAGCTACACAGCACCCGCAACTTAGAGTTGTTAATTTAGACACTAATCAAGGTAAGGCAATGGGCTTAAAGACCGCTGCGTTGCTTGCCAACAGTGAATATTTAATTTGTATTGATGGCGATGCCTTATTAGCTTCAGATGCAATTGTTTGGATGTTGCGGCATTTTTTAGCCAATCCCACTGTCGGTGCAGTGACCGGTAATCCACGCATTCGTAATCGCTCAACTTTATTGGGGAGAATTCAGGTTGGTGAGTTTTCTGCCATTATTGGCATGATTAAGCGCGCACAACGTTCGTATGGACGTGTCTTTACCGTGTCAGGTGTCATTGCTGCCTTTCGCAAATCAGCGATGCATGATGTCGGCTATTGGAGCAATGACATGGTGACCGAAGATATTGATATTAGCTGGAAATTACAATTAGCAGGCTGGTCAATTTATTTTGAACCAAATGCTTTGTGTTGGGTGCTAATGCCCGAAACCCTGACGGGTTTGTGGCGGCAGCGAGTCCGTTGGGCTCAAGGCGGTACAGAAGTCTTGCTGCGGTATTTTAAAGCCCTGTTTAGATGGTCTTCGCGCAGTATGTGGATATTGTATGGTGAGTGTTTGGTAAGTACCGTCTGGGCTTATTTGATTTTGGGCTATTTAGTAAATCGTATGCTTGATGTTGTGCTGGGCGAGCAAAGCCAGTCTTTGCAGTATTTAAGCCCAAGTTGGACAAGCATGATATTGAGTGTAACCTGCCTTATTCAATTTGCCTTAAGCTTAGCTATTGATTCACGTTATGAATACAAAAAAGGCGGCGCTGCAAAATATTATTATTGGATGGTGTGGTATCCCATTGCTTATTGGTTTATTAATGTAGGAACGACTATCGCAGGCTCAATAAAAGCCCTCAGAAAAAAACGTGGGCAACGTGCGGTTTGGGTTACGCTGGATCGAGGGGTTAGAAAAAAGTGAAGGAATATATTATCGATCATCCCCATGTACTCAGTTTTCCAAAACGCCTAAGCGGGTGGTTGATAGGGTGGTTATGTGGCTTGATGTGGATTTACTTAGTGCTACCTATTGTTATTTTAGTAGCTTGGTTGCTGGGTAATTATCAATTAAATGATGAAATACGTTGGTTTGGCGGTTATAAAGATTTAAAACAGTTGCTTTATTTGTTTATGTTAACGCTGGGCGGGCAATGTTTGGCATGGATAATATGGCTGGTCTGGCGAAGTCTGCGCCGTAAACAACGCCATGCTAAAGCCGCACACTTACCTGTCACCGATCAACAATTAAGTGCTTTTTATCATGTTGATGCTGAGGTCTTAGCCAATGCGCGGCAAGCTCAGCTGCTTACTGTGTTTTTTGATGAGCACGGTAAAATTACACAAATAATGCCTGAGCATGAACATCATGCAAAACAGACTCCTTGACGGGGGGATTTATCTATTTATCTAAAAAATCTGCCCTAAGCTCTCTTTTTTAAAGAGGGGACTGAATAATTAAATTAACAGCAGTTACACAGCATTTGCCTTGTTTCCAGCCATAATGAGAAGTGCTGGGTGGCTCACTAAAATCTAGTAAATATGGCACAATAGTTAATTGGTTAAAAAATAGACAGCAATAGCGTCAGGTTACTCAATAAAAAAAATAACATTAAGGGGAGTTTATCAGTGAATGAATTATTAGGTTTTGTGCTCAATTTCCATGGCGTAATGCCCTACCTAATGGTATTTGGGATTTTACTTGCCTGTGGTTTGGGTTTACCCATTCCTGAAGATATCACGTTATTTGTGGCGGGCATGTTGGCGTATTATGGCTTAGTTAATGTATGGTTCATGATTATCGTGTGTATGGCAGGCGTATTAATCGGGGACAGCATGATTTTTTGGCTGGGTGCAAAATACGGACGCGTCATCGCAAGTAAGCCCTTTTTTTGTAAACTCTTATCACCAGAACGATTAGCCGCCGTGCAAGAAAAACTCCATCAGCACGGCAATAAAGTAATTTTTGTATCACGCTTTATGCCGTTATTACGCGCCCCTACCTATTTTTCAGCAGGAACACTGCATTTACCATTTCAGGTGTTTTTCTTTTATGATGGCTTAGCTGCATTAATCAGCGTACCCAGTATCATTTGGTTGGTTTATCATTTTGGTGCGGTAGCAGATCGTTTAATCAAAACAATCAAAGAAGTTGAGCACGGTATTTTACTGGCAGTATTAGCTGGTGTTTTTATTCTGATTGTGAAGTGGTATATAGAGCATCAAAAAACAGATGTTAAAAAGTAACGCGAGCTTAATAAATATAAACAAGAAGGACGAGTGTGATGGCATTAGTTGAAACGCCAGCCGCAGTGCTGGGCAAACACGCTGCTGATTTTACTTTACTCGGTGTCGATGGACAGCAATGGACATTGGCGCAATGTATGGGTAGTAAAGGTTTAGTGGTGATATTTATGTGTAATCATTGCCCTTATGTTCAGGCAATTCATCAGCGCATCCTTCGTGATGCCCACGACCTGTTAGCGATAGGCGTAAAAAGTGTCGCGATTATGCCTAACGATGCCCACGCCTATCCACAAGATTCCTTTGCTAATATGCAGCGTATTGCGCAGGAACACCAGTATCCGTTTCCTTATCTATACGATGAAACACAAGCCGTTGCAAAAGCCTATGATGCCGTGTGTACCCCTGAGTTTTTTGGCATTAATGCCGCGTTTTTGGTGCAGTATCGTGGACGTTTAGATGCAAGTCGCAAAGAGTTAGCACCTGAAAACTCGCCTCGGGAGTTAGTTGAGGCAATGCAATTGATAGCAGAAACTGGGCAAGGCCCGGTGCAGCAATTAGCCAGTATCGGGTGTTCGATAAAATGGCGGACTTAACTATATTGGCATTGGCAGCGTTCCAACGCCCTTAATTAATCAAATAACCCTTAATACTTTACTTATTTAATCAAGAGGAAAATATGTCAATTCAACGTATGGTAGATATAGATTTAGCGGGTAAACGCGTGTTAATTCGCCAAGATTTAAATGTCCCTGTTAAAAATGGTCAGGTGACCAGTGATATTCGTATCCAAGCAAGCATTCCAACCCTTCAACAAGCCTTAGCCGCAGGCGCAGCCGTCATGGTGTTATCGCATTTAGGAAGACCAGAAGAAGGGGTTTATGACGAAGCGTCCTCCTTAAAACCTGTTGCCGAAAGAATGGCGCAGTTATTAGGTAAGCCAGTTCGTTTAGAAAAAGACTGGTTAACAGGCATTGACATTAATGCTGGTGAAGTAGTGTTATGTGAAAACGTTCGTTTTAATATCGGTGAAGAAAGCAACAGCGATGACTTAGGCAAACAAATGGCGGCCTTATGTGATGTGTTTGTTATGGATGCTTTTGGTACGGCACATCGGGCCCAAGCGTCAACGCATAGTGTGGCAAAATTTGCTCCCATTGCCTGTGCCGGCCCATTATTAGTAAGTGAATTAGATGCGCTAGGGAAAGCCCTGGAAACACCTGCTAAGCCCTTAATAGCGATTGTTGGTGGTTCAAAAGTATCGACAAAATTAACCGTGTTAAAATCGTTATCAGAAAAAGTTGATCAATTAATTGTAGGGGGGGGGATCGCTAATACCTTTATTGCGGCAGCCGGCTATTCGGTGGGCAAATCTTTATATGAAGCTGATTTAATTCCTGAAGCACAAGCGTTAATGGCCGCAGCTAAAGCAGTGGGTGCCGATATTCCTGTGCCCGTTGATGTTATTTGCGCAAAAGAATTTTCTGAGACAGCCGTCGCAACCATTAAGTCTGTAGCAGATATTGCTGAAGATGATATGGTATTGGATATTGGACCAGAAACCGCCAAATTGTATGCGCAATTATTAACGACAGCAGGAACTATTGTCTGGAATGGACCGGTTGGCGTATTTGAAATTGAACAATTCAGTCAAGGTACACGCATTTTGGCGCAGGCAATTGCCGAAAGTCCTGCGTTTTCATTGGCAGGTGGCGGTGATACCTTGGCGGCCATTGATAAATATGCCATCAATGACAAAATATCGTATACCTCAACAGGTGGCGGTGCGTTTCTTGAGTTTTTAGAAGGTAAAGAATTACCTGCCGTAGCCATTTTAACATCACGCTCTGCATAAGCGTAAGACAGCACTGCGCAAACAGTGCGTTAATTGTGTAAATTTTATAGCCACAGTTGATACAACTGTGGCTTTTTTCCCGCACCATCATTACAGAGTAATAAATCATGGCAAGAGTCACTATTGAAGATTGTTTAGAAAATGTAGAAAATCGTTTTAAGTTAGTGTTATTAGCAAGTACCCGTGCGCGTCAATTAAGTCATGGCGCTACTGAGTTTTTACCACGCGGTAAAGATAAAGATACGGTCTTAGCATTACGTGAAATTGCCGCAGGGCACGTCTCTACAGCCAACATTAATTTATTGCATAATGTTGGCGAGCCAAACGATTACGTCTTACCAACGTTCTAAAGCTAAGCATGTTACGCACTCCTGATATGCCTATCGAACAGATTGAAGAACACTTAGTTCAACAATTGTGCGATGCCTTGTCAGGGTATTTAGAGCAACGCCAGGTTGAAGAATGTGTGCGTGCTTATCACTTTGGTGCTAAAGCCCATGCTGGGCAAGTGCGTAAAACAGGCGAAGCTTATATTTGTCATCCCATTGCGGTGGCGCTGAGTCTTGCTGAAATGCGCATGGATGCTAATGGCATCATGGCGGCAATTTTGCACGATGTGGTTGAAGATACCACCGTCACCAAAAAAGAACTGGCAACATACTTTAACCAAGAAGTGGCAGAATTGGTCGATGGCGTCACCAAATTAAGTAAAATTGACAGTAAATCTCATGCTGAAGCGCAAGCAGAAAATGTCCGTAAAATGTTTCTGGCGATGGGCAAAGATTTACGCGTGATTATGGTCAAGTTGGCTGATCGTTTGCACAATATGCAAACCTTAGGCGTGATGTCACCAGAAAAAAAACGTAGGATTGCGAGGGAAACCTTAGATATTTATGCCCCAATTGCTAATCGATTGGGCATGAATTCTATTCGACATAAGCTTGAAACCTTAAGTTTTGAAGCAATGTACCCACGCCGTTATGTCATTTTAAAAGATGCGGTCAAAAAGAAGCGTGGTCATCGCGGCGAGGTCGTTGATACCATTTTAGCCTCGTTAAACAATCGGCTACAAGAATCAGGATTGCAGTGCGAGGTCTCGGGTCGACAAAAGCATCTGTGGAGTATTTATCAAAAGATGCATTGCAAAAAAATCTCCTTATCAGCCGTCTTTGATGTTTATGCGTTTAGAGTTTTTTGTGACAATATCGATGCCTGTTATCGCGTATTAGGCATTGTGCATAATTTGTATAAACCTGTGCCAGGGCGTTTTAAAGATTATATTGCACTGCCAAAAGCCAATGGTTACCAATCGTTACACACTATTCTTATTGGGCCACATGGTTTGGGAATAGAAATTCAGATACGCACACACGACATGCATCGTATGGCAGAATCAGGTATTGCCGCGCATTGGCTGTACAAAACCGATGATGATAAAACAGAAAAATTTAAAGTCAGTGCGAATGAATGGTTAAAAGATTTATTAGAATTACAAAAATCAGCGGGGGATTCTTTAGAATTTATCGATAATTTAAAAGTCGATTTATTTCCTCAAGAAGTGTTTATTTTTACGCCTAAAGGGGGCATTGTTAAATTGCCCAGAGGCGCAACCGTAGTTGATTTTGCCTATGCAGTGCACACCGATATTGGCAATGCCTGCGTATCTGCTCGTATAGATAAACAATTAGTGCCGTTACAAAGCACCCTAGAAAACGGCATGACGGTTGAAGTGATTACTGCTGTTTGGGCGCGTCCAAACCCCTTATGGTTAAATTATGTCATTACCGCTAAAGCACGCTCCAGCATTCGTAATTATTTAAAACATTTTAAACAACAAGAAGCGATCAGTTTAGGGCGACGTTTGCTAGAAAAAGAATTGCAGTCAATGAATGTCTATCTTGACCAAATAGAACCCAAACGACTGCAAAGTTATCTTAAGATTATTGAACTCCCTTCGTTAGATGCACTGCTAGAAAATATTGGTTTAGGCAATAAAATGCCTTTTTTAGTGGCTAAACAATTAACGCAAGACGACGTGCATGCTCATGTTAAGTTAAACACCACCGAGCCAATGCAGTCAGTTCCGTTGTTTATCAAAGGCACCGAAGGCATGGTGATTACCTTGGCAAAATGTTGTCGCCCAATTCCTGGTGATGCCATTATTGGTTTTTTCAATCCTGGGAAAGGCATTGTTGTGCATCATCATGAATGTCGCAATCAATCTGTGTTAAGAACCAAACAAGCTAATTGGTTAGACATAGAATGGAGTGAAACGATTGTAGGAGATTTTCCTACAGAATTACGTTTAGAATTATTAAATCAGCGTGGCGCGTTAGCAACAGTCGCTTCAACTATTTCAGAAGCTGATTCTAACATTGAAAATGTTCATGTTGTGGATCAGGACGAACGCGTGTGTGTTGATTTAATTATCTTAACAGTGAAAGACCGTGTGCATTTAGCTCACATTATGCGTCGCTTGAAAGAACTGACTATCGTGTTAAAAATCACGCGAACAAAAGCATAATGTCAACCATAGTCAACCCGTAGTGGCTGGGTTAATCCCCGCCCATCACTTATCAGTAGGATGTATTTTTATGCAAAAAGAAATTATTCATACCCAATATGCACCTAAAGCGATTGGCACCTATTCTCAAGCAGTTAAAGTGGGCAATACGGTTTATTTATCAGGACAAATACCTTTAGTCCCTGAAACGATGGCAATTGTGGACGGTGATATTAATCAGCAAATTATCCAAGTGTTTGACAATTTAAAAGCGGTCACCGAAGCGGCAGGTGGGAGTTTGGCAGATATTGTTAAATTAAACGTATTTTTAATTGATTTAGCTCATTTCCCTATTGTCAATGAAATCATGGGCACTTATTTTGAACAGCCGTATCCAGCTCGCGCAGCTATTGGTGTGGCGGCATTACCCAAAGGTGCGGGCGTTGAAATGGACGGCATTATGCACGTGTCTGATCAACACTATACTGATTAACGCAGCGCTGATTACAACGCCGTGGAGCCGTTGTTGGACAAGACAGTGCAAGCGTTTCGTTTGCCGGTGACTAAGCTTGCTGGGATTGGTGTGCATACGGCACAGCGTTTAGAAAAATTAGGGATTCACAGTATTTTGGATCTTATTTTTCACTTACCTCATCGTTATGAAGATCGCACCAAAATTGTTCCCATTGGCAGCTTAGTGATCGGCGAAGCTGCGCTAGTGTGTGGTCAGCTTGAGCACCTTGAGGTGTTAACGCGAGGCAAAAAAAGTTTAATTTGTCGAATTAGTGATCGTACAGGCGGTCTGTCCTTACGTTTTTTTCATTATACAGCGTCGCAATATCAAGCCTTGCAGGGACGCAGTTGGGTGCTAGCGTTTGCTGAAGTTAGGCAAGGTTATGCAGAATTAGAAATGGTGCATCCTGACTTTTCGGTGTTTCTTCGTCCAGAATTAGCCATGCCTGAAACGGGCCTAACCCCAGTGTATCCCTTAACCGAAGGCTTAAGTCAAACCACCATGCGTAAAGCGGTTAAGCGTGCTTTGGTATGGTGTCAGCAACACCCCGACGCCTTAATTGATTGGCTACCAGACAGCTTAATGAAGCCTTACGGTTTCCCCACGTTAGTTAAGGCTGTCTTCACCCTGCACGCCCATGATGCACAGCAACCCTCAGAACACACCTTACACCCCGCTTTAAAGCGTCTCGCACTTGAAGAGCTCCTTGCGCATCATCTTAGTTTACAAGCAGCCAAAGCTGCCACCAAAGTATGGCAAGCACCTGTCTTGGCAGGCATTGATCAACACTTGGCGCAATTTACGGCAGGCTTAGCTTTTCAGTTAACGCAAGCACAGCAGCGGGTGATTGAAGATATACGTCAGGATTGTCGACAAGCATCCCCTATGTTGCGTTTGGTGCAAGGTGATGTGGGCTCGGGTAAAACCATTGTGGCGGCCTATGCCGCCTTAATTGCCATAAGTTCAGGCTATCAAGTGGCGTTAATGGCACCTACGGAATTATTGGCTGAACAACATCATCGTAATTTTAGCCTTTGGTTTGCGGCCTTTAATGTGCAGGTGCAGTTATTAACAGGTCAATTAAAAGGCAAAGCCCGTCAGGCTTTATTGCAACAATTACACGCAGGACACACCCAGCTACTGATTGGCACCCATGCGTTATTTCAAGACACCGTGCAATTTCATAATTTAGGCTTGATTGTCATTGACGAACAGCAACGTTTTGGCGTTCAACAACGCCTAGCCTTACGAGAAAAAGTTCATCACGAAGGCATGCGTCCACATCAACTTATCATGACAGCAACCCCAATTCCCCGTACCTTAGCGATGCTCGCGTATTCTGATTTAGATAGCTCCATCATTGATGAATTACCGCCAGGACGACAGCCTGTAGTCACCAGCGTGATTTCAGCAGAGCGTCGACAAGAAGTGATCGATAGAATTCATCATTGGGTGGCTAAACAGCGACAAGCCTATTGGGTGTGTACCTTAATTGAAGAATCAGACGTTTTAGAATGCCAAGCTGCCGAACAAACTGCGCAACTATTAACAGAAATGCTTACAGGTATTCGGATTGGTTTAGTGCATGGACGCATGAAAGCCACCGAGAAAGAAGCGATTATGCTTGCCTTTAAAACCCATGAGTTGGATTTATTAGTCGCAACCACGGTGATTGAAGTGGGGGTTGATGTGCCCAATGCGGGCTTAATGGTGATAGAAAATCCAGAGCGTTTAGGCTTATCGCAATTACATCAATTACGTGGACGAGTAGGGCGTGGCGAAGGTGACAGTTATTGTGTGTTAATGTATCAAGCTCCTTTATCTGCGATTGCCCGAGAACGCTTAGGTATTTTGCGCGCCACCCAAGATGGTTTTGTTATCGCTGAAAAAGATTTGCAATTACGTGGGCCGGGCGACGTAATGGGAACGCGTCAAACTGGTTTAATGCAGTTTAAAATTGCTAATTTAGAACGCGATACCGAATTAATCGCCACGCTGCCAGAGCTGGGTAGCTGTTTACTGGCACAGCACCCAGAAGCGCTTACTCCGCTGTGTGAACGTTGGCTAGGGCACGCCAGTCGATATGCTGAAGTTTAATTCCATCAACACCTCATCAACCTCATGAAAAGTAAATTATTTCGGCTTTCGCCACGGTGGCAAGAAAACCGTTTAGGCACGCGTCATCGCATTCCTAAAGCCGTGCAAACGTGGATTTATGAAAGCGGTTCGTTAACGCAGCGCTTACGTCAAGAATTTGGTCAAGACCTTGCGGTTAAAGTGTTATGGCAAGCAAACGGCAAGCCTTTGTTAACAGAAAACCGGGTATTGCAGCACTCAAGCGCAGAGCTTGCTTGGATTCGAGAAGTGCAGTTGCATCATCAGGGGCGGCCCTTATTGCTGGCTCGCACAATTATGCCAAGACGCACACTGGCGATTGCACATGGGCAATTAACCAAACTGGGCAATCGTCCGTTAGGCGAGATAATTTTTGCCTATGCGCACGTTGCCCGCCAAGCCTTGGATGTGAGCTATGTTATGCCTAATGTATGGCAGCCTGACATAGCACTGTTAGCACACCATGCGCCCGTGTGGGGACGCAGAACGGTATACATCATAGAGCAGCAACCGCTACTGGTGAGCGAATTTTTTATGCCCGACTTATTCACCTCAGGCGTAACAACTCATGATTAAACAGCGTTTTTTAATTAGGAAAAGTAACTTGTGAAAATACTCATACTAGGTGCCGGAGTAACTGGCTCGTCTGTAGCGGGCGCCTTAGCCAGTGAAGAAAATGACATTGTTGTGGTTGATTTTAAAGCTGAGGTATTAGATGCATTAAAAGAACGCTTTGATATTGCCACCGTAACAGGCAACGCTTTACACCCCAGTGTGCTCGAGCATGCAGGGGTAGCCACGGCGGATATAGTCATTGCGGTTACGCAACGTGATGAAACCAATATGCTGGCGTGTTTAATCATTAATACTTTATACAATCGTCCCAAAACGATTGCGCGCGTGCGTGCCTTAGATTACTTAACGCACCCGCACTTATTTGGTGTTAATGGTATTCCCATAGACTACGTTATTAGCCCTGAACAAGTTGTTACAGAATCTATTTGTCGCTTGATTGAATACCCTGGCGTTCAGCATGTCTCTGATTTTGCGGGTGGTTTAGTTCGATTGTTTTCCATTAAAGTGGTGGCAGGAGGATTTTTAACAGGCAAACGTATTAAATCACTGCGCTCACGCTTAGCGGATAGCAAAATTCGGGTGGCGGCTATTTTTAGGCAGGGTGAATCGATTGTCGTCAGTGGTGACGCTTATATTGATACCGATGATGAGGTGTTTTTTGTTGCCCCGCGTGATGAAGTTCGTAATGTATTAAAAGATCTCAATAAATTAGAAGCACCCATGAAGCGCATTATTGTTGCAGGGGGTGGACATGTGGGTAAACGTTTAGGCTTAGCCTTAGAGCATAATCACGAAATCATTATCATTGAAAAAAATCCGCAACGGGCCGCCTCAATTTTGGGTGATTTAACCAATACACGCGTCATTGTTGGTGACTGTGCCGATGAGAACTTATTAGTAAGTGAAGGTATTGTTGAGGCTGATTTATTTTGTGCCATTACAAATAACGATGGTGTCAATATTATTTCTGCCTCATTGGCAAAAAGTTTAGGTGCAAAAAAAGCCATTTGTTTACTTAATCACCAATCCTATAACAAATTATTGCCCGGTACAGGCATTGATTTAACTGTCATACCCAATCAAGATACTTTAGGCAGTATTTTAAAACATGTGCGACGCGGTGACGTTGTGCAGGTCAATTCTTTGTGTGGCGGTGCAGCAGAGGCAATTGAAGCCGTCGCACATTTAAGTGAAGACGGGCCTACTGTGGTGGGGCAGCAAGTGAAATCAATTAAATTACCCGACGGCATCGTGATGGGCGCATTGATTAGACATCAGCAGGTGATTGCAATCCATCACGACACCGTCTTTGAAGACAAAGATCATGTGGTGATGTTTGCCATTGATAAAAAACTAGTTGTGCACATAGAAAAAATCTTTCGTCCTATACGAACCTAGTGCATTGCTTACGTTAAGCGTCGCCTTTTTTTTAATTAATATAAATCATTATCTATGAATGTTTTATTTACCATAATTCATATTTTTGGCCTAGTGACCATGGGTTTTAGCGGTCTAATGGTGACTTGTTTACTCACTTCGTGGTTTGCCCAAGATACTGCGACACAGGCTTTTTTTCTGGCAACCGTAGTGACCTTACTGTTAGGTGCGCTGATGTTTTTTACCACCTTAAATATGCCTAAAAAAGTATCGCGACAAGCAGGGTTTTTATTGGTGTCAATGACTTGGTCACTTATGCCCGTGTTGTGTACTTTGCCATTGCTCCTGTATTTACCGCAGCTTAGTTTTATCGACGCGTATTTTGAAGTTGTCTCAGGCTTAACCACCACAGGAGCCACTATATTAACGGGTTTAGATGCCTTGCCGATGTCGATTAATTTATGGCGACATGAATTAAATTGGATTGCCGGTATGGGCATTATTATTTTTGCCGTGGCAATCTTACCTATTTTAGGCATTGGGGGAATGCAGTTGTACATGGCTGAAACACCAGGATCAGTAAAAGAATCTGAGCTACCGCCACGTATTGCCCAAACAGCTAAGGCGTTATGGTTGGTTTATGCAGGACTGACGGTGGTATGTATTGTTGCTTTACGTTTAGCAGGAATGTCTTGGTTTGACGCGTTCTGTCATGCCTTTGCCGCGATGAGTTTAGGGGGGTTCTCAACGCACGACAGCAGCATTGGTTTTTTTGATTCCTTACCAATTGAAATAGTCTTAACTATTTTCCAATTACTTGCAGCAATCAATTTTGCAACTCACTTTATAGCTTTAAAAAAACGCACCTTAAATCCTTATAAAGCAGACATGGAAGCTAAAGCGTTTTTAGTATTGGTGTTGGGAAGTTGCTTAATGACCGCTACAGTGCTTTATTATAATGGCACCTATGATAATTTTTTTACCGCCTTACGTCATGCCAGTTTTAACTTAGTGACCATTGCCACGGACTGTGGCTTTGCTTCGCAAGACTTTAATACTTGGCCTATTTTTGTGCCTATGTGGATGCTGTTGTTAAGTTGCTTATCGGCATCATCAGGCTCCACAGGTGGCGGGATTCGAATGATTCGTACTATTATTTTAATGAAACAAGCGCGTTTAGAATTATTTAAATTTATTCATCCTGTTGCGGTTAAATCGTTAAAAATTGGCAACACCATTATCAGCAACAACATCGTAACGTCCGTGATGGGGTTTATCTTTTTATACTTCATTAGCATTGTTATTTTAGTGTTCGCACTATTATTAAGTGGCCTAGATTTTCTCACCGCATTTTCAGCGATTATTGCCTGTTTTAATAATGCAGGCCCAGGCTTAAACCAAGTTGGTCCAGCCAGCAATTATGCCAGCTTAAGTGATTTTCAGACGATGGTTTGCACCTTCGCAATGTTACTTGGACGCGTACAAATTTTTTCTATAGTGATTTTATTTGTACCAGAGTTTTGGAGGAAGTAAGGTTTTACATCAATAGCATCAGCAATTTTTATTATGGCAGGGACTGTAATGATAAGCCTTGAATTAAAATATACCCACCTTATACTAATTCAACTACACTTGCCCTGACGTTAAAAAACAGTATTCTTAGCAAACAAAAAGTGTCGTCACCTTAGCATAGTATTAACCCCGTTTATCTTAATTAGGAGCTTGTAATATGAAATATAATCCCGCTTTAACGCATATCGAAACCAGTAGTTTGGCAACTAACAAGTTGTTGCGTAACACCTATATGCTGTTATCGATAACCTTATTATTTAGTGCACTAACAGCTGGTGCATCGATGTATTTTAACTTGCCACATCCTGGTTTAATTGTAACTTTGGTTGGTTTTTATGGCTTGTTGTTCTTAACCACTAAATTTCGCAACAGCAGCATGGGCTTGGTTTGTGTTTTTGCCCTAACTGGTTTTATGGGCTTAACCTTAGGACCAATTTTATCTATGTATGTGCACGCTTTTAGTAATGGCACAGAATTAGTTATGATGGCATTAGGTGGCACGGGCTTCATTTTTTTAGGTTTATCTGCGTATGCCTTAATTAGCAAACAAGATTTTAGCTTTTTAGGTGGCTTTTTAATGGTAGGTATTTTAGTGGCCTTTTTAGCCAGTATAGGCGCCTTAATTTTTGCTATTCCTGCTTTATCGTTAGCCGTATCGGCGATGTTTATTTTGTTGATGTCGGGCATGATTTTATTTCAAACCAGCGCAATGATTAATGGCGGCGAGACTAACTATATTTTAGCGACGGTAAATTTATACGTCACTATTTACAACTTATTCTTAAGCTTGTTACAAATTTTAGGTATTTTTGGTCGTGATGACTAATTTTTGTCGTTATCTCTCGTGCGTTATTGTTAAGCACTCACGTAGGGAAAACGCTTAGCTCAACGTGCTGGCAATTATTTAGCCCTCAGTTTTTAAAAGAAGAGGTCAATAATTACGCCTGCTGTTATTCATGCGAGTAGTTACTCAGCAATCCGCTCTTATTGCATCGATAAAGACAGGAGCGGATTGTCATGAGACTTAGGCGTAAGTTAGTACAAATGTGTCCATCTGTTTGCCAAAATTATCTAACGTAATTGCCACGTTGACCGATACGTCGTTTCTTTTTTAAAGTCTTGCCAGACATAGTCTGGCGTGACGATAGGTTTGGTTGGAATCATAAAGGTAACTAAATCGTAGGTACCACTCAAGGTTCTTCCTAGGCAGTGCACTAAACCCGTGACAAAACCTGCGGTTGCAGCATACGCTGCGCCTTGCTCACGATGACTAACCATCACTGTTTTAGGGATCTCAACAATTCCCGTCACCGCATTAGCTAAACCATTACCTAATTTTGAGCCAAAGCGTGCAGGATAACTGGACGCTTCAGCATGATAAGACAGCGTTAATAGTATTGCGAGGCACACGCCAATATTTACTTTTTGCTTCATTGTTGACTCCACCGTTATTTAAAAATCACCTGTTGTTTACTATAAATAATTGAGCACATATTTTTAACCTGAGTAAGCCACTAGTAATAGCCTAGCTACGCTGATTGGGGTTAACGCTATGGTAATCACTGCGTCTTTTATTAAAAAACGCATACATAATTACTTAAGCCTCTTTATTTTAGCAATACTACGATAATTCACGCGCATCTAAGTTGACTATTTTGCCTTATACTTTACAACGGTCTTTTTTCTTTCTTTCTTATATTATCAAACTATGAGCTTATTAACGCTTTATGCTGTGGCTTCGGCCAATTCAGCACCCAAAATAATCAAACAATTTAATGATTTTAAAGATATTCATGAGGCATTAAAAAGCATAAATGTGCGTTTTGAGCGTTGGACTACGCATGATAATAGCACTGCTGATGCAGCTGATGACACTATCTTAGCCGCGTACAAGGACGCAATCGAGCACTTACAAACGCAGCATCAGTTTCAATCAATGGATATTATCCGCGTGACGCCAGCTCACCCCGAAAAAAGGCAGCTTAGACAAAAGTTTCTCGCTGAGCATACCCATAATGATTTTGAAATTCGCTTTTTTATTCAGGGCTGTGGCTTATTTTATTTGCATGTTCAAGACACTGTATTTGCTGTGTTATGTGAACAAAATGACCTTATCAGTGTGCCCGCTATGACACCACATTGGTTTGATATGGGTGCTGAACCTAACTTTACCACGCTGCGTTTTTTTACAACAGATGAGGGTTGGGTTGCTGATTTTACTGGTGATACACTGGCTAACGCTTATCCCACTTTAGAACAAACACGCGCAAGCATCTTATGATTAAAGCTATTGTTACCGATATTGAAGGCACGACCTCGTCGCTGTCTTTTGTTAAAGACGTGCTCTTTCCTTATGCATACGCACAGCTGCCCGAGTTTGTTCGTCAGCATCAACACACTGCACCGGTTGCTGAAATATTAAATGCTGTAGCCTTAGAAGCGAAGCTGCCCTTTGCGCTAGAGGGTTTAATAAAACAATTATTAATATGGAGTGAAGCTGATCAAAAAATCACTGCCTTAAAAGCTTTGCAAGGTTTGATTTGGGAGACGGGTTATCAACGTGGAGATTTTACGGGGCATATTTATCAAGATGCCGCAGAACATTTACGTGCGTGGCATGCGCAAGGGTTGAAATTATATGTGTATTCTTCTGGCTCAGTGCAGGCACAAAAATTATTATTTGCCCATACTGCTTATGGCGATTTAACCACGTTGTTTACAGGTTACTTTGATACCCATATTGGTCCTAAACAGGCACCTGAATCCTACCAAAAAATAACTGATAGCATTGGTATTCTGGCGGAACACTGCGTGTTTTTATCTGATATAAAAGAGGAATTAGATGCGGCTAAACAGAGTGGATTTAACACTATTTGCGTGTGCAGAGATCAGTTGCCCAATAATCTTACAAGCCATCAACTTGCTAAAAACTTCGCAGAGTGCCAGTTAACATTTTAATGCTACTCGCTACTGTTAAGGCTTTTTATACTGAGTAAAAATGGCGAAGCGGACGGGACTCGAACCCGCGACCACCGGCGTGACAGGCCGGTATTCTAACCAACTGAACTACCGCTCCATTTTTTGAGTCGCGCATTATATAATTTTTTAACGATTAAGCAAGTGGATTAATGCTCAAGGTATCAAGCTTACACCTTGCTTTAGCTAGGTAGCGTGCCTAAGTATTGTTAAGCTATAAAGCAGTGCAATACAGTGCGTTAGTGTTTTTAAAATTACCTCGCTAGGATAAATTCATTTATGCGTATCCAAACAAACTATCTCGCATTTATGAGATACTAACCGGCTTTATTTTTACCTTGACTACACACTACACTATTGCACAAGGAGCTTCATCATGACCACACTGGTTGGCATAATTATGGGTTCAGCTTCAGACTGGGACACCATGCGTTTTGCTGAAGAAACTCTCGCTCAATTAGGCGTCCCCTATGAAGTTGACATTGTTTCTGCACACCGCACCCCTGATAAACTATTTACCTACGCAGAAACTGCCGAACAACGCGGGCTTCAGGTCATTATTGCTGGCGCGGGCGGTGCTGCCCATTTACCTGGCATGACGGCCGCTAAAACTAACCTGCCAGTGCTGGGTGTCCCCATTCAATCCAAAGCCCTCAATGGTATGGATTCTTTACTATCAATTGTGCAAATGCCAGCAGGAATACCGGTGGGAACTCTCGCCATTGGCAAGCCAGGTGCTATTAACGCAGCACTCTTGGCGGCCAGTATTTTGGGCACGCATTACCCTGAATTTCGTGAAGCACTCAAGCACTTTCGCGAGTCTCAGACAGCAACGGTGTTAGCCAACAATGATCCTAGAACGGAGGCGCAATGAAAATAGGCATTTTAGGAGGCGGGCAATTAGCGCGTATGATGGCATTAGCTGGCATTCCTTTAGGCATGGAGTTTATCTTCTTAGATCCTGCCACTGATGCCTGTGCGGCAAGCTTAGGAGAGCATCTGCATGGTGATTACAATGATCCCAAACTGTTGGCTGAATTAGTCAAGCGTGCTGATGTTGTTACCTATGAGTTTGAAAATGTCCCGGCGGCGACGGCTGAATTTTTAGCCAAGCACACTTTGGTGTTTCCATCAGCTGAAGCTTTAGCTGTTGCTCAAGATAGATGGATAGAAAAAAACTTTTTAAGCCATTTAGCGATTCCTACACCTGCGTATGCAGCAGTCAATTCGTTCATTGAATTAACTGAGCTCATGCCTAGTTTTGGCTATCCAGCTATGTTAAAAAGCCGTACCCAAGGTTATGACGGCAAAGGGCAGTCGGTTTTGCAGACAGAACATGATTTAGCTAACGCATGGCAGACCTTAAAAGGGGTTCCTGCGATTGTGGAGGCCTTTATTCCTTTTGAGCGCGAGGTCTCGATTATTGCAGCTAGAAATCGTTCTCATGATGTTGTTTTTTATCCACTTTCAGAAAACTATCATCGTAAAGGAATGTTACGCACTGCTCAGTGTTTGCCCTGCGATCCCTTACAAGCACAAGCTGAAGAACTGGTGTCACGCGTGCTCAACGCCTTAAATTACGTGGGTGTTTTAGCATTGGAGTTTTTTGTGGTGGATAATCAATTAATAGCGAATGAATTTGCGCCGCGCGTTCATAATTCTGGGCATTGGACGATTGAGGGCGCGCAAATAAGCCAATTTGAAAATCATTTGCGTGCTATTGCTGACTTACCTTTAGGCGCAACGACCCCGGTTGGGTTTAGTGCCATGATTAACTTTATTGGTGCTGTACCTGATATAAAACAAATCTTGACTATTCCTAACGCACACTTACACTCGTACGATAAAAAACCAAGAAAAGGTAGAAAAATTGCTCATGCCTGTGTGCACGTATGTACCGCAGATGCTTTGCAACAGGGCGTTGAAAAACTACAAGCACTTGCAGACATAACAGACAAAAGTTAGCACTTTTAGTGCTTTTTACATGCCAATTATTTTATACTATGCCAATTCGCAATTTTTTAATGTAACCTTTTTTTGCTACTTACCACTCGATGATTAAGTCGCTTTTACTGTGAGAACCTTATGACACAACCAAGCACGATCCAAACCACTGTGCAGGATGTTATTTCTGCTCTAAAGGACAAACCTGGTGCACTCCTTCCCATTTTGCATGGTATTCAAGACGCTCTTGGTTATATCCCTAGTGATAGCGTTCCCAGTATCGCCCAGGCACTTAATTTATCTCGTGCCGAGGTTCATGGTGTAATGAGTTTTTATCATTATTTTCGCAGCACGCCACCAGGACAACACATTGTCCAAGTATGTCGCGCAGAATCCTGTCAAGCCATGGGCTCTGAAACACTTGAACAGCATGTTAAAACACGTCTTGGCATTGATTATCACGAAACCAGTGCAGACGGTAAATTTACTTTAGAGCCAGTGTATTGTTTAGGTAATTGCGCGTGCTCTCCTGCGATTACCATAAACAATGACGTATACGGCCGCGTTACTTCGGCTGAGTTTACTAACCTGATTGATGGTTTGGAGAAATCTTTATGAGCTTCATAGTGTATGTTCCCTCTGATTCAGGGGCAATTTCCCTAGGCGCGAATAACATCGCCGACCAATTAGTAACTGAAGCTATCCAGCGCAACATTGATGTCACTATTATTCGTAATGGTTCGCGTGGGATGTATTGGTTGGAACCTATGGTTGAGGTGGCAACGCCTACAGGTCGCGTAGCCTATGGTCCAGTTAAAAGCAGTGACGTCAGCAGTTTATTTGAGGCTGATTTTCTTAATGCCGGCGATCATTCGTTAGCTCTTGGTGTCACTGAAGAGATTCCTTATCTAAAAAATCAACAACGCTTAACCTTTGCCCGCGTTGGTATTACCAATCCTATCAGCCTGGATGATTACTTAGCACATGAGGGTTATCAAGGCTTAAAAAATGCACTTACCATGAATCCAGCGGACATTGTTGCCGCAGTGACGGATTCAGGCTTGCGTGGTCGTGGTGGAGCAGCATTCCCCACGGGCATAAAATGGAATACCGTTTTAAACACCCCCGCAGAGCAAAAATACATTATCTGTAATGCTGATGAAGGTGATTCTGGTACTTTTTCTGATCGAATGATTATGGAAAACGATCCTTTTGTCTTAATTGAAGGGATGACCATTGCTGGCTTAGCGGTGGGCGCAACACAAGGCTATATTTACTTACGCGTTGAATATCCACATGCTCATCGTGCATTAAATACTGCACTACAACTAGCCAATCAGCATAATTACTTAGGTGATAATATTTTGGGTAGTGGGCAACAGTTTCAGCTTGAAGTCCGATTAGGTGCAGGTGCTTATGTCTGTGGTGAAGAAACCTCGTTAATGGAAAGCTTGGAAGGCAAACGTGGATTGGTGCGTTTTAAACCACCTTTACCTGCAATCAGTGGTTTATTTGGCAAACCTACCGTTGTTAATAATGTTATTTCACTCGCTTCAGTGCCGATTATCCTTGATAAAGGTGGCGAGTTTTACCGTGATTACGGCATGGGGCGTTCACGCGGAACCTTACCTTTACAGCTTGCGGGTAATTTAAAACATACTGGTTTAGTCGAAGTTGCGTTTGGTTTAAGTCTACGTGAATTACTTTATGATTTTGGTGGCGGCTCAGCAACGGGCAAACCTATTAAAGCCGTACAAGTGGGCGGCCCTTTAGGTGCTTTTTTACCTGAAGAACAATTTGATACACCTCTTGATTATGAAGCGTTTGCTGCACTGTGGGCCGTCTTAGGTCATGGCGGCGTTGTTGCATTCGATGAAACAACTAATATGGCAACGATGGCAAAATACAGCATGGAATTCTGCGCTATTGAATCCTGCGGCAAATGCACGCCCTGCCGAATTGGCTCGACCCGTGGTCATGAATTAATTGACAGCATTATGCAAGGTCAGGATTTGGATAAAAATATTCCGTTACTTCGCTCCTTATGCGACACCTTGTTAAATGGCTCTTTATGTGCTTTAGGTGGTATGACGCCTTATCCCGTACTCAGTGCATTAAATCATTTTCCAGAAGACTTTGGCGTTAAGCCATAAGCTCTTCAACAACGACCCAACGGCGAAGACTGAATAACATAAATAGTGCTTGATACCACTACACGTTAAGGCTCAGCAACCCAAGCCTGTAGATAATAATTTAAGCCTTTGCCAATTGCTAACCCAACTGAGGTAATTAATATGTCCATGAACAAAGATAAAGATTATGGCACGCCAGCCAAATCAGCAAGCACCGAAGTCAGCTTAGAAATTGATGGTTTTAAAGTCACAGCGCCTGCTGGCACTTCCATCATGCGTGCCGCTGCAAGTATCGGTATCGATATACCAAAATTATGTGCCACAGACAGCATTGAACCGTTTGGTTCATGCCGTTTATGTTTGGTACAAATTGAAGGTGGCCGTGGTATGCCAGCCTCGTGCACAACACCTGTTGCTGAAGGCTTAAAAGTAACCACCCAAAATCCACGTCTTGCTGAAGTCCGTCGTGGCGTAATGGAATTGTACATCTCCGATCATCCCTTAGACTGCCTGACGTGCTCAGCCAATGGTGATTGCGAACTACAAGACATGGCGGGCGCGGTAGGCTTGCGCGAAGTACGCTATCAACCGGTACATACTCATCTTGATGCAACAAAAGACGAAAGTAATCCTTATTTCAGTTTTGATCCTAGTAAATGTATTGTTTGCTCGCGCTGCGTTCGTGCCTGTGAAGAAACGCAAGGCACTTTTGCGCTGACCATTGATGGTCGTGGTTTTGACTCCAAAGTATCTCCTGGTCAAAATGAAGCCTTTATGGATTCAGAATGTGTATCGTGTGGTGCTTGTGTGCAAGCCTGTCCGACCGCCACGCTCATGGAAAAATCTGTGATTGATAACGGTCAGCCTGAACACGCTATTATCACTACCTGTGCTTATTGCGGCGTAGGCTGTTCTTTCCGTGCGGAAATGAAAGGCGAACAAGTTATTCGTATGGTTCCCAATAAAGATGGCAAAGCTAATCATGGTCATTCTTGTGTAAAAGGTCGTTTTGCATTTGGTTATGCAACGCATAAAGATCGCATTACCAAGCCTATGATTCGTAAAAGCATTAAAGAGGCGTGGCAGGAGGTTAGTTGGGATGAAGCCATTACCTATGCTGCCTCTGAACTTAAACGTATCCAGACGCAGTATGGTAAAGATTCCATTGGCGGAATAACGTCATCACGTTGTACTAATGAAGAAACCTATTTGGTGCAAAAATTAATTCGTGCAGGCTTTGGTAATAACAACGTCGATACCTGTGCGCGCGTTTGTCATTCACCTACGGGTTATGGATTAAAACAGACCTTTGGTGAATCTTCAGGTACACAAGATTTTGATTCAGTCATGCATGCAGATGTCATTGTGGTCATTGGTGCTAACCCAACTGACGGTCACCCGGTGTTTGGTTCGCAAATGAAAAAACGGTTACGTGAAGGTGCTAAGCTCATTGTGGTTGATCCACGCGAAATTGATCTGGTTAAAAATAGCCCACATTTCGTTGCAAATCATCATTTAAAATTACGCCCAAGCACTAATGTAGCGTTAATTAATGCCTTGGCACATGTCGTCATTACCGAAAACTTAACGGATGAGGCATTTATCAGTGCGCGTTGCGATGTGGCATCATTTACTAAATGGAAAGCCTTTATTGCGGACCCAAGACATGCACCCGAAGCAACTGAAAGCATTACTGGCGTAGCCGCTGAAGAAGTGCGTGCTGCGGCAAGATTGTATGCCTCAGCAGCTAATGGAGCGATTTATTATGGCTTAGGTGTTACTGAGCATAGTCAAGGCTCAACCATGGTAATTGGTATTGCTAATCTTGCGATGGCAACAGGCAATTTAGGACGTGTGGGGGTAGGTGTTAACCCTTTACGTGGTCAAAACAATGTCCAAGGTTCCTGTGATATGGGCTCATTCCCGCACGAGTTTCCAGGCTATCGCCATGTTTCAGACCCCACTACCCACGCTTTATTTGAATCTGCATGGAAAGTATCATTAAGTGCTGAGCCAGGTTTACGTATTCCTAATATGTTTGAATCTGCGTTAGATAGCAGCTTTATGGGGTTGTACGTTGAGGGTGAAGATATTGCTCAATCAGATCCTGATATTCATCATGTTCATGCAGCGTTACGGGCAATGGAATGTGTCATTGTGCAAGATATTTTCTTAAATGAAACCGCTAAATTTGCTCATGTTTTTTTACCTGGCGCTTCATTCTTAGAAAAAGACGGCACTTTTACCAATGCTGAACGACGTATCTCTCCAGTAAGAAAGGTGATGCGTCCTCTTGCGGGCTATCAAGATTGGGAAGTTACCCAAATGCTTTCGAATGCTATGGGGTACCCAATGGATTACGGCCATCCTTCTGCAATTATGGATGAAATTGCTGCGCTTACGCCTAGTTTTGCTGGTGTGAATTACGCAAAACTTGATCAACAAGGCAGTATTCAGTGGCCCTGTAACGATGATACTCCTAGCGGTACGCCAATTATGCACACAGAAACCTTCATGCGCGATAATGGTAAAGGCTTATTCATGCTAACTGATTATGTTCCTACCCATGAGCGAATCACGCCAATGTTTCCGTTAATTTTAACCACTGGGCGTATTTTGTCTCAATACAACGTGGGCGCACAAACTAGACGTACTGAAAACAATGCATGGCACAATGAAGATCGTTTAGAAATTCATTCTGTTGATGCAGAAGATCGAGGTATTGCACATGACGATTGGGTGGGAATTAAAAGCCGCGCTGGTGAAACCGTGCTTCGCGCTACCATAACAGATCGGGTGCAACCTGGCGTAGTCTACACTACCTTCCATTTCCCCGAATCAGGAGCGAATGTCATTACCACTGACAATTCAGACTGGGCAACCAATTGTCCTGAATACAAAGTAACAGCAGTACAAATCACCAAAGTTAATAAAACTTCACAATGGCAACAAGACTATATGGCCTTCTCAGAAGAACAAATGGCATTGTTGGAGCAAGGTATTAATGGCTAATGCCAACTTAACCCTGCCTTCTCTTAATCAAGACGCAGGGTGGTTTAGCTATCAACAACACAGCATTGAACGTTGGCATAAAGGTCAGCGCTCAATGCAGTTGGATTATATCGCCGAAGAAGTCCCTATCTCGCTAATTTATAACACTGTTCCACATGCAGTGATGTTGGCCACGCCCACTAACATTGAAGAATTTGCCCTTGGCTTTAGTATTACTGAAGGCATTATTCAACATCCAGAACAATTGTTGAGCACGCGCATTTTTAATCGCGCCAATGGCATTGAAGTTCAAATGACTATCGCTGCACAGTGCGTAAAAAACTTAACGACACATACGCGGCAATTAACGGGTAGAACCAGTTGCGGTTTATGTGGCACAACCAGTTTGCAACACGCCCTGCGCCAACCTAATGCCATTGACAACGCACTAATCATTAGCACTGATGAGGTCACTAACGCTTTAAAAGACTTGCAACAGTATCAAAAAATTAATCAACTGACGGGTTCAGTTCATGCAGCAGCCTTTGTAACGCCTACGCTAGGAATTGTGATGGTACGTGAGGATGTTGGTCGTCATAATGCTTTAGATAAACTCATTGGGGGATTATTACGAACGCATACTCCCACTGAACAAGGCTTTCTATTAATTACCAGTCGGGCAAGTTTTGAAATGGTTCAAAAGGCGGCTTTTATTGGCATCACTATCTTAATTGCTATCTCTGCGCCCACTGGTTTAGCTGTTCGCTTAGCTGAAGAGGTGGGGTTAACCCTAATTGGTTTTGCCCGCACAGATCAACATGTTATTTACACACATCCCCATCGTTTAACCCATTCTACTTAAAAAAACCAATGAAAATTGAAAAACTCATTAACATGACCAATGACATTAGCAACTTTTTTAATGCTGAAAGCGACAAAGAAATCGCCATTGAAGGCATAAAAAATCATCTTCTTAGAGCGTGGGAACCACGAATGCGTGCAGCGATCATCGCTCATTATCAAGAAAATAAAGAAGATCCTAGCTTATCTGACTTGGCTAGAGCCGCGATTAGTCGCTTGAGTTAAAAAGATAATTCAGCTTAGCTGATGCGTTATCTTTTGTTTACTCTGCATCTTTCAGGCGGGAAAGTAAGCAGGAGTAAAAAAGCTTTAGCTTTTTTAACCAATGGCTAAAGTCGTTCGTCTCTGTGTTTACTCTGACGGTCATAATGAGAATTGCTGATGCGGCTGGGCTTTGTAAAGGATGTTCTGGAATACGTATTGGCTTTAAACATCTCAAAAAATTAAGCAATTTTGCTGAAGGTCTGGGTAAAGTGCAATGAATTAGACATTCCCTTTAGCTTATTAAATTTAGTTTTCTGGTGAAGCGTCACCATCATCATCTCTACGACAAGCACTGCAAAACTGATAAACTACAGCAATTTTATCGTCCACTCTTAATCATTTACTACTCTATGAAAAAAATTCTCATCTCAGATAAATTAGCGCAAGCAGGGATTGATTTTTTAAACGCCCAAGCAGGCCTTGAAGCCCATTTTAAAATCGGTCTTACCGAAGCGGAACTCTGTGCAATCATCGGTGACTACGATGCCTTACTTATTCGCAGTGACACACAAGTTACCGCTGCGGTGTTACATGCAGCAGTCAATTTAAAATTAATTGGTCGTGCTGGCATAGGCGTTGATAACGTTGACATACCTTTAGCAACTGATTTAGGCATTATCGTCATGAACACGCCCGATGCTAACGCCACGACTACCGCCGAATTGGCCATTGCTCACATGATGTCGTTAAGCCGTCACTTACCTAAAGCAGACAGCTCGGTGCGTGCAGGTAAATGGGAGCGTTCTAAATTAATGGGGGCTGAGGTGGCTAATAAAACCTTAGCTATTCTAGGTTTTGGTACTATTGGCCGCATTGTTTCACAGCGTGGTTTTGGCCTTAAAATGAACGTCATTGCTTATGATCCGTTTGTTGCGCCAGAAATTTTTGCAGAATATGGTGTTGAATCGGTCAGCTTAGATACCTTAGTTAGCCACGCTGATTATTTAAGCTTGCATTGCCCCTTAATTGAAAAAACTCAGCACATAATTGGCGCCAAGCAGCTTGCCATGATGAAAAAAGAAGCGATGGTTATCAATTGTGCGCGTGGCGGTCTTATTGATGAAACTGCATTGTATGAAGCACTAAACAGCAATCAAATCGCTGGTGCTGCGTTAGATGTTTATGAAAATGAACCGCCTACAGAATCGCCACTTTTAACTTTAGACAACATTGTTTTCACTCCACATTTAGGCGCATCAACGCTTGAAGCTCAGGTTGCCGTAAGTGTTGAAATTGCTCGCCAAGCAGTGACTTTTTTAACCACGGGCGAAGCTATCAATGCCCTTAATTTACCCAGAGTGTCGGCGATAGAATTGCAAAAATCGTCTGAGTATATGAATCTGGCTAGTATTTTAGGCAAAATTTTAGCTGGACTTGCTACGCAACCCATAGAGCGTATTGAAGTGGCTCTTTTTGGTAAAGCTGCCGAAGTTTCTGTACGTCCTATTTCAGTTGCTGCCTTGGTCGGCGTGTTAAGTGATCAATTCTCAACGCCTGTTAACCGTGTTAATGCTGAAAATATCGCCAAACGTCAGGGCATTACGCTGACTGAAACGGTAACTCATGAAGCAAATGATTATATTTCGTTGATTAAATTAACTGGATCATTTGGTACCGAGCACTTGTCGTTAACGGGTGCACTGTTAGGTGGTCGTCGTCCACGCTTGGTAAACATCAACGATTATGAAATTGAAGTTGTCCCTGAAGGCACGTTATTAGTCACACGTCATGAAGATAAGCCAGGTGTTATTTCTGCGTTAAGCACCATCTTGGGTAATGCTGATATCAATATTAGTCGTATGCAAGTCAGCACCGCTAACGAAACCTTACAAGCCATGGCCGTTATCAGTATTTCATCACCGATTAACGATGATTTACTGCAACAATTATGTGCCATTGCGGCAGTGCATCACGTCTGGCAAATTACACTATGAGTTTTGCTATCGTCTGTTTTGATTGCGATAGCACGCTCAGCAAAATTGAAGGTATTGATGAATTAGCTAAACGTGCTGGCTTAGGGGATGCCATGTCAGCACTCACTGAGGCTGCAATGAATGGCTCCCTGCCTTTAGAGGCGGTGTATGCCAAACGTTTAACGTTAATTAAACCCTCTCGCGCTGATTTAACATGGTTGGCTGACGCGTATATCGCCGAACAGACTGATGATATTCATGAGGTTTTTTCCACTTTAGCCGCACAGGGTAAGCAACTGCATATTATTAGTGGTGGCTTACGCCCAGCTATTTTACCTTTGGCTAAATCGCTGGGAGTTCCTGCCGAACACGTTCATGCAGTGGATATTTATTTTAATCAGGACGGTAGCTATCACGATTATGAACAACACTCGCCGTTGGCGCGTAATGGCGGTAAAGCTGCTGTGGTAAGCGTATTAACACAGGCTGGTAAAGTGGTTATGATTGGCGATGGCATTACCGATATGGAAGCAAAACAAGCAGGTGCGTACACCATTGGTTTTGGTGGTGTGGTGCAGCGTGAGACAGTAAAACAAAGTGCTGATGTTTATGTTACTACGGCTAGTCTGCGTGGTGTATTAACCCATCTCCAGTAAAACTAAGCCCTTATTCTGGCATGGACGCTGGAATATTGAGGGGCATGAGCTGCAAACGCAGTATTTAGCATCTGAGCGTTGTTAAATATCGTTGCCAATCTTCTGGTCTATCCACATCCCATTGCACGGGCAATTCAACGGCACGTAATCGAGCCTGCTGTATGCGCAAACGCGTTTCTGCCATGACATCGACTTGACTCCAACGCATTGCGTTAAATAAACAAGGCTGCGGGGCGGATAGTCCTAATAACACATAACCACCATCTTCTGCGGGAGCAATGACCACGTCATAGCCTGCCTTTAAAATTTCAAAGGCTTGGTTTATTTGTTGGTGCGTTAAGCTTGGGCAATCACAACCCATGACCATGGCATAGCGATACGTTGTTAATGCTGTGGCTAACGCGTTGGCCATTCTTGCACCAATATCTTCACCTTGTTGTGCCACTAAAGTAATTGGATAACGTTGCGCACAGTCACGAAAAAAAGCATGCTCAGGGCTGGGCGTACAATGCAATTGAATGGCGCAATTAGGAATTTGACAGGCACGAACTAAACTAAGCTGGGTTAGCTCAAGATGCGCAGCTAAGGCTTGTTGAGCTGATAATTGTGTTTGTAAGCGAGTTTTAACAGTATTGAGTTCGGGTGCTTTGCAAAATAGCATTAACACTGTTTCTGCGACTGAAATGGTCCTTGCCATGCCTTTTCCTCTATCTCTACCGTTAATTACTTAGTATTGGTTTTGGCATAAATAAAATAAGGTAGGGCAAGTACGCCTAAATTACTTAGCCAAGTGACAAGCTGATTATTACTGAGGGTAAAGCTTAGTGAGGTTGCAAATCGGTGTGTGATTGAGGGGTAAGCGGCAATTAAATCGCGGCTGACAAAAAAGGCACTGGTTTCACCAATAATTAAGGCGATGCCTGCGAGGAGTAGGCTTCGTCCTAGCCAGTGATAACGAGGCATGATAAAGCTAGCAAACGCCGGGGTTTTGTTTATAAAGCTGATGATAATGACGGTGCTTATGCCGGTGATAAGTAGATAAAACTGTTCCGTTGGGAAGCTGATATAGCGTCCGTTAATGGCTAAGCTAAGCGTTTTAACAAGCGCAAAGAGCACGCAGACGGTATACAGTCTTTGCCCCCATAATGCGTAAACGCTGTGTTGGGCTTGTTGGCGAGCTAAGGTATAAGCGTAGTTAAGAAGAATAAAGCCCAACGCGGCATTGATGATAATAATTATGCCCGTAAGAAGGTATTGACCAAGTGAATAACTGGTCGCCCACAAGAAGTCAATTTGTTCGCACCAACATACTAAGGTGAGTTGAATTGCTGAGAGTAAAATAACTAAATAATGCGTAGGTAAAGTACGCAAGGCTTGATGGGTAAAGATAAGCAGAGTGATAAATAACAAGGCGGCAAACAGCTTGTTATTCAGCCAGTTAGGATGTTCGTAAACCTTTCCTGTTAACGGAAAAACATCTGTTCTATCTATTGAAAGTAAGCCCCAGTTAGCCCCCACCACACCTTCCAAGTTACTTTTCCATGATTGGTTGATGGCTTCCACAATGTTATAGTCAAAGTGATTAGCGTTAGCCACTTTAATAAGTCCACGGATGAAGCGTGCTTCATTGCGGACACTGGGAATCGCTAAGCCGCGTTGTTTTCCTACGCTGGGCCAGCCTGATTCGCCAATTAAAATAGGTTTGTCTGCGGATAATTTGCGTGCTTCTTCTTGTACATGATGATAAATGCGCTCAATGTGGGCAGGAGCGGCACTGACGGCAATAGGTTCATCTTCCCAGTAAGGTAAAATATGAATCGTGATGAAGTCGACTTCATTGATGATTTCTGGATACTTCATGTACATTGACCACACATCAGCGTAGGACACGGGTTGCTTGACCGCTTTTTTTACTGTACGGATGGCTTCTATTAATGCTTCTGGCGGTAAATCACCACGCAATAAGACCTCATTTCCTACAATTACGCGCTTAACTACGTCTGGATTGGCATTAGCTGAGCGGATTAATTCATTGATTTCTAATTGATTGCCTTTATCAATGCCACCTAACCAAGCACCTTGAATCATGGTTAAGCCATGCTTTCTGGCGAGTGCTGGAATAGTGGGCATCGTGCCTTCTGCACTGGCATAGGTGCGGATAGTATAGGTTTTGCTGCTTAATAAGTGTAAGTCATCCGATATTTGTTGTTCAGATGGGAACGTTTCAGTCATGGGGCTTTGACCTTCATGAAACGGCGCGTATGACAAGCTATTGAGTTTTCCTTGAGGAACGTCAGCACCAACGTCTTGGGGTAAATTAGTGATGTAGCCGAATAGAAAAGTGAGTAATAACAGTATGATGGCTGTAGAAATAAGTTTCATGGGCAATTTACCAGAAGGTGTGAAAGGTTAGCGTGGCACGCGTATTTCAGTCAGGTGATGGTATAAAAAAACCGTCGTAATGCGCTGAAGGCACTACGGCGGTTTTGTAACGATTGCTAAAAGCGCTTAGTTTTTGCTTTTATCAACAATTTGGTTGGCTTTAATCCAGGGCATCATGCTGCGTAATTGTGCGCCGACAACTTCAATTGGATGTTCCGCATTTAAGCGACGTTTGGCCGTCATTTCAGGGTAATTAGTGGCACCTTCTAAAATGAATTTTTTAGCGTATTCACCATTTCTAATATTTTTTAATGCGTCACGCATCGCTTGACGGCTTTCGTCGTTGATCACTTTAGGTCCAGTGACATATTCGCCGTATTCTGCATTATTTGAAATAGAATAATTCATGTTGGCGATACCGCCTTCGTACATCAGGTCAACAATTAGTTTTAGTTCATGTAGGCATTCAAAATACGCCATTTCTGGTGCGTAGCCGGCTTCAACTAAGGTTTCAAAACCTGCTTTGACTAATTCAACAGCACCGCCACATAACACCGCTTGTTCACCAAATAAATCTGTTTCTGCTTCATCGCGGAAGGTGGTTTCAATGATGCCAGAACGGCCGCCACCAATTGCTGAGGCATAGGCTAAGCAAAGTGCTTTAGCCGTGCCTGAAGCGTCCTGTTGAATAGCGATTAAATCAGGTACGCCGCCGCCACGAACAAATTCAGAACGAACCGTATGTCCTGGGGCTTTAGGGGCGATCATGATGACATCTAAATCGGCACGAGGCACGACTTGATTAAACAAAATAGAGAAGCCATGTGCAAACGCAAGTGCTGCGCCTTGTTTAATATTGGGTTGAATTTCTGTTTTGTACAGTTCGGCTTGAAATTCATCAGGAGTTAAAATCATGACGATATCTGCATCAGCAACGGCTTGGGCAACGTCTTTCACTTGTAAGCCAGCTGCGTGTGCTTTTGCAACAGATGTTGAACCTGCGCGTAAACCTACGACAACGTCAACGCCAGAATCTTTAAGATTAAGGGCGTGTGCATGACCTTGTGAACCATAACCAATGATGGCTACTTTTTTTGCTTTAATAATTGCTAAATCAGCATCTTTATCATAATAAACGTGCATAGTATTTCCTTTTTTTTATGTGTTTTTAAAGTGTAAGTTTAGGATAGTTAAGTGCGTTGAAGTGCTTCAACAAGCGTTTATAAGCGTAAACCTTGTTCGCCACGAGAAATTCCTGTTGGTCCAGAGCGCACGACTTCAATGATGGTATCTGGCTCGACGGCGGCAATAAACCTATCAAGCTTTTCAGAAGTTCCTGTTATTTCAATAACATACGATTTTTCTGTGACATCAAGAATTTTACCCCGAAAAATTTCAGCTAAGCTTCTGATTTCAGCGCGTGTCTGTGCGGTGGTTTTAATTTTTACCATCATTAATTCGCGTTCAATATGATTTACTTCAAGTAAATCAGTTAATTTAACGACATCAATAAGTTTATTTAATTGCTTCGTGATTTGTTCAATAACGTCTTCACTGCCGCGTGTGACTAATGTAATTCTTGATAAACTAGGATCTTCTGTTGCCGCAACCGCTAAGGATTCAATGTTATAACCACGCGCAGAAAATAAACCTGCTACCCGTGAAAGTGCGCCTGCTTCGTTTTCAATTAAAATTGAAATTATATGTCGCATTATGCTAACTCCCTTTCGTTTGATGAATCTAACGCTACGCGCAATTTCATATCATGATGACCTTTACCCGCTTCAATCATGGGGTACACGTTTTCAGTGCGATCAGTGATAATATCCAAAAATACAGTACGATCAGTAAGCGCAAAGGCTTTTTCTAATGCACCTCGGACGTCTTCTGGCTTTTCAACGCGCATCCCTACATGACCATACGCTTCAGCTAATTGCACAAATTCAGGAATGGTGTCCATATACGAATGCGAGTAGCGGCTTTCGTAAGTGAATTCTTGCCATTGTCTGACCATGCCCATATAGCGATTATTTAAGTTAATAATTTTAATGGGCGTTTTGTACTGCAAGGCGGTAGATAATTCTTGTATACACATTTGAATACTGGCTTCACCAGTGATGCACGCGACTTGTGCATCAGGAAAAGCTAATTTAACACCAATAGCTGCGGGTAAGCCAAAGCCCATCGTGCCTAAGCCGCCTGAGTTAATCCAGCGACGAGGTTGATCGAAGCGGTAATACTGAGCTGCCCACATTTGGTGTTGACCGACATCCGAGGTGACATACGCATCCCCGTTAGTGACTTCATAGACTTGTTCAATCACATATTGTGGCTTAATTAAGAGGCTATCACGATCATACTCTAGGCATTTAATGCTGCGCCATTGATCGATTTGCTCCCACCATTTTGCCAGTGCCTCTGTGTTGCGACTGAGGGTGCTGCTGTTAATTATTTCAATCATGTGCTGCAAAACAGTGTTCACTTGCCCTAAGATAGGAATGTTAACTTTAACTGTTTTTGAAATAGAGGCAGGGTCAATATCAATGTGAATAATTTTTGCGTGAGGGCAAAATAAATCCAATTTACCCGTAACGCGGTCATCAAATCGAGCACCAATGGCAATAATGACGTCACTTTCATGCATGGCCATATTGGCCTCAAAAGTGCCATGCATACCAAGCATACCAATAAATTGGGGGTCAGTAGCAGGGTAGGCGCCTAAGCCCATTAGTGTATTTGTGACAGGAAAGCCTAGTAACCGTGAGAAAGCGGTTAATTCGTGGCTGGCATTACCTAATACCACGCCGCCACCTGAATAAATAACGGGTTGTTTAGCGTTTAATAATAACTCAACGGCTTTTTTAATTTGTTCGTGATCAGTCTCAATATCAGGATGATAAGAGCGCATGGAGACGTGCTCTGGATAATGATAAGGCACTTTAATTTTAGGGTCAGTGATGTCTTTAGGAATATCAACAACAACTGGGCCGGGTCTGCCGGTCATGGCAACATAAAACGCTTTTTTTATTGTTTCAGCGAGTTTGTTAACATCTTTTACTAAAAAGTTATGTTTAACGCATGGACGGCTAATACCGACCATATCCACTTCTTGAAACGCATCGCTGCCGATTACGGGTAATGAGACCTGTCCAGAAATAACCACTAAAGGAATAGAATCCATATAAGCCGTGGCAATGCCAGTAATGGCATTGGTTGCGCCTGGGCCTGAGGTGACTAACACCACACCTGGTTTACCCGTTGCGCGGGCATAACCATCCGCAGCATGAGTCGCACCTTGCTCATGTCTGACCAGAATATGTTTTACGTCCTCTTGCTGAAAAAGAGCATCATATAAATGCAATACGGCACCACCTGGGTAACCAAAGATATATTCAACGCCTTCGTCTTTAAGACTTTGTACGAGAATTTGTCCACCGCTTAAGTCCACATTCACCTCGATATTTATTTTTTTGATAGTGTTCGGTGATAGCTAGGTTTAGCCATTGAAATCACTGAGTTTGCATAACCTGTTGACAGCATTCGTTGGGATAAATGAGCCACTGGGTTACCTTGTTCTGCTTTAAAACATGTGTTAAATAGGGGATATTAACTGACCCTTAGTAAACGCTATTAACTTATTATTGCTTAACAATTTACTCATTATTCTACTAGGTTATGGGTAAAATTGTAATGACATGGCGTTGTCCCACGAATGAAAACTAAAGCAGTTAAGCATTCGTCATTAACATGCGTGCCTAGGTTGAGTTGACTTAAGCAGTGCAAGGGGAAATGATTTTAAAGGATTATTTAGCAAATTCATTACATTATTTTTATCTTTTAGGAATTCTTACTATGAAAAAAATTGAACTTCTCTCGCCAGCAGGGACGATAAAAAATATGCGTTATGCTTTTGCTTATGGCGCAGATGCCGTATATGCAGGCTTGCCTAGATATAGTTTACGCGTTCGTAACAATGATTTTTTGGCAGACAATTTGGCTATAGGCATTAAAGAAGCGCATCAACAGGGTAAAAAATTTTTTTTGGCAGCCAATGTTATTCCTCATAACAGCAAAGTAAAAACCTTTTTAAACGATTTAGCACCGATTATTGCCATGCAGCCTGATGCCTTAATCATGGCTGATCCAGGTTTGATTATGATGACTAAAGAGGCGTGGCCAGAGATGATTATTCATTTGTCGGTGCAAGCGAATACCGTTAATTATGCGGCAGTCAATTTTTGGAAAAAACTTGGAGTTGAGCGGGTTATTTTATCTAGGGAATTATCGTTAGGAGAGATTGAAGAGATTCGTCAACGTTGTCCTGATATGGAGTTGGAGGTATTTGTCCACGGTGCTTTATGTATTGCGTATTCAGGACGTTGTTTATTGTCAGGATATTTTAATCATCGTGATCCAAATCAAGGCACCTGTACAAACTCTTGTCGCTGGAAATATAGCACACACTCTGCCACTGAAAATGCCGAAGGTGATGTAGTGAGAGTGGATTCATCGGCAGTATTGCCAATGAGTGCTTTAAATCATGCAGAGTGTGGTGGTGCAGAACGTCATCCGTTAGCTGATCAGCTTTATTTTTTAGAAGAAGAGGGGCGACCAGGTGAATATTTGCCAGTGATGGAAGATGAAAATGGCACGTATATTATGAATTCAAAAGATTTGCGTGCCATCGAGCATGTTGAACGTTTGGTGGCAATGGGAATTGATAGTTTAAAAATTGAAGGGCGAACAAAATCTCATTATTACGTTGCAAGAACCGCGCAAGCGTATCGACAGGCAATTGATGATGCCGTTGCAGGGCGTGCTTTTCAGCCAGAATGCTTGGGTGTTTTAGAAAATTTAGCGAGTCGTGGTTATACCGATGGTTTTTATCAACGACACTCTACGCATGAGCAACAAAATTATATATCGGGTTATTCACAAAGCCATCAGCAACAGTTTTGTGGAGAAATCAAACATTATGACGATCGCACGGGGATGGCGTATATCGATGTTAAAAATAAGTTTGCAGTGGGCGATCGTGTGGAGCTGATTTTGCCTTCAGGGAATCATGATATTACCGTGACTGCAATGCAAGACAAACATGGCAAAGCATGTCAAGAAGCGTTGGGAGGCGGCTATGAAGTCAGTATTCCTTTGCCAGCAATTGCCGCAGACTTTGGTTTATTGGCGCGGTATTTATAGTTAAAGGATACTTGCGCTAATTACGATGATAAAAACGCTAGCGTTCACTCGCTTTGCTATGCTTATTGTAAGCGAGTGAACTTAAGTGCGTGTGGTAGGTGATTAAAATTCTTCCCATTCATCGATATCATCGTTACTGATGAGGACAGGTTTTGGCGCAGCGGCAGTTTTGCCTTTGTAGGTTTCAATTTTAATAGGCGCAGGTGATTTGCTGGCGGCCGTTTTACTAAGCGTAGAGGTATCATGTGCTTGACGGCCATCTACTTTAAATTGATTAACCGTCATCAATAAGCTGTGAACCTGGTCTTCTAGCGATTCAGCCGAGGCGGCCGCCTCTTCAACTAAGGCAGCATTTTGTTGCGTGGCATCGTCCATTTGCCCGATGGCTTGATTAACTTGTTGAATGCCAGAGGTTTGCTCAATTGAAGCTTCGGCAATTTCATTCATAATCACGGTGACTCGATGAATAGAGCTGACGATTTCTTCCATAGTGTGGCCAGCTTGAAGCACTAATTTACTGCCGTCTTCAACTTTTTCTACAGAATCACCAATTAATTTTTTAATTTCACCTGCGGCGGCGGCGGCACGTTGTGCCAAATTACGTACTTCACTGGCAACCACGGCAAAGCCACGACCTTGTTCACCTGCACGCGCGGCTTCTACTGCGGCGTTTAAGGCAAGAATGTTAGTTTGGAATGCGATGCTGTCAATTACTGAAATAATAGCAACAATTTTATTTGAAGAAGTGTTGATGGACTCCATAGTGGTGACGACTTTACTTACCACATTGACGCCTTTATCGGCAATTGCAGCCGCACTTCTTGCTAGCTCATCGGCTTGTTTAGCGTTTTGGGTATTCGCCTGTACGGTTGAGGTTAATTCTTCCATGCTAGCAGCGGTTTCTTCAAGGCTGGCAGCTTGTTCTTCGGTGCGGTGTGATAGGTCATTATTTCCTGAGGCAATTTCTTTTGCCGCAGTATTAATGGTTTCGGTGGCTTCTTTAATTTCCAGCACTAAGCTTTTAAGGTGTTCATTCGTGGCATTAATGCCTTCGATAACCTCTCCAAAAATACCAGGGTATTCTTTATCGATAGATTGGTTTAGATCACCTTTAGCCATGGCGTTGGTGACGTGTAAGATGTCAATAAAGCCGGCTTCGCTGGTGCTAAGTAACAAGTTAAAGTCATCAAAAATTTCTTTAAACATGTGGCTAAATTTTGAGGTGTTAACACGTTTTGAGAAATCACCTTTTACGCCTGCTTCAGTTAAGGTTTTGATTTCTCTGCTGACATTGTGCAGATTATTTTTAATTTCATCGATAGCACGAGTGATTTTGGCTTGTTCGCCTGGTAAGCGTTTGATGTCGTGACTGAAATCTCCTTGGGCATATTGGGAGATCACTTTTACAATTTCCATTTTTACGTCAATATGAGATTTGACGAGAGTGTTTAGATTTTGTGCCATGCGCTTGTAATCACCAGAAAATTGCTGGTAATTAAATTCTTCATGGATGGCGCCGTGCGCATGTTTTATTGAGACATTGTCAATGTCGTCAATGAAATCATTGATTGAATCCTGAATGCATTTGATAGCGTACAAAAGACTGCTGCGGTCGTTATCTTGGAGCTCAATGGTGTTTTTAAAATTGCCTTGGGCGATTTCTTTGGCAAGGTTATTAACCAATAGGGGATCAACACCTAGTTGTTTGTAGAAAAGGGTGATTAAGCTAAAAATAATGCCAGCGCTAAGCAGTGTTAACACGATAGACACAAAAATAATCAAGTTGAAAGACGCTTGATCGTCGGTGAAAAGGGTGTTGGTTTGTGTAACTAATTTATCCGTTGCTAGCTCTTGTTTAAGTTTTTTTGTGCTGCTGGCGAGTGTGTTTACTTCAACATCAAACGCTAATTTAGTAAGATTACCTGCTTCAATATTTTGATTAAGGTAGAGGCTTGTCATTTCTTTGCCTTGTGCAAATACTTTATCAAAATCATCGTTAAGTTGTTGTAAACGCTCTTTTTGGTCGACGCTTATGGCTGAAGATTCGGCTAATTTAGCTAAGGACTGCTTGAAATTATTAGCAACTTCTTCGGCATCTTGATAGCCTTTTTGCTGATGAGTTGCGGCGACATCAGCAAAAAATTGTTGGACTTTAATGAGGTCAACAAGTAATTCGTCTGAACTTAAAACTAAAGGAATGATTGAGTTATTTAGCTCAGTTGTTGCTTGTTTGGCTTGATAAAATTGATTAAGGCTCACTCCAGAGGCAACTAAGAGCATTAAAATGAGGCTTAAAAAACCTAGCAGCATGCTAGTTTTAAAACTTACAAAAATATTTTTAAACATAGGAAAACAGCCCGGGTTTGTGTTTACAATAAATTAAGATGAAAAGGTGATATGTAACGGCATAGTAAAGAAATACGAGGCTTATCATGGTTAATTTTATTTAGCCATGATTACAATATTTTACGTTTGTACTAAAAAATACTGGATAATCCACAGGTTTTTTACGTTTAAGGTGTAAATCCCTTGTATAAGTTATCCTTGGGTTTAGTTTAGTGACTTGTTTTACATTGTTACACATCGACGGTTTATGCGTGTTATCTAGGTAAACAAGCTACACTAAAAAAATGACAAAAAAACGAAGTTCACACAAAGTTTAGCATTATTTAACATTGCTACCAATAATGTGCCGTCAATGACACGTTGTAGGTAAGTTTAGGCGAAGAAATTATTGTCACCCATATTTTATGGGTGTTGTTAACAAGCTTAAGTAAGTTTAGGAGTGTTTTATGCAAAGATATGAGCATATATTGCTTGCCCTTGATTATTCACAAGAATCAGCACGTCTTATTGATAAAGCTTTGGATATGGTTGAACGTTTTCAGGCAAGACTGAGTGTCATTCATGTTATTGATGCTATTCCTATGCCTGATACCAGTTATGGTACAGTCATTGATGTGAATCAAGAGGTGGACGAGCCGTTGTTGGCAGCAGAGCAGCTGAAATTTAAGGCACTGTGTCAGCAATTGCAGGTTAACCCTGCTGAGCAATGGTTGGTCTGGGGAATTCCTGCCACTGAAATCATTAATTTAGCTAAGCACGTGCACGTAGATGTTGTGCTTATTGGTTACCGTCATCATCATGGCTTAGCGGCATTGTTTGGTAATAAAACGGAGGAGGTTATGCGACACGTCCAATGTGATGTTTGGACAGTAAATTTGCGCTAAGCTAGGTTGCCAAATGTGCTTAATGGGTGGACATCAGCCCGTCTAGTGTTAGTTTGCAACTGGGAGCGAAAGTTTCCATAAAAAATTTAACCTCATCAAGTTCTGAGTCAGCAATTATTTTTGCTAAATGTTGTGCAGCCAGTTCAAACTCCAAGTTACCTGCTTTTAATTCGGCTTGGCACTTAAGAAAGGCAGAGATTTTATCTGCTGCTTTAATCAGTTGTTTATCTGCTTCAGGTAGCTCATCCTGAAAAATAAAGGCTTTAAAATCAACTTTTAAGGCATCTGGAAGTAGATTTAATAATTCAGCTTGTGCCTGTTGTTCAATCTTTTTGTACGCTTTGTGGATAGCATGTGAATGGTATTTAATGGGCGTAGGTAAATCGCCCGTGATCACCTCTGTGATGTCATGATATAACGCCGCAACGGCAATCGCATTGGCATCGAGTGCGCCATTAAAATACCGATTTTTAATCAGTGCTAAAGTATGCGCAATCACCGCGACTTCCCAGCTATGCTCCATTACATTTTCTTCAAGTGCGTTACGTTTTAAGCCCCAGCGTTTAATCCATCTTAAGCGCGTTAAATACGCATAAAAACTGCTGATCATCGGTTTTTTCGTGTGGGTGAGTGTCATGATTGTCGTTACCGTATCTATGTTTGAGCCTGTGTAAAGGGCTTTATTTTTAATTTAAAACACTATAAGTCATTATGCAAATTCAGTGGTATCCCGGACACATGCACAAAGCCAGTAAAGAGATTAAAGAGATTATGCCGCATATTGATCTCATTATTGAAGTATTGGATGCTCGTATTCCGTTTAGTAGTCAAAACCCTATGCTAGCTGCTTTGCGAGGCACGACGCCGTGTATTAAATTACTTAATAAAAGCGATTTAGCTGATCCCGAGCAAACGCTACGATGGCAACAATTTTTAGAGCAAGAGCAGGGCGTAAAAACCATGACTTCGACTATCGATGGTGCGGATAAAATAAGGCAACTACCGGCTTTATGTCATAAGCTGTTGCCAGCCAAAGAAGCAGGGGACAGATTGTTACATGCGCTGATTATGGGCATTCCTAATGTTGGAAAGTCTACGCTGATTAATATTTTAGCGAATAGAACCATTGCTAAGACAGGTAATGAGCCAGCAATTACTAAAATGCTGCAACGCATAGACATTGGGGACAATATTATTTTAATGGATTCGCCGGGCATGTTGTGGCCAAATCTTGAAAATAAAAATACGGGATACCGTTTAGCCGTAACTGGAGCGATTAAAGATACCGCTATCCAGCATGATGATGTCGCCTTTTTTGCCATTGAATATTTATTAGGCCATTATCCGCAGTTGTTGCAGGCGCGGTATCAGTTGCCCGAAGTTCCAGACTCAGAGCAGAGTTTTATTACCCATGTTGGGCGTAAGCGTGGTTGTTTGATTGCTGGCGGGAAGGTCGATCAAGACAAGGTCGCCAAGTTAGTATTGGCAGAATTGCGTGCTGGCATGCTAGGTAAAATCACCTTAGAATCACCCGAAATGATGGTGCAAGAATTAGCTGAATTAGCGATTATTCGGGTTGAAAAAGAGGCACAAAAAAAACTGCGTAAACAACGTTGGAAAGCGACGCGCTAATGCTGCGTGCAATTGTTTTTTTTGCAATAAAAATAAGATAGAAAAGTGGTGAGTATTCAGTCCCTCTCTTTTTTTAAAAGGCGGATGTTTCATGCTTACCATGTGATTTTTGGCAGGGGGCTGAATAATTACAAAAAATATTAATGACCAAAACAGCATAATTTCGTAGAATTTACGGTAATTGATTTGGATAGTTGTTTATTTAACGGGGTGTGTCTTTAAAGGTGCATCCCGTTTTGCTTATATGAGGTAACGCGTTTGATGAAGTCTGCATTATTAGTGTTAGAAGAAGGTACTGTTTTTAAAGGCGTATCAATTGGGGCAGAGGGATGCTCGGTTGGTGAAGTGGTATTTAATACTGCAATGACTGGGTATCAAGAAATTTTAAGTGACCCCTCCTATGCGCGGCAAATTATTACCCTGACATATCCACACATTGGCAACGTGGGAACAACCGAGGAAGATAATGAGTCAACAGGTGTTTTTGCCAGTGGTTTAGTCATTCGAGACTTACCTTTACTGGCAAGTAACTGGCGCAATCAGCAATCTTTATCTGAGTATTTGCAGGCGCATAAGGTAATCGCCATTGCCGAAATTGATACCCGTAAATTAACGCGTTTATTGCGTGACAAAGGTGCGCAACGTGGCTGTATTATCACCGGAGATAATGCTGACAAAGCACAGGCAATGGCTGCAATCGCTGAATTTTCTGGTTTAAAAGGATTGGATTTAGCGAAGGAAGTAACCGTTGCCGAAGCGTACCCATGGACAGAAAATACGTGGACACTTGAGCAGGGCTATCGACCCGCAGAGCAGTTAAGCACCCATGTCGTGGCGTATGATTTTGGTGTTAAACGAAATATTTTACGTTTATTAGTTAATCGTGGTTGCCGTGTTACGGTTGTTCCTGCAACCACTTCAGCAGAAGCAGTATTAGCCATGCAACCAAATGGTGTGTTTTTATCCAATGGTCCAGGTGATCCACAGCCTTGTACCTATGCAATTGAAGCAATCACCACTTTACTAGCAAAAAAAATACCTATTTTTGGCATTTGTCTTGGGCATCAATTATTGGCCTTAGCCAGTGGCGCACGCACTGAAAAAATGAAGTTTGGTCATCATGGCGCTAATCATCCCGTGCAAAACTTAGCCACAGGTCGGGTGATGATAAGCAGTCAAAATCATGGTTTTGCCGTTAATGAAAGCAGTTTGCCAGCAACTTTGATTGCCACGCACCGCTCCTTATTTGATGGCAGCTTACAAGGCATCAAGCGAACTGATTGCCCCGCGTTTAGTTTTCAGGGACATCCAGAAGCCAGTCCAGGGCCGCATGATGTGGAAAGTTTATTTGATGAATTTATGGCGTTAATTAAGTCGTGTTAGCTTTTTCTAAGTAATAGTGACCATTACCTGTGCGCTAATAATGCCAGTAATAAGGTAGGGTGGATAAGCGGTCAGCGCATCCACCAAAACACTCCACGCGTTATCGCCTATTCACTCTGTCCCGTGTTAAGTGGGAGCGGCTTCGCCTAAAGCGTCTACTGAGTCCAGAGTGTTAATAAACTTATGAAGCACTACTTAAATGCCTTAAACTCCATGTTCATTAACGTTTAATTTTACATTTAATTTAACCTATTCTTCAAAATGCCCAAAAGAACCGACATAAAATCCATTTTGCTACTTGGTGCAGGCCCTATTGTTATTGGACAGGCTTGTGAATTTGATTATTCTGGCACGCAAGCATGTAAAGCACTGCGCGAAGAAGGTTATCGTGTCATTTTAGTAAATTCCAATCCAGCAACGATCATGACCGATCCTGATATGGCGGATGCGGTGTATATTGAGCCGATTGATTGGCAAACCGTTGAAAAAATTATAGCTAAAGAGCGTCCTGATGCTATTTTGCCCACTATGGGCGGGCAAACTGCTTTAAATTGTGCTTTAGCCCTTGATAAGCATGGTGTATTAGAAAAATACAAGGTCGAAATGATCGGTGCGACAAAAGAAGCGATTAATAAAGCCGAAGATCGACAATTATTTAATGAAGCCATGACCAAAATTGGCTACGAAGTGGCAAAATCTAAAACTGCCCATTCATTAGAGGAAGCGTTAGCAGCACAAAAAGAGGTAGGTTATCCAACGGTTATTCGCCCATCGTTTACTATGGGCGGTAGTGGTGGCGGAATTGCCTATAACAAACAAGAGTTTCTTGAGATTTGTGAGCGAGGCTTAGAGTTGTCGCCCACCAACGAATTACTGATTGAAGAGTCGGTGTTAGGGTGGAAAGAATACGAAATGGAAGTGGTTCGTGATTCAAAAGACAATTGCATTATCGTTTGTTCCATAGAAAACTTCGATCCCATGGGCGTTCATACCGGTGATTCAATCACCGTTGCACCCGCGCAAACCTTATCGGATAAAGAATATCAATTGTTGCGTAATGTATCCGTGGCAGTATTGCGCGAAATTGGTGTAGATACGGGTGGCTCAAACGTGCAAGTTGCTATCAATCCCGTTGATGGACGCATGATTGTGATTGAAATGAATCCACGCGTTTCGCGCTCCTCAGCGTTAGCGTCCAAGGCAACAGGCTTTCCAATTGCAAAAGTCGCGGCAAAATTAGCTGTGGGCTTTACCTTGGATGAGCTTAAAAATGAAATCACTATGGGCGCGACCCCAGCCTCATTTGAGCCTAGTATTGATTATGTCGTCACTAAAATACCGCGCTTTACGTTTGAAAAATTTCCTCAAGCTGATGATCGTCTCACCACGCAAATGAAGTCTGTGGGGGAAGTTATGGCTATTGGTCGAACTTTTCAAGAATCACTGCAAAAAGCATTGCGTGGCTTAGAAATTGGCATTAATGGCTTAGATGAAATTATTACTGTTGGCGATGATTATGCTCTTGAAAGAATCAAGCGAGAAATGTTACATCCTGGGCCAGATCGCTTACGTTATGTGGCCGATGCGTTTCGTAGTGGCATGGTGTTATCAGAAATTCATGATATAAGTAAAATTGATCCTTGGTTTTTAGCACAACTTGACGATTTAATTAAGGCAGAAGCGACGTTAGCAACAAAAACCTTATCGACGTTGGCGGCCGAAGAAATCTATCAATTAAAACGCAAAGGTTTTTCTGATTTACGTATGGCAACGTTATTAGGCGCCTCGGAATCAGACGTGCGTCATACTCGACATAAATTGGGCATTCGTCCTGTGTACAAGCGAATAGATTCGTGTGCGGCTGAATTTTCCTCAGATACGGCTTATTTGTATTCCACGTATGAAGAAGAATGTGAAGCTCGTGTTACCGATAAAGAAAAAATTATTATTTTAGGAGGTGGACCTAATCGAATTGGACAAGGCATTGAGTTTGATTATTGCTGTGTCCATGCCGCCTTAGCCTTACGCGAAGATGGCTATGAAACAATCATGATTAACTGTAATCCTGAAACTGTATCCACTGATTTTGATACCTCAGATCGTTTATATTTTGAATCGCTTACGCTTGAAGATGTCTTAGAAATTGTGCATTTAGAAAAACCTAAAGGCGTTATTGTGCAATTTGGTGGACAAACTCCATTAAAATTAGCACGTGCTCTTGAAGCTGCGGGTGTACCCATTATTGGCACCTCACCAGACTCCATCGATTTAGCAGAAGATCGCGAGCGCTTCCAAAAATTACTTGAACGTTTGAATTTACAGCAACCCCCCAATGCTACGGCACGCTCCGTAGAACAAGCCTTATTAGCCGCTAATGAGTTAGGCTATCCTTTGGTGGTACGACCTTCTTACGTCTTAGGTGGGCGGGCAATGGAAATAGTGTTTAATGAAGAAGGTCTGCAACGCTACATGAAAGAAGCGGTCAGTGTTTCGCATGATTCACCTGTGCTCTTGGATCGCTTTTTAGATGATGCTGTCGAAATGGATGTGGATGCGATTTACGATGGCGAGCAGTTACTTATTGGCGGCTTAATGGAGCATATCGAACAGGCAGGTGTGCACTCAGGCGATTCAGCATGTTCCTTGCCTCCGTATGAGTTAGCGCCACATTTACAAGATAAGTTGCGCGAGCAAGTGGCAAGTATGGCGGCAGCTTTAGGCGTAAAAGGTTTAATGAACACGCAATTTGCGATTCAAGGAGAGTCAATTTTTGTCTTAGAAGTTAATCCTCGCGCCTCAAGAACGGCACCTTTTGTCTCTAAAGCAACAGGGTATCCCTTAGCAAAAATTGCCGCACGCGTCATGGTAGGTCAGTCGTTAGCAGCTCAAGGAATAACCGAAGAACGCATACCCAATTATTTTTCAGTAAAAGAAGCGGTCTTTCCTTTTGTAAAATTTCCAGGTGTTGACCCTTTACTTGGTCCTGAAATGAAATCTACAGGGGAAGTCATGGGAGTAGGCAAAACCTTTGGTGAAGCCTTTGCTAAAGCACAACGTGCGGCCGGGGTGAATTTAAATGATAGTGGTAAAGTGTTAATTAGCATTCGTGATGCAGATAAGGCAAAAGTGCCAGATATTGCCAATATGTTGGTCGCTAAAAAATATGAAATTGTGGCAACGGGCGGAACGGCACGTTATCTGAAAGCCGCAGGTATTCCATGTGAAGTCATTTATAAAGTCAATGAAGGTCGTCCCAACACAGTGGATATGATAAAAAATGGACAAATCCAGTTAATTATTAATACCACTGAAGGTAAAAAAGCCATTTCGGATTCATTCACTATGCGCCGAGAAGCACTACAGCATCGCGTCCCTTATTACACTACCATGGCGGGTGCAAAAGCGGCCTGTTATGCGCTGGGCGAGTTAGATGCTGGGGATGTAGTCTGTTTACAAGATTTACATAAAAATTTATGTGGTTAGGAAAGAATAAAATTAGGAGTCATTAACATGAGTAAAGTACCTCTTACAATTAAAGGCGCGGAAAAATTACGTGCAGAATTAGAAGAATTGAAATCAGTGGTTCGGCCTCGCATTATTGCCTCTATTGCAACGGCACGGGCACATGGTGATTTAAAAGAAAACGCTGAATATCATGCAGCTAGAGAACAACAGAGTTTTGCAGAAGGACGTATTGGCGAAATTGAAGGCAAGCTTTCCAATGCACAAATCATTGATGTAACTAAATTAGATGCGAATGGTAAGGTGGTGTTTGGTTCAACCGTTGAAATTGAAGATTTAAATTCTGAAAAACGTGTGGTCTATCAAATTGTGGGTGAAGATGAGGCAAATATTAAAGAAGGTCGTATTTCGATTGGCTCCCCCATTGCTAGAGCACTTATTGGCAAAGAAGTTGAAGATGTGGTGACGGTTAAAGCACCAGCAGGAAAAATTGAATACGAAATTATTTCAATTAGCTATATCTAAAATACGCGAGGATGTGTGAAAAACACACATCCTTTTTTAACAAGGGATTATTTCTTGAGGTTGATGCGGTGAATCACAATAATCTGACCAATGGATTGAATTAATTCTGCACCCGTGGTCTGACAAATTTTGGCACTGATGCTTACCCTATCTTCGCGTTCTGCCCGAATTTTGATTTTAATTAGCTCATGGGTATCCAGAGCAATGTCAATTTCAGCTAAGACAGCTTCCGTTAATCCCGCTTGGCCAACAATCACCACGGGTTTTAAAGTGTGCGCCTGGGCTTTACACTTTTTCCTTTCTATCACATTCACGTGTTTTTCCTTACGATTAAATAATTATTACTATACAACACATTATGGCTAGAAGTAAAAGTAGCAATCGTTGGATGCAAGAGCATTTTGATGATGAATATGTCCGTATGGCGCAAGCTAAAGGTTACCGATCGCGTGCAGTGTTTAAATTAAGTGAGATTCAGGAAAAAGATCATCTCATTAAGCCTGGAATGAATATTATCGATTTAGGTGCTGCGCCAGGAGGCTGGTCACAATATGCACGTCAATTAATCGCAAAAAAAGATAAGCTAATTGCCTTGGATATTTTGCCGATGGAGCCTTTAGAGGGTGTTGAATTTATTCAAGGTGATTTCACTGAAGAGCTTGTGTTACAACAATTATATGATGTATTAGCACGTGCACCAGTTAATTTAGTGATGTCAGATATGGCACCTAACATGAGTGGCAATAAAGGCATTGATCAGCCACGTTCAATTTTTCTTGGTGAGTTGGCCTTGGATACTGCCAAAACTGTTTTAGCCAAAGACGGCTGTTTTTTGGTGAAAATATTTCAAGGCGAAGGCTTCGAAATATTTCATCGTGAGGTACAAAACGCTTTTTCAAAAGTCGTGATTAGAAAGCCAAAGGCTTCACGTCCTAGAAGTAACGAAGTTTATATTTTAGCTAAAGGCTTTAAATAATTTTTGAAGACCTTATATTTAACTACTGATCGTCTAATGATGACCTTCAGGAAAATTAACGCCTGATAGGAATCTATCAGATTTAAAATGAACCGTACCAGCCTAGGGGTGAGTACTTTGAACGATATGATAAAGAACGTAGTCTTATGGGTTGTCATTGCTGTGGTATTGATGTCCCTGTTTAATAATTTTGGACCACAAAGCGATAAAAGCGATACTGCACTTTCATATTCCCAATTTATTGATTCTGTAAAAGCAGGTCAAGTTCAACAAGTTGTCATTGATGAGCATATCATTAAAGGTAAATTGCAAGGTGGGCAGGTGTTTAAAACCTATGCACCAAACGATAATCATTTAGTTGACGATTTATTGGGAAATAATGTTGAAATTAAAGCTGTGCCGCCAGAGCAGCCCTCGTTATTAATGCAATTATTGGTGTCATTTGGCCCCATGTTGTTATTGATTGCAGTATGGGTATTTTTTATGCGGCAAATGCAAGGCGGTGCGGGTGGACGCGGCGCGATGAGCTTTGGTAAAAGTAAGGCAAGGATGCTTGAAGAAGATCAAATCAAAGTTACGTTTGCAGATGTGGCGGGTTGTGATGAGGCGAAAGAAGAAGTAGAAGAGATGGTCGATTTTTTAAAAGATCCAGCAAAATATCAACGTTTAGGTGGAAAAATTCCCCGTGGCGCATTAATGATTGGCCCGCCAGGAACAGGTAAAACTTTATTAGCACGCGCCATTGCTGGCGAAGCTAAAGTACCTTTTTTTACTATCTCAGGTTCTGATTTTGTAGAAATGTTTGTGGGTGTGGGTGCGTCACGTGTCCGTGATATGTTTGAGCAAGCAAAAAAACATGCCCCCTGTATTATTTTTATCGATGAAATAGATGCTGTGGGTCGTCAACGTGGCGCAGGATTAGGCGGTGGCAACGATGAGCGTGAGCAAACATTAAATCAATTATTAGTAGAAATGGATGGTTTTGAAGGTAACGAAGGCATTATTGTTATTGCTGCAACCAATCGTCCAGACGTCTTAGACAAGGCGTTATTGCGTCCAGGTCGTTTTGATCGTCAAGTCACTGTAGGCTTGCCTGATGTAAGAGGTCGTGAACAAATATTAAAAGTACACATGACCAAAGTACCGGCTGCTGATGATGTTGAAATTAAATACATTGCGCAAGGCACACCAGGCTTTTCTGGGGCTGATTTAGCTAATTTAATTAACGAAGCAGCATTGTTTGCCGCACGTACCAATAAACGTGTTGTGAGTATGTTTGATCTTGAAAAAGCCAAAGATAAACTCATTATGGGTGCAGAAAGGCACACGATGATTATTGGTGAAAAAGAGAAAAAAATGACGGCTTATCATGAAGCAGGGCATGCCATTGTAGGCTTGTTAACACCCGAACATGACCCCGTTTACAAAGTAAGCATCATGCCAAGAGGGCGAGCATTAGGTGTAACCATGTTTCTTCCAGAAAAAGATCAATACAGTGCCAGTAAACAAAAATTAGATAGCATGATTTCAAGTTTATATGGTGGACGTATTGCTGAAGAAGTTATTTTTGGGTGGGAACAAGTGAGTACTGGTGCATCAAATGATATTGAACGTGCCACAGAACTAGCCCGTAACATGGTTACTAAGTGGGGCTTATCGCAACGTTTAGGGCCACTTTCCTACAGCGAAGAAGAAGGTGAGGTGTTTTTAGGGCGCTCAGTAACGCAGCATAAATCGGTAGCTGAAGAGACTTCGCATACGATCGATGAAGAGATTCGTTCCTTCATCGATCGTAACTACGAACGCGCAGTCACTATCATTAAAGATAATATTGATATTTTGCATGCAATGGCAGAAGCTTTAATTAAATATGAAACAATCGATAAAGATCAAATTCACGATTTAATGGCAAGAAAGCCCGTGCGTTCGCCTAAAGATTGGGATGATATGCCGCCCCATGAAGGTAATCTAAAAGATGAGCTATTAACTAAAAAAGAGTCCGTTAAAGAATCTAATATCGGTGGTGCGGCGGAACAGATTTAAGGCTAATGGGTTAATGGAATTGCTTATTAAATATAGACAGAAACAAACATGACAAAAAAATATTTTGGTACGGATGGTATTCGAGGTGAAGTAGGAAAACCGCCTATCACGGCTGATTTTTTATTAAAATTAGGCTGGGCAGCAGGCAAAGTGTTTGCTAATGGCGGGCATGATTTTGTGTTAGTGGGTAAAGATACTCGCATTTCAGGCTATATGTTTGAGTCTGCCTTAGAGGCAGGTTTAACTGCGGCGGGCATGGGGACTCGATTGCTAGGGCCTATGCCAACCCCAGGGATTGCATATTTAACGCGCACCTTACGGGCACAAGCAGGAATTGTCATCAGTGCATCGCATAATCCGTACTACGATAATGGCGTTAAGTTTTTCTCAGTAGATGGCACAAAGTTAGCCGATGAGGTTGAGGAAAAAATTGAATACTATTTAGACGCACCAATCTCTACCGTATCTTCTGCAAAACTAGGCAAAGCAAAGCGTATTGCAGATGCCTCAGGACGTTATATTGAATATTGCAAAGCCAGTATTCCAACACGATTAGATTTTGCACATTTAAAGATTGTTGTGGATTGTGCAAATGGAGCAACGTATCACATAGCACCGCACGTTTTTAGTGAAATTGGTGCCGAGGTTATTGCCCTTGGCGTCATGCCAGATGGTGTAAACATTAACGAGAATTGCGGGGCAACAAATACGGCTCAATTGGTTGCTTGTGTTATCGCTGAACAGGCTGATTTAGGTATCGCCTTAGATGGTGATGGCGATCGTTTAATCATGGTTGATCATAAGGGCGAAGTTGTAGACGGTGATGAATTAATTTACATTATTGCTAAATCAAGATTATCAGAAGGAAAAATGCAAGGGCCTGTTATTGGCACATTAATGACTAATCTTGGTATGGAGCATGCGTTAACAACCTTAGGCATTGATTTACTAAGAGCCAACGTAGGTGATCGTTATGTTATGGAGATGCTCAACGAACATAATGGCATTTTAGGTGGTGAAAATTCAGGACATATTATTTGTCTTGATAAAACAACCACAGGAGACGGCATAATTGCTGCCTTACAAATACTGGCAGAAATGCATTATTCGGGTAAAACGCTGCATGAATTAAAATCTGGCATGCAAAAATATCCGCAAGTGTTAATTAATGTCAAAGTGGCTAAAAAAGTTAATCTTGATGATTATCCTAGTGTACAGTCTGCGGTTAATGCAGTTGAAAGTAAGCTTGCTAATAAAGGTCGAGTTTTACTAAGAAGCTCAGGGACTGAGCCGTTATTGCGCGTCATGGTTGAAGGAGAAAATAAAGACTTAGTGCAAAGCTGTGCTGAACAATTAGCGAATGAAGTGCATATTGCAATAGGTGCTTGAACTCATGATTAATAGCCTATATCATTGTGCGTTTTACTGTATTAGGGGGAAATAATGCGTCAATCACTGGTCGTTGGAAATTGGAAAATGAACGGTACCTTAGCAACGAATAAATTGCTTGCTGAAGGTATTGTTGCGGGCTTGAATGCAAGCTCAGAAAGTGCAGCCTGCGCAGTCTGCGTCCCTTTTGTCTATCTGCCTAGTATTGGTGACATTGTTAAAGGTAGTCGTTTAGGCTTAGGCGCACAAAATATTGCAAATAAAGCTTCAGGTGCGTTTACAGGCGAGGTTGCAGCAAGCATGCTAGTTGAGTTTGGTTGTCAATATGCACTTGTTGGGCATTCTGAAAGACGAACTTACTACGGAGACACAAATCAAACTGTGGCTGAACGTTTTTGCCAAGCGCAAGAACAAGGTATTACGCCAATTTTATGTATTGGTGAAACCTTAGCGCAGCGCGAAAACAATCAGACCTTTGCCGTAGTTGAGGAGCAGCTTGATGTTGTTATTGCGTTAGCAGGTATTCACGCCTTCAGTAAAGCCGTTATTGCTTACGAACCCGTTTGGGCCATTGGCACAGGAAAAACAGCAACCGATGAACAAGCGCAAGAAGTTCATCATCACATCCGTTCATATATTGCGGCTAAAGACCAAACTATTGCTGATAAAATTCAAATTCTATACGGTGGTAGTGCAAAGCCTGATAATGCAAAAGGTTTATTTGCTATGCCAGACATCGATGGTGGGTTAATTGGTGGAGCCTCTTTAGATGCAGAGTCTTTTTTACAGATTTGTCATTCGATATAAATAGCACACACTTACTATGTATCAATTAATTATAGTTATTCATGTCTTGATAGGCTTGGCCATTATTGGATTAATTATGATCCAACAAGGCAAAGGTGCAGATGCAGGCGCAACCTTTGGTGGTGGTGCGTCAGGATCTGTTTTTGGCGCCCAAGGTTCAGCCTCTTTTTTAACAAAAACAACGGCAACCTTAGCAGGTTTATTTTTTGCCACCAGCTTAGGGTTAACGGTTTATAACAGCCACCAAGTAAAAGCTGTGGATATTATGAGCTCAGTTCCTTCGGTAAATAGCCCTGCTGTTGGCGTTGAAACTAAACAAGAGGCAAGCTTGCCGTTAATCCCAGAAGCTGTCAAAACTGCACCACTTGCGGCTGAAAACTCATCAACTCCAATTGTTGAGCCTAATGAAAACAAAGGTGAGCAAGCGCCACAGGCAGTCAGTGTTGAAGCGACTGATAAGCAAGCTAAGCCAACTTCGACAGTACCTGAAGTGATAGAAAACAAAGCAGGTAAAGAGGCTAAATCTGCCTCTCAAAAAGAGCTTACAAAAGAAACTAAAAAAGAGAAGAAATAAACTTAATGCCGATGTGGTGAAATTGGTAGACACGCCATCTTGAGGGGGTGGTGACGCAAGTCTTGCCGGTTCAAATCCGGCCATCGGTACCAAATAGCAATTTAAAAACGCTCAACGAAATACAAGAACCCGCAAGCCATAAGGCTTAGCGGGTTTTTTATTGTCTAATAAAAAGCATTAACTATAAAAAAAATTTAAAAATGATTTTTTTAAATAATCAATGCCCTTTTATCAAAAACTAAATTCCACTAAAAACATACTAAAATTATACGATAAGCATAACGTAAATTAATCTTCAGATTTAGAAGTGCTACGATGATAAAAAACATACTCTCATAAATTATTCAGCGATAACTAACGATGAAAAATGACCAAGCTCTATCAAGCAATACTTCAGGCATCCGAGATAACCATTATTTTGGAAAAGTGGGCGATTTTTTAAACGAAAAAATACAAGCCAATGCAAAATGTCGTTTTGTATCCGCATACTTTAGTATTTTTGGTTTTGAAGCTTTGCGAGCATCATTATCAGATATTGATGAACTACACTTCTTGTTTGGTGATCCAGCGTTCATAAAACAGATTGATGTAGAGCAATCTCAAGCTAAAGCATTTGATATTACAGAACAAGACCTATGGTTAATCAATCGACTTGAACAAAAAGCCATTGCCAAAATGTGTGCCGCGTGGATTACTGAAAAAGTTAAAATACACTCTTTGATAAAAAGTAATTTATTACATGGAAAGTTGTATCACATTGATAACAAAGGTGTTGAGTCAGCGCTATTAGGTAGTTCAAATTTCACCTTACATGGCTTAGGAAAAGGTAATGCAAATATTGAGTTAAATCTTATTGTCGACAGCGATAGAGATAAGCGCGATTTAAAAGCGTGGTTTGATAAAATATGGAATGATAAAAGCTTGGTTAACGATGTAAAACAAGAAGTGTTAAACCATTTAGCGCACATTTATCAAAATCATTCGCCTGAGTTTATTTATTACAAGACGCTCTATCATATTTTTTATGAAGACTGGCAACAGCAGCAGCAACAACGAGAGGCGATTGAACACAGCTCATTAAAAGACTCCATTATCTGGAAAACCTTATTTAATTTTCAAAAAGAAGGGGTTATCCACGCCATTACCAAAATACAAACTCATAATGGGTGTATTTTAGCGGACAGTGTGGGCTTGGGTAAAACTTACGAAGCCCTTGCTGTGATCAAGTATTTTGAAGCAAAAAATAAAAGTGTTTTAGTGCTATGTCCCAAAAAACTCAATGAAAATTGGCTGCTTTATTCCTCACGTTATAGTCGAAATTTTAATCCCTTAAGCACAGACAAATTAAACTACATCGTACTCAGCCATACCGATTTAAATCGCAAGAAAGGCGAGGTCAATGGCGTTAACTTAGGTGCGTTTAATTGGGCAGATTTTGATTTACTGGTAATAGATGAATCGCATAACTTTCGTAATGATAATAAAAGTACCACTGGCACATCGCGTTATCAATGCTTGCTAGAAGATGTTATACAATCTGGCGGGAAAACTAAGGTTTTACTTCTTTCTGCAACGCCTGTTAATAATGATTTATCTGATCTATATAATCAAATTCGATTAATTAGTGCAGATGATAATCATGCGTTTGCAGGCATAGGCATTATTGATACTAAAAAAACTTTAAAAGCCGCTCAAAATGCTTTTCATAATGCTGTTAAAGAACAACGACAAACCCACTTAGGGCATCATTTACATGCTGATTTTTTTAAATTACTCGATGCCATCACTATTGCGCGTTCGCGTAAACATATTGAACGGCATTATCCAGAAATTGCCGAAGAATTAGGCGGCTTTCCAAAACGCTCAAAACCCAAATCAATTTACTATTCTATTGATACACAAAATAAATTTCCTTCATTTATGGCTATTGAAAAGGAAATTTCAGGGTATCAACTCTCACTCTTTAACCCCAGTAAATATTTACGCGAAGACTGCCGAGCGTTGCCTCAATACCAAAATAAAGTAAAGAATTTTACCCAAGAAGATCGTGAGCATTATTTAATTGGCATGATTAAAGTCAATTTTCTTAAGCGACTGGAAAGCTCAGTCGTATCCTTTGCAGACACTATGATGCGAACCGTTTCAAAAATTGACGTATTGATTAAAAAAATACAGCAATTTGAAAATATTGAAAACAGTATTGAGTTTGAAGACGAAGACGATGATGAAATTAATGCTACCTTAGCGGTAGGCAAAAAAATCACATATCAATTGGAGCACCTTGATTGTGAAAAATGGCTGCAAGATTTAGAAAGTGATAAGCAACAACTCACAAAATTACGAGATATGGCGCAAGAGGTGTCGCCGCAGCGTGATGGCAAATTAGCCCAGCTTCAGGATTTAATTGCAGAAAAAATAAGCACGCCCACCCTTGATAAGCAACACAAAGCTATTCGTAAAGTAATTGTTTTTACAGCTTTTTCAGATACTGCACGGTATTTATACACCGCCTTAAAAGAAAATGTAGGAGTGCATTGTGGCGTAGTGACGGGTTCATTTTCAGAATCAAGCTTGGGTGGCAAAAATTTTAACGATATTTTGATTAATTTTTCCCCCCTATCCAAGCAACGTAGTCATTTTAAACAGACGCTTACAGAAGAAATTGATGTATTAATTGCCACGGATTGTATTTCAGAAGGGCAAAATTTACAGGATTGTGATTGGGTTATTAACTACGACATACATTGGAATCCAGTGCGCTTAATTCAGCGTTTTGGGCGTATTGATCGGATCAATAGTCAGCACAATTATGTGACCATGATTAACTTTTGGGCAACGCCAGAACTCGATAAATATTTAAACTTAAAAAATCGTGTTGAAGCACGCATGGCGCTTGTTGATATTTCCGCCACCGCCTCAGATAACTTATTACAGGGTGATGATACAAACGAAATGGCCACCGCCAAACAAGATATTAAAGACGAATTAACCTATCGAGATGAACAACTAAAACGCATGAAAGATGAAGTGCTAGATCTTGAAGACCTGAATGAAGGCACCACGTTAACAGATTTTAATTTTGATGATTTTCGTGCTGATCTTGGCGGCTATTTAGATAAGCAACATGAAAAAATAGCCCATGCTCCGCTTGGTTTATATGGCATCGTGCCTGCGCAACCCGCAGCATCACTCACTAAAGGCGTTATTTATTGTTTAAAACAAAAGGACTATCAACACGAAGCAACGCAACAAGTAAATCCCTTAACGCCATTTTTTCTGATTTATATTCAAGACAATGGCGAGGTTAAATACAATTTTGCAGAAGCCAAGCACACGCTAGAAGTATTTAAAGCCCTCTGTCTAGGCAAAGACCAACCTAATGAAGCCTTATGTCAATTATTTGATAAGCAAACCGATGAGGGCGGCAACATGGCGCATTATTACGACTTAATAGTGAAATCTGTTGCGGCGATAAGCAACGCAGTGCAAGAAAAAGAAATTATCAAATTAACCACAAGGCGAGGCGCGTTATTGCCTGAAGCGTCACAGCAAATAACAGCACCCAGCGATTTTACCTTGATTACTTGGTTAGTTATTATTTAGAAAAGCACGCTCAACGTGCACAGCTTAGATATTTTAAAATGAACACGACACACGCAACACAACACAACATTACCCGCGAAGACTACTTTGCCTTAGCAGAAACCGCTGAAAGCAAACACGAATTTTTTAATGGTGAAATTTTTGCGATGACAGACGGAACGAATCATCATTCCAGAATTTCAGGGAATACATTTTCAGCGTTTAATATAAAACTGCGCGGAAAATACTGCACCGCCACAAACAGCGATATGCGCATTGAAACGCCAAACGGTTTAATCACCTATTCCGATGCGGCAATTTTTTGTGGCAAGCCAGAATTAACCAAAAATCAATGTGCATTACTCAATCCCGTTGTCATTATCGAAGTCTTATCGCCTTCAACACGCCGTTATGATCAAATTGATAAATTTAGTCTCTATCGCTCCATTCCAACGTTTCAAGATTATCTACTAATTGATGCTGAAAAAGTGCTTGTGCAGCATTTTCATAAAATTAACACTGATGAATGGCTGCTGCATGATTATTACCACCTAGCCGATGCCATGATATTAAACAGCATTCAAGAAACACTACACCTACATGAAATCTACGAAGGCCTTGACTATGACCAATAAAAACACGCTTCAAACCCTCATCAAGCACTTTGCAAGCGGAGATTTAAAAGCCAACGCCCTCGCCTTATTTAAAGAGCTGGGTTATCAAAGTCCACGCACGCTTAACAAACCCATCAATGAAATATTAAGTGCTTTTAACCCCGAGAAAGCACTGTTTTCAGAATGGCTTAACGCGCCATTTCTGTTTCAATTAGCACAAGATAATTTAAGCAATATCCAATCCTTACTCACCGACGTTGATGGAACAATCATTGAATCCTATTTATTTGTCGCCATTGAATTAGAAAAACCTGACTATTCACGCACGCAACTTGTCACCATCACCCGTGAGCTTAATAAAAGTTCACAACCCGTATTAATTTTATTCAAACACGGCAACACCTTAACCTTATCTGTTATTCATCGCCGCTTGCATAAACGCGACGACAGCCGCGACGTGTTAGAAAAAGTCACGTTATTAAAAGATATTCGTATCAACGAGCCGCACCGCGCTCATCTGGATATTTTGGCGGAACTAGCCTTTGCTAAGCTAAATTTAAAAGCCAACGCGAGTTTTGTTGATTTGCACAACGCCTGGCAAACGGTTTTAGATACCAAAACGCTTAATAAACAATTTTACAAAGAAATATCGCAATGGTATTTCTGGGCAATGAAAGAAGTCTATTTTCCTGATGCAGAACACGCGGCAGCAGAAAAAGGCAGTATTTTTGAAGATGAACATAAAGTGCGTGAACACAATGCTAAAAACTTAATTCGCTTACTGACACGCTTATTATTTGTTTGGTTTATCAAAGAAAAAAATCTCATTCCAGAGCAAATATTCAATGAAGACTGGATTAACGGACAATTAAACGGATTTAAACCGCAGCTTAACAGCAAAGCAAACAGCCTTTTTCAAGGCAATGACAGCCATTATTACCGCGCCATTTTGCAAAATCTATTCTTTGCAACGCTCAATCAAACCACTCATAAACGTGAATTTCGTAAAGATGGACAACATCGAAATGTCACCAATTTAATGCGTTATCAAACTTATTTTAAGCAACCACAGGCGTTTTTAACGTTAATGAAAGACGTCGTGCCCTTTATGAACGGCGGTTTGTTTGATTGTTTAGATAAGCCAATTCCCGAATTAAAAGGCAAACAAGGCGGCGATGTCATTGCTTATGAAGATGGTTTTTCAGACCGTCCCGATAATAAATTGCGTGTGCCTGATTACATTTTCTTTGGCTCACATAAAAACGTCGATTTAAGCGAAGAACTCGGCAACAAACAAAAATCCGTTGAGATTAAAGGTTTAGTCGATATTTTAAAAAGCTACAAATTCACCATCACTGAAAACACGCCGATTGAAGAAGATATTGCACTCGACCCCGAATTATTAGGGCAAGTGTTTGAAAATTTACTCGCCAGTTATAACCCTGAAACAAAAACCACAGCGCGTAAGCAAACAGGCAGTTTTTATACGCCGCGTGAAATCGTCGATTACATGGTTGATGAATCATTAAAGGCTTATTTCAAATCCAAGTTAGAGCATTTAACAACCGAACAATTAGACGATTTATTGAGTTATACAAAACCCACGCCCGAATTCTCAGAAACAGATAAAACCGCTTTAATTGAAGCTATCGACACCTGCAAAATCCTTGACCCTGCTTGTGGTTCGGGGGCGTTTCCAATGGGCGTTTTACACAAATTAGTTTTTATTTTGGGCAAAATCGACCCTGATAATGAGTTGTGGAAACAACGCCAAATCAAAGAAAAAGATTCCGCATTACAAAAACGCATTATTGAAGCCTTCACGGATAACGAAGTCGATTACGCACGAAAACTTTATCTCATCGAAAATTGTATTTATGGCGTGGATATTCAAGCAATTGCCATTCAAATCAGCAAACTTCGGTTTTTCATTTCGCTGATTGTTGACCAAAAAGTCGATAGAAATAAAACCAATTTTGGCGTGTTACCACTGCCGAATTTAGAAACGAAATTTGTCGCGGCAAACACCTTAATCGGCATTGAAAAACCTAAAAAAGGTACTCAGGCAGATTCAACAATCAGTCTTTTTGATAACAAAGAGATTGAAGCTCTCGAAGACAAATTAAAAAAAGTACGTCACAGCTTGTTTAGCGTTAGAAGTCCAAGTAGAAAAAGAGAATTGCGCGAAGAAGATAAATTATTGCGTGAACAAATCGGCGCGTTGTTAGAACAACACGGCTGGGGAAATGAAACCGCGCAACAATTAGCGCATTGGAATCCTTACGACCAAAACGCCAACGCCGATTTTTTTGATGTGGAATGGATGTTTGGTGAAAGTGGTTTTGATATTGTCATCGGAAATCCGCCTTACATAAAAGAATACACCAATAAATCTGCTTTTGATGGTTTAAGAGATTCGCCTTATTACCAAGGAAAAATGGATTTATGGTATTTGTTCGTTTGCAAAAATCTTGAAATTACCAAAAAGAACACTGGCATTTTGACTTTTATTGCAACCAATAACTGGGCGACAAATACGGGTGCTTCCAAAATGAGAAGTAAAGTTTTGAAAGAAACCACGATTGAAAAATTGCTAGATTTTGGTAGTTACATGATTTTTGAAAGTGCCGATATTCAAACGTCTGTGATGATGTTTAGAAATGACAACAGTAATGACAATTACACTTTCGATTTTAGACGTTTAGTCGGTGATAAATTAACGTTTAATGATGCGCTGGATTTGATAACAAAAACCAAATCACCTAAAAACGAATTCTTATCTGCCAAAATTTCAAAAAATGATTTAGATGGTAAATCACTCACTTTCAGCAATAACGCGCTTGATAATGTTTTGTCGAAAATTCAAAAGAAAGGTAATTTTAAGTTAGATGGCAAAGTCGAGGTGGCTCAAGGGATAGTTCCAAATCCAGATGTTGTTAATTCCAGAAATATAAAAAATATACCTACGTCAAGAATTGAAGAAGAAAACATTAGTGTAGGAGATGGGGTTTTCATTATTCCCGCAGGCTTTTTTGAAGGCATACCAGAAATAGAACAAAAATATATAAAACCAATTTATGAGCCATATTTGGTTAATAAATATGCTTGCAATCATTTTGATAAAGAAATTATTTATATGACTAAAAAAAATTATCAAAATGATGCTCCAAACCTTATAAACCATTTGTCAAAGTTTAGAGAAGTAATGGAAGAAAGAAGGGAGAACATAAGCGGTAGTATAAATTTCAATCATTTACATTGGGCGAGAGATGAATCTTTTTTCAAAAAAGGGGCAAAAATTTTATCTGTTAGAAAATGTGCAATTCCAACTTTTGCATACACAGAAAAAGAAGCCTATGTAATGATGTCTTTCAATGTTATTAGGTCTGAACGAATTGATTTGAAGTATTTAACGGCGGTTTTTAATTCTAAACTCGTGGCGTTTTGGCTTAAAAATAAAGGCAAAATGCAGGGGCAAAATTATCAACTCGATAAAGAACCGCTGTTAGATATTCCAGTTTATAAATCAGACGAAAATCAACAACAGTTATTGAGAAAATTGGTTGATTATATTTTGTTCATCAAACAGCAACCGTTTTATACCTCAGCAGATTTAGATTTTGCCGAAGAACGTTTGATGTCGAATTTCTTTGAAAATTTAATTGATGCGTTGGTTTATGAATTGTATTTCCCAGAGGAATTACACGAAGCCAAAAAACAGTTTATGAGCTTAGTTGTTCAAGAGAATTTGCCTGATTTAGATTTAATTGAAGGCGATAAAGTTGGCGCGTTAAAACAAATTGTTCGACGCTTAACTGACAAAAACCATCCGCTTTATAACAATCTGTTTTTCTTAGATAGCGTGCCAGTGGTCAGAATTATTCAAGGTAAAGCGTGATGCGAATTAACAAAATTGAAATCCAAAATTTCAGAGCGTTTTACGGCAATTTTGAAATTGATTTGAGTGGTAAAAATCTGCTTCTTTATGGCGAAAATGGCAGTGGTAAATCGTCGCTGTTTTACGCGCTGAAACTGTTTTTAGAATCGGCAAATACTAAAACGGAATTTTCAGAACATCGGAACATTTTTGTTGAAGATAACGAAGAAGGTTTTATTAAATTGACGCTCGATAATGATGTTAATTACGAATGGTCAGAGGCAAATACTTTTCCAACAGAATCAATTATTTTGGAAGCCGATAAAATTAAAGGCTTTTTAGACTATAAAAATTTGTTGGAAACACATTTTTTACACAGCCAAAGAAATGAAAACAGCGTTAATTTGTTTCATTTGTTAGTTGAAAATTTATTAACAAATTACCAAGACCCAAGCTCTGGAAAGCAAATTGGTGAAGTTTGGCGCGGTATTAAAGGCAAACCCAAGCCTAGAAAAAGTAATAAAAATTACGATGAAAAACTTAATGAGCGAAATGCTGAAATTTCCTTCATGAATGATATTCTCAGGTTGGCTCTGCTGGAGTTGCAAAAAGAGGCAAATAAATTATTAGACTTCTTTAATTACAACACGGATTTTCAATTTGAAAGTTTCAGTATCGAAAATCAAAATATCTCGATTGGAATTAAATTTTTTGGTGAATCAATTAAAAATCATCATGCGTTTTTGAATGAAGCGCGATTATCGGCGATTGCATTATCAATTTATTTTGCGTCATTGTTAGAACAACCAAAAAGTGATTTACGAATTTTAGCGTTAGACGATGTTTTAATTGGCTTGGATATGGCAAACCGTTTGCCTGTGATTGATATTTTGGAGAAACATTTTTCTGAACATCAAATTTTCTTTATCACGCATGACAAACTGTGGTTTGAAATGATGCGAATGCGAGTGCAACGCAATGAAAAGTGGAAAAATGCAGAGCTGTATTCCAGTCAAAATAATGGTCTTGAGTTACCCGTTTATGTTGAAAATAAAAAATACTTAGAACGCGCCAAAGAGCATTTAGAAGCAAATGACTACAAAGCAGCGCCTGTTTATGCGCAGTCGGCTTTTGAATTTGCGTTGAAACGCTTTTGTGAAAGTAAAAATTTAAAAATCAAATTTCGTGAAAATATAAAAGACCTCGAAAGCAATGATTTTTGGACTGAAATAAAACAACACAAAAAAGGTGATATTTCGTTTTTGAATGTGAAACTTATTGATGAGGTTGAGCTTTACCGAAGCGTGATTTTAAATCCGTTGAGCCATTCCCAAATTATCAACATTACGCAATTTGAAGTAGGCAAGGCAATTGAAATAGTTGAGCAGCTGGAAAAGGAATTACGTTGATGATAATTAAAAAAGCAGGCAACGACACCAGCGCGTTGAAACGTGAGATTGATGTGTTGGTTTATGGGCTTTATGGAAAGAAAAATCCACTTATTTACAGAGGGCAAAAAAATGAAAGATGAATATGATTTTTCAAATGCAGAACAGGGGAAATTTTATGTGTCTGTTGAAGAAATCCAAATGCCAATTTATTTAGACCAAGATGTTATGCAGTTTTTAAATAAAAAATGTGATTTTAATCCTGAGCGTCTGCAAGATTTAATCAACAAATTGTTACGCAAAGATATTGAAATAGCACAGGAAGTAGAAAATTGATGGAAGGAGTAATTTATGTCTGCGGTTTATCTTGAACAAATAACACCTGTTTGGAATGATTTTTCATTGTCGTTCATGTTTTGCATAATGAACAAGAGTATGCAGAAGCGGTTTCATTGCTTGATAGTTTGATTGATAGGGTCGGAGAAAATGAACAACATCCATTGGCATCGTTGATGGAATTGGTCGGCGTGTTAATTTCGCAATATGAAGAGACTCATGTTCCTGAATTATAAAAATCAGGCAACGACACTCGCGCGTTGGAATGTGAGATTGATAAGTTGGTTTATGGAATTTATGGCTTAAGTTAAGTATTCCAGACGATTATGCAGAAGATGAAGAGCGTTGGTTTTGCAGGGGGCTGAATCATTACGCGCCCACTTTATTGGTTTTTCTACACACCGCTCTGTTTTGCCGCTCGAAGTATAGTAAAGAAAGATAGCTTATAATCCGTCATTTATTGCTATGTATAAAGATCTCTTGTGACGTCAACTCTTGTTCAAATGTTTTTAATAGTTTTATGTGGAACTTTATGGAGCTACATTAAACCAGCCAATTTAACCCCTCAACAAACTCGATTAGTGGTAACAAATCTGGTTTATTACCTTTTTTTACCTGCGTTAGTGTTAAACACAATTTGGCATGCCAAAATTAATGCCAATGTTTTTCAATATTCATTTATAACTATTTGTAGCATTAGTTTTTCGTTGGCGTGTGTTGGGGTGTTAAGTAAAGTAATACGCATTTCTAAGAAAAGTCTTGGCGCTATGTTTTTAGCTGCTGCATTTCCAAACGTCACGTATTTAGGGTTGCCAGTTTTAGAAAACAGTCTTGGGCAGTGGACAAATGCAATTGTTATTCAAATTGATTTATTTGCCACAACGCCTTTTTTGTTTACCGTTGGCGTATTTATTTCTAGGCATTATGGCGAGGAATTAATTAAAAAAAATATTTTACTATTTTTTAATACACCGTTGTTTTGGAGCTTAGCTTTAGCTTTAGTGCTTAATTTTTTTAATGTATCAACGCCAGAAATAGTAAGTAATGTACTTACTCAGTTTACGTCACTCGTTGCACCTTTAATGATTTTTTCTTTAGGATTAACTTTAAATGTGAGCAGCTTTCAACCTCGTTATATCTATCTTGCATTACCTGTTTTGATGATCAAATTAATGATGATGCCTTATTTTGCAGCGTTATGTTCTGCCTATTCAGCTCTTGAATATTCTCATCAAATGGCGACGATTTTAGATTTAGGGATGCCAAGCATGTTACTGGGTATTGTTTTTTGTGAGCACTACAAGTTAAACACGGCACTTTATGCCACAGCAGCCATGCTAACTACTTTATGTAGTATGTTAACACTCCCTTTTTGGCATCATGTTTTAACGCAAAATAAGTTGTTTTTAGGGCTTTGGTAAGGTGCGCCAGCAATTTATTGAGGGGTTCATCGCGTTTTTAGCCAGTCTTCAAAGATTTGGGGTGGCAGTGGTTTGGCAAAAAGATAGCCTTGTCCTTCTTTGCAGCCCATTTCTTTAAGTGTTTGATTAACAGCTTCCGTTTCAATGCCTTCTGCTATCGTTGTTAAATTAAACCCTTTGGCAATGTGCAGCATGGCTTGAACAATAGCCCGATTTTCGCTGTCTTGTTCAAGATTTTGTACAAAAGAGCGGTCTATTTTTAGTTTGTCAACTTTCAGGCGTTTTAAATACGCCATGCTGGAATAGCCGGTGCCAAAGTCGTCAATAGATAGGTGGATACCTTGGGCACGCCATTGTTGTATGGCTTCGATTAAAAAGTCATCATGTTCCAGTAAAATCGATTCGGTTAATTCTAGTTCTAAGTAATGCGGTGCTAAGCCGCTGAGTGTTAGCGCGTCGTTAACATCAGTAATTATTTGCCCCTGTTGAAATTGAAGCGCGGACAAATTGACTGCCATAATTAGCCCGTCGTAGCCTGCGTTTATCCAACGCACGGCTTGCTGGCACGCCTCGATTAATACCCAACGCCCAATTTGGTTGATCAGCCCGTATTCTTCAGCAATGCCGATAAAGGCAGTTGGCCCGACTAAGCCTTGCTCTGGCGATTGCCAACGAATTAATGCTTCAGCACCTGTAACACGGCCAGTGGCTAAATCGAGTTGGGGTTGATAATGCAGCACAAATTCGTGCCGTTCTAGTGCGGTAATCAGTGCATCGCGGATCATGATTTTGTGCTGCAAACGATCCAGCATGGGTTGTTCAAACAGTTGATAGCCGTTTGTTGTGGTGTATTTGGCAATAGTCAGTGCTGTATGGCTTTTTTGGATTAAGCTTTCGCTGGTGGTCGCGTCGCGTGGAAATGCGGCGGCACCAATAAAGCAGGCAATTGCAACGGAAGTGCCATTGATTTCATATGGGGTGCGGAGACTGTTTAAGGTATTTTCACAGAGTGTGGCGAGTTCGTCGGTAGCGGCAAGGTTGGGCAATATAATCATGAACTCATTGCCAGATTGACGGCAAACGGTCGCGTGGTCGCCCATTACATAAAGGAGTCGTTGGGCTAGTTGCTTTAGTATGCTGTCACCTGAGGCATGACCATATTTATCATTTACATGCTTAAATTGGTCGATATCGACAAACAAAAGGGCAACGTTGAGTTGGTGTGTGGTTGCCGTTGCAAGGGCGTGGTTTAAACTCTCCATGCCTAAGCGACGATTGGCTAAGCCCGTGAGCGCGTCGTGAAAAGCCAGGTATTCAATTTGTAACTGGGTTTTCTTTTGCTCGGTAATGTCTTTGGCAAAGACTGAAATACCAAAAACCTTGCCGTCATGCTCCATCACGTTAAAGCCTAGTGCAAGATAGCTGTTTGGTTTTAGGTCTTGGTAAGTGACGCGGTGGTGTTTGTCAGTGAGTGTGCGTGCGTATAGTTGTTGCCATTCGGCACTGCGCTCGGGCGTGATAAACATGTCTTCTAGTGTCATGCCTAGTTCAACATTAATGCTGTTGTGGGATGCCAGGCACTGGGCAAACGGAAGATTAAAGGACGTTAAGACAAAGGTGTTAGGGTCGACTGACCAAATCATGTCAGGGGTGCTGTTGAATATTGCGTTTAAATGTTGTCTCGCATTATGAATTAAGCTCATTTGTTGTTGAAAAGTAGTCGCTGTGGCAATGCCAATGAATGCAGCGATTAAATTTGCCACCATGAGTAACGCCATAATAATTTCTAAGGGAATGAAGTTATTTGGCTTAAATCCTGATAGTTGCAGTTGATACATGGCAAAAATAGAAACAATACTGCCGATGGTCACCGCTATTGCGCCGCGCCGACCAGTAAGCCAACCCGATACTAATACGGCGATAGGCCCAGCTATCCACGCTACATTCTGCAAGCCTTGCGAGGCAAGTGAGCTAAGCAGAATCATCACTAAAACGCTCCAGCAAAAAAAACTTGCCGTGGAGAGAACCAAGCCGCGTTTTAGCATTGCCAGCATGATTACGGCAATAATCACTAAACCAGGGCCACCTGGTCGATACCAAAAGCCCCAGTAAGTGTTGACTGCAATGACGATCAGTCCGGCAATAAGGGAGACGAGTGCAATATGGTGTAACAAGCGGGCATCTGATTTAATTGTGAGTATATCAACAGAAGACGTATTTATATGGGAAGGAGCCATAACGTTGCCAAGAGAATAAGGAGGTTGGTTATTTTAAGAGCTATTGATGACAAATAAAACAGTCGACTGTATTTTAAATACAGGCTAATGAAGTGCGTATGCGTGGCCTGTATTGAGCCAGCAATGCTAAGCAGTAGCATCGTGGTTTTAGCGTGTGTCATAATGTTCTTTTTGGGGCATTAGGTGGCTAATAAGTTTGCGGAGTTTAAGGCCGTGTGTGAATTGTTAGCTAAGTTTGCCACAGAGTTATTTTTTTATGAGTGTTTACAGGCGTGCTATGCGGATTCATTGTTTATCTTCTCAACTGATTAATCAAATTGCTGCGGGAGAGGTGGTGGAACGTCCTGTGTCGGTGGTTAAAGAATTGGTTGAAAATTGTTTTGATGCCGGGGCAACGCATATTCATATTGATATTGAACAAGGTGGTACTCGGTTAATTAAAATTAGGGATGATGGGAGTGGTATTGAAAAGGATGATTTGCGGTTAGCGTTATCGCGTCATGCCACCAGTAAAATTGCCTGTTTAGAGGATTTGGAGCAGGTTGCAACGATGGGTTTTCGTGGTGAAGCGTTGGCAAGTATTAGTTCGGTTTCTTATGTGACGTTAATTTCCAGAATTGCAGGAGCTGAGTGTGCTTGGCGCGTGGAGTCAGAGGAGGCGGACAAGGTGTCGACGCCAAGTCCAGACCCACACCCAAAGGGAACCACTATTGAAGTGCGCGAGTTATTTTATTCAATACCCGCGCGACGCAAGTTTTTAAAAACAGAAAAAACAGAGTTTTCGCATATTGAAATGCTGATTAAACGCTTGGCGTTAAGTCATTTTGAGGTGGGCTTTACCTTAGTGCATAATCAAAAAGAAATCCTTAATTTAAAGCCGGCGTTGTCTTTGACAGATAAGCAGCAACGCATTGCAGGTATGTGTGGCGCACAATTTATTGAGCAATCGTCTGTTATCGAAGTAAATTCGTCTGGGTTGCACTTATCGGGTTGGGTTGGCTTGCCAACATTTTCTCGTAGTCAGCAGGATATGCAGTTTTTTTATGTAAATCACCGTTGGGTTAGAGATAAGTTGGTTGCCCACGCAGTTAAACAGGCGTATCAAGATGTGCTGTATCATGGACGCCATCCCGTTTTTATTTTGTATTTAGCATTAGATCCTGCTTTGGTTGATGTTAATGCTCATCCTGCTAAGTTGGAAGTGCGTTTTCGGGAAGGTCGCTTGGTGCATGATTTTTTATTTTCAGCCTTACATCGTGGCTTAGCTACACCGTCTAATGCGCCGCAACTAACGGTAACTCCACAGCAATTTACGTCTGTAGACAGCAGCGCACAACCAAGCCAACATCAATCCCGCAATGCACGCGAGTTGACTCCGTATCGTATGGAGCACATGCCCTTTCGTCAAAATAGCGTGTTGCCTGCTCAGATTGAAGAGCAGCTTAAACACTACGCGCAGGTGTATCAAGAGGCGGTCGTGCCCACTGTGGCAGGACAACATACTGAGCTGCCGCAGTTAGGTTTTGCTATAGCGCATATTCATGCCACCTTTATTCTGGCAGAAACAGCGACAGGTATTATTTTAGTTGATGCGCATGCCGCACATGAACGTGTCACCTATGAACGCTTAAAAAAGGCCTTTCAGCACGGTAATATTCCCAGTCAACCCTTGTTGTTACCCATTATGTTTTCAGTATCCATAGAAGAGGCTGAGATTGTCGAGCAGTTACACGACTTTTTTGCGCCCTTAGGTTTTGAAGTGGATCGCTCGGGTGTGGATGCTGTGGTTTTACGCGCTGCACCCGCGTTATTGAGCGATACTAATCTGGAGATTTTAGTGCGCGATGTGATTGCAGATTTTTGTGTGTTTGGCATGAGTCAACGTATTCAGGAACATAGCAATGAAATCTTAGCAACGATGGCGTGTCATGGTTCGGTACGTGCCCAGCGTCGCTTAAGTCGTGAAGAAATGAATGCGTTGCTGCGTGAGATGGAAAAAACCGAACGCAGCGGGCAATGTAATCATGGTCGCCCAACGTGGATTGCGTTGTCTTTGCAAGAGTTAGATAAGTTTTTTTTGCGAGGTCAGTAATGTGTAGTAACGTTAGTCAATCGTATGAATAAATTACCACCAGTCCTATTGTTAATGGGGCCTACCGCTTCGGGTAAATCACATTTAGCTGTGCAATTAGCGAAGGCATTTAAAGGGGAGATTATTAGCGTTGATTCTGCTTTAGTATTTAAAGGCATGGATATAGGAACGGCTAAACCTACATTGGCAGAACGCGAAGGAATTGTGCATCATCTGATTGATATTCTTGATCCTGCTGAGGTATTTTCTACGGGACAGTTTTACGCTCGCGCCACAAACTTAATGGCGGACATCACGGCCAGGCATAAAGTGCCAATTTTAGTGGGCGGCACTATGTTGTATTTTAATGCGCTTACTCAGGGTTTGGCTGAATTACCTCATGCCGATCCACATATCCGCGCTAAGTTAGCGCAAGATTTGCTGGTGTTTGGCAATCAAGCCTTGCATCAGCGTTTGGCTGAGATTGATCCTGAAGCCGCAGTAAGAATTCATCAGAATGATCCCCAGCGTGTGCAGCGAGCCTTGGAAGTGTATGAGCTTACAGGGCAGCCGATGAGTTCGTTGTTTGCCTCAACCAAGTCCGCTTTATCAGCGTATCACGTAGCAAAAGTCATGCTGGCACCCGTTGAACGAAAAACCTTACATGACATTATTGCGTGGCGTTTCCAAGAAATGTTAGCGCAAGGTTTGCTTGAAGAGGTTAACAGGCTTTTTTTGCGAGGTGATTTGCATGAACAATTGCCTGCTATTCGTGCGGTGGGGTATCGGCAAGTGTGGTCGTATTTGCGCGGTGAATACGAGCTTAATGAAATGACTGAAAAAGCCATTATTGCCACGCGGCAATTAGCAAAGCGGCAATTTACGTGGTTACGAAAACAACACGATGCACAGTTTTTTCAGACTGGAGACGCGCATTTAGTCGCAAAAGTAAGATCTTTTTTACACAAGGAACACGGTATTGAGTATGAATAAATGTAAAAATTTAATCATTTAATTCTTTAATCCTTGCTATTTTAACTATAGCCCTCATAGTTATGTTTTTTAAAATAATGTATATCGCCTTGGTGGAAACGCAACAATGACAGATTTGCCAAAAGAAAATGTATTAATTCCAGTGTTACCGCTGCGAGATGTCGTGGTCTATCCGCACATGGTGATTCCTTTGTTTGTGGGTCGGGAGCGTTCAATTGACGCGCTAGACACAGCAATGAATGAAGGTAAGCACGTTTTATTGGTGGCACAAAAAGAAGCTGAAGTCGATGAGCCTGAATTTTCTGATTTATATCATGTGGGCACCTTAGCCAATATTTTACAGTTATTAAAACTGCCAGACGGTACGGTTAAAGTCTTGGTCGAGGGTACTGAGCGCAGTCAAGTGCTTTCTTATCAAAATACGGGGAGCTTTTTTTCTGCCACTATCCAGCCTATGGAAGACACGCTCAGCTTATCCGAGCAAGAGCAGGATGTCTTGCAACGCACGGCGATTAGTTCTTTTGAGCAATACGTTAAGCTGAATAATAAAATTCCTCCTGAGGTATTGACTTCGTTGGCGGGTATCGATGATTTAAGCCGTTTAGCAGACACTATGGCTGCGCACATGAGTTTAAAAGTTCAAGAAAAGCAAAAAATTCTTGAAAATGCAGACATTGAAAATCGCTTAGAAAGCTTGATGACCTTAATGGAAGGCGAAGTCGATATCTTAGAAATGGAAAAAAAGATTCGTGTTCGTGTTAAGCAGCAAATGGAGAAAAATCAACGGGAATATTATTTGAATGAGCAAATGAAAGCCATTCAAAAAGAATTGGGCGATATGGAAGATGTGCCAAACGAAATTGAAGAATTAGAAAAGAAAATTTTTCAAGCAGGCATGTCTCCTGAAGCAAGAAGTAAAGCGTATGCAGAGCTTAACAAACTTAAATTAATGTCACCGATGTCTGCTGAAGCAACCGTAGTGCGTAATTATATTGATTGGATGGTAAACGTTCCTTGGAAGAAGAAAACTAAGGTACGTCATGATTTAAAAATTGCTGAACAGGTTTTAGAACAAGAGCATTATGGACTTGAAAAAGTAAAAGAACGTATTTTGGAATACCTTGCTGTTCAGCAGCGTGTTAAACAACTCAAAGGACCTATCTTGTGTTTAGTAGGGCCTCCAGGCGTAGGAAAAACGTCATTAGGTGAATCAATTGCCAGAGCAACTAATCGTAAGTATGTACGAATGGCCTTAGGTGGTGTGCGTGATGAGGCTGAAATACGTGGTCATCGTCGAACCTATATTGGTTCAATGCCAGGTAAAATATTGCAGAATTTGGCAAAAGTAAAAACACGTAATCCTATGTTTTTATTAGATGAAATTGATAAAATGGCGGCTGATTTTCGTGGTGATCCAGCGTCAGCATTGCTGGAGGTTTTAGACCCCGAGCAAAACCATATATTCTCAGATCATTATCTTGAAGTGGATTTTGATTTATCTGATGTTATGTTTGTCGCGACGGCAAATACCATGAATATCCCGCCTGCATTGCTGGATAGAATGGAGGTTATTCGTTTATCTGGTTATACCGAAGATGAAAAAATCAATATTGCGTTGCGTTATTTGATCCCTAAGCAAATCAAAAACAATGGACTTAAAGATAAAGAAATTGATATTTCTGAATCGGCAGTAAGAAATATGATTAGATTTTATTCACGCGAAGCAGGGGTGAGAAGTCTGGAACGTGATATTTCTAAAATTTGTAGAAAAGTGGTGAAAACTCTGTTATTGCATGCGGATAATCACAAAATATTTATTACTGAAGAAAATTTAGGTGATTATTTAGGTGTCAAACGTTTTAATTATGGTATTGCAGAAGAGCAGGATCAAATTGGGCAAGTGACTGGTTTGGCATGGACTGAAGTGGGCGGCGAGTTACTTACCATCGAAACCGCAGTTATTCCTGGTAAAGGTAAAAATCTTGCAACAGGTAAATTAGGGTCGGTGATGAAAGAATCTATCGAAGCAGCCATGACTGTAGTAAGAAGCCGATCACAAATTTTAGGTATTGATAATGAATTGTTTCAAAAAAATGACATTCATATTCATGTGCCTGAAGGCGCTACCCCAAAAGATGGGCCAAGCGCGGGTATTGGCATGTGTACCGCTATTATTTCTGCACTTACAAAAATTCCTGTGAGAGCAAATGTTGCCATGACAGGTGAGATTACCTTACGTGGTGAAGTGTTACCTATTGGCGGCTTAAAAGAAAAGCTTTTAGCGGCACACCGTGGGGGTATCACTACAGTATTAATTCCTGCTGAAAATGAAAAAGATTTGGTTGAAATACCTGAAAATATTAAACAAAATTTGTTGATTAAGCCAGTTCATTGGATTGACGAAGTCTTAGAGGTCGCTTTGCAATATATGCCCGTTCCTATTGAAAAAGTATTTGTAGAGGATGCTGTTAATGTTGAAAGTGAATCAATTAAAGCCATTGTGACAGGCTTAACGGCGCATTAATAAATAGCCCGTTGAAATGCTTACTTCATTAGAAAATAGCAATATTATTATTTAACTTATTTAATTTAATAAAGAAAGTTAGTCTGTAGCTGATTCGTGTGTTAATTAGCGTGTTTAATGGGTATTACTTGACACTGGTTAAGTTCAATTGATATAAATAGGTAAGTTTCTTGTTTAGTGCATAAGCATTGAGAACCGACATCAAGCAGTTATTATAAAAACGACTTCCTAAGGGGAAATAATGAATAAATCTGAACTTATCGACGCAATTGCAGAGTCGGCACAATTGACTAAAGCAGAAGCAGAGAGGGCTTTAAATGGTTTTTTAAGTGTTGTGACTAAGGCCTTGAGTGATACAAGCGTTGAACCTAAAGATCGCTCAGTAGCGTTAGTTGGCTTTGGTACGTTTGCAGTTAAAGAAAGAGCAGAACGTAAAGGTCGTAATCCACAAACTGGTGAAGAAATTACTATTAAAGCTGCAAAAATTCCTTCATTTAAAGCTGGAAAAACGTTAAAAGATGCTGTAAACTAGGTTTCATTAGTCGGGTGCTTAGCTCAGCTGGGAGAGCATCGCCCTTACAAGGCGAGGGTCGGGGGTTCGAACCCCTCAGCACCCACCAGACTTTTTGGAGTGGTAGTTCAGTTGGTTAGAATACCGGCCTGTCACGCCGGTGGTCGCGGGTTCGAGTCCCGTCCGCTTCGCCAAAAAAACAAAAGCCCCGTACCACTTTGGTTCGGGGCTTTTTTTTGCATTGTATTTTTTGAATAAGTTAGGGTAACGCTATGCTCACAAAGATTAGAGAAAAATCACAAGGTGTATTTTCATGGGTAATATTGATTGCAATCTGTATTCCTTTTGCGCTATGGGGTATTAATAATTACGATGATAATGGACGAGAGGTTGCTTTAGCCTCGGTTGGAGATAAGGACTTTTTTCAGCGCGATGTCAATAAAGCTTATGATCAGTTCAGTCAAAGTTTACGGGGATTAGGCCTAGACGAGCAGTTGCTTAAGCAGCAAGCATTGCAAAAATTAATAAAAGATGAAGTTTTATTGCAATATGTTCAAGCGCGAGGATTGGTCGTTACTGATGAAACTATCAGAGAATTTATCGCAAAATTAGACTATTTTCAAACTGAAGGTCGGTTTGATGAAGAAAAATATAAATCATTACTTGCGTCTCAGCGCTTATCTTCTGCTGAGTTTGTCAACAGAATTAAAAAAGCATTAATGATGGAGCAATTTCAAAACAGTATTCTTCAAACATCTATTGCCACTGATTATGATGTCGAAGGTTTCTTTAAAATACAAAATCAACAGCGTGATGTGGAGTATATGACCATAACGTTAACGCCGGCGACTGCGCAGCCAACTAAAGAAGAAATCGAGGCGTATTACCGTCAGCATCAAGACATATTTCAAGCACCTGAGCAAATGTCAGTTGAATATGTAGAATTATCGCTGGCTGAGTTGGCTAAAAAAATAATTGTAACAGATGAAAAATTGCAGGCTTTTTACCAAGAGCAAAAGGATCAATATACCTTGCCAGAGCGTAGAAAGATTAGTCATATTCTGTTTGCGGTAAATGATAAAGTTACTGAGCAGCTTGCCTTAGAAAAGGCTCAAAAAGCTAAGCAGGTGTTGGCAAGTAAGGCTTTTGCTAGCGTTGCGGCTGATCAGTCAGATGATAAGGTAACGGCAAAGCTAGGTGGTGACTTAGGTTTGTTTAACGTAGGTGTAATGGAAAAATCGTTTGAAGATGCGGCAATGAAATTACGTTTAAATGAAGTTTCAGAGCCTGTTAAATCAGCGTTTGGTTATCATTTAATTAAAGTAACAGAGCTATTGCCAGTAGAAATTAAAGCATTTGATACGGTAAAAGAAGATTTGCTAAAAGCTTACCAAAAGGTTCAGGCCGAGAATGCCTTTTATGCAGAGGCCGAGCGCTTAACTGAGTTAAGTTATCAAAATCCAGATAATCTTCACACAGTAGCTGAATCATTAGGATTAACTATTCAGAAAACGATGTTGTTTACCAAAGATAGCGGGGAGGGCGTTGCTGCCGACCCTAAAGTGAGAGGTGTAGCATTTACTGATGAAGTATTGCAGGGTAATAATAGTGCCGCGATTGAATTAGGCGCTGATAAAGTAATTGTGCTGCGTTTATTAGATCATAAGCCAGCAGCGAGTAAAGAATTGAGTGCGGTTACGCAAGAGATTGTGACAGTTATTTTAAATGAAAAAGCAAAGCAAGCCGTGCTTGAAAAAGCCAAACAGGTATTGGCGCGTTTGGACGCTAATGAGAGCTTAGTTAAGCTTGCTGAAGAAAATAAGTTGAACTTAAAAAGTCTCAAATCGTTAACTCGACGCTCAACTGAGGTGGAGTTGCCATTGCGTGAAGCTATATTTAAGGCTGCAAAACCGTTGGCTAATAAGCCTAGTATTTTTAGTGTGCCTATGGCTAATGGTGATCAAGTAATTTTATCATTAAATAAAGTCACTGAAGGCGTGATGAGTAACGACGAGAAAAAACAGCTTGAGGTAGCGAAAAAGAATATTGCAAATACCTTTGCACAAGAAGAATTTAACGCAGTATTGAGTAGTTTAGAAGCTAGTGCAGATATTAAAATCAAGCCAGCAGCACCAAATAAAGCAAGCGAGTAAGTCAGACGCAAAGACTAACTGGAGTGACTTAACCAGGCGTGTTCCAGTTAGACTTTGTATTCTTAACCGTTGCAATGTCGTTTGATTGGGAAGTGGCAACTAAAGCGACTTCCTTCCCCCATCTTACTTGTTATTTCAAGCTGTGCGTCATGACGCATCAAAGCATGTTTAACAATGGCTAAACCCAGCCCTGTCCCCGCGATTTTTTTTCGTCGTTTCGTATCAACGCGATAAAAACGCTCGGTAATGCGCGGGATTTCAGTTTCAGGAATGCCCTCACCATAATCTTTAATAGCTAAGATAATTTCCGTTTCAGTCTGATACCAGCGGACCTCAACGACAGAATCATCAGGCGAATATTTAAGTGCATTGCCCAACAAATTGGTGAAAGCACTGCGTAAATCTTGTTCTTCACCCAAGACATGAGCAGACGTTTCAAGAGTTAATTCAATTCGTCGCGAGGCACTTTTAATAGCATCACCTTCTTTGCAGATTTGGCTTAATAATGCTGGAATATCAATGCATTGTTGTTTTTTCTGCTGAGTTTCAAGATGCGTTAAAAAAAGCAAGTCATCGACTAAGTGCTGCATGCGTTCGGTTTGTCCAAGCATCTCTTTAAAAGATGTGGTTAATAGCAGTGACCCACCGTCATCCATATCTTGCATAGTTTCAAGATAGCCTTTTAAGACGGTCAGTGGTGTTCTTAATTCGTGTGAGACATTAGCCACAAAATCTTTACGAATAGTCTGCATTTTTTTTAGCTGAGTGACATCTTGGGCAAGTAGTAGTCTAAGACCAGAGCCATAAGGAATGATGCGCACTTCTAAGATGATGCGGTTATTGACAGGTGATGGCAGAATAACAGGTTCGCTATAGTTGCCCGATTTAAGATAACGAATAAACTCAGGGTAGCGAATAAGGTTAATGAGGCGCTGACCTTTATCAATTTGCTGCAAACCAAGAATTTGTCTTGCGGCTTTGTTCGCCCATTCAATATCATCGTTGTTATCTAAAACAACGGCGGCATCAGGAAGCGCTTCGGTGGATTGTCTAAATTGTTCGATTAATTTACGTAATTTTTTCTTACGGCGTTTTTCACTTTTTTTTATGCGATAGATTTGGTAGTAAATTTCTTCCCAAATACCGCTAGTTTTAGGATATTCTCCTTTGCCACCTTGGCTAATCCATTTTTCAAAACGTCTTATTTGAGAAAGCTGAATAAGCAAAATAGTGAGGGTTAGCAGCAATAATGTCGGAACAAGATAGCCGGTTAAGCCTCCAATTAAAAAAACACTTAAATAAAGCAGAATAAGACGGGTGAATTCTTGATGCCAAGGATGCATAGGTTATGACACTAAAGAAAAGCGGTAACCAAAACCTCTTACTGTTTGAACTAAATCTTCTCGACCGTGCTCGCCAAGGATTCTTCGTAAGCGACGAATATGGACATCAATAGTGCGCTCTTCGATATAAACACTCCGACCCCACACTTGATCAAGTAATTGTGTGCGGCTGTAGACTTTATCAGGATGGGTCATAAAAAATTGCATTAAACGAAACTCTGTTGGACTTACTTCTAATTGTTTATTGCCAATACTGAGTCGATGTTGTTCGGTATCTAAGGTTAAATCGCCTAAAACAATTTGTGCTAAACCTTGAATTTTACCGCTGCGCCTAAGGACTGCACGAATTCGTGCAACCAGCTCCTTGGGCGAAAAAGGCTTAGTGATATAATCGTCAGCACCAATTTCAAGGCCTCTAACTTTATCTTCTTCTTCGCCGCGTGCAGTGAGCACAATAATCGGCAAGTCACGATAAATAGGTTCTTTTTTTAAGCGTCGAGCCCACTCGACACCACTAATGCCTGGTAACATCCAATCGAGTAAAATTAAATCTGGTGAGAAGTCATCCAAAACTTTTTGAGCTTCTTCTGCATCAGCAGCGGCAATGGATTTAAATCCAGATTGCTCTAACACCATGACCAGCATTCCTCTAATGGCGTCTTCATCTTCAACAACGAGAACATTAAGTCTTGACATAATTTTTTGAGTAGTTGGAATTAAATATTTTGTGGTAATAAAATAGTAACAAAGTGCTTGTTACCTTTTGATGACAATGTGTTGTTTAATGGCAATGTGTTTCATTTTATCGGATTAGCGGTTGTTTTAGGAAATAAACGCGCGCGTTATACCAATATAATTAAGTTACTGGTTGCGCTAGGTAGCGGAACAAACGTTTTTTTGCATGATTCTCTCTTTTAAATTACTAAATTTAGCCAATGATTTTTTCTGATTTACTTGCTTCATTAGCTCAACAGCTGCCCTTGTGTTTAAGTCTTGATCGACACCCCTTAACGCGACAACTTGAAAGTTTGCGTCAACGTGCGCGGCAGGGAAAGTTGCCCGAGGAGTCGTTACGTGTTGTACAAGAACGTATTGCACATTCGGTGGCGGCAAGGGCGAGACGTTTGGCAAGTATTCCCGTGTTGAATTTCCCTGATTTGCCTGTCACGGCAAGACGAACTGAGATTGCAGCCTTAATTGAGCAGCATCAAGTGCTGGTGATGTGTGGTGAAACGGGCTCTGGAAAAACCACACAGTTGCCAAAAATCTGTCTGTCAATTGGTCGAGGGGCGGCTGGCTTGATTGGTCATACACAACCACGGCGAATTGCAGCGCGCACGGTTGCTGATCGTATTGCCGAAGAATTAGGTGAGAAAATTGGTCAAGCAGTGGGGTATAAGATTCGTTTTAATGACAAAACACAGCCAACATCTTTAGTTAAATTAATGACGGATGGTATTTTGTTAGCAGAATCTCAAAATGATCCTTACTTAAATCAATATGATACGATCATTATTGATGAGGCTCATGAACGTAGTTTAAACATTGATTTCTTAATTGGGTACATGAAATGGTTATTGCCCAAGCGCCCCGATTTAAAATTAATCATCACCTCAGCAACTATTGATACGCAACGCTTTTCTGCACATTTTAATAATGCGCCCATTATTGAGGTGTCTGGGCGTACCTATCCTGTTGATATTCGTTATCGTCCGCCTGAAGCGCAGGTGCGCGAGGAAGACTCTGAGGCCGATAAAGATGAAACCAGTGATGATTTACAGCACGCTATTTTAGATGCCGTCGATGAGTTGTATCGAGATTTACGCGGCGACATATTAATCTTTTTAAGTGGTGAACGAGAGATTCGTGAAACCACGGATTCCTTAAAAAAACATCATCCCACGCAATACGATATTTTGCCCTTGTATTCAAAATTAAGTGTCAGTGAGCAAGAACGCGTGTTCAACCCAAAAGGCGGCAAAGTGCGCATTATTTTAGCTACTAATGTCGCCGAAACATCACTTACTGTTCCTGGTATTCGCGGCGTGATTGATACGGGACATGCACGTCTTAGTCGATACAGTCATCGTAGTAAAATTCAGCGCTTACCTATCGAACGTATTTCGCAATCCAGTGCTAATCAGCGGGCGGGGCGCTGTGGTAGGGTTGCGGAAGGTATTTGTATTCGGTTGTATTCTTTTGAAGATTATGTGGCAAGACCTGAGTTTACTGAGCCTGAAATTCTGCGCACTAATCTGTCTGCGGTTATTTTGCAGATGGCAGTATTAAAGCTGGGTGATATTGAAGATTTCCCTTTTATTGAGCCACCTGATGAAAAAATGATTCGGGATGGCAAAACCATGTTGCAAGAGGTTCATGCCCTAGATAAAGCGGGCAAGTTAACCGACGTGGGACGCCAACTGGCTAAATTTCCAACAGATCCAAAATTAGCCAGGATGTTAGTGGCGGCTCAAGACGAGGGTTGTTTACACGAGGTTGCTATTATTGTGTCAGCCTTAGGTGTACAAGATCCACGAGAAAAACCCGCAGATAAGATGGCGCAAGCAGACGCTAAACATGCTGTATTTCGTCATCCAGAATCTGATTTTTTAACTTTTTTAACCTTGTGGAATACGTATGAAGAGCAGAAAAAACATCTTTCAAATAATAAATTAAGAAAATATTGTAAGGATAATTTTATTTCGTATTTACGAATGCGTGAATGGTTTGATGGTCATGCCCAGATTATGCAAGTGTTGAAAGGCGATGTTGCCTTCACCACGCCAGCGGCAATTGGGCACTCAGATAAACAACAGCACGCACAGTCCCCCCGTAGCCAAGACGTGCCAGAAGTAAACAGTACCTTAGCAGAGCGTATTCAAGCCAGTATTGATAAAGCCAATGCGCGTTATGAAAATATTCATCGCGCTTTATTAACGGGTTTATTGTCCACGATTGGTTTCCGTCATGAACAGTATGAATATTTAGGTGCGCGTGGCTTAAAGTTTTTTATTTTTCCAGGCTCAGGACTGCATAAAGTTAAACCAAAATGGATTATGGCGGCTGAGCAAGTGGAAACCAGTAAAGTGTATGCGCGAACCGTGGCGCGTATTGAGCCAGAATGGATAGAGCAGTGCGCAGGACATTTAGTTAAGCATACTTATTATGATCCGCATTGGGAGAAAAAAGCAGGACGAAGTGCCGTGTTAGAGCGCACCTATCTGTATGGTTTAACTTTGCAATCAGGGCGTAAAATTCCTTATGAGCGTGTTGATCCTAAGTCCGCACGGGAGATATTTATACAATCTGCCTTAGTGAGCCATGATTATCACAGTAACGCAGCTTTTTTTATTGCCAATAAAAAATTATTAGAAGAAGTGGGCATGATTCAACACAAAGGTCGCCGCGTTGACTTAGTGGAAGATGAGTTATGGTTATACGGTTTTTATGAGCGACTGCTGCCGGCGGAAGTCGTTAACGGTATCACTTTGGATAAATGGCGTAAAACTGCCGAAAAAATTAATCCTAAGGTCTTATTTTTAACCAAAGAAGAATTAACAAGAGAAAAAGAAGGCTATGTTAATGACTGGGATTTTCCTGATAGTAAACAGGTAGGTAATATCAGCATTCCTTTACAGTATCGTTTTGAGCCAGGACATGATGAAGATGGTGTTACTGCAATCATTCAGGTGCATCAGCTCAACCAATTAACGGAAGCACCGTTTGTATGGGTAGTACCAGGGTTATTGGCAGAAAAATGTAGCGCATTAATTCGTGGTTTACCCAAAAATATTCGCAAGCATTTTGTGCCGGTGCCGGCAACAGTAAAGCAATGTTTAGAAATTGAACCTGACTTTAAAGGCTTGTTACAAGAATGGCTAGGGATGCGCTTAAGAAAACTTACGGGCGAAGCCATTCCATTAACGGCTTGGGCGACAGCTAACGTCCCTGAACATTTAAAAATGAACTTTCGTGTGATTGATGAGCAAGGTCAATTATTAGATTATGGGCGTAATCTTAATGCCTTGCAGCAGAAGTATACGGTTAAAGCAGAAGATAGTTTTGATCAAATTGCCGCTGACGAATTGCATTACACAGGCTGTATTCAGTGGGCATTTGATGATTTGCCCGAAACCTATAGCTTTATTCAGCAGGGTAAAGCCGTGGTAGGGTATCCTGCCTTAGTTGATGAAGGCGATGCGGTGGGTGTAAAAATTTTTGATACTCAAGCCCGAGCCGATGCATTTCATCAGGCGGGATTATTGCGCTTATTTCAATTGAAATTACGAAAAGAAAGCACATATTTAATGAAAAACATTTTGCAATGGGCGGCAGCAGAATTAGCCTATGCACGTTTACCAACGCGACCACTTTGGGTGGACGCGCGGCAGTATTCATATAAAGAAGATCTCCTTGCCTTAGTGCTGTACACCGTATTTATTGACGGACGTGTTATCCGCACACAACACGCCTTTGATGCCAGCGTGACGGCGCATAAAACCAACTTAATAAGTATCGCTAATGATGCCGCAAAACTCACCCAACACATTATGGCTGCTTATCAACAAGTGCAAGTGCAGTTACAAAAATTTAACGACGCCAATACGATGGCAAAAGATATTCGCGAGCAAATTAATGCCTTGGTGTATGTTGGATTTATTAATAATACCCCGTTTGCTCAACTGCAACAGTTCCCGCGTTATTTAAAAGCCATTCAATATCGTTTGGATAAATTGGATAATCATCCGCAAAAATTGCAAGATATTCAGCGTTACAGCAGCCGTTATTGGAGTGTGCTTGAAAAGCGCGCTAAAAAAGATGTCGTGCATCCAGAACAGGAGGTTTTTCGGTGGATGTTGGAAGAATTTAGAGTGTCTTTATTTGCTCAGCAACTAAAAACAGCTTACCCCATTTCTGTAAAACGTATGGAAAAAGCCTGGGATGAATATATGAATGCCTTAGTTTAACAAGTGATTAACGACAAGGCTCGCCTGAGTGTAACCAAAGGTCTTATAAAAAGTATTCACCCAAACAGAGCTACGAAGCGCCAAGAACTGACTAGACTGTGAACGTATTAGAGCCAGCGTGAACTATCATTGCCATAATGGCGGAGGCTTATTGTTTGCTAGGCATAAAAACCTAGTGCTTTACTGCGAAATTAAATAGGACTAAAATAGTCCGTAATTAGGTAGGGGAGAGCATGTTACGATTAAGTAAATTAACAGATTATGGCGTAGTGATTTTAAGCTTCATGGCTAAAGATCGTGCGCGCGTATTGACTTCTATTGAAATCGCAGCGGTCACTGGTATTGCTTTGCCAACAGTAAGTAAATTATTAAAGGTAATGGTAAATTCTGATTTATTAGTCTCGGTTCGTGGTGCAAAAGGTGGCTATCTCTTAGCACGATTACCTGCTGATATTACCGTGGCGTCAATCATTACGGTGTTGGAAGGGCCTATTGCACTCACTGAATGCAGTCTTTCTAAACAAGCGTGTGAACAAGCCACGGGATGCGATATTAAAGCCAATTGGCATTTAATTAATCAAACCGTTCATAACGCTTTAGATGCAATTACCTTAGCAGATTTAGTTAGACCCGTGCTGCGAGCTAATGAAATAACCATTCCTATTGCCAGTCTGTATCACGCGCAATCACCGCTTTAACCCTGTTAACAAAATTACCTGCGGGTAATTGAAGAGAGAAGTTTATGTCAGACAGTACGCAAGAAATTAATCAGATTATTAATCAAGAGTATAAGCAAGGATTTGTGACGGTATTAGAAACCGACACCTTTGCACCTGGGTTAAATGAAGCGGTTATTTATCAATTATCAGCAATAAAAAATGAGCCAGATTTTATGCTGGCGTATCGTTTACACGCTTTTCGGCATTGGCAAACGTTAACGCCTCCCACGTGGGCGCAAGTCACCATTGACGCCATTGATTATCAAGCGATCAGTTATTATTCAGCACCTAAGCGTAAAGAAGATGGCCCGAAAAGTTTGGCGGATATTGATCCTGAAGTATTGGCGGCTTACAAGAAGTTAGGTATTCCCTTAGACGAGCAAGAACGTTTAGCAGGCATTGCTATTGATGCGGTGTTTGATAGCGTCTCTGTTGCCACCACTTTTAAAGGTAAGCTAAAAGAAGTAGGGGTTATTTTTTGTCCAATCTCCGAAGCACTGCGTGATTATCCCGAGTTAATAAAAACGTATTTAGGCTCAGTGGTGCCGCATACGGATAATTTTTTTGCCGCATTAAATGCGGCGGTATTCACTGATGGGTCATTTGTTTATATTCCTAAAGGCGTGCGTTGCCCAATGGAGCTGTCCACCTATTTTAGAATCAATGCCGCGAATACAGGACAATTTGAACGCACCTTAATTATTGCAGATGAAGGCAGTCATGTTAGTTACTTAGAGGGCTGTACTGCACCCATGCGTGATGAAAACCAGTTACATGCCGCTGTGGTTGAATTAATTGCACTGCGCGATGCCACGATAAAATATTCCACCGTGCAAAACTGGTATCCAGGCGATAAGCAAGGTAAAGGGGGGATTTATAATTTTGTAACCAAACGCGCCGAGTGTCGTGGCGATAATTCAAAAGTATCGTGGACACAAGTAGAAACGGGCTCTGCCATTACCTGGAAATATCCAAGTTGCGTGTTATTAGGGAATAATTCTGTGGGTGAGTTTTATTCGGTTGCGGTCACTAATAATTATCAACAAGCCGATACCGGCACCAAAATGATTCATATTGGTAAAAATACGCGCAGCACTATTGTGTCAAAAGGAATCTCCGCAGGACATGCACAAAATACCTATCGTGGCTTAGTCAAGGTATTAAAAAGTGCAGAAAACGCGCGCAATTATACCCAATGCGATTCCTTATTGGTGGGGGATCAGTGTGGCGCACACACCTTTCCTTATCTTGAAGTTAAGCAACCGTCTGCACAAATTGAGCATGAAGCGACGACCGCAAAAATTGGTGAAGAGCAGTTGTTTTTTTGCCAACAACGCGGCTTATCGGCTGAAGATGCCGTCTCAATGATTGTTAATGGTTTTTGTAAGGAAGTGTTCAAAGAGTTGCCGATGGAATTTGCCGTTGAAGCGCAAGCCTTATTGGGGCTGAGTTTAGAAGGTTCTGTAGGGTAATGCAGGCGTGCTCATAGGACACGCCAATACGATTTAATTTCACTAAGAAACAATGGAAAACGAATGCTAAGTATTAAAAATTTAACCGTTAACATCAATGAAAAAGTAATTCTTAATGGCATTAATCTTGAGGTTAATGCGGGTGAGATTCATGCCATCATGGGACCAAATGGCTCGGGAAAAAGTACCTTATCACATGTGCTTTCGGGTAAGCCAGGGTATCAAATAACGGGCGGGACTATTCAATATAAAGGCAAAAATCTAGTCGACATGGCGCCTGAAATCAGAGCGCGTGAAGGTGTATTTTTAGCATTTCAATATCCTGTAGAAATTCCTGGTGTCAGTAATGTGTATTTATTAAAAGCGGCATTAAACGCGGTGCGTAAGCATCAAGGCTTAGATGAAGTTGATGCGATGGATTTTTTAAGTCTAGTGAAAGCGAAAATAAAAACCTTAGATATGGATGAGAAATTTCTGTATCGAGCAGTAAATGAAGGCTTCTCTGGTGGGGAAAAGAAACGTAACGAAATTTTACAAATGGCTATTTTAGAACCCGCCTTATGTATTTTAGATGAAACCGATTCAGGCTTAGATATTGATGCGTTAAAAGTCGTGGCTGAAGGCATTAATGCCTTACGCTCATCAGAACGTGCTTTCATTATGGTGACCCATTATCAACGTTTATTAGACTACATCAAACCCGATTATGTGCATGTTTTGGCGCATGGTCAGATTGTTAAATCAGGCGGAGCGGATTTGGCATTAGCGTTGGAAAAAGAGGGCTACGGATGGTTAGAGCAAGGGCAGGTATCAGCATGAGTACAGGATTAAGTCTGGACGCTGCGTCTTTGCCAGGACAGTCGCTGCCGTGGTTACAAGACTTTCGCGCCGACGCACGGGTGCAGTATGTTGCTGAAGGCTTACCCACCGTGCGCAGCGAAGAATGGCGTTACACCTCATTAGCGAGCCTGCAAAAAAAAACCTTTACAGCTGTTGCGCCCGCTGCCTCTAATCAGGTTGCTGATTATCACAGCCAGCAATTGCTTGCAGACACCTGGCGAATAGTTCTCGTCAATGGTCAAGTAGATCAACGTTTATCAATGTTAGAGGGCTTGCCAGAAGGCGTGCGTGTGATGAGTATGGCGGCTGCTTTAGTTGAGCATGAGGCGCTAATCCACCGTTATCTTGGGCACGCGATGGCCGCTATCAAGCATGGTTTCATTGCGTTAAATAGCGCCGGCTTTAGTGATGGTGTCGTTGTGCACGTTCCAGCTGGCACGGTGTTAGATAAACCCATTCACTGCGTGCATAGCGTGAGCCATGCTGAGCTTATGGTGAACACTCGCAGCCTATTAATCATTGAAGAAAATGCCTCGCTACAATGGCTTGAAAGCTATGGCGGCATTGATGCAGAGTATTTATCGGTAGCCATCACCGAAGTTTTTTTGGCAGAAAATGCTAAATTAATCGCGTATAAACAGCAAACTGAATCGTCACACGCCTATCATTTTGCCGGCATGTACTGCAAGCAAGCGCCTTACTCATGCTTCACGCAACATCATTTTGCTTTGGGTGGGGTGTTGGCACGTTCTGAAACGCATACAGAATTAGCCACAGCAGCAGAGTGTGAATTAAACGGCTTGTATTTAGGTGCAGGTCGTCAACATTTAGATCACCATACCCAAATTACTCATGCACAGCCGCATAGCATCAGTCGCGAATACTACAAAGGAGTCTTAAATGAGCGTTCGCGTGGGGTTTTTCAAGGACGAATTATTGTCGAACAGCAGGCACAGAAAACCAGTTCCATGATGGCTAATCGTAATTTATTATTATCTGAACACGCCGAAGCAGACAGTAAGCCACAATTAGAAATTTATGCTGATGATGTGAAGTGCAGTCATGGCGTGACTGTTGGGCAATTAGATGAAAAATCAGTGTTTTATTTACAATCGCGGGGTCTGGATGAAGCCAGTGCTAGAAATATACTGATTTTTGCGTTCGCCAATGAAATGGTCGAAAAAATAAGCCATCGTCCCTTGCATGCTGCACTGTTGACGGCGGTGTTAACCCGCTTCCCAAAATTAGCCATTCAGCCCGTAGTTGGCTAGACAAACAAGCACATCACTTTTGAAAAAATGAATAATTATCCCATTGAACATATTCGTGCCGACTTTCCTATTTTGGCAGAAACCATTCGTACTAAGCCCTTAGTTTATTTAGACAATGCCGCCAGTTGTCAAAAACCAAATGCAGTGATTGACAGCATGAGTCATGTTTATCGCCATGATTATGCCAATATTCATCGTGGCGTGCATACGCTAAGCGTGCGCTCAACCGAACAATTTGAAGCGGCACGAGAAAAAGTTAAAACCTTTATTAATGCAGCAAGTAGCAAAGAAATTATTTTTGTGCGCGGCGCGACAGAAGCGATTAATTTAGTTGCTCAGACTTTTGGTAGATTAAAGGTAAAAGCTGGGGATGAAATCCTGATTACCGCAATGGAGCATCATTCTAATATTGTGCCTTGGCAAATGCTGTGCGAACAAACGGGCGCGGTTTTAAAGGTTGTACCCATGACTCAGCAAGGTGAGCTGATTTATCAAGAATACTTAGCGTTGCTAACACCTAGAACGCGCTTAGTGGCCATTACCCAAATGTCTAATGCCTTGGGAACGATTAATCCTGTGCAAGCAATGATTGCCGATGCCCATGCGCAAGCGATTCCGGTGTTGATTGATGGAGCCCAAGCACTGCCGCACATGCCTGTTGATGTGCAAGCATTGGATTGTGATTTTTATGTGTTTTCTGGACATAAATTATATGCCCCTTCGGGGATTGGTGTGCTGTATGGAAAACAAGCGTTACTAGAAGCCATGCCACCTTATCAAGGCGGCGGTGATATGATAAAAACCGTCTCTTTTACAAAAAGTACCTATGCAGATTTGCCTTATAAATTTGAAGCAGGAACACCCGCCATTGCAGAAGTTATCGGCTTAGGGTGTGCGCTTGATTACCTCAACACCATTGGTATGACCGCGATAGCAGACTATGAAGCCGAATTACTGAGTTATGCCACTGAACACCTGCAGGGCATTGAAGGGCTTACGATTATTGGTAAGGCTAAGCATAAAGGCGCGATTGTTTCGTTTACCTTAGATCGTATTCATCCCCATGATATTGGCACCATGCTCGATAGTTTAGGGATTGCCATTAGAGCGGGTCATCATTGTGCAATGCCGGTAATGGAGTTTTATCAGGTGCCTGCAACAGCGAGAGCATCGTTTGCACTGTATAACACGAAAGCAGAAATCGACGTCTTAGTGCAAGGTATTAAGGGTTTAATAAAACTTTTTGGTTAACAGGTGTAGCGCTTATTTGTTTTAACATAGCAAGAGCGATCTTAAGCTTAATAACTCAAAAAAGAATGCGGGACTAAACTAGCGACCCGCACTTGAGAGGAAGGAAGCGACCCTTAACGTGTAGTAACTATTCACCTCACCCTTTGAAAAAGAGGGGGACTGAATCATTACAGCGTGTAAACATTTAGAGGTCGAATAAAGTGTAGGTGAGTCAGGTATCTTTGCCAATGTGGCATGTTGTCACGCGGTAAAATGTCGCAAAAGTTGGTATAAAGCCTGCTTTGTATTATCAATTTTTTTTGTCATAATTCATCAAGCCAACGGCTATCATGTGTCTTAGGTAAGCATTAATAGGTTCAGCACAAAAATACGGCATTTAACCTACTCACTTAGGTTAAACGCCGTATTTAATAACTAATTTTTCGTGTAACTATTCACCTCAGCCTTTGCAAAGGAAGATTAAGCCTGTCATGAGCAGGTCGAATGAGGGAAACTGAATCATTACACAGTCTAAAAATACACCGCACAATTTACCAGCGTTAATCCTATACCTTTAGAAATTAATAAACTTATCAAGCAAACGTTCATGAATAAAGCCTCACGCTTAGTTTTTATTATTAGTGTACTGTTATTTTCGCTAATCAATAGCGCCTGTCACGTTACGCCAGCAGTCATCCCCTCAGCTCAGACAACGGTTTCCTTGCAGCGACTTTTTCCCACTGCAAACACGCCTTCGGTACACTTTAACGCCAGTATTATTGCATCACCATTAGCCTATATCAGCAATGGTCAACAGCAGATTATTGTGCCTGTTTCAGAAGGTACTATTGCGGTTTTAGAGAGTGCTACGGGCGCGTTGCTGTGGCAGATAGCATTACCTAGAGAAGTTAACCAAGACGTGCAGTTAATCGCAACACCCGTGTTAATTGATAAGAAATTGGTGATCGTGTATCAGTGTTTGCAAAAAGGTGTGCGTGTGAGTCATCATTTAGTTGTGCTTGATATGGTGACTAAGCAGCTGGATACTGATTTTCCACGGTTAAGCTTTGCCGCTAAGGTTGCTAATGACGAAGGCAAGTTCGTGGAATTTTTACCATCACATGCGTATTCACATGCGGCGCTGCGTTATCTGCCAAAAAATAATCAAGCTTATGGTGTGGTGTATGTAGCATTTGGTAATGCTTCAGATAATCAGCCATTTCATGGCTGGTTGTTTGTCGTTGATATTAATGTGTGGCGCACACAAGGCGCACAGCAAGCGCTAGCAGATGTGTTTGTCACCACGCCTGAAGTGAATTGCCCCGCTAAAATGGAATACGGTACGCAAGAAATGGTGTGTGGTGGAGGCATTTGGACACCTGAAGGATTATTGCTTAGTCAGGATGACAGTGGGGTAGAGCTACTGGTGCCGACTGGCAATGGACAAGTGGATTTAGCGCGTCATGACTATGCCAATGCCTTGTTAAAAATACGACCTGGTCGTCCGTTTGAGGATGGCTGTGATAAGCAATTATGTTCAGCGTTTAATCCATTACAGCCAGATTTAGCGTGTTTGCGCTCGTGTAAAAATTTATTTATTCCACGGTTAGGCGAGGGTGATGCAGCGCTTAGACCACCCAATCACGAGTGTGATGATAAAGATTTTTGGGAGTGTTTAGCATGGATGGATTACGATTTAGGCGCTAATTCCCCCCTTAAAGTAAAATTAAATTCTGAGTTAACCGTTATCGTGCAACCTGGCAAAGAAGGCGCGGTGTATTTGCTAGATGCTAACCAATTGGGCGTTCAATATGATCGCTTACAGGTTGCTGAGTTATGTGGTTCACCCACGGATTTATGTCGCTTGAGTTGGGCAGGAATGATGGTGACGCAGCCAGTATTAGCGTGGATTAATAATGAACCTGTGATTCTGGTAACCAGTTTTAGTGCAGATAATACCCATATCGCGGGTGTTGTGGCGTTAAAAATAGTGTTAAAAAATAAGCAGCCCAAGCTAACGGTATTTTGGCGTTTCCCATCAGAAGATATGCCAACTGCGCTAACGATGTTTAGAAGTCACCCTTCGTTGCCAATATTAACGGGTGCAGGCAAGGATGCGGTAGTGTGGGTTGTGGATATTGGAAAGCCAGGTATTTTATATGGTATTCGTGTCCACGATGGCAGCATGTTGGTTAAGCAGCCGTTGCAAGGTTCGGGCAGGCAATTGGCGACCCCCTTATTTATTAACGATAAGGTCTATATCGCGTCAATGCTGTCAGGCTCAGGGAAGGCAATTTTAGAAGGCTATCAGGTTAATTCAGTGCCTTAACTGCTGTTAAAAAGCTCTTACCCAATCGCCTTCTTGTAGCCCTGCATCCTTAGGTGCAACATCAAGTTCACCAATGGCGTAACGAGCTTTAACATCATGAATGGTGATAACACCCACAGCGCGTTTGTCACGGCCAATATATTCCTGAAAACCATTTAAATGAAGCTCTTCATTGGTGTCAGCATACACCACCAGTTGATCACCAAGATGCACGTTTTCTTGTGCGCCAGCATCGATAATAAGGCTATTATTATTAATTTGTAAAATACGTGTAGTGAATGGGTAACAGCTAAGTGCTTTGCCGACATCTTTGCTAACAGTATCAATAATATGACTAATTTTTGCGCCAATTTTAGTATCTCTAAAACCTTTACTGCCGACAGTGTAATTGGCAGGAATCCACACATCGCCCGTAATATCATCCGTGTATCTAAACTGCGTTAACAGTGCGCCAGTAAAGCCATCATGCACATAAATATCTATGCCGATACTGCGCTTGGCTTGCAGAGAACGCGCCAAACTTTTAGCTAACGAAAAAATATTATTGCCTTGAATATCTTGAGCTAATTCAACTTTTAAATCTCTAATAACACCCGATAAGACAAATTGAGCGCCATTTTCACTTGCCGTTTGCATGATTTTTGAAACCAAATAGGGTTCATTGTTGTTTTGATTAGGCGCTTGATCAGCAGGCTGAGCATAGATAGCAATGTGGGTTTGATTGGTGCCGATAAAGTCTTGGCTATCTTCTAATAAGTGCATGATTTCACGTGGAATGCCGCTGACAATATCGGTGCTTTCGGTGCTGCTTAAGTGTTCAGGTTGTGCCAGATTAAAGCCTGTGGCAACAATGCGTTTTCGGTATTGAGGTTTACAAAAATCATTGGCGGATAAAGAAATTTTGGCACGCACGTGATAGGTATTTTTATCTTCCCATTCTTTAATAATGTGTGCAGAGCTAATCGCCGCAGCAGAGCGCATACTAAACGTATCAAAAAGCACGCTGCCATTATTGACCTGGGTAAAGCTTTTAATCGCCGTACCCGCTTCCATCGTGGCATGACGAATAGCATCTTGTAGGGCTTTGCGTCGGGCTAATAATTTACTGTTATCAACAATAACGGCTTGTCCTTCAGTCGTTAATGTTAATGAGTTAGAGACAGGTTTTGGACGTGGACTGGCGCATGCGTACAGTAACAGCAATGCCAAAAAAAGCAGGGGGCGTAGAGAGCGTGTCATAAATGAGGTGTTACAGTGTGAGTCAATTAAGGGAAGCGTTCCACATACTTATGTATCGAAGTCAGGCGTAAAACATAGGGTGCAATAGTAGGCAGTAGCCGTATTGCAGCCTATGCTTACAGCGTTTAATGAGTAGAAAAACCTGTTGTTTTGGGGTAAGTATAACAATCATCAGTATTACAATTTGACGCATGAGCGTCTGACGAAAAAGCCATTGGCTGAACGGCCGATTGCGGTGCAGGAGCATTCGTTCGCGTTTCACAGACATTGCTGTCAAACAAACACTGATAAAAAGAAGGCGTTAATTCAAGCTCCATCACCGTTTCATACGAATCCCGATCGCTGCCCGAGGCAAGTGTATTGCGTACATGGGCACCGCGTAAAAACGCATCAATATAGGTGCGGTAATTATCATTTTTAATCGCCATATCTTCAACTGTTGTATTACCACGAAGACGCACGCCATACACTTGTTCAGCCAATTCTCTTAACGCATCCATTTTAGATGCACGAATAGCAATCAATTTACGTTGCGCGGGGGTAAGTCTAAATTGCTGATCACGACTCACGGTGCCGTAACCACGTGCAGTAATTGTTTTTGAAGGCAAGGCTAGCGTTTGTGCAGAAGCTTCTGATTGTATAGATGATTCTGTTAAACCAGACGTTGTTTTTCCGGTGGTGCTACAACCATTGCAAAATAGGCCGGTAAATAAGGGTAAATAGAAAAAGGTGAGGAGTTTGTTCATGGTGGTGTCCTAGTAAGGCATAAATTACTATCAGTAAATGATTACTTTTAGTGGTTAAAAAATACACTGCTGAAGCCTGTTATCCAAAGGACAAGGCTCGCTTCAGTGAGCGTTATGTTGTAATAAATTTTAGCGTTTTTGTGTAAATCAAAAGAACGCGATAAGGCTTGAATAGGTAGCGTCTTTTTGAATATTTTCTTAAATTGAAAGTAGCTCACTGCTGTTGAGTTAGGAATGAGTACGAAACACGTTGGGCCTGTGTAAGTGCGACAGATGCGCACTGTGTGTTTACGTTATTTCATACCCATTCCTTAACCACTATTTTTTTTCTGTATGATTTTCAGAGCCTGTATTCAAACTGTCAGAAATTTTGGGCGCAGTGGGTAAGTTTTCAAGGATAGGTTTTTTAGTATCCAATTTAGGTGGTTTAGGTGGCTTAGGTGGCTTGGCATCGGTCATTATGCTGCGTGCGGGTTCTTTTGTTTCGTTGGGAGTGAGCGCCGCGGCAGGTGTATGAGCAGCGGCAGGTGTATGAGTAGACTCAGACACAGGGGCGGCGTGGTTTTTAGGTGGATCTTGATTGAGCGCATGACCATCATGGCCTTTTTTAAGTGGATGCGCTGGTAAAGGCTTCATGTTTTCGGTTGGTGGCGCGGCGGCTTCAAGGATTGGTTTTTGATATGTGTGCGCAGGTGTTTTTGGCGTTACGTGTTGATAATGGGCACTTTCCTCGCGCCGCGATCTTCTGCCAGGAACATAAATAGTCGTTGTTTTTGATGTTTTATGCGCATATTTTTTAGACTGACTTGAACGTTTTTTTGTGGCTGAAATTGTTTGGCAATTTTCGCTAGTCCCGCCACAAAAGGTTTCATTTGAACTTTGATAGTCATTAAGCATCTGTTCATACGTACCATTAATACCGTCTGACACGGCTTCTTGCAAAGGTTTACACTCACCTTTCCAACGCCGTAAGTTGTCGTTGAAATACAGCGTCCATTCAGATTCCCAGCACCATGTTTGATTAATAAGTTGTCCAGCCAAAACGTTTTTAACGGGATAACCAGCGGACATTTTCATTAATTGCGCTGTATTAGGTTGAAATGATTGATTATTTGATAAGTGTGTCGTATGTGTTGCGCCTGTTTTGGGGAAGCGCAGCGGTAAGCCTTTTTGTTTACTTGCCGTAAAAACAGCCGCATCGATTTCTGGCATAGTGTTGGGTTTAAAGATTTTTTTCTCACCATGATCATCAATGATTAACCACACTAAGGTCTCTGGACGCTTTTCTTGCAAAGTGGTCAGCTGTAGTTGCTGAATAAAGCGTTGCAAGCTTGGGCCATCAAATTCAACATGCAAGGTTCTTGCTAAGGTGTCGCCAGAGTAAACAGCATTAACATCGGAGCTGTATTCATTTTTAATAAAGGATTCTGCATTATGCAGTGCTTTTGTTATGCGAGGATCATTTGAATTGATTAAAGTATTGGGCAAAATACGTTGTAAAACAGTGGTCAATGCTTCTTCAAGCGCAGCGCGACGATCTTCGGGTTCTTGGCTGAAGGCAATCACTTCAGTTTTATACAGTTGTTTCATTTCAGTGGCTAAACTTGGCTGCCAACTTAATAATCCGTACACGATTAACAGTCTTAAAAACATGGATTTAATCCTTTTAAAAATAAGTAATTTTTTTACTATTATTTGGTTGTTCATAAATAGCGGATCAAAGGGATATTTTTGAAGTCAATCTAGTAATAAAATGTCGCGGAGAGATGCGCTAAATTAAGGTTGGACAGATACCTCAACGGTGTTTGGAACGAAAATGCTCAAGCCCTTGCGCACACCCAAACCTCCACACGTTGTACCCCAGCTTTTTTTAATACCAAGGCAAGTGCATGACTGGTAGCGCCTGTTGTCATGACATCATCAATGATAGCAACATGCTGGGCAGTAAACGTATGCGCAACATGAAAGGCATTTTTAAGATTTTGTTGGCGTTGTTGCGCGGATAATTGTGTTTGTTGCGAGGTATTTTTTTTGCGTGTGCAGCTGTATAAATCAAGAGGAATATGCAGTTGCTTAGATACGGTTCTAGCAATTTCAAGTGCTTGATTAAAGCCTCTTGCCCGATACCTTGACGGGTGCAAGGGTATTGGCAGCAATACTTCTGGACGCGCTTGCGTAAAGTGAATGTGCTCAGCTAACAATTGGCCTAATAAGCGTGCATGTGTAAAGTGTTTACGAAATTTTAAGCCTGTGACTAAATACCTAAGTGGTTCTTGATATAAAAAAGGTGCGCAGGTGTAATCAAAAGCAGGTTGATTGTGTTGACAGCGACCACAGCGCATTGGCGTAGGGTAAGCAATAGGAAATGCTTGGGCACATTGAATGCAGCATGAAGTGTTTTTAGGCAGCGACTGATAGCAGTGATAGCATAAGTCACGCGTGTGTTCGCCAGGGTGGTTGCATAATAAGCAGGTTGCCGGGAAAAGTGCAGTAGTGATGACATTAAACCAAGCAGAGCGATCTTTTTGCATGATGAGTTAACGAATGAACACAAGGTACTCACAGTGTAGGACAATAAACAATCATTTCAATGAACAGGCCGTAAGGTAAGAAGCAAAATAGCCGAGGCGTATTGCACCACAAGGCGCAGTGACGCATGTTCAAGCACCACATCTACACCTAACCGTTCAATATTATTAACCGAGGGATGTTTTGAAAACATATCAAAAATTGCCAGTAGGGCAAAAATTTTTAGTATTAATAGGCTTAATTTTCGGCATGATGTCCTTAACGGTTAGTGTGTCGTTAGTGGGCTTATATTGGTCACATCACCTACATGAACAAACCTATTCTGATCGCTTATTACCCACGCAATACTTAGGTGATGTACGCGCATTATTAAATTCAGATATGCGTGAAATGTTGCTTGCTGTGCAGGCAGGGCAAGGGCTTGTGCAAAATGAGGGGGGGCGCAACAGCAATTATGATGTGCATTTGCGTGTTGAGCGAGTCCGTGGCGATTTTATTGAATTAAACCAATTATGGAATGATTATTTACAGCTGGCGAAAGGGACTGAAGAAATCACGTTAGCGAACCAGTTTTCCCAGCACCGCGATACCTATTTAAATGAGGGCATTCGTCCGGTTTTAGTGTTGTTAGAGCAAGAGCATTTTGTTCAAGCGGCCACGTACTTAGCAACGAAAACCGAGCCTTTATTTTTGCAGGTGGTTGAGGCACAAAAAAAATTAGTTATTTATCAGGTAAATGTTGCGAAGCAAGAAGTGCGACAAAATAAACTGCAAAACACGATAGTCATGGGCTTTGGTCTGGTTATGTTTGTGCTGGCGCTGATAATTTTTTTCCTGATTATAAACTTGATTAAAAACATCACGCGTAGAATTGCCGTCATTGAAAAGCAAGCAAAAGCCTTAGCACGGGGGCAATTGCTAGTCGAGCACCGTGACAATGCATTAGATGCAACCGAATATGCAGATGACTTAGCCCTGATTGCACAGGCGCAAAACGAGTTAGCATCTGTTTTACGCAGGTTAAATGCTCAAGTGGAAGTTGCCATTGTTACGGCACGTCAAGGTAATTTAACGAAGCGCTTAGAAGAGGGGCAATTTGAAGGCGACTTCGATGACTTAGTGCAAGGGATTAATCATGTGCTTGATGAGGTATTAAGACCTATTGAAATAAAAGCACGCACCTTAAATAAGATGGCTGAAGGTGATTTGACCGCACATGTGACCGATATTTTTCAGGGCGATCATAATCTGATAAGAAGTGCGATTAACCAATTAGCTGATGTTGCCGTGGGTGCGTTGCAAGAATTTAATGGCTTAATCATCGCCTTTGAAGCGGGTGATTATACTCAGCGAGCACAGATAGAAAATTATCAGGGTGATTGGCGCAAAATCATGCAAGGCATCAATCGTATTTTAGAAAATGTAAATATTACGAATACTGAAGTTAAGCGTCAAAATTGGATCAAATCAGGGGTGGCCGAGTTAAGTATCCAATTACGTGGTGATTTAGATATTCTGGGTTTATGTAATGCCGCTATTTGTCATATTGCGGCGTATGCAGGTGCGCAAATTGGTGGTTTTTATCATTATGATGCTGACAACAAACGCTTAAATCTTATGGGTAGTTACGCTTATGAATTGCGTAAACACTTGTCACATCAGTTTAGCTTAGGTGAAGGTTTAGTTGGGCAGGCGGCACTTGAACGTAAAATGATCGCGATGACTGATTTGCCCGATGATTATGTGCATATCCAATCAGCAACGGGAAAAGTTTTGCCACGGTATGCGTTAGTGATACCGATTGTCTATCAGAACGAATTAAAAGGCGTCATTGAGTTGGCGAGTGTAAACATACTGCCCAATGAAGTTCATGAGTTTTTATCCTTATCGATAGAAGTCTTAGGCGCAGTTTTAATCGCCGCAGAAGCGATTGAAAAAGCGCAGGTGTTATTGGTAAAAACCCAAACTCAAGCCGCACATTTACAGCAACAGCAAGAAGAGTTGCAAGTTACTAACGAAGAGCTAGAAGAACAAGCGCAACAGTTAAAACAAAATGAGGAACAGTTAAAAAGCCAGCAAGAAGAGTTACAGCAAACTAATGAAGAGCTAGAAGAGCGCACGCAGTTGC
>Ga0247844_1000294_pt1 | contig 108609 bp, 88 predicted proteins | sample LaCtaG_FD_192421 | JGI IMG/M metagenome (GOLD analysis project Ga0247844, IMG submission 192421) | Freshwater microbial communities from meromictic Lake La Cruz, Castile-La Mancha, Spain - LaCruzMarch201714.5m_1 | ecosystem: Environmental > Aquatic > Freshwater > Lake | place: Spain: Castile-La...
ATGAAAAAACAAAAATTCAAAGAGCGATGAAAGTCAGATCAACTGCCGGATTACTTATTCATTTGTTTGGCAAAATGTCTATGGCTTTCATTTATCTAATTTTTTAAATACTGATTCGCATTAATTGCTATTGTTGCTCTGCTACTTGCGATTGTTGCTCTGCTACTTCTGATTATTGCCCTGCTGCTTCTGATTATTGTCATGTTTCATGCGATCATTTTGTTTATATATTTGTTTTATTTTGAATCTCAAGTCGCTTTTTTTCTTTCCAACAAAGTCAGGGTTGAATTGTCTACCACGCAATAGCCCGAAAGCGATAAAAAGTTGTCGTATTTTACTCGTCAAGTCGAGTTCCGAAGCGGACAATATGTCAATGATTTTATGCCAAATTGCAGAACGGTCTTTTTTTCTGCTATAACCCTTAATAGAAACTATGGGAAATAAATCGGTAAGAATAGCAACAGAACAGGATATTGATTTAATTCACAACATTCTAGACATGGAACCATTCAAATACAACGATGAAGTTCCGTACGAACGTTCGTGGATAGAACAATTGGTAATGAACGAACGCTGCCTGACATTGGTATACGAAACAGAAGGGCAGATAAAAGGCTTTATCAGTGGCGAAAAAATGGTGAGTGGCGGTATAATGATTTGGTTTTGTGCCGTAAAACCAGAATTTCAAAACAGTATTATAGGGATTAAACTCTATCACGAATTTGAAAAAGTCTGTCGCGAAATGGGAGTAACTTCCATTTTAGCTTATGGTTACAAAACATCAGCGGATATGCTAGACCGACTAAGATATTTCTCAAATGAAATGACTTACAGAGAATTCTATAAGCCGATGTAGTCCTAGTCGCACTCCAACTATGATGCTTTCAATTTCCAACCAGCATATCCCACCAACAACACCAACAAAATCCAAAAACCATCTCCAACTGGAACTGGATCGCCAGAAGGATCAGTGCCGGGATCAGTATACCCAAGACTTCCCGGGTCACCTGGATTACTTTCACCATCAAGTTTTAATGGCCCAGTGATTAACTCGCTTCCGTCAGTTTTACTTAAATCGGTAGTCAGACTTGCAAATCCTTGTTTTTTGTTTTCATCACTTTCAGTATTTTTACTTACATTGCTAATAGTACTTACATTAGTCAAATTGCTAACATTGATTTCATTTTTCCCATTACTGATGTTGGCAAAAGAAACCATTCCCAAAACTGGTATTGAGGTACTATTTGAATAATTATTGTTTTTACTTTGAGCTTTGGTTACATTATAAACGGCTGTAGCCACAAAACCTGCATTTGATGACGACGTAACTGAAATCTTATTTTTGCTACCTTGGCTATTTACCTTATAATTAGTAGTTAGATGTGTTTCGGGAGTAGCAACACCTGCCGATGAGTTTAAATCACTACGTAATTGCATATAACCACTTTCGGCATAGGGAACGGAGGATTCTGCATATCCAGATGAGTTACTTAATTCTATTCTGGGAGCATTTTCTATTCGGGAACTGAAGTTTACCCCATTTCTAAATCCATAGCTATTATCTTCCATGTAATTGCCTGGACTTCCCCATGGTGAATATAGTAATGCCATTATACACGATGTCACTACTATTATCCCAATTATTAATCTATTCTCATTCTTCATCTCAAAAATCATTCTAGAAATTTATCTTATAATTAAATTTTCAGTTACTCTCTCAGTACCTGCCTCTGCCTTAATAATATATGAACCGGGAGATAAATCTACCCTATGATTGCTTATGCAATTTGCGGAAAATTGAATTTGTTTAACTAACTGGCCAGATAGATTATACAGTTTAAATTCTCCATCAACACTTTTTTTGTTGTCAATAAATATTGTTGATTCAAAGTTGTGAATTTTCAATGAACCATTACCTATATTTTCATTTTGAGTAGCTACCCCAAGACTAGTTACAATTTTGAATCGATTCACCGCTGTAGGAGTTGAAGTAGCTGTAAAGGTATATTGAGTTCCACTCAGGGTGATATCAGTCACTTTATTGTTGTTTCCCATGTCTATCAAATACAAGGCAGAATAGGTTGATTCGATATTCTCATGCGTAAAAGTGAGCGTGTAGTATGTATCAACTCCTGCTTGAAATGCCAGATAAGTATTGTTGACATTGTCCACGGCATCAATCTGATAATTACCATCAATCTCCTGAGCATATAATTGCGGATTGAGTGCCGAACCTAATAATTTTGATCCATCCCAGCCGTTATCAAAACTATGTGTACAATTATTATCGGTAAATAACCACATCCTGTCGGCAAACGAATTTCCTTTTACATCAATGATGGTGTACACCTTGTCAGAAGTTATTGCTTTAGTCCGTTGTCTATCAATATTTTTAGCTACCGCACTGTAAGGAATCGTTAATGTTGATCCATTGGTTGTGGCTCTTACAAAAAATGCTGTCATAGAAGGTATTTGGGCTGGAATACCACCGATGCCTGCCAATGCTTGAGTTGCCAGAATATATTGTCCCGGCGACCAATCTGTACCTGTTTGTGTTGCCCAATCGGCACTGCTCCCAGTATTATATAAATACACGGTTTTATCTACACCCGATGATGCAAATGACAATGATTTAATGTTAATAGCTGCTGTGTACGGATTACCAATCAAATTCATTCCGTTTCCTGTACCTTTTGTTAGAGTAACCGTTTTATCACTATTTATCAATGAGCCGCTAAACGAATACGTTTTAGCAAAAGGTTGCGTAATTTCATAACCGGTAAAAGCAGTAAGTGTATTTGCATTTTGCAATTGCGTCCAACTACCAGTAGATTCACCCCACTGACGAATATAACCGCCATTAATTGGTCCCAAAACGCCTATACTCGCAACTGGAATTCCACAGAATTGCCATTTGTAATTTGAGTATTTGTTGGTGGCTGCATTGTAAGTTTGTGCAATGGCTTTTGAATACATTTCTACAGTTGCAGTTACTGGACTTTCTACTGCATTATTGAAAATAAGAGTTCCATTGGCATCGGTATCATTCGATTTGAGAACAAGTCCTGAAGTACCCGCACTATTGGTAATGGTTTGCGCTACCATTTTTGCTTTGGAGGCAATCACTAATTTCTTGGCAGTATTTATTTGCAATGTTCCAGCTACCGATGCACTATCCACCAAAGTAACTCCAGCGGCATTATCAATGGTTAGATTATTAAAACTTGGATAAGCAATGCCTCCAATATTTTGAGCTGTGCTACCATTCATGGTTACGGTACTTGTACTTGGGGTAATTGTTCCATCGCACACAATGTTGCCAGCAATGGCATGATTGCCTGCTCCTGCAGCAAAAGTAGTCCCTACACCAACAGTTAGATTTCCAAGTAGTGCCAATGCGCCAGATGCTGTTTTGGTTCCACTTCCACTTAATGTCAAGTTGTGATAGCCCGATGTGGTACCATTTGGGTTTATGATGCTTTGTGAAGCTCCATAGTATTCTACCGTATTTTCAAATGTGGCAGCATCCCAAGTTCCGTTGTTAGTTACAGTTCCTCCAATTCGCAACGAAGAATTTAGGTCGTTGCGAAGTGCTGCGTCTGAGTAAATTGTTACATTGTTGAAATCCGTTGTACCAGACAAGGTAGCATCTGTACCTTTAAATACTACTGTGCTAGACCCTTGATTAAATGTTCCTTGATTATTCCATGCTCCAGAAGTGCCGGTTATATTTACTTGAGCGTCTGTTGTTGAATTTAATATACCGCCATTCTCAATGGTGATTGTTTTAAAATCTACTGTTGATGAAAATTCAGGGTCATTAGGGGTTAATGAAGCATCTGGTATAATTACATCTATTGTGTTTGTTGGTGTTGCAGCTGGAGTCCAGTTATTAGAAGTATTCCAAGCTGTACTTTGCGACCCATTCCAGGTTGCAACTGTTGTTGCGCTATTTCCCAAACTTATATTATAATCAACAAGATATTGAAAATTCACGTCTGTTAGAGTGAGAAAATTACTGGTTAGGTCATAACTCGAACGACCTCGTTCAACAATGCTCTCCCCAATTTTTACCCATACAATCATTTGGTTTTCGGTATTTGCATTCAATTCAGAGTCAAGATAATGAAGAGATGCAACTGCTTTCGTTCCGCTTCCGCCTGTCTGGCTTACTATAAATTGTCGTTTGATGGCATTCGTTTTCCAAGTTGGTGCTGTCCCAAGTATTATATTCATGCTGATAGCGGTTGGAATTGTACCTACGGATGGGAAAGTAATAGTGGTTAATTGATTTCCAAAAGTATAAACCGTTCCGGTATTTATGGTTGTCCGTCTTACAATACCCGACACATCGCCAGTTCCTGTAGTGGTGGCATCGGCACCCATATTCAATGTAAATGCACCCATGTCGAGGCTTCCTTTTACATCGGATGCATTGGCAGATTGCAAATCAAGTATTCCATTCACCGTTTGATTCGCAGTAGCTGTAACACCTGCCGAATTTATCGTTACATTATTAAAGGTATTGACTCCTGCTATCGTTTGTGCTGCAGCTCCATTGAAGTTGATTGTACTTGTACCAGCAGTGAAAGTGCCATTGTTTGTCCAGTCACCTGCCACAATGTGCGTAAATGCAGAAGCATTAAAAGTACATCCTGCGTCTATTATAACATTTGAATGTATGCCATTAACCGTAATATCACTACCTGCCGTAACAGATACCGTTCCACTCAGGGTCAATTCGCCATGTAAATGCAAAGGTTCAGTAGGCATTGATTTTGTTCCGGTTCCGCTAAGTATCAAATTGTGATAACCTGGTGTTGAACCATTTGGATATACAACCATTTGGTCTCCACCATTGTATTCAACTGTATTTTGATTATTGCCCGCATTTAAAACTCCATTAGTAGAAAGTGAAAACACACCTGCAATTCGCATGATATTATCTGTTCCCAAGGTAAGAGAAGCACCGTCGGCAATGGTTAGATTGTAAAAATTAGTTGGGTCGGCCATGGTAGCTGCAGCATTGGTAAATACCACCGTGCTTGTGCCAGCATTGAATGTGCCGAGATTGTCCCAAGCACCCGAACTACCAGAAATTGTCAAAATCGTTCCAGTGCCACCATTTAAAACACCTCCTGCTTCGATATTCAAAATGCCAATTGTAGTACTTGCCGGTAATGTTGGATGATTGGTTGTATTTGGAATATGTACGTGGGATGTTTCATTTGGAATTCCACCTGTCCAGTTACCTGCGTCATTCCAATCGGTAGTATTGCCCGAAGAAATGCCCAGCCAAGTACAGTCATTACCTGAGGTAGAAGTACCTAGAGTAAAGTATTTTTTATCAAATAGAGTATTGGCAATATAAGGCAGACTCATATTTGACAACCCAACCCAATTATTAGTTGTATTGAAGTTAGAGCTTCCATGATCATGTAAACTTAAAAATGGAACGTGATAATCAAATAAATCCATATCTCCTTCAATAGCACCATTCAATTCCGAGTCTAAATAATGTAGATTGAGAGAAACCTTGGTGGTTGGACTTCCTGATTGTATAATGTCATAATAACGATGAATGCCATTAGATTTGAATGGATTCGGAGAAACTAAAACTACTTTTACACTTATGGAAGTTGGCAAAGTGCCATAGTTTGAAAGATTTACTGTGCTATGTTCATTTCCAAAACTATAAGGTGTATTGATAACAAATGAGTTGCGTGTTATAATTCCGGTCACATCACCAGCACCAGTTGTAGTGGCGTCACTTCCCATGGTTAGCTCAAATGGATTACTCATCATTAAGCTTCCTTGCGTGGCAGATGGATTGTTTGTTTGTAAATAAAGTACGCCGTTCACCGTTTGATTTCCCGTAGCCATTAAGCCTGCAGTATTATTGATAGTCAAATTATGAAAAGTATTAATACCGCTTAAATTTTGAGCAGACGAACCTACAAAAGTTACTGTTCCTGTACCAGCAGTAAAAGTGGCAGCAGTGTTTGTCCAGTTAGCAATAATATTTGTATTTGCACCAGCAGTATAGGTTCCTATGGTTAATGTGGCAGCACCATTGATATTAAATGTAGCCGGCGCTGTAAAGTTGCCACTCGTTTGGGTATAATTATTTGCAGTAAGTGAAGTTGCACTTCCGCCCACACTCAATGTTTGTGCAGTTTTATTTACTGTCAGGTTATTAAAAATCTGACTTGCAGCCGTTCCATTAATGGCCTGACTTGTGACAATGTTATTGAAAGTAATCGTACTAGTACCAGGTGTAAAAGTTGCTCCATTATTTGTCCAGTTACCACCTACGCTTATTGCTGACGACGAAGCCGTAAATGTGCCAGCTGTGAGCGTTACATTTCCTAAAACGGATATACTTGATGCAGCAGTGGCATTTGTTGTTCCTGTATTAATGGTCAAATCACGCATCACGTTTAATGTTGCAGGAAGCGTAGTTGTGCCCGAACTGTTGATAATTAAATTTGAATAACCAATATCTGATGCTGGACCTTGCAGATTGAGAATGCTTTGACCAGTACCGTTATATTCAATAGTATTGGTAGTGGCTTTTAAATCTACAATACCATTATTGGTAACAGCTCCTGCAATTTTCAAATAGCTACCGCTAGAGGGTTGTAAATAAGTATTGGCATTTATTGTAATATCGTTGAAATTGTTTGTTCCTGTTCCACTCATCGAAACAACATTTGCGATTGTTCCATTTGAAAAAATAACAGTTCCTGTGTTTCCATTAAATGTTCCGTTATTTAACCATGCACCTGTAAAACCATTTATGGTAATACCATAAGAACCTGCGCTTAGTGAGGCTCCTGAAGCAATTTCCAGTGTTTTAACTTCAATAGCCGATGTTAATGTTGGATAATAAACATAAGAACCGGGTATTAACACATCTTCTGTGGTTAATGGAGTATGTCCAGCCGACCAGTTTTCACTATCGTCCCATTTAGTTGGATTTGTGTGATCAGATCCACTTTGCCAAGTATTTTTAATTGTATTTGAATAACTCAATCCCCATTGTTTGAGATCTAAGGCTGTGTCGGCAAGATATGAAATTGCAAATCCAGCTCTACCAATCAAATTATTAGTGGCGTCGCTGTTCGATTTTCCATGAGGATGATTTAATGTCCAGGTAGATCCACCGTGTCCATCCCAAAACACCAATTGTGTTTCGTCAGGTTCATAAGGAGTTTGCGTAGCTGTATTTAATTCAGAATCCAGATAATGAAGATTTGTAATTACCTGGTCGGTACCTCCATTTTGTGCAAATGAATATGTGCGTTTTAAACCTACTGGTCTCCAACTAGGAGCAGTGCCAATGTCAATTTTGCAACTTAACCAAGTTGGTTTCGTAGAACCGCTTATACCCAGAAAAGTTATGTCGGTAAATTGATTTCCAAAACTGTATGGCGTATTATTCTCAAAAGTTTGTGTGCGTTTTACGATTCCGGTTACATCGCCTGTTCCTGTGGTTGTTGCCGCAGCTCCCATGTTCAAAGTAAAAGTACTCATACTCAAACAACCTTGTGTGGCTGAAGCATTGGCACTGGCAAGATTCAAAATTCCATCTACTGTAATGTCTGCATCTGCAGTTTTTGAATTAGCACCTGTTCCGCTGATGGTTAAGTTACTGTATGAAACTCCTTTAATGGTTTGTGCGGCAGTGGCTGCATATTCAACAGTTGTACTAGCGGCAATATTAGTTGTTGTAAAAGCTGGTAAGCTTGTTGCCGTGGTGGTAAGTCCAACTTTATAAGTGCCCGAAGTAAGATTTAAAGTTCCGGTAGCTGTAAGTGCTTTACCTCCATCATTAAATTTAGAATTTGGCACAAGGTCACCAATAGTCAATGGATTAGCGCCTAAGTTCTCATCAAAACCCAAAGTAACCCCAATGGCATTATTTATTTTTACACCACCCGAACCTGGAAATGGAGTTGCAAATTCGACACCGGTCGTTTGCAATGCACTACCTTTGTATTGAAGGGTAGCCAATCCACCATAAGTTGGAACAGCTGATGCTGTTGCAGTTCCTTCCATTGACAATATTCCCGTTACAGTAACTCCAGTGGTTGTTTTTGAACTCGTTCCCGAAAGGGTGAGATTATTATAGATTAATGGAGCAACAGTCTGAATTCCGGCAGCGTAATATTCAACCGTACCTGCACTAGCGGTAAAAGTACCCGCTGTATTGGTAACAGTGCTTCCAAGCTTTAAAGTACTTGAACCACCATCCAAAGTACCAGCAGTTCTTGTCCAAATCCCAGTAATTGTGTGCGTTAGCCCTGCACCAAGATTTAAAGTACCAGCTGCACTACTTATAGTTAAACTTGCGCCGTTTACATTTCCGTTTAATGTAGCAGTCCCACTGGCTTTGGTCATTGATACCGGACCTGTTGTAGTAAAACCATCTATAGTTTGATTAGTGGCAGTATTCGCAATAGTAACTCCACCGATGCCACTGGTTAAGGCTCCATTGTTAATAAAATCTCCTCCAAAAGTCAAAAGCCTTGTTCCAGGGGTTAAAGTTGCTAATGAATTAATTGTTAACGGACAATTTAGATTGAATACTTTGGCAGCATTTAAAGTAATAATACCGGCATTGGCAATTATCACACCTCCAGAAGCTGTAAAAGTAGTTGGCCATTCTTCAGAGGAAACTGTTCTAGCTGTTGCAGTATTGTATTGAAGTGTGGCAATCGGGCCATATATTACAGCACCTGTCGATGCTGTAACAGTTGCAGTTCCTTCCATAGAAAGTATGCCATTTACTGGACTTGAGGTGAATGATGCAAAAGTTTTGGCGCCTGAACCAGAGAGTGTTAGATTATTATAAATCACTACAGCACATGTTTGTGCAGCACCAAAGTATTCTACAGTTCCAGTGCCTGCAGTAAATGTACCAGTAGTACCACTTATACTTCCTCCAATTCTCAATTTGCTTGAATTCCCTAATAATATGCCTGCTGTTCGTGTCCAAATTCCAGTAAAAGTGTGTGTTAATCCAGCACCCAAATCTAATGTTCCACCAGTTCCATTTATTTCCAATCCACCACCATTTACATTGCCTGTAAAAGTTACACTACCAGCAGTTCTTCTTAATACCACCAATCCCGTGGTTGTAAAACCCGCAACGGTATAATTTACCGCATCAGCTCCATAAAACCTTACTTCAGTTGAAGCTAAGGTCATGGTACCTGTATTTGTCATATTACCAGAAAAATAAATTCTTCCTGAACCCGTGAAAGTAATAATTCCAGAATTTGTAAAATCACCAATACCACCAGTTTGCATAATCCGACCACTAGTTGCCGTAATTGTGCCTACATTATTAACAGCCCCTGTTATTGTTAGTTGCGCAGTAGTAAGAGTCAATAACGAGCCACTATTTACTGTAAGATTTGCAACAGTAACACCTGTTGCCCCAATAACACTGTTAACTCCTGTAGTGGCTATAACAACATCATCTGTTGAACCAGGAATTCTATTCAAATCCCAAGTTGATGCTGTAGCCCAATTACCACCAGTAACTGTACTCGTTATTGTTACAGCATTCACAGAAAGAGAAAATACAGTGAACACTGCAATGAGGATATTTATGATTGAATGTTTCATAACTTTATGGTTTTTTGTAAAAAGCTTAATTTTATTTTTATTATTCTAAAGCAATGTTTGTCAAAGGATTAAATGCTTGATAAATTCTATCTGCAAATATGAAAATAAAGGTATAATCATGCTGGCAATTTCAATAAATCTTGATAAAAAATTGAAATCAATACAAAGGTACATATTTATTCTATAGGCTAAAAAGATCTATATATCTATCATACAGCACATTATAGGATTATATGCTACAAACAATTACACATTAACAAGAGTTATATAATTTAATTTACTACTTTAAAAATAATCAATTGGATAAAAGGTTGAATAAATATATAGTGCTAGTCGCATTTCTAATAGGTACGATTTCCTCAATTAAGTTCAAAAAGAATGTAGATAACAACTCAAAAATCATCATCATAATTAACTTATCGTTAACATAAATAAGAGCCGAATAAGTTCATAATTTCAAACAGCAAACTGGAATATTATTTCGGCACTAATTAGTTCGCTAAAATTCAATCAAATAGACTTCCGATATGTAAATTCCGACAGTTGATATTTTCATATTAGGAATAGGGATTGAATTATTTAGAGTAGGATATTACGGGTAGTTGTTGAATCTATTGTGGTATTTATTGCCTTTTTGATCGCAAACACTTTCACCCCTTTCCATATTTATATACCACTGAATGACTGCAGTTTGACAGGATTGAATTGTGCTACATTTATTAAATAGAAATAATAATTGAACGTTGTAATTATTTTAGCTAACACTAGAGTAAATACTACAGATACATCTCGGTTGTATATATCGAATACTGTTTCAAATGGTATTTTTGTAGTCAAAATAACTCCCAAACCCAACAAAGTATTAACTATGTTTAACGGTATTCGATTGGAATTATGATTTTGGCATCTCCTAAAACAGTAATTTGAGACTTTAAAACTGATTATAGCAGCAATTTTTCAATTTTCCGCAAGAGAAAATGGGATTTCTGGTGCCAATATTAAGCATTGGAATTTTTGACTTACTGTGGTCATTACTTTTCAATAATCATTCGTTGCATGACAAGTGTATATGGGAGTTAGTTACGCCAATTCTATAGTCCTATTAATCCTAAATCAAAACTTATATAACAAATTGGACTTTATATAATCTAATTGTTTTGGAATTTTAATCCAATGGGTACTTTTAGGTTTGTAGAATGGATTATCATTTTGAAATTCGAGTTTTTTTTCTTTCTTTTGTTGTCTAATGAACAGGAATAAACCAACTATTTGCGCTAAATCATTGATAGTTATTAAGCAGTTTATTATATAAATACGTGAAAGTACTGCGAATTAACAATAAATGGAATTCGGGACTTAATTTATCAAGGATTATTTGAAAACAAAAAATCAATTTAAACTCAATTAAAAATAAGAATTATGACAGATTGTAGCTGGCCCGGGAATGATGATTTGATGCGTGCCTACCATGATGAAGAATGGGGAGTGCCGTTGCATGACGACCCGAAACTGTTCGAATTTCTGGTAATGGATGCTTTTCAGGCTGGATTGAGCTGGAAAATAGTGTTATACAAACGTGAGAATTTCCGTCGGGCTTTTGATGGTTTTGATGTTCAAACAATTGCTTTGTATGATGAGGAAAAAATTCAAGCTTTGATGCAGGATGCTTCCATTGTTCGCAATCAACTTAAAATCCGAGCTACTGTACGTAATGCACAAGAGTTTTTAAGGGTGCAAGCCGAATTTGGTTCGTTCGATACCTACATTTGGCAATTTACCGATGGCAAAACGCAATACAATTACCCAAAAACCAACGCAGATATACCAGCAAAATCGGCGGCTTCGGATGCCATGAGCAAAGATTTATTGAAGCGCGGGTTTAAGTTTGTGGGTTCAACCATCTGCTATGCTTTTATGCAGGCAGCTGGTATGGTGAATGATCATTTGGTGACTTGCAGCAAGCAGAAATAAATAATTATTCAGAAAACAAACATTTTTATCGTTCCAATGTTATAAAATGGCTTAATAAGTTGTACTTTTGCAAAAAAGCCTTATATGAATTTGAACGTCCGAAACGAAACATCCACCCTTAAAGCAGTTGTATTGGGGCAGCCCGGTTCAATTGGTAGCACGCCAAGTTTAGATAAAACCTACGACGCAAAATCCTACGAATCAGTCCTTAATGGCGTTTTCCCAACCGAAGAAGCCATTTACAAAGAAATGACTGCCTTCGAGAAAGTGCTGTTGAAATACGATGTGCAGGTATTTCGTCCGTGGACATTGGAGCATTGCAATCAGGTTTTTGCCCGCGACGTGGGTTTTGTGATTGACGACAAAATTATTAATTCCAATATCATTCCCGACCGCGAAGACGAAAAGGAGGCGTACGAAGTGATTTATGACCAAATAGCCTACAACAAAATCTACAACTTGCCCGAAAAGGCGCACGTAGAAGGGGGCGATGTGGTTTTGTATAACGATATTGTATTTGTGGGGCTTTACAGTGGTGCTGATTATCCGCAATTCAAGACTGCCCGTACCAACTTGTATGCTTTCAACTACCTGAAAGAACTTTTCCCCGACAAATCTTTTATTCCATTGGAACTGAAAAAGCACGACACCAACCCTCGTAATGGCGTACTGCATTTGGACTGTTCATTTATGCCCGTTTCGCACAACAAAGCGATTATTTACAAGGGCGGATTTCTTTACGAAAAGGATTATCACTTGCTGGTTGAAATGTTTGGCAAGGATAATCTTTTTGAGATTACACAAGAAGAAATGGTTCAGATGAATACCAACGTGTTTTCCATTTCGCCGACTGTAGTGGTTTCCGAACAACGATTTACCCGATTGAACAACCACATGGAAAATGTGTGGGGAATGACGGTGGAGCAAGTTCCCTATCACGAAATTTCGAAAATGGGCGGTCTTTTACGTTGTTCAACTTTACCATTGTCACGCAATTCCTAACTGTATGAATATATGAAAACATTTAATTCAACATGCGAAAAACCGCTTGAATCCTCCCACTGGCTACCGGGAGAGCGGATGGAAAAACATACAACCCATACCATTCTAATGATTGAACCCGTGGCTTTTGGGTTCAATGAACAAACCGCTGTGAATAACCATTTTCAGCAGAATGACAATGCAGCAACTTTGGATATTCAGTCACAAGCATTGGCAGAATTCAATGAAATGGTATCGAAACTTCAAGCACACAACATAGAAGTAATTGTGGTGAAAGACACCATAGAACCGTCAACGCCCGATTCAATTTTCCCTAACAACTGGATTTCTTTTCATGCCAGTGGGCGGGTAGCATTGTATCCTATGTATGCACAAAACCGCAGGGACGAACGAAGAACTGACATTTTGAATTTGCTGACCAACAAAGGTTTTAAGGTTCTTGACATTGTGGATTATACACCCTGGGAAAAAGCAAATCGATTTTTGGAAGGTACTGGAAGTATAATACTTGACCGTCAGCACAAAATTGCTTATGCGGCCATATCGGAGCGCACCGACCATGCAATGTTCATGCAGTTTTGCGAAGATTTCAATTATCACCCTGTATGTTTCATTGCCAATCAAACAATAAATGGCAAAAGAATGCCCATTTATCACACCAACGTAATGATGTGTGTGGCCGAACAATATGCGGTGATTTGTTTGGATGCAATTGATGTGGAATGCAAACGAAAAGCGGTGGTTGATGCTATTGTCAAAACGGGAAAGAAAATAATTGAAATAACCGAAGCGCAAATGAATTGTTTTGCGGGTAATATGTTGCAGGTTGAAAACAGGGAAGGGAAGCAGTTTCTGGTAATGTCGCAGTCCGCTTACAACTCATTGACCAAAGTCCAAATTGACCAGCTTACTTCATACAACGAATTAATTACCGCAGCCATTCCTACCATCGAAAAATACGGAGGCGGCAGTGTACGGTGCATGATGGCGGAAATTTTCAATTAATAATGAATAATGAACAATTTATAATTGGTTTTCAATGAATAACAATAATCTTACAGCTTCCCAATTGATGGAGCTTGAAAATAAATACGGTGCGCACAATTATCACCCCATTCCGGTGGTGCTGGAGCGTGGCGAAGGCGTATATGTATGGGACGTGAACGGCAAGAAGTATTACGATTTTCTATCGGCCTACTCGGCGGTGAATCAAGGCCATTGCCACCCAAAAATCATCAATACTTTAGTTACTCAAGCACAAAAACTGACGCTTACTTCGCGAGCTTTTTACAACAGTCAGCTGGGCTTATATGAGGAATTTGTGACCAATTACTTTGGCTACGAAAAAGTACTGCCAATGAATACGGGTGCCGAAGCGGTGGAAACTGCCATTAAGTTGTGCCGCAAATGGGCGTACGAAAAGAAGGGGTTGCCCGAAAACGCAGCCCAAATAGTGGTCTGCGAAAATAACTTTCATGGCCGCACCACCACCATTGTTTCCTTTTCGGTAGACGCTGAAGCCTACAACAACTATGGCCCTTTTACGCCAGGGTTTATCGTGATTCCTTATAACGATGCCGATGCGTTGGAAGCAGTATTGAGTGCCAATCCCAACATCGCAGGACTTTTGTTGGAACCCATTCAGGGCGAAGCAGGTGCTTTTGTGCCCGACGATGGCTACCTCAAAAAGTGCTTCGACCTTTGTCAGCAACACAATGTATTGTTTATTGCCGACGAGGTGCAGACGGGAATTGCCCGCACCGGAAAGTTGCTGGCTTGCGATTACGAAGACGTCCATCCAGATATTCTTATTTTGGGAAAAGCCTTATCAGGAGGCGTCTATCCCGTATCTGCGGTGCTTACCAGTCACGAAATTATGGACGTCATTCATCCCGGACAGCATGGCTCTACCTTTGGTGGAAACCCCATAGCGGCAGCAGTGGCCATATCGGCATTGGAAGTGATAAGGGACGAAAAGCTGGCCGAGAATGCCTATAAACTTGGAATTCTTTTTCGCACGGAAATGACCAAGCTCTGCAAAACTTCCAACATAGCCACTTCGGTGCGCGGCAAGGGATTACTGAACGCCTTGATAATAAACAACGACGGGCATAAAGATTTGGCGTGGGACATTTGCATCCGACTGGCCGAAAACGGATTGCTGGCCAAACCCACCCACACCAACATCATCCGTTTTGCGCCACCGTTGGTCATTACCCAAAAACAACTGCTGGAGTGCGTGCAGATAATTACAAGGACGATAGGGGAGTTTTAAGGGATATTTGCCTTCGGCGTTATTGAAAGTTATTTGCTTCGTGTTATTTTGAATGTTTTCAAAGTCATTATCAAATATTCTTTTCCACCCATCTTGCTTCATTGCAGGATGGGTTTTTTATTGATTTATTTTTTCAAAACTAGTTTAATAACATACAAAATTATTTTAAAATTCATAGTTATTTATCAAAATAAAATATGTTACTTTGCACTACCTAATTATCTGTTTGTAACAATTCAATTTTGATTCTTGATTTATGACCTTAACGCTCTCCCTCCTTCTCTCTACAAATCATTTAACGAATAATTCCTTGTTATTCAATACTTTTTTCCCTTCTTTAAGGACAGGCCGCCACCTGCTCCTACAACATTTTGGACTTTTTATGACGGTGCACGACTCGTCTCTTCCAAATGATATCGATTATTAGTCCCAATAAATCGATTAACAGCCTTTAGGAAAGGGTGCATAACCCTTAGAAATGATATATCAGCTCTTTGACAGGATATATCTCAGTTTATAAATGGAATAACAGCCTTTAGAAATGGTATATTCATCTTTACAAATGGAGTATCTGGTCTTAGAAATGGTATATCAGGATTTAGAAATGGACTATCAGGTCTTATAAATGGTATATCTGGCTTCAGAAATGGTATATCTGGCTTCAGAAATGGATGATCAGTTTCGATAATCCATTTCTGAGTGCAATTTGCCCAAATAATGAATGAAATGCATCAAATAAATAAACATCGTTACTAAACAATTATACAAACAAACAATTTATCGTTATGGAAACAACAACAAATCCGACAACTGAGGCTACAACGCCTAAACAAAGTACTTATGTATCCATTGACCAATGGATAGGAAAAATGACGCTGACTTTTGACAATGCTTTGCTACCCGAAATTTTTGGAGCTATGGAAGCTGTTGGTTATACCACAGAAAAAATTACAGGGATGAAAGAGCAACTGACCAATTTGGTGAGCTTGCAACAAACCCAAACCAAAGAGTATGCAGAGCAATTTGCCGAAACTGAAAAGTTTAACCTTAAACGTGCAGATATTGACGCCTTGTTTACGAAAGACAGAGGGTTGGCAAAAATCCTTTTCAAAGGCAATGTACATGCACAAACAATTCTAAAACTCACCGATGCCAGTCCAAAAGAATACACGGCCTGGGCGCAAGTAATAAATAATTTCTATACCCAAATTTCGGCAACCGACCTGCTCGTAAAAGCCACTGCAATAGGTATAAATGCATCCAAAGTAGATACTCAAAAGCTAGCTTTGGTTGACTTGCAAGCCATCAAGGACAGCCAGCGCAAAGAAACAGCCGAAGCCCAAACTGCCACCGATACCCGCGACCGTGCATTCGACGTACTTTATCCACTATACGCCGAATACATCAAATATGCACGTATTCTCCTTGCCGACAATCAAATGTTGGAAGCCATAGGCGTAAAGGTGAAACAAAAATAAAACTTGTTGTACGTAGAGACGGGGGCGCCCGTCTCTAAAATAAAATAAATATATCAAAACTATTTTTCAATATTAATATTTTAAAACTCCAAGTTTATGAAAACAACTTTATCCTTTTTATGCGTATTCATTTTTGTACTTACTGTAGTGGGGCAAACTATGCAGTTGCCACAAGCATTGAAAAATAAATTGTCGAATCATCAAGCTCTTCGAGATTCAAAACACAATCCTGCAAACGATAATTTGTTTGGAAAACAGTTCCAACAAACCATTATTGAGCAAGAAAATGAACCATTGGTAGCTCCCACTAAATCAATCCAACAGCTAAAAGCAGGACAAAAAGCCAATTTGTCCGCAAAGCCAATGAAACATCTGCTTGGGTTAGGTAATGATGATTCACAAAACATGATAGAAAACAATCTTTCAATTTCAATAAGAAATGCAGCAAAAAGGGCAGCTGGTATTCCACAATTCAAACTTGACAGTTCAATATTTAATGGTGAGCAGAATTATACCAGCACCGAATGGACAGACTCCACAAAACTTATCAAACAATTTGATGCCAATGGAAATCAAACCCTTTATAGCAATTATATTTGGAATGATACCATCAACCAATTGATAGGTGAAGATAAGTATGAAGATATTTATGACCTTAGTGGGAATTGGACAAACGAAATTGAATATGTTTGGGATAGAAATAACAATGACTGGATAAAAAGTTGGAAGTATGAAGCCAGTTATGATGCTAATAATAACCAAATTTATTATGCCGATTATATATGGAATAGCTATAAAAATGATTGGGTAAAAAATGTCAAGCAGGTGCTTAATTATAATACTCAAAATGATTTTACTTTGATTATTTACTCTAAATTAGATACTATTTCGAATACCTGGGCAAATGATTTTAAATATGAGTACACCCATTTATCAAATGGTAATAGATACGAAAGATATACGTCTGCCTATAATTCTCAATCAAATGTATGGGAGTTAAGTACATTGCGTGAATATACCACCGATGCAAGTGGCAATTGGACGCAATATCTGGATAGTAAATATGATAGTAATAATTTACAGTGGGTAAAAACAACTAAAACAGATATGGCTTATGATCAAAATAAGCATATAATATTAAATACAATATACTCATGGAATGCTAGTACTGCACTATGGGTGGGCGTTACAAAAAATGAAGTTGCATATAATGATCAGAATTCTAGAACGCTATATGTTTCTTGTAAGTGGGATACTGCTTTATCACTTTGGGTGGGAATAAGTAAATTTGTATATACTTACAATGCCCAAAACAAACCTACATCATATGTACAGTATAAATGGAATACAACTAATAATGTTTGGGGCAATTATGTAAAATGGTTAAAAGAATATGATGCGATTGGAAACCTATCCTCACGAATTTATTATTTTTATGATATGATTAATAATGTTTGGAACAATGCAAACAATATTACCAAATATATTTACACCTTAAACTCACTTGGAAAAATAGCCACACAAGTTGAAGTTTTTTCACTTAATACTTATTATGCGGACACTGAAATTGTCAAAACAGAATTCACATACAATGATTTAGGCTATTTGTCACAAGCTGTATTATACAAAAAATCGAGTGATAATACGTGGATAATTGACTACAAAATTGATTATGGTTACGATGAAAATAAGTATCTTGTGTCTACTATTTATAAAACAAATAAAACGGTTTCCAAATCATGGATTGGGGATAATAATAAACGAATAAACGAATATGATGGAATGGGAAATCAAACCAAAGAATTGAGCAGTACTAAAGAAATGCCTAATTCTCCATGGAGGATCAATTCAACTAATGTGTGGGGGTATGACACAAATCATAATATTATTTCTTCTGCCAATTACGGATGGAGGGGTGGTGTTTGGATGCAAACGGCAAAAAATGTATTTAAATTTGATGAAATAAAAAATACGGACGATAAAATAATTCAGAGAATTAGATACCGATTAGATACAGTTACCAATGTATGGTCAAACTCCAATCGTCAAAAATTCAGCTATCTGCCAAACGGCAAGATTTCTAAGATTGAGACTGATGGTTGGAATTATGTCGATTGGGCAAATCAGTCCACTGAAATGTATGCTTATAATACATTGGATCAGCTAATTCAATATGTTTATAATGATTTGACTATAAATACTTATTCTTATAGCTATAAATATGAATATTCATATAATTCAAGTGGACAACTTGCTAGTTCTATTTATGTTCGTGAAACCACTGCAACGGACTCTTTGGGTAATGATATTACTAAATGGGTAGAACTAGATAAGGCTGAATATAGTTATGACAGCGATGGCAATCTTATTACTTTTATTGAAGATTCTCATAAGACAACTTTAGGCTATCAAGATGCTCCTCTAAACAGTAATACAATCAGTCCAAATGGTTTTTTCACAATAAATGGAATGGACGTGTTTCGCAGTTGCCCGACTACAGCAGTAGGTCATAATTATATTAATGGGAATTGGGTTGACAATCAATCACAAAAATTCTATTATTCCGCCTATTCATTATCTGGTTTGAAATCTGTGAATCAATCTCAATCATTCATGTATCCCAACCCAGTTAACGATGCATTTGGCATTCATTTGGATGCAGAATACAATAACATGGAGTTAGATATTTTTACACCCCTTGGGCAATTAATTTCCAAAAAATCCTATATTAGCAAACAGTTAGTATACGTTGGAACATTTTCAAAAGGCATCTACTTCGTAAGGCTTTCATCTGGCAATAATGTTTTAAGGTCAGGAAAACTAGTTATCGAATAATTCAATAAAAAATTGATACTCCCAAAGAGTTGAATCAATGGGGATTTGATGCGAGTGACACCGTAAGGGCGCCAGGAAGGCGTAAAACTTAGTGATAGTCTCACTTTTTCGGGTGAGGCTATCACTGATAAAATCTGTTTCTACAGGATATTTGTGCCCCCCCAAAAAGCCCCTACTGGGGACTTAAGACGCAGTATCTAAAAATATTAGCTGCGAAACATACATCATACAAGTAAAAATAATTCAGATAAAAAAAACAAATATCATAAACAAACTTGGTCTTACATCCCCCCAATAGGGGGGGCTTGGGGGGGGGGGTCAAAATAAATCAAAACAAAACTATTCACCAAAACATTTGATCACAATGAAAAAACTTTTATCCCTTTTGTTCTTATCACTGCTTACCTCAATAGCAATAAAATCTTATGCATTCAATTACAACATTACTTTTACAGGCAGCAACGCCAGCACTTCCGTAGCAAGCGTGGAAGTTCAAAACCTCACCAAAGGAACTACCGTTATAGTTCCCACTGGCAATACCCTGAATTTATATGATGTGGTATCATCTATCGACCAACCTAGCATATTTGATGATGCCATTCACATTTACCCCAACCCGATGCAAGGAAAAGCAACGGTTTCATTCTTTGTCAAACAAGCCGGAAATACCCAAATCAATGTGTTTGGTGTGGACGGCAGAAACCTGACTGCAATAAACTCCAACTTGCAAGAAGGGAACAATACCTTTCAACTCTCATTGGCTCCGGGAGCATACATTCTCAAAGTGAATGGCAATGGATATAGCTATGCACAGAGGGTGATAAGTCAATCAAATTCCACCGCAAAACCAACCATCACATTAATTGGCAACGAGAAACCAACAAACTCCCAACCACAAAAACTAAAAAATGGAGGTACAGTAACTTCCATGTTCTATGAAAATGGAGACCAATTGCTCTACAAAGGCATATCTGGAAATTACACAACTATAGTAACCGATAAACCCAACGGAAGTAAAACTACCAACTTCAATTTTGTGGAATGCAAGGATGCTGATGATAATTATTATCCTGTGGTGATAATTGGAAGTCAAATATGGATGGCGGAGAATCTTAAAACAACAAGTTATAGAACTGGTGAGGGTGTGAGCAATGTAACTATTAATGCTTCATGGATGGCAACAAATTTTGGTGCTTGGTGCGTATATGATAACTTGACTAACAACGGCACTCAATTTGGCAAACTTTATAATTGGTATGCTGCAATTGATGCAAGAAACGTAGCCCCCACAAGCTGGCATGTACCTACAGATGCAGAATGGGTCTTGCTTGCCACTTATCTGGGTGGAGAGAGTATTGCAGGAGGCAAACTAAAACAGAATGGTATTGTCAATTGGATTAGTCCTAATACAAATGCTACTAATGAAACTGGTTTTTCTGCAATTGCAGGTGGTATTCGTTCCTATTATTCTGGTCCGGTATTAGGTTATGGTGCTTTTTCTAGTCTTATGGTTTCTGGATACTGGTGGAGTACTACTCAAACCAATACTACAAGTGCTTGGGCAAGAACCATAAGCAACAATGGAGGCTCTATTAACGGTTATGGAGTCTATAACAAAATGGATGGCTATTCTATCCGTTGCATTAGTGACATAGTAATAGTAATACCACCTACATTAAGTACTACAGCAGCAACACTAATAACAGGAAATTCAGTCACAGCAGGTGGCAATGTAACTTTACAAGGAGGCGCAGCAGTAACCGCTCGTGGGGTCTGCTGGAGCACAAGCTCAAGTCCTACTATTGCATTAAGTACTAAAACTTCTGATGGAAATGGTACAGGAATATTTACTAGTGCAATAACAGGATTAACACCCAATACCACTTATTATGTGCGAGCTTTTGCTACCAATAATGGTGGTACATCTTATGGCACAGAAGTAAGTTTCCAAACTGCTACAACACCCTCGCTAACCACTACATTAGCTAGTAACATAGCTAGTACCACTGCCACAAGTGGGGGAAATATAAGTAGTGATGGAAGAGCTACTGTAACTGCTCGAGGTGTATGCTGGAGTACAAACCCAAGTCCAACCATTTACGATAGTAGAACCTCTGATGCTACTGGAACAGGAAGTTTTACAAGTGCCCTAACCGTTTTATTTTCAAGTACCACTTATTATGTACGCGCTTATGCCACCAACAGTGTCGGCACGGCTTATGGTAATGAACAAACACTCACCACCACCAAAGCGCAGGATATAGACGGCAACCTTTACAGTTCTGTAAAAATAGGCACACAAACTTGGATGGGCGAAAACCTAAAAACTACCAAATACCGTACAGGTGAAAGCATAAGCAAACCCACCACTGCCACCAACTGGAGTAATGCCACTTATGGTGCGTGGTGCGATTATAATTCCGATGCTGCCAACGGTACTAAATACGGACATTTATACAACTGGTATGCTGTATCGGATAACCGAAACATAGCCCTTTTGGGCTGGCACGTGGCTACCGATGCCGAATGGACAACACTTACTACTTATTTGGATGAAAATGTGGCTGGAAGTAAACTAAAGGAAACAGGTACACTTAATTGGGCAGCTCCTAACACTGATGCTACCAATCAATCCGGCTTTATGGCCATTCCGTGCGGTACTCGTTACAGCAATGGTACGTTCGACGGAGTAGGCAATTATGGATATTGGTGGAGTTCGAGCGAGAATTATACGAACAACGCTTGGGGCAGGTACATGTACTCCAACATCAGCTACGTGGACAGGAGCTATAGTGGCAAGGCGGCTGGTTTATCAGTGCGGTGTGTGCGAGATGAATTGGCAACACTTACCACCATAGCTGCCACTGCAATAACAGCATATAATGCCACAGCAGGTGGTAATATCACTTCCGATGGTGGCGCAGCAATTACAGCAAGAGGTGTATGCTGGAGTACGAGCTCAAACCCAACAGTATTTAATAGTAAAACTTCCGTTGGTACTGGTGCAGGCGTATTTGGCAATTCATTGACTGGTTTGTCTAGACTCACTACTTATTATGCACGTGCGTATGCCACCAATGCCGTGGGTACGAGTTATGGTAATGAAATGATTTTTACTACTCTGGACTATGCCATTTCTACTGCCCTTATCCCTGCTGGCACCTTTGCCATGGGCAGCCCCTTGAGCGAAGTAAATAGAAGTTTAGAAGAAACCCAATACCAAGTAACGCTCAGTGCTTTCTGCATGAGTAAGTACGAAATTACAAATGCACAATATGCCGCTTTCCTCAATGCCAAAAGCATAGGAAGTAATGGACTTTATGCAGCTGGAGTGTATCCAGAAGAAACCTTGATTAAGGCTAATACTTCAGGTGGTTTAACTTACAATGGATCACAATGGGTGCTAGTGGTAGGATACGAAACCTTTCCAGTAATAAACGTAACATGGTATGGCTCTGCTGAGTTTGCTACCTACGTGGGAGGCACTTTGCCTACCGAAGCGCAATGGGAATATGCTTGTCGAGGAGGTACTACTACGCCTTTCTGTACGGGTAGTTGTTTGAATAATACTGATGCCAATTATGATTGGAGAAATCCATACAATAATTGTGTAAATACTATAACCACGCCTTTAAATAAAACGCAACCAGTAGGTAGTTATGCCCCCAATGATTACGGATTGTATGATATGCATGGCAATGTGTGGGAATGGTGTGCCGACTGGTATGGTACTTATCCTACTTCGTCTCAGAACAACCCTACAGGTGCTACTACAGGCTTTGGTCGTGTGGTTCGTGGTGGTAGTATGAATTACAAAGCTTTTTTTTGCCGCTCAGCATATCGCAATAGCGACTACCCAGGCATTCGTAACTTCGACTATGTTGGTTTTCGTGTGGTGTTCCTCCCATAGTTCACTATCTTAAGGCTTTGAGCTAAAAACAAGTAATAAGTTTCACAAGGTTGAAGTCACACGGGGGACAAGCGACATTCTGTCTCTTAAAATAAAAAAGAGTATAAAGCGACAAGGATGTCGCTTGTCCCTCATCAGCCTAAGCTCAAACATATATTCAACCTAAGTTCAATATAATTTCAACTCCGTCCCCCAAGAGCTGTCATATAATTGAATTAAAACAATCAAAAAAAAAGAAAATCATTTTTACCTTAAGGCTCTGGGTAAACTTGAATATTAAATGAGCCCTATACATTCAAAACTTAATAATTTTAAAATGAAAAAAGTGAATTATCTTTCAGTAATCGGCTTGTTAGCCGTAATTTGTTTCTCTAGTTGTAAGGATGAACCTGTAGTGGTATCATCGGCTGTAACAGTTGCCACTAAGGATTCAGCAACTATTTCTGGTTATTTGACGGCGGAATTAAATCTGCAATCTGCAGGTTTGGAGGCTGTGCCCACGGGAACTTCAGTATTGGTTTCTTTGCCTTATTCTCAACTCAATTCTTCTGCTACAGGCAGCTGGCTAAAAACAGTAACAGTAGGTACTGACGGTAAGTTCTCGGTGAAAGTACCAACAAATTCCAAAGGAGTAACGGTGACAATTAAACCTTCAGATTTTGAATTTAATCAAATTCAAGCGTATGTATCAGGTGCAATTGTTCCAAATCTAAAACTAACCTACAGTATCGGAAGTAGTTCTATTGTTGCGGTGTCAGGTCAATCATTAAATAATGACATCGTTTATACAGGCATATCAGGTATTGCAATTGGTGTGGCAAGAATAAATATTTCGGGCAAAGCGCAAGCAGACCTTGATGCTTCAATTATTGGTCTTGAGAATTTACCTGACGGTACAAAAATCATCTTTACATCAACTGGCTGGGCTGATTCAACATCTATTACTGCTGGTAAATATACTATGGCTGTGCCAAAAGGGGTTGCAGTAAAATGGTCCATAAATAAAATCATCAATATTAAAGTATGGAGTTCAAATTCTTCAAATCCATCACTTTCATCATATATAAATATCGATCAATTATTTACAATTAGTGGCTCAAACCTTTTTTCTGCAAATTCTTTATCTGCTGACATTACTCCTTCTGGAAGTACAGTGATGATTCCAACACCTCTAACAACTAATGTTTCTGGTTATGCTACTGTTGAATTAGACCTCTCTGTTAATGGATTGGAAAACATTCCAACTGGGACAAAAATTTACTTTTATTCCTCCACATGGGGAGATAATGCAACAGTTACAAATGGCAACTACAATATCAAAGTACCAGCTGGAACAACAATAAATTATTACATACAATTTTCTGCCAACCAAAAAAGCCAGAGTGGAGTATTAAATACTCATACTTTCTATGTAAAAAGTTCATTTTATAGTGGAACAGATAGTTCTACAAATTTTAATTTTAATGTGCCAGACACTTTTGTAACTACAACTCTTATGGGAACGGCAAAAGTAGATTTAGACCTTTCAGTTTCTGGTGTAGATAATATTCCAAATGGCACGAAAATTTATTTCTCAACAACAAATCCTTCATGGTCTGAATATGCGGTTGTTACAAATGGTACTTATGCCATCAATGTTCCAGTTAACAACATCGTAAATTACACTATATCATTTAGTGCAAACCAAAAAAGTGCAACTGGTATAATTACAACTAAAACATTTCAGCTAAGTAATTATACCAATAGTAGCTTATCTGGAAATACTACAACTTTAAATTTAACCGCATTATAAATCCAGAAACATGAAAAGAAAAATAATTATTATATCATCATTCATAGTGCTGGGTTTTGCGAGAATGCAAGCTCAAACAGAAGGTGAAGTGTATGTGCTAAAGGCTGGAACAATAGCATTGGGCGCAAGTGCTAACATCGCTAATATATTTACAAATGCTGGAGATGCTGTTAAAGTGCCTACACTTTGCTTGCAGTATTATTTTACTGATAAAATGGCAGTAAGGGCTACTTTTGGAATAAATTCTACCAATAGCCTGGACAAGTATTATGTTCGTGACGATGCTGCATTTATTTTAAATCCATTGAGCAATGTCCAAGTTGTAGATACCAAAAAAGTACTTAACAGTAGCTACAACTCTTCAATTGCTATCCAACAATTTTTCGGGGAATCAAAGTTGCGGGGCTATATTGGATTGCAAGCAATATACGGTGTCGGATCTTCAAATACTACAAATGCTTACGCAAACCCAATGAGTGCAATGAATACTTCACCATCAAGTTTTGCTGGTGCATATTCGGGCAATCAACGGGCATTGGAAGTAAATGTTGGTAGCACCTATTGTGTTGGAGGTGGGGTAATTGCCGGCTTTGAATATTATGTATTACCTCGATTATCTATAGGTGGTGAAATGAGCTTAAATGCCATTTACTCGCATGCAGGACAATCAAATGCTAAATCAGAAATGGTAGTAAATGGGGAAGTTGTAACGGTTAACCAAGCTGTTTCGCCCGGTGGTACTAATATTGAAATCAAATCATTGGGCTATGCATCCAAAGATATGAAAGAGCAAATAGGTTTCTACATTATGTACCATTTCTAAATAGACGAATCACCCAAATCAAGCCGCGATTTACTCCTGGGAGTATTCCGTAACAATCCCAAAGAGTTGAATCAATGGGGTTTTGATGTGAGTGATTCGGTAAAGGCAGCTAAAAAAGCGTAAAATTACAGTGATAGTCTCACTTTTTGGGGTGAGGCTATCACTATAGTAATTCATTATGATTGAAAGCCATTTAGGTATTTCTACTAACGAAAACAATAAGTAATTATTCAAAGTAAAAAACATTTCAATTGACTAACATTTAAATAAACAACAATTTAAAATTTTACTCCCATGAAAAAGAACATTTTACTCATTATTTGCTTAGGTATTACCATGATGATGCAAGCAATTGTTACTAAATCAGTATTTATCACCGCTGGAGGTTTATCAGCAGCATTATCATATGCTGAAAAAACCACAGTTACTAACCTTACGGTTAAAGGTACAATGAATGCCATCGATTTTAAAACAATGCGAGATGATTGTACAGTATTGGATGTTATAGATTTAAGTCAAGTTACAATAAATGGATGTACGGGTATTGGACCAGAATCTTCATGGAATAGTATTACTTATCCAGCGAACACAATTCCAAATAATGCATTTGGGACACCAGATAATTGCACAGGTGGATGTAGTAATATAATTAAATCAATAACTTTTCCTTCTTCATTGACTGAAATTGGAAGTAATGCATTTTATAGCTGTAATCAATTAATCTCAATTTCAATTCCATCATCAGTTAATAAAATTGGAGCTAACGCATTTCAATATTGTACAGGTTTAACATCGGCCACTACACCATTTGGTATTGATAATACAAATAGAAATTTATTTTCTGGTTGCACTCTTTTGACATCAATAACAATTCCAGATGGACTTACTTCAATCGAAACTAATGCTTTTATGTTTTTCTCAACAATAACAACATTCAATTTACCTTCATCAGTTACAAGTATTGGTAATGGTGCTTTTCAAAATTGCAATAGTTTAAAATCTATCACATTACCATCATCAATTATAACAATTGATGAAGGGGCTTTTTGGTATTGTACTGGTTTAACTTCAATTATAATTCCGTCATCAGTAAACTCTATCGGTGTCTCTGCTTTTAAAGGATGTAGTAGTTTGACTGGTTCATTGATTATTCCTACTTCAGTGAAATCAATCGGTATTTCAGCTTTTCAAGAGTGCGCAGGGTTGACAGGTTCATTGGTCATTCCTTCATCAGTTACTTCTGTTGGCAATCATGCTTTTTCTAAATGTAGCGGGTTAACCTCTGTTTCAATTTCTTCGTCACTTACTACTATCGAAAATTACACTTTTGAAAGTTGTACTGGCTTGTCAGGATCTTTAGTCATTCCTTCATCTGTTAATACTATAGCAAATGCTGCTTTTTGGGAGTGTAGTGGTTTGACTTCAGTTACAATTCCTACTTCAGTAACTACTATTGGAGATGCGGTTTTTAGTAGTTGTAGTAAATTGAATTCTGTCACAATTCCGTCTTCAGTTACATCAATAGGAAGTTTTGCATTCTCAGATTGTATTAGTTTGTTATCTATATATACATACAAATCAACTCCTATAGATTTAAGTACATCTACATTTGTTTTCAGCAATGTAAATAAAACGACTTGTAAATTGTATGTTCCTTTTGCTGCTAAAACTACTTACCAAGCTGCAAATCAATGGAAGGATTTTGTCAGTATAGTAGAGATGGCATCAACTTGCACACTCCCTACAACAAAAGCTACATCATTTACATCCTCTGCGTTTACCAATAATTCTATGACCATTGGTTGGACACGTGGAAATGGAAATTCAGTTTTAGTTGTAGCAAAATCAGGTAGCGCAGTGAATGGAAATCCTGCAGATGGAACAAGCTATACGGCAAGTAGTATTTTTGGTAATGGAACTCAAATTGGAACAGGAAATTATGTGGTTTATAATGGCACTGGCACATCTTTAAACTTATCTTCATTGACAAAAGGTACTGCATATCATTATGCTATTTACGAATATAATACTGCTGCAAATTGTTATATGACAACTGCATTATTAGGAAACGCAACAACTACAAGTATTACTTCAACAACAATTGATTTTGAAACATTGGGACAAAACTGGAATTGGGTAATATTTGAGAACTGGGATAATGCTCCAGCTTTATATTCTGTTGTTGCAAATCCTAATGTGTCCGGAATAAATACTTCGGTTCACACAGCTAAATATATTGTGAACGCTTCGGGTCAACCATGGGCTGGATTATGGTCTACTGATTGCGGTGATATAGTAATAACGAAAGATAATTGTATGATTAAAATTATGGTTTACAAAGACCAAAAAACAAATTTCGACTTGAAGCTTGAGAATGGTACTTACAATTATGAAAAATTAGTGCCAAATACTAAGGTAAATCAATGGGAAGAACTAACTTTTGATTTTTCATCGCAGATAGGACAAACCTTTAAAACATTAACAATTATTCCGGATTTTCCGAGTGTTAGAACTATAGGAAGTATCAATTATTGGGATAATATTTCATTTAATCCAATGACAATTTTACCATCAAGTACGACTTACTCTGTAACTGTCCCAGTGGGCACAAAAGCTTGTTATATAGCGGGTGAAATGAATAATTGGACGCAACAGGCAATGACAAAAGTAAATGAGACTCATTACTCAATAGCTTTGACTTCATTGTCAAGTTATGGTTATAAGTATTGCTCTGGTCCTGGTTGGCCTTACGAAGAATTGGATGCGAATAGTAATGTTATTGCTAATAGAGTATATTCCGCTAATGATGTTGTGTTAAAATGGAAAGCGGTATACAGTCCAACAGGTTTAAATTCACAGCATGATAATGAAAAAATAACAATATTCCCAAATCCAATAATTAATGATTTCAAGGTAAAAGGGTTTGAAGGAGCTGCTACCTTAAAAGTCTTTGACATTAATGGAAGTCAATTATTATCTAAAAATATAACAAATAATAGCTCAATATCCTTTGGAACTTTACCAAAAGGACTATATGTTCTTAAATTAATTATGGATGAAGGTATAGTAGAGAGAAAGATTGTAAAAAAATAATTATGACTTTCTTAATAATTCTAAGAGTTTAATGATAAATCCAGTGATAGTCTCATTTTTTCACGTGAGACTATCACTAACAAAAGATTGTAAAATAAAGCGGAAGCCGAAAAGCTTATGAGTAGGTAAAATTTAAAATAATTGTATTATGAGAAAAGTCACAATTTTATTTATCATGGTAGTTGCGTTGTTTTCTTTAAATGGATGTGTCACAATGCAAATTGTTTCCATTTCTGATGTCAAACCATCAATTGGAACTAAAGTGAATGCATCGGCAGACGGAATGGGCTTCTTACATCTTGGAGTACCAATGAATCTTGCAGAAAAAGTAACTGATGAATTAAAAAGTAAAGGAGCTGTAGGTAATGTGTCAACAGTGATGACAATGAGAGAATGGGGTATTGTTCAATACTATCAGGTTAATGCGATAGGAATAACCGAGGTGCCAATAAAAGCGGAAAGTGATTTGAAACCTAAAGTGAAAGTTGAAAAAGTTATAGAAAACAAAGTTAACTTAGATCCAACAGTTGCAACTATTACGTTTATCTATCCCAGAGATTCTCAACTTTTTATTGATGAACAACTCGTTGGCAAAACGCCTTACAAAGCTACATTGACCCGTGGAGTACATAAAGTGTTTATGAATATGAAACGTTCGGGTAAAGTCCTTAGTACGACAATTGATTTTTCGGAGAAAAATGATAACACAAATATCGTTTTGAATTTCAATAGGTAAATTAAGACCAATTCTTGATTGACTTTATTAATATCCAATCGGTTGAATTTCTTCATTGAAGTTCAGCCGTTGTTTTTTCTCATTTCTTTCTTACCTTTGCGTTGCAATAAACAAAATCCCCATGCCCAAATTCGTCGACGTCATTCTGCCATTGCCTTTGGCCAATACTTTTACCTATTCCGTGCCCGACGAATGGGCCGACATGGTGCGCATTGGTATGCGGGTGGTGGTGCCTTTTGGCAAAAAGAAAATGTACACGGCGGTGATTTACTTGGTGCATTCCGTTACGCCCACCATTTACGAAGCAAAGGATATTCTGTGTTTGCTGGACTCTGAACCCATTCTGCGTCGTCCGCAAATGAAGTTTTGGGACTGGGTTTCTTCTTATTATCAGGCCTTTTTGGGCGATGTTTATCAGGCGGCTGTTCCGGCAGGTTTGAAGTTGGAGAGCGAAACCCAGGTGCGCATCAATCCCGATTACGAGGCAGAATCGCAGCTTTCGGAAAAAGAAGGCAAGGTGCTGGATGCACTTTCCGATGGTAAAGCCATCAGCGTGTCGGAGCTAAACAAACTCACCGAAATGCGCGACACATTGCCCACCCTCAAACAGTTGTTGGAAAAAGGGGCGGTGGAAATCAGCGAAGAACTGACCGAAAAGTTCCGAGCCAAAACAGATACTTTCGTCCGCCTCACCGACGAAGCCGCCAGGGAAGACAACCTTCGCAAGTTGTTTGATGATTTGAGTCGTGCAAAAAAGCAACTGGATGTGCTTATGATGTACATTGATTTGTCCAAATGTTTGATTCCTGCCAAAAAGAGGGAGGTGTCACGCAAAGAATTGTTGGAGCGAACCGGTGCTTCAGCTGCTGTGCTCAACGGATTGGTGGAACGTGGCGCAATGGAAACCTATGTGAAGGAAATTGGGCGCTTAGACGTGTCCGAAATTCAGACTTCGGAGCAATATGCTTTGAACGATTTTCAACAAACTGCTTACTCCGAAATAGAAAAACAATTTCTGTCAAAATCTGTGGTGCTGCTGCATGGTGTTACTTCCAGTGGCAAAACAGAAATATATATTCAGCTAATAAATAAAGCATTGGCCGAGGGAAAACAGGTGCTTTATCTGGTTCCCGAAATTGCACTTACCACCCAACTCACTACCCGCTTGAAACGTGTTTTCGGTCGAAAGCTGGGTGTGTATCATTCTAAATTCTCAGATGCCGAGCGGGTGGAAATTTGGAACAATGTGCTGAACGATAAAACCTACGATGTGATTATTGGCGTGCGGTCGTCCATTTTTCTGCCTTTCCGCCAGTTGGGATTGGTGATTGTGGACGAAGAGCACGAGTCGAGTTACAAACAATACGACCCTGCACCACGTTATCATGCCCGCAATGCCGCTATTGTTTTAGCAAGTATGCACGGTGCCAAAACGCTGCTGGGTACTGCCACTCCTGCAGTAGAAACCTATCAAAATGCCCTGTCGGGAAAGTTTGGTTTGGTAGAACTCAACGAGCGGCACGAAGATATGGCCATGCCCGAAATCCTTATCGTTGATACCAAGGAAGCTTATCGAAAAAAGGAAATGGAAAGCCATTTTACGCCTTTGTTGCTAGAGAAAATTACCAAAGCATTGCAAAATCACGAACAGGTTATCTTGTTTCAGAACCGCCGGGGTTATGCGCCTTATATCGAATGTAAGGCCTGTGCTTTTGTTCCGCATTGCAAAAACTGCGATGTGAGTCTCACCGTTCACAAGGTTTTCAATACACTTACTTGTCACTATTGTGGCTATACGCAGCCCATTCCCAATATTTGCCCGGCATGCGGAACGCCTGGAACACTTTCCACCAAAGGCTTTGGCACAGAAAAAATTGAGGACGAAATAAAACTGATTTTCCCTGATGCACGTGTTTCACGCATGGATTTGGATACAACGCGTTCCAAAAAATCGTACGAGAAAATCATTGGTGATTTCGAGCAGCAGAAAGTGGATATTCTGATTGGCACACAAATGGTTTCAAAAGGATTGGACTTTGAAAGGGTGAGCTTGGTGGGCATCCTCAATGCAGACAATATGCTCAATTTCCCCGACTTCCGGGCGCACGAACGGGCGTACCAATTGATGGCGCAAGTAAGTGGAAGGGCTGGACGGAAGAACAAGCGCGGCACGGTGGTGTTGCAGACTTCATCGCCGGAGCATCCTGTGATTGGTCAGGTAATTCGCAACGATTACAAGGCCATGTTCCAAACCCAATGTGACGAACGAAAGCTGTTCAAGTATCCGCCATATTTCCGCATGATACAAATTGTGTTGCGCCACCGCGATCCTAAAGTGCTGAACCAAGCTGCCAACAAAATGGCTGCCGATCTTCGTGCAGTCTTCGGCGTACGCGTGTTGGGACCAAATGTTCCTTCTGTTTCACGTATTCAGAACATGTACATCAAGCACATTCTGCTCAAATTTGAGGTGGAAGCTTCGCCCGAAAAGGCCAAGGAATTACTGCGTGAAGTGACCAATCAGGTGATTGCACAACCCCAGTTCAAGGCTTTGTGGGTGAACTTGGATGTTGATCCAATGTAAATTAGATTACATTTGTGTATAAAAAAAACAGAACGTGAGTATTCATGTTCTGTTTTTCTATAAGTTGATAAATGGGTTATTTACAATACTGAAGTTTCGCTTTCTTTGCATTGTCATTTCCCAAATTCACAGCTCGCGTAAAATCCAAACAAGCATCTATCATCAGCCCCAATTCAATGCTGTATTTACCTCTGTTATAGAAGGCCTCAGAAAATCTTGGATTTACTTCAATGGCTTTTGAAAAGTCAATAACTGCTCCCTCAATGTCTTTTAAGTTGACTTTTGTCAATCCTCTGTAATGGTAGAATTTAGCTACCTTCGGGTTGATTTCAATGGCCTTGTTGAAATCGCTAATGGCATCTTTGTAATCTAAAAGGGCATCTTTAGCAACACCTCTTTGGTAATATGCTTCTGAAACCTGATTGATTTTAATAGCCTTTGTGTAGTCTTCAATAGCATCCTTATAATCACCCATGTACGATTTAGCAACACCCCTATTCACGTAAATATCAGCAAGTTCAGGGCTTACTTTAATAGCCTTTGTGAAATCCAAAATTGCTCCAGCATAATCTTTGATGTATTGTTTGGTCAAACCTCTGCTAACAAATGCCATAGCGTCTTTTGGATTGCACGTAATAGCTTTGGTATATTCTTCAATTGCTCCCGCATAATCCTGCAGGCCATATTTCGCATCAGCTTTGTTGAAATATGCATCACAAAGTTTTGGATTTAACTCCAATGCCTTTTCTTGGTCTTCAATTGCACCTTTATAATCTTGCAAATGATACTTTGAAATACCCCTGCTTAAATATGCTTTTGCATCAGTAGGCTTTTTTTTAATCGCCTCTGTAAAGTCTTCAATTGCACCTTTAAAATCTTGAGCATCGTATTTTGAAGCACCTCTATTGAAGAATGTATTTGCTGATTGACTGAATACAGCAACTGAAATAGTCAAAGCAATTGTAAGATAGAATAGTTTTTTCATATTGATTTGATTTTTTTTCAAAAGTAAGCATTTGATTTTAATTCCAGTATGAAAATGTATAATAATTGAAAATATTTTTTTACATTGATCAAAATTCCAGAATCTTAATATAGAAAACCATGTATCTAGATTAGTTGAAACATTTGTTTTGACTATGTCTAAACCGTCTAGTAATTGTATGAAATCAGTTGGCTTTTTGATCTGTCTTACTTTTGCCTATTTTATGATAATGACTGTTTTTGAATATGATTATTTTTGAATTGAATTTTTTTTGCCTGTTTTTCTATCATTTATCTCATTTTTTACCCATTATATTAAAAAATTATTATCTTTGCTGTCCCAAACAAATAATGTAAAATAATAGTCTTGTTCTCCGAACCATAAATTATTTACTGCAGGTTAATCTGTAATACTCAATCAGAAAATTAATATCGAAAACATATTTATATCACAACAAAAACAACTTATTTTCTATTATTATGCAAGAAATTAAATTTTACAGCGGAGAAAACATTCCATTGGAGTTACACAAAGTACGGATTGTACAAAAATTACATTTAGTACCCATCGAACGTCGTTTGGAGGCACTTTATGAAGGCGGATTCAATACTTTCCGTCTTGGCACCAAGGACGTTTTTCTGGACATGCTCACCGATAGTGGCACCAATGCCATGAGCGACAATCAATTGGCTGCCATGATGCAAGCTGATGATGCTTATGCAGGTTCTCAAAGTTTTGTTCGCCTACAAAAAGCCGTTGAAGATGTTTTGGGCAAAAAACTCCTACTTCCCGTTCACCAAGGACGTGCTGCCGAAAATATCATTTCTATAGCTTATGTAAAAAAAGGCAGTTTAGTACCAATGAACTACCACTTTACAACTGCCATGGCGCACATTACCCAAAATGGCGGTAAAATTGCAGAATTGCTTTATCCTGAAGCGTATGTAATTAATTCAAGCCATCCTTTCAAGGGCAATATGAACATTGAAAAATTGGAAGAAACCATTATTGGTCATGGCGCTGCGAATATTCCTTTTATTCGTATGGAGGCTTCCACAAATCTTATTGGCGGACAACCATTTTCAGTGCAAAACATGCGTGATGTTCGTGCAATGGCTACCAAATATGGCATTCGTGTTGTTCTTGATGCCAGTTTATTGGGTGAAAATGCCTACTTGGTAATGAAACGAGAAGAGGAATTTAAAGAAGCTTCGATGGGAGAAATCATGAGAACCATGACTTCTATGGCTGATTTGGTCTATTTCTCGGCTCGAAAAATCAGTTCTTCTAGAGGTGGTGGAATGTGTACCGACAGAATAGAAATTTACAAAGAATTAGAAGCATTGGTGCCACTTTACGAAGGGTTTACAACTTATGGCGGTATTTCCATTCGCGAAATTGAAGCAATGGCAGTAGGACTTTACGAAACCTTGGACGAAACGATGATTTGCCAAAGCCCCGGTTTTATCAAATACTTGGTGGATGCTTTGGATGCAAAAGGTGTTCCTGTAATTAAGCCAGCTGGTGTTTTGGGTGCTCACGTTGACGCCATGCAGGTTTGCGCACACATTCCACAAACAGAATATCCAGCCGGTGCATTGGCAGCAGCTTTGTTCTTGATTTCAGGAGTTCGTGGCATGGAGCGCGGTTCCATTTCCAACCAACGCGACGAATATGGTAACGAAACTTATGCCGATATGGAATTACTTCGTTTGGCTGTTCCTCGTCGTGTCTTCACGCTGTCGCAAATTAAATACGTAGAAGACCGTTTGTCTTGGTTGTACGATAATCGCCTTTTAATTGGAGGTTTACGCTTCGTTTATGAACCGCCAGTATTGCGTTTCTTCATGGGCGGTTTGGAGCCAACCAGCGATTGGCCAGTAAAATTGATGGCGAAATTCAAAGAAGATTTCGGAGAAAGCCTTTAATAATTTACTATTTATTCATTGACTATTTAAAAGAGCACCGGATGAGATTTCATTCGGTGTTTTTTATTGGTTAATGCAAATTTTCATTTTGTTGTACAATAGCAATCTAATAAAACATTAGTAGTTCATCTATTTTTACTATTTTTGTTGCCTTAAGATTTTAGTTCTAGAAATTCGATTTAATTCATATTTAAAATGAAGAAAGTATTTGTAAGTGGTTGCTATGATATGTTGCACAGCGGACATGTGGCATTTTTTGAAGAAGCTGCCCGTTATGGCGATTTGTATGTGGGCATTGGTTCCGACAAAACCATCAACGACTTAAAAGCGCGCAAAACCATCAACTCGGATGCTGAGCGTCTGTATATGGTGAAAGCCTTGAAAGTTGTAACTGATGCATGGATTAATAAAGGCGGCGGATTGCTCGATTTTTTGGAGGAATTCAAGCAGTTGCAACCCGATATTTTCTTTGTGAATGCCGATGGACATACGCCTGCCAAAGAGGCTTTGTGCAAAGAGTTGAACATAGAATATGTAGTGAGCAAGCGCATTCCACACGGTAATTTGCCAACTCGCTCTACTACGGCTTTACGTCAAGAATGCAGAATTCCTTACAGACTGGATTTGGCGGGCGGATGGCTCGACCAACCTTACGTGAGCAAATATGCCAGTGGCTCGGTAATTACAATCTGCATAGAACCCGATTTTGAATTCAACGACCGCAGCGGGATGTCAACCAGCAGCCGCAAAAAAGCCATTGAACTTTGGCAAACGGACATACCTGATGGTGATAAAGAAAAGTTGGCCAAAACATTGTTCTGTTTCGAAAATCCACCAGGAACGAAATATGTAAGTGGTTCGCAAGATTCCCTTGGTATTACCATGCCGGGATTGAATAAGTACTTCTACGATGGTGGTTATTGGCCAACTGATATTCAGGCTGTACAAGTTTCGGAAGTGCTGGAATGGATTGAAACACGTATTTGGATGATTCCGCTTTATCCGCGCAAGGAAAATTACGACGTGCTTGCCAATACGAAAATAGATGAAGAAGGCGCAAAAAAATTAAGTGATGCTACAGAAAATTGCTGGAAAGCTTTGCAGCAACAAGATGCCGCAGCAACTGGAAAAGCGATGATAGAAAGTTTCGAAGCACAAATTTCTATGTTCCCAAATATGGTTTCCCCTGATATTTTGGCCCAAATAGAAGTTTATAAAAATGATGTTTTGGGATGGAAAGTGAGTGGTGCAGGTGGCGGCGGATATTTGATTTTATTTAGCGAAGTACCCATCGAAAATGCCATTCAAATAAGGATAAGAAGATAATTATGAATATAATAACGTTCCAAATATTAAGTATTTTCAAACTGATTGACAACAGAATTCAAAAGAATCCTGTTGTTTTTTCATCTTCATTATTGAGATATAATATTTCTTTTATTTTATTGTTCAGTTCGGTTTTTTTAATTTCCATTCATTCACAAACACTTCCAACAATTATTAAATTGTCGGGAAAGATAGTCGTGAAAGAAAATGATGATACAATTCCGCTCGGATTTGCCACAGTACGACTTCTATCGATTAAGGACAGCTCATTTATAACTGGAAAAACATCTGACGATTTAGGCAATTTTGAGATTAAAGCAAATGTAGCAAATGATTACCTCCTTTTCGTTTCCTGCCTGGGATACAAGAATTTATACCAATCAGTCCAAATCAATCAGAATGTACCTCGTCAAAGTCTCAACGATATTGTTATGCACGAAAATACGATTACGCTTGGAGAGGCAACCGTTGTGGGTCAGCGTTCGGAAATGGTGGTAAAAACCGATACTTTGGAGTACAATGCAGCTGCTTATCGCCTCAAAGAGAATGCGGTAGTTGGTGATTTGCTGAAACGATTGCCCGGAATTACAATTACAGAGGATGGCAAAATTCTGGTAAACGGCAAAGAAGTAAAAAAGGTAATGGTGGATGGTAAAGACTTTTTCCGCAGTAATCCCAATCTTTCCATTAAAAATATTCCTGCCGAAATAATGGATAAATTACAGATTATAGAGGATAAATCGGAACTTTCGAAACTTACTGGCGTGGACGATGGCGAAGAAAATACAACTATAAACATTACCATTCAGAAAGGTAAAAAGCGCGGTTGGTTGGTGAGTAGCAATTTAGGTGGTGGACAAGAGTTGAATGGGAGCGAGGGAAATTTATTGCGATATTCGGTCAATACTTTTGCTGCGCGGTTGGTGGAAGAATCGCAACTTGGTATTGTGGCCAATGGCAATAATATCAACGGCATGAACGTGGGAGGCGGCGGTAGCACAACTGGAAGCGGTAAACCAGGTTTAAATTCATCACTTTCTAGTGGTCTCAATTTCTCGTCTGGCAAAGAAAATAGCAAAGAACCTTGGACAATGAATGGTGATTTATCTTATGGCTTTAACGAAACTGTAGTCCGCCGAAATTCCATGCGCCAGTATTATTTACAAGACAGTACTTCGTTTCAAACTGATACTATTCAGCAATTTAACAGAGAAAACGGGATTCGCTTCAGTGCTAAAATCGAAAACAGGAAACTGAAAAACTGGGTATTTTCCTTTTCACCCTCAGCATCTTATGTTACAATTTCACGTAACGATGATGGATTTACATTGTTGCAAGCCGGAAATGCAAGCCGCGATTCTGTAAACTCAAACAGATATTCCCGAAGTTCAAGCACTCCTGAATTGAACCTGCGTGGCATTCTAACTGTTTCGCACGATTTTGCAAAAAAAAGCAGAAAACTTTCGTTAAGCCTTGATTCCCGTTATTCTAACAGTGATGGTGACGGAGAAACAAATGCCCAATATTTCTATTATCGAAATAAAAATCATATAAATCGTGATCAGCAGTGGCAAAACAATGCTACAAATTTTAGCAACCGAATGTATCTTTCATTCGTGGAACCTATTATTGATAAACATACATTGCAATTTGTTTATTGGATACAAACGAGTAGTAGGCAAAATATTAGAAATAATTTTAAACCAGATTTGTTAACCAATGAATACACGGTGTTAGATTTGCCATACAGTAAAAGTCTTGAAAATTATGCACTTACTCAGCAATTAGGACTGAGTTATCGAGGTGTTTTAAAGAAAGTGTCATACACCATTGGAGTAGATTATAATCCGTCTTATATTCGCAGTCTTTCATTTATTCAGAATGGTGCAGCATCTGGTTTAGATTCTACTGTGACATATTTTCCTGGACTACAAACGTTTAATTATGCCCCAAATGCATACCTGACCTATAATATGGGAAAAGGAAAAAACATTCGTTTCGACTATCGTGGGCGTTCCGAAGCACCGTCAGTGTATCAACTCGATCCTTCGCGCGACGAAACAAATCCCACCAATATCCGTATGGGAAATCCTAATCTTATGCCAAAATTCACACATTGGTCTCGTTTTAGATACACAGCCAATAATCGCAAAACGCAACAGTCGTTGTTGATAAATGTGGAAGGAAATTACATTCTGAACGACATAATCAGCTTTACCAACTATGACGATGTATCGGGAGTGAAAACCACCATGCCCATCAATCAATCAGGCTCGTGGAATGCCAACGGCATGTTGATGTACAACCGCCCCATTGGAAACCACTTTCAAATTAATAATTATACACAATTGGCCGTGCGAAATAACATTGGTTTTTCTACCATCAACAAAGTAGCTGAAAGCCAGAAAACCATTGCCACAACCTCTTCCGCAAAGGAAGAGTTGGGGCTTACTTTCAAATGGGAATGGCTTTACATGATTACCAAAGCCAAATACGAACTTGCGAACACCACCTATTCTGTCGAAAATATGTTGGCAAAACGCACATCCTCGCTCGGTGGATTTATTAACGCACAATTTACACTGCCAAAGTCGTGGACCATCTCAACAGAGCTGAACTATCGTTCGCTCACTGGTTTTTCTGCAGAATATAACCGCAGTGAAATGCTGTGGAATGCCGAAATCAGCAAAAACATCCTAAAACATAATTCGGGCACCATCACACTCCTATTCAACGATATTCTACAACAACAATTAAGTGTAAACCAGATTGTGTCGAGCAATTACGTGGAAGACCAGCAGTTCAATACCCTGAAAAGCTTTGTAATGCTAGTTTTTTCGTATCGTTTTAATACTATGGGAGGCAAAAAAACTTGATAGATTGTCTATCGTTTAATTCGTTAAAACTTCACATTAATCCCCGTATTGAAATAGATGCCAGGCATTGGATAACCATAATTTATTTCATATTGTTGGTTCAGTAAATTGTTTCCAGCCACAAATACTTCCAATTGTTTCATTGGTCTGGCCGATATTCGTGCATTAAGCAAGATATATCCAGATTCAATTATTGGAGTAATAGTTGGATTTGGAGAAATGAAAGTGTATAATTTTTCAATATATTGCGTACTGATATTTAAGCTCCAAATTTTATGATTGAAGTTTGCACTCACATTCATTTGTTGACGTGGTGCGGCTACAATGATAGTATTAAGGTTCAAATAGCTATAGTTGGCATGAAGAAAAATATTTCTCGACAATGCATATTTGGCCGAAAACTCAATGCCTTTGTTAGAAAATGTGCCAATGTTCTGACGTTTTGCTGGTCCACCTGGTACTGGTACTACTTGAATCATATTTTCACCATTTACTTGATATGCAGTTAATTCCAAATGTAGTTTCTCGTTAAACATTGATTGCAACCAGCTTACTTCATAATTCATCATACGCTCAGCCATCAGGTCCGGATTTGGAGCATACAAATACATTTCCATAATAGTTGGGCTACGAAAACCTTTAGACAATGATGCTTTGAAAGTAGTTTTCTCTGATAAATTGTAAGTAACTCCAGCCAAAGGAATCAATTCGTTTCCGTATTTCGAATTATTCTCAAGTCTTAAACCAGCACTAAGGGTCAGCTTTTCGAATAAAGTTTGTTGAGCATAAGCATATACCGCCAGTTCATTTACAGTTATTAAAGAATCACTCTTGAAACCTCGATTTGCCTTTCCGCCATATTGTTTCAAGTCAGTTCCAACTGTTATATTTGTAGCCGAAAATAATTTGTAAGTTTGATAAAGTGTAGCTCCACTGTTGCGGTCAGTAGAGTGAAATCCATCGGATAAATCGTGCTCACCAAAGTTGTGGTAGAATTTAATAGCACCTTCCGATTTTTCAAATTTATTTTCAAGTGACAAAGATGTTTTCCCTCTTGTAATATCTATTCCAAAAGGTGCAGGAGTCGTATAAATTGAACCATTATCATTTCCCTTAAACTTTGCAATACTGAAATCGGCTGTCAAACTTATATTTTCATTCAATTCGTACCCCACTTTAGTATACCCATTCGAAATGTCGAAATCTGTATTAGAGCGTGTTCCATTTGTTTGGTCATGATTTGCAGAGGCAAAAATGCTAAATTTGTCCTTTTTAAAGCCTATTGTTCCAAAGTATTTTTGTGTATTGTATGACCCATACGAAGCACCGAAATTCACTTTCAGGCCATCTTCATTCTGTTTTTTAGTAATGATGTTTATTACTCCTGCCATAGCATTTGACCCATAAAGTAATGATGCCGGACCGCGAATTATCTCTACTTTCTCTACATCAGAAGCCACATAAGCATCAGCCAATGGATGACCGAAAATGCCTTGATATTGAGGATGTCCATCAATCAATACCAGCACATCGGTATTGGGTGCACTACTAATGCCACGCATACTGATTGCTCCCGAACCACCAGTACCAACTCCAAACCCCAAAATATTCCGTTCGGTAACAAATATCCCGGGCACGAATGTATTCAAAGCTGGCAAAATATTCATTTGTCCTGTATTTTCAATGTCCTGTCTTGAAATTTGTGAAACTGAAAGAGGTACTATCTTTCTAGAAATACCTATTTTTGAACCTGTTACCACTACTTCATCAATTCTTACGGAATCTTTTATTGTGGTTTGCGAAAAACTTATATTTGCTATCAAAATAGCAATCGTTATTAAATAGAATTTCTGTTTCATGTTTTTATGTCTTTTTTTAATCGATTTGTTTTAGTTGAATAGATGCGTTCGTGTTATTTATTTATAATATCGTGTTACTATTATGGCAAAAAAAATTAATCCACTTTACTCATAATTAGTTTTCCGTGTTCAACTCCTTTTATACTAATCAAAGATTCAGATAGTTCTGTCAATTTATAGGATGGACCTTTTACTGCAATAATTTCGAGTGATTTATCGGCGGAAATGTAAAAGTTCTGAACAGAAAGAATTTCATTGATAGCATTTTTTTTAATTTCGGCTAATTTCACTTGAATGTCATTTTTGTTATGATCATAAGTGAGAATAATTGCTCCAGCAACGATATTGTTGCATTTCCACTTGCTTTCTACTATGTTTATCTCAATCAGATTGCGAATGGCTTGCGACCTGTTGGGAAATTTATTTTCCTGAACATACACATCCAATGCTTCTAATAAGTCATTTTCAAGCGAAACTCCAAAACGGGCTACTGGCATCGTGTTACTTTTACGTGAATTGGTGCCACAAAAGTAATAATTATTTTTAATAATTATCCAATCAATTGGATGTCGACAATTATTACTGCTTTTTTTATGGTAATGAATAAATTTCCAACTGAAATTTTCAGTATAAAAAAGTATAAGTCAGTATAAATATTACTTTTTTTCAACAATCTATGAATTTACGGTGTGTAATTGATTTTTTAATCAAGTTTTTTCTTTCATTTTGCATGGTAAATAGGCATTTTTTCGGTAAATTTGCGCCTTGTTTCAAAAAACCTGTCAGTAATGAATAAAATAGTAAGTAAAGAGTATTTTTCTGCCAATGTAATAAAGTTTGAAGTGGAAGCTCCGTTGATTGCCAAATCCCGGAAAGCTGGTCATTTTGTTATGGTAAAGGTTGGTTTAAAGGGTGAACGGATTCCGTTGACCATTGCAGATGCCGATTTGCAGAAAGGAACCATCACATTGGTGATTCAAAAAATGGGCGTATCGTCGTCTAAATTATGTGCGCTAGAAGAGGGCGATTACATTACCGACATGGTTGGACCACTCGGAAAAGCGACACATATCGAAAACTTTGGAACAGTGGTTTGCGCTTGTGGTGGTGTGGGAACAGCCCCAATGATGCCCATCGTGGCGGCGTTGAAAAAAGCTGGAAACCGTGTTATTACAGTCATTGCAGCCCGCACAAAGGATTTGATTATTCTGGAAGAACAAATGCGACTCAATTCTGACGAAGTAATTGTAATGACGGATGATGGTTCTTACGGTACCCAAGGTTTGGTAACCAATGGTGTTGAATCGGTTATTAATCGCGAAAAAGTTGACTTGTGTGTAACCATTGGGCCAGCCATTATGATGAAATTTGTAAGTAAGCTGACAAAACAATATGAAGTGCCAACGCTAGCTTCACTAAATACCATTATGGTAGACGGAACTGGTATGTGCGGTGCTTGTCGTGTTAGTGTGGGTGGAAAAACCAAATTTGTTTGTGTTGACGGTCCTGAATTTGATGCACACTTGGTAGACTTTGATGAAATGTTGATGCGACTTGGTGGTTACAGAGACATTGAACGCGAAGAAAACGCGCATTATCAGTCGAAAGTTGGTGCAAAATAGTTGGTAGTCTTTAGTTTGTAGTAAGTAGTAAGAATCGAAATTCTTTAAACTCGAAACAATCAAATTTTCAAATTTTTCAAATCCTTCAAACTTTTCAAACAACATAATGGAATTAAACGAAGAAAGAGCCGAAGCATGGCGCGCAGAATTGCGCAGCAGCATGAAAGCCAAAGAACGTACAGAAATACCTCGGGTTCACATGCCCGAGTTGGATGCTGAATACCGCAGTCACAGCAGAGTAGAGGAAGTGAATTTGGGATTAACTCCAGAAATGGCGATGTTGGAAGCCCGTCGCTGTCTGGATTGTGCCAACCCAACCTGCATGGAGGGTTGCCCGGTCGGAATTCATATTCCAAAATTTATCAAAAACATCGAGCGTGGCGAATTTCTCGAAGCTGCCAAAGCTTTGAAGGAAACATCTGCACTTCCAGCCGTTTGTGGTCGTGTTTGTCCGCAAGAAAAGCAGTGTGAAGAGCGCTGTGTTCATTTGAAAATGAAAAAAGAATCCGTAGCCATTGGTCATTTAGAACGATTTGCGGCCGATTACGAACGCGAAAGTGGTAACATTTCCGTTCCAGAAGTTGCACCGGCAAATGATATTAAAATTGCAGCAGTTGGTTCAGGCCCTGCGGGATTGGCTTTTGCGGGCGATATGGCAAAATTGGGTTACGAGGTGGTGGTTTTTGAAGCATTACACGAAATTGGTGGTGTTTTGAAATACGGAATCCCCGAGTTTCGTTTGCCAAACGATATTGTTGACGTAGAAATACAAAACCTACAATCGATGGGTGTACATTTTGTAACCAATTGTGTGGTAGGCAAAACCATTAGCATAAAAGATTTAGAAGATGATGGTTTCAAAGGGATTTTTGTAGCCAGTGGTGCAGGTTTACCTCGTTTTATGAATATAAAAGGCGAAAATTTGGTAGGCGTAATGTCGTCGAACGAATACTTGACCCGCGTAAACCTTATGGATGCTGCAAGTCCTGATTCTGACACTCCAGTGTTTTTGGGCAAAAAAGTGGCGGTAATCGGTGGCGGAAATACTGCCATGGATTCCATTCGTACTGCCAAAAGATTGGGTGCCGACCGTGCCATGATAGTTTATCGTCGTTCGGAACAAGAAATGCCAGCACGTTTGGAAGAAGTGAAACATGCCAAAGAGGAAGGAATTGAATTCTGGACGCTGCACAATCCTATCGAATATTATGGTAACGAACAAGGCCGCGTAACGCATATGTTGCTCCAAGTTATGGAGTTGGGCGAACCTGATGCATCGGGACGTCGCTCGCCAATAGAAGTTGTTGGAAAAACTGAACTCGTAGAGGTTGATGAAGTGATTGTAAGCGTTGGTGTTTCTCCAAATCCGCTCATTCCGCAGTCGGTTGAAGGATTGGAAGTGACCAAGTGGGGAACTGTGGTGGTGAATCAAGACACCATGCAATCGGCAGTGCCTATCATTTTTGCAGGCGGCGATATCGTACGTGGTGGCGCAACCGTAATTCTCGCCATGGGCGACGGACGACGTGCTGCCAAAGCAATGGATGAATGGGTGAAAAAGAATTGACCATTTATCATTGACTATTTACTATTTAAAGAATGCGCTTCCTGATTGATTTGGGCGGCGCATTTTTATTTAAGCATAAAATGGTAATTTCATCAGATTAAACGTGTTTAAAATTTACATTGTAAATTGATTTAAAAGCATCATAGTCCTGAAAATACAAAACATAATAAGTAATGTAACATAAGAACTAAGAATTGAACGCGGATTTACGCTGATATAGCGGATAAAAAAAACGGATTTTAAATTTACTTCGTAAATTGATTTAAGAGCGAAATCAAAAACGCTTGCATTTTTTCTTATCCGTCCTAAATCCGCGTAACCCGCGTAAATCCGCGTGCTATTCTTCATTTTCTTTTTTGTACAATCAGTCAAATTCCTTTCTCCTAATTTTTTATTATCTTTGCACTCCTTCTTTTTTTGTTTTGCTTGTCCACCTTTTCTGATAAATTTCCTATGCAAAAGTCGTTGTTGTTTCTGGTTTTACTTTTTGTTTTCTTGACTGCTAAAGGGCAAAGTCACGAAAAGCGGAACTTCAAAATCATGTGCTACAATGTTGAAAATTATTTCGACTGCGTTGACGATTCTCTTACTGATGATAAAGAGTATTTACCAACTGGTATGCGAGGTTGGAATACAACAAAATACGAAAAGAAGCAGAATAATATAGGCAAAGTAATAACCGCTATTGGTGGCTGGGATGGACCAGATTTGGTGGGATTATGCGAAATAGAAAGTGAAAAGTGCTTGTTCGACTTGACACATTATTCAGGATTGAAAAATATGAGATATAAGTATTTGCATCACGAGTCGCCCGATGCGCGTGGCGTGGATGTTGCCTTGCTATACCAACCCAGGAAGTTCAAACCCTTTCACGACCAGGCAATTCGAATCAATTTTCCGCAAGCGCCCACTAGTAAAACCCGCGATGTGCTTTTTGCTTCAGGCGTTATTCCTTCTGGCGACACTTTGCATGTTTTCGTCTGCCATTTCCCTTCGCGGCTGGGTGGTGAGTTGGAGTCTGAAGACCGCCGATTGTTTGTAGCCTCGGTGGTTCGTGCAAAAGTGGACAGTCTTTTTGCGTCCAATGCCCGCCCCAACATTGTTATAATGGGCGATTTTAATGATTATCCAACCAATACAAGTTTGTTGAAAGTATTGAAAGCCAATCCACTTAACGATTCTGTTTCTTCGCACGGACTATATAATTTGATGTCTAAAATGCACGCCCAAGGCAAAGGTACCAACAAACATCAAGGTGAATGGGGCGCATTGGACCAAATGATAGTATCAGGTAATTTGCTCAATAATGCTAGCTCGGTATTTACCATTCAAAGCGATGTACACATTTTCGATGCCAACTTTTTGCTGGAAGATGATAAAGCTTTTTTAGGTAAACAACCATTTAGAACTTACGTAGGAATGAAATACCAGGAAGGTTTTTCGGACCATTTACCCATTTATACTGATTTTTGGTATTAATCTTTTTGAAATATTTCATTTGCAAAAGTAAAATCAACCAATTAGCAAAATAATTAATTATCCCATTATCATATTACCTCATTATCCCATTATTTATGACAGACATTCAGCTATTTATCCCTTGCTATATCGACCAGATGTACCCTGAAACTGGTTTCAACACGATTAAAATTCTCGAAAAAGCAGGTTGCAAAGTCCATTATAATACCGAGCAAACCTGTTGCGGACAACCGGCCTACAACAGTGGTTACTGGAAAGAATCTGCCAGTCTGGCGGAGAAATTTCTCACAGATTTTAACCCCGATATGCCCGTTGTTTCACCTTCGGGTTCGTGCTCAAGTTTCGTGATACATCATTACCAAAAAGTGTTGGCCGACAGACCCGATTTATTGGCACGACATGCACAAATGAAAAATACGGTGTATGAATTGTCCGATTTTCTGGTGAACATATTGAAAGTGGAAAAGCTGGGCGCGAAGTTCCCTCACAAAGTTACTTTTCACGATTCCTGTTCCGCCTTGCGTGAATATGGCATAAAGGACGAACCACGCGCATTGCTGGCCCAAGTGGAAGGATTGGAACTGATAGAAATGGAAGAATGCGATACCTGCTGCGGTTTTGGCGGTACGTTTGCTGTAAAAAACAATGCCATTTCGGTGGCCATGGCTGCCAATAAAGTACGCAATGCATTGGCCACAGGCGTAGAATATATTATCAGCACCGAGGCGTCGTGCCTGATGAACATAAACGGATACATTGCCAAAAACAAACTGCCCATCAAAGGAATTCATTTGGCTGATATTTTGGCAAGTGGATATTAATTTGAAGAAAAAAATAGTATGTCATCACAATTTGTGATTACATCAAAATTAAAAGTCCTAAATCTGCTTTGATGTTGGTTTTTACCGATTACAATGATATAAACGAAGATACCCGTATGCAAATTGAACTCATTAATCAATCTTTAGCTGAATTGCATACTGATAAAAAAATAACATCTAAACCTCGAAATAGAATCGGATTTATTTCCGAAGATTATTTTTTTTATTTTAACAATTATTTTATTTTACATTGTGAATGTAAAATACTATTCATACATTTGCACCTCACAATATTACCAAGTTAATTGCAAACCATATTATCGAAACCGTTAGTTTTTTATAACCTTCAACTAAACTACTTTGGAACTACAATTTATTCAAAACAAAATTCATACTATCCGAAATCAACGAGTTATCCTCGATTATGATTTGGCAGAGCTTTATGTAGTAGAAACAAAAAATCTTAATCTCAGTGTAAAGAGAAACCTAAAGCGCTTCCCTACAGATTTTATGTTTCAGTTGAGCTCTGAAGAATGGAAGGGTTTGAGGTTGCAAATTGAAACCTCAAAGAGAGGTGGTCGGCGTTATTTACCTTATGCTTTTACGGAACAAGGAGTCGCCATGCTTTCGGGATTACTCAACAATGATATTGCCATTGAAATGAATATAGCAATTATGCGCACATTTATTGCAATGCGTCAATTAATTATTCAATCACCTGCTGTTGAAAAAACTGCTGAACTTCAAAAAGAAATAAAGGAAATAAAAGCCTATCTCGAAGAAGTTTTTACCGATTACAATGATATAAACGAAGATACCCGTATGCAAATTGAACTCATTAATCAATCTTTAGCTGAATTGCATACCAATAAAAAAATAACATCTAAACCTCGAAATAGAATCGGATTTATTACCGAAGATTAGTTTTCTACTTTTAATAATAATTTTGATTTTACAATGCAAATGTAAAAAAGTATAATTATATTTGCAGTTCTTAAAATTACAACTTCAATTTTATCGACGATTGCATTACTATTTATCTATTAACACCTAACCTTCAAGTGTAGTTTTTCAATTATAAAACGTTTTACTTCTATGGAATTACAAATCATTCAAAACAAAATATACGAAATTCGTGGTCAACGTATTATGTTGGATTTCGACCTTTCTGAAATGTATGAAACAGAAACAAAGCGACTTAAAGAAGCTGTAAGAAGAAATTTAAAACGTTTTCCTAATGATTTTATGTTTGAATTAACAAACCAAGAATATGATTCTTTAAGGTCGCAATTTGCGTCCTTAAAGAATTTAGGAAGAGGAGAACATAGCAAGTATTTACCGTTTGCATTTACCGAACAAGGCGTGGCAATGCTGGCAAGTGTTCTGAAAAGCGACAAAGCTATTGAAATTAATATTCAAATTGTGCGTGCATTTATCGCACTTCGTCAATTTGTAATCGGATATGCCGAACTCAACCAAAAGTTGGAAAGCTTTATGATGGAGACAAATATGCAATTCAGCGATATTTACCAAGCACTTACTGAAATGGCAAGCCAAAATGAACAAGACAAGAAGCCAATTAATCCTGTTGGATATTTGACTTATAATAAATAAAAACTTACAGTATTGAAATAACTTAAAAATTCATTACAATGCAAATGTAAAAAACTATTCATACATTTGCAGTTCACAATATTACCGCGTCAATTACAAACCATAATTATCAAAATCGTTAGTTTTTTTAACCTTCAAAAAAAAACGACATTGGAATTACAATTTATTCAAAACAAAATATACCTGATACGTGGACATAGAGTTATGATTGACCGCGATTTGGCAGAAATATATGGAGTGGAAACTCGTACACTGAATCAGGCTGTTAAAAGGAATTTTAAAAGATTCCCTGATGATTTTATGTTTCAATTGACAGACTTGGAATTTCAAGATTGGAAATCACAGATTGTGATATCCAATTCTAATAAATGAAGTATTATCGCTATTTGTAAATACGGTTATCCAACATACATTTACTTAATTATTTTCGGATTAAAAAACATGATTTTAAAATTTACACTCTATGGAATTATCAATCATTCAAACCAAGATTTACACTATTAGAAATCAAAAAGTAATGCTGGACTTTGATTTGGCAAAAATGTATAGCGTTGAAACTAGGGTGTTGAATCAGGCAGTAAAAAGAAACATTGAACGATTTCCTGAGGATTTCATGTTTCAGTTGAATGAATATGAGTGGAATAGTATGTCATCACAATTTGTGATGACATCAAAATCAAAACGTCCAAAATCTGCTCTACCATTGGTTTTTACAGAGCATGGAGTTACTATGTTGTCAAGTATTTTGAGAAGTAAAACAGCGATACAGGTCAATATTCAAATAGTACGTGCATTTGTAGCAATGCGTAAGTTATTGTCAGTAAACTCTGTTGATAAGGTTACTGAACTACAATCCGAAATAAAGGAAATAAAAGCCTATCTCGAAGAAGTTTTTACCGATTACAATGATATAAACGAAGATACCCGTATGCAAATTGAACTCATTAATCAATCTTTAGCTGAATTGCATACTGATAAAAAAAATGATTCTCTCCGCAGGCCGGTAGGATATATCGTCCCAGATAAATGAAAATATAATTGACACGAATTTTTTAGACCGAAAAACAATTGATGCGTATGGAATTACACATTATCCAAAGTAAAATTTATGAAATTAGGGGTTGCAAAGTAATGCTTGACCGTGATTTATCCGAAATGTACGGAGTGGAAACTCGACGCTTGAATGAACAGATTAAACGTAACATGAAACGATTCCCAGAAGATTTCATGTTCCAACTTACAGCGGAAGAATTTGAAAACTTGAAGTCGCAATTTGCGACATCAAGATGGGGTGGAACTCGGAAATCACCATACGTTTTTACCGAACTAGGTGTAGCTTTCCGAAGATTAGTTTTTTTTATTTTAATAATAATTTTGATTTTACATTGAAAATGTAAAAAACTATTCATACATTTGTACCTCACATTATTACCGCGTCAATTATAACGACAATTGCAAATCAAATTATCAATTAATACCTAAATTTTAGTGTGTCTTTTCAATTAAAAAAATATTTTAATTCTATGGAATTGCAAATTATTCAAAACAAAATATATGAAATACGAGGGTTAAAGGTTATTTTTGACAAAGACCTAGCAACTATGTATCAAGTTACAACTGGTAATTTGAATAAAGCTGTAAAACGAAATGCCGACAGATTTCCTGAAGATTTCATGTTTCAACTTACGAATGAAGAATTTGACTTGATATTCCAAAATGGAACATCAAGTTGGGGTGGAACCCGTAAACTACCTTATGCCTTTACAGAACACGGTGTGGCAATGTTAGCCGGTTTACTGAATAGCACAAAAGCAATTGAAGTAAATATCTTAATTGTGAGAGCTTTTGTCACGCTTCGCCAATTTGCCCTTGGATATGCCGAACTCAACCAAAAGTTGGAAAGCTTTATGATGGAGACAAATATGCAATTCAGCGATATTTACCAAGCACTTACTGAAATGGCAAGCCAAAATGAACAAGACAAGAAGCCACTAAATCCAATTGGATATTTGTCTTATAATAAATAAAAACAGACAGATTGAAATAACTTAAAAATACATTAGTGCAAATGTAAAAAACTATTCATACATTTGCACTTCACATTATTACCGCGTCAATTGTAGCGACAATTGCATTACATATTATCAAAAGCGTTAGCTTTTATTTCAGTTCCATAAACATAGACACTTTATAGCGAACTAGTTGAAATAAGTTAGTAAACGCCTGCGCCAAACGGCGTGGGCTTTAACTTATTATACTAGTAGGCAGTCTATGGCCTTTGGAGCGTGATACAGTTATTGTTCACGCTTTTTTTGTGCCCCAAAATGAAAGATTATAAATTGATTAAATGATATTTATACAGATAGATATGAGTATTTATACTTTAAAATAACCTCATAGAGAAAAATTTAGAGACTGTTCGATTTTCCCTCACCTTTGATACTAAAATGAATTTAAACTGTTTTCAAACTTCAAAAAAGTAAAAATTATGCAACAAACAAAATTAAAATGGATAGCCATATTAATGCTATTCTTTGCGAATATTGGATTGCAAGCGCAAGGGTCAATACCTGTCTCTGGTGGAAATGCTTCGGGTACTGCTGGTTCAATAAGCTATAGCGTTGGGCAAATAGTTTATACCACAAACTCGGGGACAAATGGATATGTGACACAAGGTGTACAACAACCTTATGAAATCTCGGCAGTGACAGGTTTTGATGAAATTAAAGGTATTACATTACAATGTTCTGCCTACCCAAATCCAACTACCGATTTTATAAACTTAAAAGTAGATGAATCGTCTACACTCAACAGCAATTTAATGTCATATCAACTGTGCGACATTAACGGAAAACTGTTAGAAACCAAGAATATAACTAGCAACGAGACAAACATATTTATGAGTAATCTTTTGCCAGCAACTTATTTTCTAAAAGTAACTCTAGGTAATAAAGAAGTAAAATCATTTATAATCATAAAAAAATAAATAAAGATGAGAAAGTTATTTACAATTATAACAACCGTATTATTAACGGTAAGTACATTTGCTGCAGCACCTCAAAAAATGAGTTATCAGGCAGTAGTTCGCAATAGCAGTAATGTATTAGTAGTTAATACAAACATAGGAATGCAAATAAGCATAATACAAGGGTCTGCAACAGGCACTTCAGTGTATGTAGAGCGACAAATCCCGAAAACAAATTCAAATGGACTTGTTACAATAGAAATAGGTAGCGGAGTTGTCATTTCAGGTAATTTATCAACTATTGATTGGTCAACAGGTACATATTTTGTGAAAACCGAAACAGACCTTAATGGTGGAACTTCTTACACAATAACTGGTACAAGCCAATTATTAAGTGTGCCCTATGCAATGTATGCTCAAAAAGCCGGAAATGTGGATAATGTTCTGGAAATAATTCAATCTTTACAAAATGGAGTTACTGATGTCGACGGTAATCATTATAAAACAGTCATAATAGGAAAACAAGTGTGGATGGTTGAAAATTTAAAAACAACTCATTATCAAGATGGAACTACTATCCCAAATGTAACAGATGGAGTAACGTGGATGGGTTTACAAAGTGGAGCCTACTGTGATTACTCAAATAATACAACAAATGGTACTATTTATGGTCATCTATACAACTATTTTTCAATTTTGGATAGTCATAATTTAGCACCAAAGGGTTGGCACATTCCGAGTGATGCAGAATGGATGGAATTATCCAATTATTTAGGTGGATTAAGTGTTGCAGGTGGAAAAATGAAAGAAACAGGAACAGCACATTGGGCAACTCCAAATACTAATGCAACTAATTTAAGTGGATTCACTGCAATTGGTGGTAGTTGGAGAGGTGATGATGGCAATTACTATTATTCATTAAGTAACAGAGCATGTTATTGGTCTTCTACGCTTTCTGGGACAGATTACCCATGGTACTATACCCTAGTGTTTAATACTGGTGAAGTCCTTAGGACAGCTGGAGCATACTTTAAAAAAGGTGCTGGTGTTTCTATACGTTGTGTGAAAGATTGAGATACAAAACAATAAAAATGAATTTATTCATCAAAGATAGAATAACCATTTTCCTTTGCTAATTTACAAGAAATATTTTTTTTATAAACTTAAAATCAACAATAATGAGCTGGCAAACAAGATTAACAGAGACTATCTCACATAAGGGAATTAAAATTAACGTCGAACAATACATGATTTCAGTAAAAGAGGTCATTCGTCCCGGATTAAAAGAAATCAACAAAATACTTTCTGAGCATCTAATCAATACAACTGTAAATACCTCTCCAGATGGTTTAATTTTTTTTTACGGACGAGAAGAACTAAATTTCACTATTGAGTTTGAAGATAATAAGATTAAAATCACTTCAATCTATTGTGTTCCAAAAGCTTTTTTATTTAATGAAAATGAACCTCTTATTCGAGAATCAATTTCTAACTTATATGATATTGAAGGATTTACTCAGGATAAACTTGGTGAGATATTTCTTGACGCTTTTTTAAAAATGAGAAAATGAGATGGTAATTAAATTTACATTTAGTTGTAGGTTTTAAGCAAGTTACTTAACTACAATTCGTTTATCAAAAAATAAATCGGCTGAAATTCAATCTCGAATTTCAGCCGATTTAGTTTCGTAACTTCTGATAAACAAATACGGGCATTACCCCATAGGCAACACCCGTATAAATCTTATCAATTAAGCATTTGCAGCCGGTTTTACTTGTTCTGCACCCACTGTTTTGGAGCTTGTTTTGTAAATTACGTTGGCAGCAGCTATGTATTTTTGGTAGAAATCGGGTGCTTTGCGTTTGAACTGGCTGGCAAGGCGGTCGAGGTTCTTTTTCAAGTCGGAGGCTTCTTCGAACAAATCGAGCAGTTTTTGGGTGTGCCCCGAACGGTCGATAATGGCTTCGCGGGTGTTGGAACTTCCTTCGTGAAACTGGTTGTAGGCAGCTTTGAATTCCGTCATCTCGGTGGTTGTAATTCCTTCGTTGGCCAAATCGGCAGGTGCAATTTTCTCTGCTTCTTCGAGAACAATGGCGGCAGTTTTCCTCAAATCGGAGTGCGACATCTTGGTGATGGCGGATTCTTTGAAATTTACCTTTGTCTGTAGGGTGTTGTCGCCCGTGGAAATGGCATACGAATTTACTGCTCCCGACACGTCCACCACATAATCCATCAGTTCGGTCATTACCGAATTCTTGTCTTTTGTAACACCGGTAATGTCTTTTGCCTGCTGGATACCGATGGCATCAATTTCAACTGTAATTGCATCCATGCGAGTAATGCCATTGGCAAACGAAGGGATAAGAGAAGTTTCACTAGGATTGCTTTTGGCCTCTTTAGTGATAAGCTTGTAGGAAGCTTGTTTTGCATTTTGATAATCGTTCATTGATATTGTTTTTAAGATAATTTGTGGCGCAAAGCTATAACTATTTTTTTAATAAACGACTACTATTGAACAACTATATTTTATTTATTTTTACAAACTCTTTCTGTTTCAAAATCCTCTCCCGAATTGTTGAATCGGCTTCCGAATTTTGTAATCTCCTCCGCCTGTTTTTGCACCGCTTTCCGAAAAATTGAATCTACTTCGCTAACTTTTGAGCGGCTTCCCGAACTTTGAAATCGCCTTCCGACTTTTGAAATCTCCTTCTCCAATTGTAGAATGCGCTTCCGAAAAATCTAATATGCTTCGCCTTCTTTCGAGCAGCATCCCGAACTTTGAAATCCGTTTCCGAACTTTTGTACCTGCTTCCCAATCCAGAAACATCACCAAACGGAATGTTGGACGCCACTACGCCAATCTCTATTCCATCAATTACTCTTCAATTTTGAACTATAATATTCGTTTTCGAATAGCTATTCATTTGCAAAAAAAGCTTACTTGTCTACTTATTAGCACTTTGCATTTTTGGCACAACAATTGAATTATAATTGGCATAACAATCAAATCAATCAATTTTAAATATATAAAATGAAAAAAATAAATTTTTTATCAGTACTTATAAGTTCAGTATCTCTTTCGTTACTTGTGTCTTGTACAAACGACTTCAATGCACCAGAATCAGATGCAACTTATTTCTCTACAGTTGCCACAGAGGCATTCGCCACTTCGGTAACCGAAACTGCCGTTTACGATGCTGAAGCGTCAATAAAAACAGCAATTGCAAGTGTAACAATGAAAAGCGTTGGTTTACAAAAATCTGAAGGTTCTGACTCTAAAACTACCGGAGTTACCAAAGATGACGATGATGATGTAATTGCTTTAAATCCTAAAATTACTTGTATCTCAGAAAAAGATACTTATCCAAAAGAGTATGTTATTGATTATGGAAAAGAAGGATACACCAACAAAAACAAAGTAAAATACAGAGGTCAAGTACATTATACTGTAAGCGACAAGGCTAGTAAAAAGAAAGAATATAAATTTGTTGATTTTTATATCAACGACGACAGAGTGGAAGGTAGCAGAACAGTAGAATTAGTAAAAGAAGGTGAGTTACGTATTGTTTCTGAAGAAAAAAGGGAACTTGCAAATGGAAAATCTACTTATCGCTATTCGGAACGCACTCGCACAAAAGTTGAAACCAAGGATGACGTAGTGCTAGGTGATGGTGACAATGACGAAGATGATGTGAAAGGGATGTACAACAGTTATTCGTTTGTTATTTTCACAAAAGGAATTAATTCAAAAGGAATTGAATACACAATCAAAACAGAAGAACCGGTTGTGACAGTTTATAACAAAAGAGGTTTCGTAAAAGGGATTGTTAATGTATCAACAGGCAAGGGTAATAAACATTTAGATTATAGCAAAGAAAACAATGGAAACTCTGAAAATAACTCAAATAGCAATAGCTCTAATAATAATTCTGATAACAATTCTAATGATAATTCGAATTCCAATTCTGATAATAATTCCAATTCCGACAATAATTCGAATTCCAAAAATTGAATTTGACCAAAAAAAGTTATCTCATTGGTTTTAAATGAATATCAAAACAAAACAAGGTATTAAGTTTAATTAGATAATGTGGTAGTAGAACAGCAATAACTGTTTACTACCACATTTTTTTTATATGGTCTGACGAAAAAATCTTGTTTTCCAGCAAATTACTTGTTGATTTTTCCTATTTATCATTATTATTTGTTCATTATCAATTATTAATTGCCGAGGATGCCTATAAATCTTATGATTATGATTATTTTTGCAGTTAATTACGCAAAAAAGTAGATTTAGAGCAATGCAACTTTACGATATATTCCTCCAACACCCCATTATTTGCACCGACAGCCGTGTGTGCCCCGAAGGCTCACTTTTTTTTGCGCTCAAAGGCGACAACTTCAATGCCAATGCTTTTGCGCTTTCGGCACTCGAAAAAGGATGCGCTTATGCAGTGGTCGACGAAGCTGAATTTGCGATTGATGAGCGGTTTGTTTTGGTCGACAATGTATTGGAAGCTTTGCAGCAGTTGGCCACAACCCATCGCAAACAAATTGGAACCACCATTATCGGTATCACGGGCACTAACGGAAAAACAACTACCAAGGAATTGATTGCCGCCGTACTTCAGGAAAAATTCAATATACTCTATACCAAAGGCAATCTGAATAACCATATTGGCGTGCCGCTCACCTTGTTGCAACTCAAACCAGACCATGAGTTGGCAGTGATAGAAATGGGTGCAAACCATCCGGGTGAAATAAGATTATTGTGCGAAATTACTTGTCCCGATTATGGCATCATTACCAACGTGGGGAAAGCACATCTAGAAGGATTCGGTTCGTTTGAAGGCGTGATGGCCACTAAAGCAGAACTTTATGAATATATTTTTGCCAACGGAAAAGATATATTTATCAACAAGGACAATGAGTTTTTGGTAGAAATGGCTATGAATGTTGGATTCGAAAATTCAGACAGAAAGCTTGAATATAGTTTGGATCCTAACGAAGATGTTTGTAGTATTTATGGTCAAGTGAGCAACTGTTCGCCATTTCTGCATATGAATTGCACGATAGATATTTTCGAAACATTTACTGTCAACACGCAATTAATTGGCGCTTACAATGCCGAAAACGTATTGGCCGCTGTGGCAATTGGGCACTGTTTTGGTGTGGAAAACAATAAAATCAAACTTGGGTTGGAGACTTACATCCCTCAAAACAATCGCTCACAACTGACTATAACTGAAAATAATAAACTGGTGGTGGATGCTTATAACGCCAATCCAACAAGTTTAAGTGCAGCCATTTTGAATTTTGCGCAAATGGATGTTTCAAACAAAACACTGATTTTGGGCGACATGCTGGAACTGGGAGAACAAAGTGACTTTGAACATCAAAACATAATTGATTTATTGCAACAAAACCACTTGAATAACGTTTTGTTAGTTGGATCTGAATTTAAAAAGGCCAATCATAATTTTCAGTGCTTCGATAATGTGAATAATCTCATCGCTTATTTACAGGAAAAACCGATAAATGGGCATTACATATTAATTAAAGGATCGAGAGGCATTAAACTCGAAAAAGTAGTACCAATACTTTAAAAATTTAACGACAGAACATGGAATTGGATTCAAGAAAAAAAAATAATTTAATCATCATTTCAATAGCCGCATTGGTGATTGTCGCTTTGGCAATTGCTGTTTTTTACTTTGTAAATAAAGCCAATCAAAAAGACAAAGAAATGGCTGAAGTGGTGGAGATGATGAACTTTGAAAAACAGCAAGTTGAAAAGGAATTCTCTGATATGACATCGGAATTTGATGGTTACACGTCGAACATTCACAATGACTCGTTGGTACAATTGCTTCAAAACGAGAAGACTAAAGTGCAACAGCTGCTGGATGAATTAAGAGTGACCAAATCGACAAATGCAGTTAGAATTGCTCAACTCAGACAGGAATTGGCAACGGTGCGGAAAGTGATGATTCAATATGTCAATCAGATTGACTCTTTGAATTCAGCCAACAAAGTGCTGAAAACTGAGAATGTGGAAGTGCACCGAAAATATCAAGCTGCATCGGAAACTGCTCAGCAACTGGCAAAAGACAAAGAAAATCTGAATCAAGTGGTGACCCGGGCTTCTATAATGGAAGTGACCAACTTTAGCATGTCGCCTTTAAATAGTAAAGGCAAAAAAACCACATGGTTCACACAAACGGCAAGTTTGCAGTTTAATTTCACCATTGCAAAAAATGTGACTGCTTCACCTGGCGAAAAAACTGTATATCTGAGGATTACTCGTCCGGATGATGATGTGCTTACAAAAAGTCCGAACAATACTTTTCCTTACGAAAATAAAGACATTGCATATTCTGCCTCAAAAAAAATTGAATATGCCGGAGATGCCGTAAATGATGTTCTGTATTGGAAAGTGGGCGAGATTTTGCCTAAAGGAACGTATCGTGTGGAATTTTTTATTGATGGAAATCGTGTCGGTAGTTTTAAATTTGTATTTGAAAAATAGCTTTTAGTAGGTAGTTTGTAGTATGTAGTTTGTAGTGAAGACGCAGTGTGTAGGGGATGCCTCTATCCATTTGGTCTGATTTTTAAATGAAAAAATAGTAAATCGAAATGTTGTCACAAGCCCATAAATTCACCAAAGAATCAGAAGAAATCGCGTTCGATGAAAAACATCGCAATACGATTAAATTCAACATATCTCGCTATGATACTGCAGTGAGAAAAGGTATGGCGCGCTACAATAATGTGGAAGTAGCCAAAACTCAAGCGGCAGCCATCAAACGTGATGTGTTGGCAAATTGGGAGAAATACTTGCTGCAATTCGAAGAAAATATAAGCGCGCGTGGTGTTAAAGTGTTGTGGGCAAAGGATGCCGCAGAAGCGACTGCTTATATTGAAAAAATCATCCAGGACAACGATGCCAAACTGCTGGTCAAAAGTAAATCGATGACCACGGAGGAAATAGAACTGAATGAAACAGCCGAGCGTATGGGCTGTGAATCGGTAGAAACTGATTTGGGTGAATTTATTGTTCAAGTGGCAGGAGAAAAACCATACCATATTGTAACACCAGCCATGCATAAATCCAAAGAGGATATTGCAAAACTATTCAACGAGAAATTTGGAACGCCCATTGGCAGTACACCTGAAGAAATGACGGAATATGTGCGCGTGGTGCTTCGCAAAAAATATACCCAAGCGCAAATTGGCGTTACGGGTGCCAACTTTCTGATTGCTGATATTGGCGGAATTTCTGTCACCGAAAATGAAGGAAATGGATTAATGTCAACGGCTTTTCCAAAAGTGCATATTGTGATTGCCGGCATTGAGAAAATCATTCCAAAAATGAATCAGCTGGGATTGTTTTATCCGCTTTTGTCTGCTCATGGCACTGGTCAGCAAATTACAGCTTACAATACCATTTTCACTGGACCAAAAACGGCCAATGAAGTTGATGGCCCACAAGAAATGATTGTAATCATGCTTGACAATGGTCGCACAACGCTTTTTCAAGACGATGAAGCTTACGAAGCATTGGCATGCATTCGCTGTGGCGCTTGCCTCAATAGTTGTCCTGTGTACAAAACCATTGGTGGCTATACTTACGACACAACCTACAGCGGCCCAATTGGCTCTGTTTTAACGCCTTTCCTGCGTGGATTCAAGGATTTTTCTCACTTGAGTTTTGCGTCTACGCTTTGTGGAAAATGCGTAGAAGTTTGTCCGGTAAAGATTCCACTAACTGATATTTTGTTGGCCAATAGACGAAAAACGGTGGAGCAAAATCTACGCCCGGTAGTTGAGAAATGGGTAATGAAAGGATTTAAACTCATGAGTTCGAAACGAATTGGATTTGACATTTTCCCAAGTGGATTGAAAAACTTTGGAATGGCGCCTTTCAATAAAGTTGGCTGGGGACCAAATCGGATGTTGCCAAAATTTGCAGAGAAATCATTTTCACAGCAATATAAAAAGAAGAATTGACCATTTTACCATTTAAAATAAATATAACAACAAATATAATGAAACGAACTGCACTTTTCTCACTTTTTATCTTATTACTAACTATCATTTTACCGGCTTGCAAAGAGGATGTTTACATGGACTGGAAAATCCAAAACGAAAAGTGGTTAATTGCCAATTTAGCCAGCGATCCGGCAATACAACAAACGGCATCGGGCTTGCAATACAAGGTAATTCATCAAGGTTATTTCCCCAAAAAACCAAATTCTGGTAGTTATATTTACGCTACATATACTGGAAAACTAATTGATGGTTCTACTTTTGACTCAGGCACAAATGCTTATTTGGGTCAAGTGGCAGGTTTAGTTCCGGGATTTCAAGAAGCGGTAAAAAAAATGAATGCTGATGCTAACTATATTTTTTACATTCCTAGTCCTTTAGGATATGATACTGTATCTACAAATGCTTTAATTCCACCTCATTCTGTATTGATTTTTAATGTCACATTGACTACTGTTTATTAATTGATTTTAGTATAAGGATAAACATCATTTGATTTGAATTGTTCTAAATAAATGAACCTGATTTCACATTGCTTTGTCTCAACAAAATAATAGTTGTGTTAAAATTACGTTCTGGAATTTATTTTAAATATTATATAATGAAAAAGTTACTACTTATTATTTGTTGCTCTTTTGCTGGGTTGGCTTACTCTGCCGAATATACCGTGCAAAGCATTCCAAACCCGATAACAACTGATGCTCATGCTTATGTAAGTAATCCTGATGGTATTTTGAAATCAGAAACCGTACAGCATATTAACTCTGAGCTTGATTCACTCAAAGCACAAACTGGGGCTGAAGTGGCAGTTGTTATGGTAAATTCTATAGGTCAGGCGGAATTAAATTCTTTTGCCACCGAATTATTTACGGCCTGGGGAATTGGTAAAGCCAAACAAGACAATGGTTTGCTGGTATTATTTGTGTTGGACCAACGAAAAGTGAAATTTGAAGTAGGTTACGGTCTGGAAGGTGTTTTGCCCGATGCCATCTGTAAACGCATTCAAACTCAAGCCATGACTCCTGAGTTTAAAAACGGTAACTATGATGCTGGAATGCTGGCAGGAATACAATATATTCAATCTTATGTACGTCAAGAACCTGTAGTTGCAGAAGTTGTGACTCCAATTGCTTGGGATGAAATTATCCCATTTGCCATAGGTGCTTACTTATTATTGATATTATTTACTTGGGTTTGGATATACAATTCAATTCAGAAAGTGCAAAAAAACCCAAAGTTAATCAGTAATATTGCACGTTATAAAGCTATTAAAAACGAAAAGTCTGGCATTCTTAGCCTTGTAGCAATTATGTTACCAGTAATAGGATTTGTAGGCATAATTTTCTTTTCGCAACCCGCATTCTTACTTCTATTAATACCAATTCCACTCACTACTATTCCCGGAAATATATATGGTAAACTGATGATGCTAAAAATTAGACGTAAACCTATTCCATGCACAGTATGCGAAGGAAAGATGCATATTTTATCCGAAAAGCAAGAAGATGTACATTTAAAATTGGCACAACAATTCGAAGAACAATTACATGCCATTGATTATGATGTATTTGTTTGCGATAAATGTGACAACCAGGCCATATTCTCATTGGACAAACCGAGTGCTTATTCCGAATGTCCAAAATGTGGCACAAAAGCATTTATTTTGAAAGAGAAACGAACATTAGTGGCACCCACATATATTTCAGCAGGCTCTGTACGAACTATTTACCATTGTAAGTTTTGCGGCCACGAAGAAAACCACAATGATACTACTCCACGACTGACTCGTTCAAGCGGAGCATTGGTTGGTGGAGCAATCGCTGGCGGCTTATTCAGTGGTGGTGGCGGATTCGGTGGCGGAAGCGGCGGCGGTGGCGGCGGTGGCGGAAGCTTTGGCGGCGGCATGTCTGGTGGCGGTGGTTCATCAAGTGGATGGTAACTATCAATTAACAATCAATAATTAACAGCATTCTTTATTTTTGAAATAAAGATTTTAAAATCAAATAAATAAACACTCAATTAACAAGTATCACAATGAAAAAAAGTTCAATTATTTTAATTTCTATCGCTGCAGTAGTTGTGTTGGCGTTTTTCTGGGGTATGTCTGGTTATAACGGTTTGGTTTCTTCGCAAGAAAACGTAAACAGCCAATGGGCTAATGTAGAAAGCCAATACCAACGTCGTGCCGACCTTATTCCAAATTTGGTATCAACCGTAAAAGGGTATGCAACACACGAAAGTTCTACACTTGAAGGAGTGGTGGCAGCACGTGCCAAAGCTACTCAAGTAACCATTGACCCAGCAAATTTGACACCCGAAAAACTGCAAGAATACCAAGCAGCACAAGGGCAAGTAAGTTCTGCATTGGGTAAATTACTGATGATTACCGAGAATTATCCTGACTTGAAAGCGAACCAAAACTTTCTGGAATTGCAAGCACAATTGGAAGGAACTGAAAATAGAATTTCTGTAGAAAGAACCCGTTTCAATGAATCGGCTCAAACCTATAACAAGGAAATTCGTAGGTTTCCAAAAAATATTCTTGCAGGCATGTTTGGTTTTGACAAAAAACCATACTTTGAAGCTGAAAAAGAAAGTAAAAATGCACCTCAAGTAAAGTTTTAAATTACAGTATACAGCCCACAATGTGTGTGATTAGCACCTTTGAGGGCTGTATTATTATAATCATTACTCTATATCATATCTCATTTCAAAATAATAAAGCACAAAAATAAATGTCGAAAGTTACTTACACACCTGCTCCCGATAGATATTCAAATTCCGTAGGCTACCAAGCATGTGGAAAAAGCGGATTGAAACTGCCTCGTATTTCACTCGGTTTGTGGCATAATTTTGGCGATGTAGATGATGCTGAAGAAGCATTGAAAATGATACAATACGCTTTCGACCGAGGTATTACACATTTCGATTTAGCCAACAATTATGGTACGCCGTTTGGTAGTGCCGAGACTAATTTCGGAAAAATGCTGAAAACGCATTTCGCTTCACACCGCGATGAAATGCTAATCAGTACCAAAGCTGGTCACGAAATGTGGCCTGGCCCTTATGGTGATGGAGGTTCGCGCAAATATATAATTTCAAGCTTGAATCAAAGTTTACAAAGAATGCAGTTGGACTATGTGGATATATTTTATTCACACAGATTTGACCCAAACACACCTTTGGAGGAAACGATGGGTGCATTGTCTGATGTGGTGAAGCAAGGAAAAGCTTTGTACGTGGGGATTTCAAAATATCCGGTGGATAAAGCCCGAGAAGCCTATCGAATATTGCGTGAAAATGGTACGCCTTGCCTTATAAATCAAGATAGATATAACATCTTTACCCGTCAAATTGAAACGAATGTTTTACCATTGGCAGAAAAAAATGGTGTTGGATTCATTGCATTTTCCCCGCTTGCCCAAGGAATGTTGAGTGATAAATACTTAAACGGGATTCCTGAGAATTCTCGTGCAGCTCATAGTTATGGGTTTTTGCAGAAAAGTCAACTCAATGCAGAAACAATTGAAAAGATTGATAAATTAAACCAAATTGCGCTACAGCGAGGTCAAACGCTTGCACAAATGGCTTTGGCATGGTGCTTGCACAAACCTCAAGTGAACTCTGTCATTATTGGAACAAGCTCGGTTAAACAGCTACAAGACAATATTGATTCACTAAAAAACACAACCTTCAGTGATGATGAATTGTGGAGAATTGGAGAATTAGGAGCTTGATTTTTAATTCGTATTTCGTGTTTTATTCTTATATAAAGCAATATATTTTTCTATTTTGAGAATTACCTCTTTAAGATATTGTTTGTTATCATTGCTACTTGCATTTCAATTTGTGAGCTGTGATGATAGTATTCAATCATCAATACCTGACTACCCAGTAATTTTAGATTTGAATCTAACATCAACCTACGCTACTTTTAAAAACTCAGTAAATGAATTCATTGTTTACGACAAAAGAATTAACGAAGTTGACCGCATTGGTTTTGGTGGAATAATTGTTTACTCGGGATTTGATTTGAATTATTACGCTTTCGATATGGCTTGTCCGTATGAGGCTAAGAGAACAATTCTAGTTCATCCTGATACTACAGGACTTCCACAAGTAATTTGTAAAACATGTGGTTCGATATACGACGTCAGTAATGGATTTGGGAATCCTACTTCTGGACCAGCTAATGAAGTTTTAAAAAGATATAAAACGAATATGTCCGTTGATATATTGTATATTAGAAATTAAAACCAAAAGAATACATTAAGATAAGTCACTTCCAACTTTTAGGTTTGAATAATAATGCGGTAAAAGAAACAAAAACGATATAAAACGGATAAAACACTGACAACATAAATGCATACCACAAAACGTATTGCAATTGAAAAAAGGCACGAACTGTAAACATAAAGGTGGCATCTGCTAAAAACTTAACAGAAAACACAGCAATCAGCACTTTCCAATAGATTGGGTTATATAATGAAAATCCTAACAAAACAACGGTTAATAAGCTAATTGAAAATACAATACAAGCAGTAAAAATAAGTTGCCAGTCGGTATAAGCAGGAGATTTTGCTGCCCAACGCTGTCGTTGTTTATAAAAATCACCAACCGAATTGGCTTGTTCAGTGGTTACAAAAGCTGACTCGGACTTTAAGAACCGAATTACTCCTCCCCTCTTCTTAATGCTTTGAAGTAAAAAAATATCATCACCCGATTGTTCTTCCATCTGTAAATCGTCCTGACTCATTAACCAAGCTTTCTTTGTGAATACTAAATTTGCAGCATTACATAATATAGGCATTCCAGCACCGGAAGCTGCAGCCCCAGAGGCCACTAGACTTGTAAATTCCAAGGATTGAAGTTTCGAAAACAAGGATTCAGAGTAAGTTAGTCTTACTGGACAAATAATTAATTCAGAGGGATATTTTTTATAAAAAGACACTATTGATTCTAACCAATGAAATGAAGGTAAACAATCAGCATCTGTAGTGACGATTAAATGTTCATTTGCTGAAAGTACAGCCTCTTTTATTGCCTGTTTTTTTCCATATCCAGTGGAGTTGATGATTTTGACGTTAGAAAATGCACTAGCTGTGTTATTCATTATCTTAAATGTGTCATCAGATGAATGATCATTGACCAAAATAAGCTCGAAACTTTGATAACTTTGCTGTGCCAAGCATGAAAGTAAACGCACCAAATGCTCTTCTTCATTCTTACATACTACAACAACAGAAATCGACATATTTGTCACTTCTACATTAGCTGGAACAAATATAGAGATACGTTTCCAGCCAATAATAAATAGAGTTATTAGAATCGTATATAAGAAACAAATGAATAAACAAAAATAAAATATCAACATAGTATGAAATTTCCTTACATTATACAATCTGATGTAGATATCAATCTGCTTACAAATATAATCAATAAATTGTATTCATCTAATTTGGAATAAATTGTAGCATTATTTAGAGCTAAAATACAAGTATTACAGATGAATGAATAAAATATTGCTAGAATATAAAAACGGTATTTATAAGTCAGAAGTGTTTCAAAATGAATCAAAAAAAATCACCTATAACTTGCAGGTAATGAAAGGCTATTTTATAATTGATAGAAGTGTAGAAAAAAAATTAAAAAAAAAATTGTAGCATTAAATGGATTTCAATTAGAATATTATTTGCTTTAAATATGAATAAACAAATTTACGGTATAAAAAACGATGTAGTACCAATACAAACTCACTGAATTTGATATCTTCGGAACAGCAAATTAATTATCTTTAATATTTAATGGCAATTATTCGTATATAAATCTTTATGATTGAGGAATAACTTTTAGAAAGAAATCTTCTTATTTATATCAGTCAAATTTTAAAACAAGTAATTTAGACCAATATAAACCCCTGTGCCGCCATCTTCACTATTAAACGCCTTTCCAAAATCGGTTGAGATTACGAAATTTTCGTTCCAACCAGTTTTTAATCCAATACCTGCTGAAGAATGGAACTTTCCAGCTTCGTAGTTATTAAAATAAGTTGATTTTTCATCGGGAGTTACAGATGAGTAATTCATGTCGATTGGTTTTAGAATTACACCCGAATCAAAAAACAGATTAGTACCCATATAAAAATTTTGCTTTAACAGCTTAAATCGCCAAAATTTATATCTAAACTCAAAATTCCCAAAGCCTACTGCATCTCCCACTACTCGATTACGTAAAACGCCACGAATGGAGGTTTTACCACCAAGCCCTTGATTGGTGGCAGCTGTGAGGTAACTTGTAATCAACAATGGTTGTGCATAATAAGGTACATGGTCATTTCCAACCGTCATTTGGTAATCCAACCGATAAGCAAATGATAAATCATTTGCCAATGTAAAGTATTGGCGATGTATAATTGCGAATTTTGTATGCGGAAAAGTTTGATTCACAAATTTTGGAGCTGTTTGAATTACAGCTTCTGTCCAAATTCCCTTCATGGGGCAAGCCAATTGATCTCGTGAGTCGTATTTCAATCCAATTTTAAAATAATTAATGCTACCTCCACTTGCTTCGTTGGCATTAATAAGACCCCAAGATTGATATCGCTGAAACAAACTACCACCTTTAACTGAAGTCAAATTTAATTTTGAGATATTTACTGTGTCTAGTGAAAAATTATAAAATGAATATCCACCAACCCAGCCAAATTTTGATTCTCCAAAATATCCTTGAAAATCAGCTTTTGCCCTAAACATATTCCGTTCATTTTTGTAGAATATCTTATTGGATTTAATTTGAAGTGGATCATAAACACTTTCGTATCCATTAAAACCATAGAAGTCGGACATTAAATCGGTTACATAAGCTACATCTACAGTTGTGCGAACCTTGGGAATTAATCGTTCAGAATCATACCGCAATCGGGCTATGGTCGTACCTTTGGTATATGTAGAATACTCCAAGTACAAGGAATGATCATATTTTGGGAAATGACTTCCATCTCCATAAAGATACAAATTCACCAATGCACCATATTGAAAACCCAAATCAGAATCAAAAGAAACCGCGGGCAAAGCACCAAAACCAAATCCTTTTTTAACTTTTTGCTGGGAATAAACCATTGTAACAATCCCACAAACACAAATAAAAAGTATGAATCTTCTCATATTAATCTATTTATTGACAAACAATATTACTTTAACGTTTCTTGAAATCTTGAATTTGATACCACTTTAATCGTAAATATTAGTTCAAAGATACAAAATAATAACAATAAAAAAAGCACACTTTTAAAGTGCGCTTTTAAATATTTATAATCGAATAAACTTTTTAGCTACATTTGCATTGAACGCAAGTTCCTGAATACGAGATTTCAACAGCATCTACAGTAAATTGTTTGTTAATTGGTAATTGAAAGAGACTTGGTTTGATATTAAATATATCGTGAATAGCACCACAACTCTTACAAATAAAATGAGCATGTGCAGAAATATCTACATCGTACCGAGCATTTTTTTCATCAATAACTAAAGATTTTACAGCACCCTTTTCTACAAAAAGATCAAGTGTATTGTAAACAGTTGTTTTTGACAAAGTTGGCATTGAAGGGCTTAATGCCAAGTAAATTTCATCAATGGTTGGATGAGTTCTGTTTATCATCAAATACTCCATTACGGCAGTTCTTTGAACAGACGGTTTAATGGCAAATTGACGAAGATAGTTGTGGGATTCAAAGGTCTGATTCATAGTTTATTTTTTTTATAGATTTGAAATGAATACAAAGATAACAAGTAGAAATGAATAAACAACCAAAAAATATAAAATAAAAACAAAGCAGCTGAAAATCTAAATAAATATAACATTATTTAATCTTATCAAATAGCTTAACAATATCCTTAAATCATTTATTTTCAATTAAATCAATTGTGCGCAAACACAATAATTAATCAAACAAGAGCAATAAATAATAAAAAAAAACAGCAATAAATCAAATTTACTGCTGTTTTTCAATTCTTAAAGATTACAATACATTAATTTCTTTCAACACATCATTGGTAGCACGCACCGCAGCAGCACTTTTTTCAAACAATGCAATTTCTTCAGCGTTCAATTTATAGTCAATAATTTCTTCAACACCGTTTTTGCCAATAACCACTGGCACACCGATACAAATATCGTTTTGACCATACTCACCTTCCAATGAAACACAGCAAGTAATAATTTTCTTTTGGTCGTGAATAATTGATTCAACCAAATAAGCAGCAGCGGCACCTGGAGCATACCAAGCAGAAGTTCCAAGCAAGCCGGTTAAAGTAGCACCACCAACCATTGTATCGGCAACAACTTTGTCCAATGTAGCTTTGTCCAAAATGTCAGCAACTGGGCGACCTTTGTAGCTTGCAAAACGAGTCAATGGAATCATAGTTGTATCACCATGACCACCAATTACCAAACCTTCAACTTCGGTTGGATTAGCATTCAATGCTTTGCTTAAATAACATTTAAAACGTGAGCTGTCTAATGTTCCGCCCATACCAATCAATTTGTTTTTGGCAATGCCTGTAGATTTCAAAGCCAAATAAGTCATTGTGTCCATTGGGTTACTAACTACAACAATGATAGCATCTGGTGAAAATTTCAAGATGTTTCCTACAACGCTTTTTACGATTCCAGCATTTACACCAATCAATTCCTCACGGGTCATGCCTGGTTTACGTGGAATACCAGAAGTGATAACAACCACATCGGAATTTGCTGTTTGAGCATAATCATTTGTACAACCTACAATTGTAGTATCGAAACCCAACAAAGAAGCAGTTTGAAGCATATCCAATGCTTTTCCTTCAGACACACCTTCTTTTACGTCGAGCATTACAACTTGATCAGCCACTTCGTTAAATAAGAGAACATTTGCACATGTAGCACCAACATTTCCGGCACCAACTACGGTTACTTTTGACATAATAATTTTATTTTTTTACGGTTCTAATAATCAATTTTGAATTCGGGCACAAAGATACAAATATATATTCATTAGAGAAAAATTTCTTTATTAATTTATCAAATAATCAAAGAGAAAAAGAACACTAAATGCTTTATAGCAAAATGCTCAATTTTATAAGAATATTTGTATCTTTGTGGTCGATAAACAGCCAAAAATTATATCATAATAATCAAGTACTTGTCAGAAAAAAAATACCATAGTCATTCAATTATCAACATCATTAATATATAACAATATGCAAACTATTGACAAATTCAATTTTTCGGGCAAACGAGCTTTCGTTCGCGTAGATTTTAATGTTCCGTTGGACGAAAACTCGGTTATTACTGACGATACACGTATTCGCGCTGCACTGCCAACACTGAAAAAGATTTTAGCAGACGGTGGAAGCTTAATAATTGCTTCACACATGGGCAGACCAAAAAAGAATCCTGATAAAAAATACTCTTTAATTTCTATTTTGCCACACGTAGCCGAATTATTAGGTGTGGAAGTGAAATTTGCCCCTGATTGTGCAGATGCAAATGCTGCAAAAATGGCTTCTGAACTAAAAGCCGGCGAAGTTCTATTGCTTGAAAACCTTCGTTTTTACGAAGAGGAAGAAGGCAAACCACGATTGGCAGATACAGCTACTGAAGATGAGAAAGCCGCAGCCAAAAAAGTCACCAAAGAAAACCAAAAGAAATTTACTGCTACTTTGGCTTCATACGCCGATTGTTACGTAAATGACGCATTTGGTACAGCACATCGCGCTCACGCTTCTACAGCTTTGATTGCAAAATATTTTGATGAAGGAAACAAAATGTTCGGCTATTTAATGGAAAAAGAAGTACTTGCAGTACATAAAATAATGACCGATACAGCACGCCCATTTACGGCTATTATGGGTGGTTCAAAGGTTTCTTCTAAAATTGAAATTATTGAGAACTTACTTACAAAAGTGGACAACCTGATAATTGCAGGTGGTATGACGTATACTTTCACCAAAGCTTTGGGTGGAAAAATTGGAATTTCATTGTGTGAAGATGACAAGCTGGAATTAGCTTTGGAATTATTAGAGAAAGCAAAAGCTAACAATGTAAATATTGTTTTGGCTGTAGATGCAAAAATTGCAGATTCATTTAGCAATGATGCAAAAACTGATTTTGTACCAGTTGATGAAATTCCTGATGGTTGGGAAGGTTTGGACATTGGACCTGAAACTGAGAAAATTTTCGCAGATGTTATCAAAGCTTCAAAAACAATTTTGTGGAATGGTCCTACAGGTGTGTTTGAATTCGAAAACTTTACACATGGTTCTCGTGCAGTGGGTGAAGCCATAGTGGAAGCAACTAAAAATGGTGCGTTCTCGCTTGTAGGTGGTGGCGATTCGGTCGCCTGCGTTAATAAATTTGGAATGGCCGATGGCGTTTCTTACGTGTCTACTGGCGGCGGTGCATTGCTCGAGGCCATAGAAGGTCGTATTTTGCCTGGGATTGAAGCCATACGTGGTTACTAAATATCAGTTATCTATTGACCCAAATATCACAACAAAAATTGGTAACGGAACTTACGGGTTCGTTACCAATAATTTTTTCTACCAACCTAAAAGTTTACACTTTTATTATTGCATCTAAATACATTTACTGTCACAAACTATCTACAAAGTGTATTCCAACACCTCAAAAAATCCAGATTACCATACAAAAATGACATCAATTTTCGAATGGATGCCTACTTGTTCATTGGTGTTGGACACGAACGCCAAAATACTAGATATCAATCAACAAGCACTAATATTTTTTAAAACCGAAACCAAGGAATTGTTTTTTGAAAAATTAAAAAGCCAGAATGTATTTGTTGATTTAATGATGGTTGAAGAAATCATTCAGGTAGTTTTGATGAGCAAGGAATTAGTCAATAAAAAATTATTGTTACGTAAATTCAACAAAACCATAGCCTGCATTGAAGCAAACACAATATTTTTCCCAGAGGACGAGGGCTATATTCTTCTTCAATTTACAGACAATTCGCATCAAATCCAACAATTTTATTCTGAATTAATTTTAGAATTTAGAAATGATACCCTTAGACTAAAACCTTATTTGAACAAACCAGGAAAGGAAATACTTTTAGAAATAATAAACGATGAGAAAATGGAAGGAATCATTAATAACAAACCATTTCGTACCAATCTGTTTGAAATCATTCATGAAAATCGTATCATTCAATTATCAAGCTTGTTCCCTTTTTTATCGAATAGCGAATTGACGTTGTGTAGCTTTCTTTCCCTTAAAATGTCTATTGATGAAATTTCAGCTATCACAGGCAAAACAGCCAATAGTTTACGTGTAGCCTACCATAGAATTCTTCGAAAAACAAATTTTGAAAACGGAAAAGAATTTATCAAACGGATTGAGAGTCTTGTCTAAATTTCAAAAACAAGTAGATTCTTACATTTACGTTAAATGAAATTATTCCAACTGGCATTATTTATTGCATAAACAATCCATTAAAGTACATCCATACCACGTAACGAACAAATTTACCCAGCAGCATTGAGAGTGCCACAATCCACCATTTACAACGGAAAAAACCGGAGGCAACAGCTATAATATCGCCAATACCTGGCAAAAAGGAGAAAAATGCAAACCAATCACCATATTTATGTATTTTATCCGTAAATCCTTCAATCTTTTCTTTTTTAATTTTAAAGTACTTCTCAATCCATTCCATCTTGCCAAATAATCCCAAATAATAGCAAGTCATACCTCCTAGCCAATTGCCCAAAGTGGCAACCAGCACACAACTCCAAGCATCTAGACCACTAAATACCATAGCTGAAAACACTACTTCGGAACTAAACGGCACTACCGTTGCAGCTAAAAAGGAAGCAATAAAAAGACCAAGGAGTCCAAGTTCGGTAAGTCCTAACATGCAGTAAATGTATTATTTAAAACAAATAATGAATTGCTGGAATTCATATATATAATTTAGATGAATGTAATATTCAACGATAGTATCAAGAAATAAAGTATTTAGAAATTACAAAAAAGATATTTAAGGAAAAGAAAATTATAAATACATAGCCATAAAATTTGTTCTGTTTCAGGGTAAAAGAATGTGAAACAAGAATAGAATAAACCAAAGCAATAATGGGTAAAAAGGAGGCGATTTGAAGGATATAAATTGAAGTAATAACTAAAATTGCGATTTGTAAAAGCACCAAAAAATTAAGTTTTATGCGAGTATGGATAGCATCGCCATGCGCATTAGAATACATTCCAACTAAGTTAATTATCATTACTATCACTAGCATCGCGAAATAGATAATTTTGGGAATTGAAAAAGCTGTAATGTCGATTCTAACTATTAAGTTAGATAAAAGAAGTGTGTTGAAGTCAAAATTAGATTGAAAAATAAAATAAGCTGCTATATAAAGCAGCCAGGGCGAAATAGCACCGAAAATTGATGCGAGGAAGGTACGCAATGAAAAGCTTTGAAACATGATAAATCCTATCCAACAAACTGGAATTAAAAAGAGAAGAGGATTGATTAACAAACTAGCCAGGCTTAACAAAAAACTGCCCATAAAAGATTGTTCAGCACCTTTTACATTGCGGTTCATATCAAAAAAATAGAATAATGAGAGTATAAAAAGCGTTAAAGCTATGTGTGACCCATTTACAATATGTGTATTATTCCAAGTTCCCGTTAACAATAAAAATATCAAGATCGGCAAAAATGTTCGTGTTCTAATGAGAGTAAATTTGTTGTTTAGCTGTGCCAAAAGGTATGCATTGAGTAAGTTGAACGAAAAACTCAACAAATAGGATATGAGCGTGTTTGGCGAAAATAATGACTGCATTACCTGAACCAAGTATGAACTTTGTGTAGAAATAGACGTGAATCTCTCGCCAAAAAAAGCAGACATCCACAATACAAAACAAAATCCAACAGACAAAACCGCCAAGGGAATGCTTGGTACAATGATGTTTTTTAAAGATACTTTCATTTTTCAGTTTGTTTATTTCATTATAAAATAATGCAAGCAACCAATTATATTAAAGTTGCTTGCATTAATTTTATCACTTTCTATTTTAACCCTCTTTTTTTCAACAAAGCATCTGGATTGGGTTCAGCGCCCCTAAAGGTGCGATACAATTTCATTGGATCATCAGAATCACCACGTTCAAGAATGTTTTTTCTAAACGCAGTAGCTACTTTTGGATTGTAAACATCCCCAGTTTCTTTAAAGGCGGCAAATGCATCGGCATCCAACACTGCAGCCCAAGTATAGCTATAATAACCAGCATTGTAACCACCACCAAAAACGTGGTTGAAAATGGTACTACGGTAGCGAACAATAATTTGAGGAATCATACCCATGCGTGCTAACGATGAATTTTCAAAAGCTGAAACATCAATATCCGCTGTGTCTTTGATTGTATGATAATCCATATCCAACAATGAAGCAGATAAAAGTTCGGTATTTACAAAACCTTGATTGAAAGTACCTGCCAATTGTATTTTATCCATCAATTCTTTTGGCATCACTTCACCTGTTTTATAATGACGCGCATACGTTTTCATCACCTCTGGTTCCCAGCACCAGTTTTCCATAACCTGCGACGGAAGTTCAACGAAATCACGGGATACATTTGTTCCCGATAGACTTGGATAAGTGCATTGAGTTAATAAACCGTGTAATGCATGACCAAATTCATGAAAAAGCGTTTCAACTTCATCCATATTCAGCAACGAAGGTTTGTCAGCTGTCGGTTTGGTGAAATTCCCCACATTGCATATAATTGGACGATGGTTTATTCCGTCTTTTTTATATTGTTCGGTAATATTGTTCATCCAAGCACCAGCACGTTTTCCAGGTCGTGGAAAATAATCTGTATAAAGCACACCAACAAAAGTCCCATCGGCATCAGTTACTTCAAACGCCTCTACATCTGGATTATAAATTGGCATTTTGTCTAATTTTTTGTATTTTAGACCATACAATTTGGTTGTCAAATCGAATACACCTTGGCGCACATTTTCCAATTTGAAATATGGTTTTAAAGCTTCTTCATCCAAATCAAATTTAGATTTACGAAGTTTTTCTGAATAATACCACCAATCCCAGGCTTCCAGTTTTTCTCCTTTTCCTTCAGTATCCATTAGTTTTTGTAATTCAGCAGCTTCTTCTTTTGCTTTACTTACTGCAGGTTTCCAAATTGTTGCTAAAAAATCGTAGACCGTTTTTGGAGTTTTGGCCATCGTATCGTCAAGAATAAAATCAGCTGAAGTTTCAAAACCTAGTAACTGCGCTTTTTGAGTACGTAGTTTCATAATGGTATTTATAATGGCTTTGTTGTCCTTGTCATTTCCGTGATTCGCACGCGTTGTGTAAGCCATCAACAATTCTTTGCGCAGTTCGCGATTTTGGCTGTATTGCAGCACTGGAATAAAGCTGGCTTTCTGAGTAGTAAATAACCATTTACCATCCATTTTGGCTTCTTTAGCGGCTTCGGCAGCAGCTTGACGAACACTTTCAGGTAGTCCGATTAGGTCGGATTCCTTATCAATTACTTTTTTAAAAGCATTGGTTTCGTCCAATACATTTTGTCCAAAAGTAAGTTCTGCAATACCTAGTCTTTTGTTAATCTCACGTAGTTTGATTTTTTGATCATCATTCAATCCGGCACCACTACGAACAAAATTTCTATGATATTTTTCTAATAATCGGTTTTGCTCTGATGTTAAACCTAATGATAATCTACTATCATAAAGAGATTTAACACGACCGAAAAGTTTTTCATTCAGATAAATATTGTCATTGTGCTCCGATAGTATTGGTGAAATTTCAGTAGCAATTTTACTCATTTCTTCATTCGTTTCTGCCGAATAAAGATTGAAAAATACAGATGAAACTTTTTTGAGCAACTCACCACTATAATCCAATGCTTCAATAGTGTTGGCAAATGTTGATGCATCTTTACTGTCAGCAATGGCATTTATTTCTGTCTGTTGCTGTTTAATTCCTTCTAAAAATGCAGGTTTATAATGCTCATTTTTAATTTGTTCGAAAGGTGGTGCACCATATTTATTTTTGTAAGTTTCAAAAAACGGGTTGTCGCTTTTGGCGCATCCCACAAGAAGTAGTCCTGTCATAAGGGTAAATGCAATTTTTTTCATTTGTGTAATTGTTTAAATGAAGTTATTTTTAGGTCGCAAAGATACAATTTTTTTGTATTAAAATACATACAAATACTCAATTTCATTGTTGATTAAACTGTCCTAGATGTAGGTATAACCATTCCCGACACCAATAATTTATCTTTTTGAAGTTGTTCTATTAATGCATCGATGCCGTTGAATTTTTGTTCATCACGTATTTTAGCAATAAAAACTATTTCAATTAACTGATTATAAATATCTTCGTCGAAGTCCAAAATATGAACTTCAATACTAATGCTGGTATCATCGGTCAAAGTTGGACGTGTTCCGATATTCAACATGCCTTTAAAATACTGGGTATTCCAACATACCTGCACAGCATAAACACCAAATGCAGGAATTATTTTGTGATTGTTATTTGGATTAATATTAGCAGTGGGAAATCCAATTTTCCGACCTACTTTGAAGCCGCCAGTCACTTTTCCAATGATTGAATAAGGATAGGTGAGCATTCGGTTGGCCAATTGAATATCTCCTTTCAATAATGCCAATCGTATTTCGGAGGAACTTATGAGTAAATCATCAAGAGTTTTATATCGTTTCGCCTGAATAAGTTTCATTCCTAATTCATGTCCGTATTTTTCATATTCAGTAAATCCTTCCAATCTGTCATGTCCAAACCGATGGTCGTGACCCACCAACAATGTATGAACGTTGTATTGATTTTTCAAAACAGTTTTAAGAAAATCGTATGCAGAAAGTAGTGCTATTTCAATTGTAAAATCGAGAACAATACATGTATCAACTCCAGTGGTTGCAATTTGTGCTATCTTCTCATCAAGGGTCGTAATTAAATCGGGTTTGAATTCGGGATTAATCACACTCCGAGGATGTTTAGCAAAAGTAATGACAACACTTTCAAGGTTTTGAATCTTGGCAATTGACTTCAACTCTTCAATTAAATAACGATGACCGGCATGAACACCATCAAATATACCCACAGTGGCTGCACAAGGAGGAAGTATTTCGGTAGCAGTTTGATAAATTATACGCATTTATTCATATACTATTTAATCATTTACATTTTACTATTTCGGTATACAAATCAAATGTTGATTACACTGATTTTAGCATATCGAGCAAACTAAATATTCATCAAAAAACTCAAATCTTCATTTGGGTTTACCAAATAGGTTTGAAATCCCAATTTCTTTGCTTGTTCAATATTCTTCGGTCCATCATCGAGAAATAAACATTGGCCTGCGTCCACTTGTTCACTTTCAAGTAGTGATTGAAATATCTCTACATCTGGTTTTGCCATTTTCATTTTGTATGACAAATAACACTTGTCGAAATAATCTGTTATGTTCCTACCAGCTTTTTCAAATTCTGCAGCAGCGCTTACTTCTATGTGTAAGGGATTGGTATTACTGAGCATCAAAATTCGATAGTTCTTTTTTAATTCCAACAACAAGTCTAGCTTTTCAGAAGGGATGTCGCAAAGAAACGAACACCATGCAGCATCGATTTCAGCATCCATAAGTGTTTCAGTTGATAGTTTTCGTATTTCAGCTCGGAATTGTTCGGTTCCAATTTGTCCTTTTTCAAATTGCAGGAAAAAATCTTTTTGGCCAAAGTTACTAAGATACTGTTCTACATTTTCAATCCCTAATTTCTTGAGGTTGAGAATACATTGGTTCAAATCTAAATTGATGAGTACACCACCAAAATCAAAAACAAGGGTGGTTATAGGAGTAAATTCTTTCATTCTTGATAAAAATATTGATAGATAATTTTTGCAGTATCGCAAAATTTACTACTTTTGCATTCGCTTTGCAAAGATACAAGAAATTTTATAAAATCTATTTCAAAATATTGAGCAATTGTGGGGCCTATAGCTCAGTTGGTTAGTAGCACCTGACTCATAATCAGGGGGTCACTGGTTCAAGCCCAGTTGGGCCCACAAATTGAAAATCAAGGTTTTACAGAAATGTAGAACCTTTTTTTTGTACATATTCGAAAAATTTCTTAAACAAGACCTTTTCAAATATTTTTAGAAAAGAATTATACAGATTTAATTAGAATACAATATTACCTAGAACATTAAAATAATAAATAATTTTAGAATACTCAATCAACTGGCAATAGAGACTTACAAAACGCATATTTATTCTATATTTGTTTTTTGATTACCTTTAAATTTCAAATAACGACAGAGATTATTCATTATTAAAACCTACATTACCAGAAACTTAGTAGTACGACTACCCTGAAGCCACATTTCAGTTCATATTACAATTTGTTACAATAAATCAAACAAATAGTGAATTGAGATGTTTTAAAGTTTTATGATTATTCTTATTAATACAAAGCAAGAATAAATTCCCCGATTTCTGCAAATTAGAATTATATATTATGAATTACGAATTAGATATTGATCCAATAAAACTGATAGAAAAATACTATCCAAAAGAAAGTGATATCCATTACATTTTGCTGATTCACAGTGAACAAATAACGAAAAAGGCATTGGAGATTGCCAATCGAATGACGGATTTACGTTTAGACACAAAGTTTATTGCAGAAGCCGCCATGTTGCACGACATAGGAATTTTTATGTGTGACGCACCACGTATTCACTGTTATGGTGAGAATCATTATATAAAACATGGATATTTGGGAGCTGATTTATTGCGTTCAGAAGGTATGCCACGCCACGCGTTGGTATGTGAGCGGCATACTGGAGTTGGTATCAGTTTAAAAACAATACTCAAAAACGACCTACCATTACCACATCGGGACATGTTGCCAATTTCACTCGAAGAACAATTAATATGCTATGCTGACAAATTCTTTTCCAAAACACAACTGACCCAAGAACATTCAGTAGAGAGAATTAGAAGAAATTTATTGCATTTTGGAGAAGCTGAAGTGGCAAAATTTGATGAGTGGCATTACCTGTTTGAAGAATAATATTTTATCTGAATTTATGAGAGAAACCAACGCTCATAAATTGTTTGAACTGTGGTTTGGCTTTCTCACCTGGCTTCTCGATAACTGTGTTGTCATACCGTGGATTGAATGAAATACGCGTAGACATAAACCGATTAATGGTCATGTTACAAACTAACTCCCAGTCAACTTCCACCTTTTCGTAATTGGTATAAAACGACATTTTAGAATCAAATTGAATTTCTCTAACTGGTGCATATGATAGCACAGCCTTGAATGAACTACCCACTTCTTTAAGTGAATTCTCTCCAGTTTTTATACCAAACAAATTTGGAGCTACACCCACATTATCATTCATATAGATATATTTTAAAGCTACTGGAGAAATCATTAACGATAACAACTTCTTATATTTATAGTCAAATCCAAATCCGATATTTAATCTCACAGGGGTTAAAAAAGAGGCTTTCTTTATAGGAGAATTGATGCCTTTATAACTATCAAAAAACTGTGTGGAAAAATCTACCGAACCACTATAAAACCAATTTCCACCGGCCTTGATTCCTAGTTTACTGTTTATCTTCAACACATCATCATTGGTACTAAGTGATCGCAACGAATCGCCGGCTACAGTATTGAAACCCACTCTCCATTCCGCATTATTTTCCCACTGAATACTCTTTTTATTATCGTAATTCAACTGACCAGAAAGTATTCCCAATACCGCCAAATTGCTGTTACCACCTTGATACCAATTGGGAGAAACATAATTCTGCGAAAACTGAGCGAGGGATGATGCTTTGTGTGACCAAGAACTTGGTTTTATCTTTTTTAATGTAAATTTCTTGTTGGTCGAATAAGACTCATCATCATCCACAAAATGAACTTTTTCAAGCTTTTTTCCAATAATTGACTCACTTTTATTACCTTCAGGGTCTGGTAAATCTTCAAATGAAATTGTGTATAAATGTGCCGCTTTTTTGGTTATATCGTTACGTCCATCACGCCTCAAATCTGTAATATATTGTTCGGGAGATTGAAGATTTGGCAACAACTTACAATCATCGGATATCCTTTTAGCTTTATTTCCATAATATAAACTCAGAAAATCAGGTACCGTATTCAAATCAAAATTGAAAGGTAATCCCATATAGACCAATTCTATAAAAAAAGGATTTGCCTTTAAAAGTAAGGTGTCAATTTTTATGTAAGATGTATTCGTTTGGAATTTAAATTCTGAGGGTGTGATGTCTTTGACATTTTTATTTGCAATTATCAATGAATCAAATGCCTGCTTTCCTATCGTTTCTTTAAGAGCTTGTGATTTTGAATTTATTGTTGCTATTGGGGGTTTAACGATAGGTTTTGATGTAACTATTTTGGGAGCGACTATGGTGTCAAATTTATTTCCAAGCAAACTATCCAAATCGATAATCTGTGAATTAATAAGATTTTGGATGGTCAAACTATCAGGTTTTGATGTTAGGAGTTGACAATTTGCATGCGTCAAACAAAACATAAAAATAATTGTAACTAAAACTTTCAACTTCATAATTAGGTCAATTTACTATTAAATCTGAGTACTTGAAAAATCAAAACCCTTCAAATCCGTTGGGTAATGATTTATTTCCTGTTTTTGCTCCCAATTCTTTTATCTTTTCGGCAGTTCTGATAATGTTGCCTGAGCCATCCTTCATTTTTTTTACTGCATCATCATACGCACTAGAAGTTCGGTCAATATTTGCTTTTATCTTAACCATATCTTCAGTAAAACCTATGAATTTATCATACAGCGCACCACTCAAACGAGCAATTTCTTGTGCGTTTTTGGTCTGGTTTTCTTGTTTCCAAATAGATGAAATTGTACGTAACGTGGCCAATAAAGTAGTTGGGCTCACTATCACTATTTTTCGCTCCCATGCATAAGAGAAAATCTCGCCATCACCTTGTACAGCTACTGAAAATGAAGCTTCAATGGGCATAAACATCAATACAAAATCTGGTGTATTCAAATTTTGTGCATTCTGATAATTCTTTTCACTGAGTAATTTCACATGACTTCTGAGCGAAACTATATGATTTTTCAAATGCTCAATTCTATTGTCATCGTTATCAGAAGATACAAAACGTTCATAAGCTACCAACGACACTTTTGAATCGACAATAATATGCTTGTTGTCAGGCAAATGAATGATAACATCAGGCCTTTGAACACTATAATCTGAACCTTCAACCACTACTTCACGCTCAAACTCTTGACCACGGGTCAGTCCAGAACGCTCCAAAACGCGCTCCAATACAATTTCACCCCAATTGCCCTGCTTTTTCACATCGCCTTTCAGCGCATTTGTTAGGTTATTGGCCTCTTGGCTCACACGGGCATTCATTTCAGTAAGTTTTCGAACCTCTTCACGCAAACTTATTTTATCACGCAATTCCTTATCGTAAGTTTCATCCACCTTTTTCTCGAAAAGTTGAATTCGTTCTTTCAATGGGTTTAAAATATCACTGAGATTTTTATGGTTTGACAAGGAAAATTCCTCAGATCGCTCTTTCAATATTTTTGTGGCGATATTTTCAAATTCAGCAGTCAACCGTTTTTGTAGATTTTCAATTTCTGTTTTTTGATTATCTAGTTTTTCCGCCAGATTTTCATTCATCGCGCTTAACGTAGCAACTTCCATGCCACGAGTGTTGGAAATTAGTAATTGTTGTTGCAATTGTTGTTGCAATATATCAATTTCCTCTAACTTTAAGCGTAAAGTTTCCTGTGTTACTGATAGTATTTTCTCGGTCTCAACTTGTTTAACCAAAGATTCTTTTTCATTCAAATCACGCAATCCAATAATTATTGAATGTTTTCTTGATGATATTATCCATGCCAACAGGGATCCTGCAAAAAACAAGCAAAGTGCAATAAGATATTCCATAATAGTTGGACTTAAATTAGGATGAAAAAATCAAAGAGAGTCAATTTCATTACATATGAAGAAAATGGATTGATTTTTGATTCAACACATAAAATTTAAACAATTCAAATTTCCGAAGTAATTTTCGGCAGTTTAATCAAACAAAGTGGGATGGTCTTCTTCAAACTTTCTAATGATGGAAATCATTAAAGTTTCACGAATAAATCTAGATTTATTTTGTACATTATACTTTGAAATATAACGATTTAAGGCATTATTTTCCTCTTCATTTAATGTGAAGAAATGTTTGTGTATACGTAAGGATTTGCGATTTGGTGGGATATTTGTTTTCTTTTTTGCCATAACTCTTCTATATTCTGCACAAAAATAATATTATATTAGCAATATAAACGACAATCGAACAAAAAACTGTATTTTTGAGCAATAATTAATTGAAATAATCTTGATTTGAAAATCATTTATTATTTATCTGGCAAAATTTAGAATTTCAACAACTAATGTTTATATATGGCCGAGCACAATGATTTAGGAAATTTAGGCGAAGCGCGCGCACAAAAATACTTACTGTCAAAAGGATATAAAATTCTTCATACCAACTGGCGATTTGGAAAACTAGAACTGGATATAGTAGCAAAAAATGACGATTGGTTGGTGATTGTGGAGGTAAAGACACGCTCCACGGAAACTTTCGAACATCCAGAAGAAGCCATTAATATGAAAAAAATCAGAAATATGGTGAATGCTACTCATCATTATATTACTCAATCTGACTGGAATGGCTATACCCGCTTCGATGTAATTTCTGTAATTCCCCACGGCGATGAGTTTTATATCGATCATATTGAAGATGCATTTTTATCACCAGCAAATTAAATTGCTGTATAAACATTCATTTATCATTCATTCGGTCGTTATTGTCATTTTGTTGGGTTTTTATACAAAAAATATATTCGAAAAATGTTTTAAATTATTGATATAGTTGTTTCTTGTCTCAACTAGTTTGTGTACTTTTGTACCATGAATGACCAAGGAATTTTCCTTCTTAATACAGTCAATCATATTTTAATAAAACAACTATAAATGAAAACATTAGAAAAAAGTGTAGCAGAAAAACTACTGAAAATTAAAGCAATAAAATTACAACCGAACAATCCATTCACTTGGGCTTCGGGCTGGAACTCACCCATATATTGCGACAATCGCAAAACACTCTCCTACCCACAAATTCGCAGTTACATTAAAATTGAACTTGCCCGATTAATTCTCGAAATGTATCCTGATGTTGAGGTAATAGCAGGTGTCGCCACTGGTGCAATTGCGCAAGGTGCTTTGGTAGCTGATGCTTTAGGTTTGCCATTTGTATACGTTCGCCCAACTCCAAAAGATCATGGATTGGAAAATATGATTGAAGGTGATTTACGTCCAAAACAAAAAGTGGTAGTTATTGAAGATTTAATTTCAACTGGTGGAAGCAGCTTAAAAGCAGTTGAGGCAATCAGAAACGATGGCTCAGTAGTGTTAGGAATGCTGGCTATTTTCACTTATGGATTTCCAGTAGCTGAACAGAAATTCAAACAAGCAAAAGTAAAATTGACTACTTTATGTAGTTACGATGCTGTTTTAAGTGAAGCATTAGCAACCAAATATATAAATTCGGAAGATATTGAAACACTTCAAGAATGGCGTCAAAACCCTTCAACTTGGAAAACTGAACTTTAAAAAACAACATTTGTTATAATAACAATTTGGACTGTAATTTGATTAAACATACATTTTAAAAGTCAAAATGCATTGTATTACTTCAAATCAACAAATTGTAAATGAATAAATTGCAAATAAAAATGACAACATACGAAAGCGAAATAAAGACCATTTCTTCCAATGAAGAAATGGTCTTTGATGTACTAAGCGACTTAAATAACTTACAGAAATTTCAGGAGCGTGTACCACAAACGGACAAAGTAAAAGACCTCAAATTTGATACAGACAGTTGTACCTTTGTGGTTGATGGATTTGGAAAAATTGGATTCAAAATCGTAGAGCGTGAACCATTTAAAACAATTAAATTAGCATCGGAAAACGCACCAGTTCAACTCACCGTTTGGATACAACTCAAGTCAACTTCCGAAAAAGAAACAGCTCTGAAATTAACTCTGAAAGCAGAATTACCTGCCATGATAAAAATGATGGTAGATAAAAAACTGAAAGAAGGAATAAATGTAGTGGCTGAATTATTGGCAAAAGCATTGAATACAGTTGCAGAATAAAAAATAATTTTCCAGCACTACAGAGGGATAAAAAAAAATTCATCCGGCAATAGTTGTATTTTTATAGCACTAGAAAAAATCGGAACTTATCGAATCCCACATTCTGATTTGGGGTTGAACATCAATTATTATGGCAACAAAACTCTGGGAAAAAAGTACGCAGGTAAATGCTAAAATCGAAGCATTTACTGTAGGAAGAGATCGTGAAATGGACATTTTTCTGGCAAAGTACGATGTATTGGGTTCAATTGCTCACACTAAGATGCTGGAATCGATTGGTTTACTCCAGCCTAGCGAATTAACACAGCTTTTAAATGAGTTGAAAAATATTTACCAAACAACCGACAATAATGAATTTATTATTGAAGAAGGTGTTGAAGATGTTCACTCACAAGTAGAATTGTTATTAACTCGAAAACTTGGTGATATCGGCAAAAAGATTCATAGCGGCCGCTCACGTAATGATCAGGTTCTGTTGGATCTGAAATTATTTGCTAGAGCTGAAATCGAAAAAACAGTAGCTGCAGTTTCCGACTTATTTGATGTGCTAATTAAGCAAAGTAACCATTATAAAGAAGTTTTATTACCCGGATACACACATCTTCAAGTAGCCATGCCTTCATCCTTTGGGTTGTGGTTTGGTGCATATGCCGAAAGCCTTGCTGATGATTTGCAGCTTCTCTTATCTGCATGGAAAATTACAAATCGTAATCCGTTGGGCTCAGCTGCTGGTTATGGTTCTTCATTCCCACTCGACCGTCAAATGACAACAGATCTTTTAGGTTTTGACACTATGAATTACAACGTGGTGTATGCACAGATGGGACGTGGGAAAATGGAGCGCACAGTGGCAAATGCACTTGCTAGTGTAGCTGCTACCGTTTCAAAACTCGCTTTCGATGCCTGTATGTTTACATCTCAAAACTTCGGGTTTATTCGTCTCCCAGATGAATTCACTACTGGGTCGAGCATTATGCCACATAAAAAAAATCCAGACGTTTTTGAGTTAACTCGTGCCAAATGCAATAAAATTCAAGCGATTCCACAGCAGATAATGATGATTACCAATAATTTACCATCGGGTTATTTCCGCGACTTGCAAATCATTAAAGAAATATTTGTTCCTGCATTCGCAGAACTTACAGACTGCCTAGAAATGACTGCCATGATGATGGCTCAAGTAGAAGTAAACACTAAAATATTGGCCGATACCCGCTATGATTACCTTTTTAGTGTAGAAGAGGTGAATCGACTAACTCTTCAAGGAATACCTTTTAGGGATGCATATAAACAAGTGGGAATTGAAATTGAACAGGGCAATTTTAAACCGAATAAAACCGTGAACCATACTCACCAAGGTAGTATTGGTAATTTATACAATGACGAGATTTGCACTTATAAAATCGGAGTGATTTCTGAGTTCACCTTTGGAAAAGTACGCAATGCTGAAAAAAAATTGCTTGAATAAGAATTAAAAAGTTTTCTTAAATTAACCCTGATTGAATTAAATTCTAATCAGGGTTTTTATTACAAACCTCTATTGATTAAACAATACAATTATTCAGGCCACGGCCAATGTAAATATACTTACTTTTACACCTTCAATCTCGAGCAAAGCTCTAATACATGCCTCTAATGTAGAACCAGTGGTTAGGACATCATCCACAAGTAAAATATGCTTACCCACGAGTGATATTTTATCCTTTATTTCAAAAATACCTTCTGTATTTTCGTAGCGCTCAAAAACAGTTTTTTTTGTTTGTGTTGAATTTTCTTTAATCCTAATCAAAGTGGTGATGTCTTGGGGCTTTTCAAGTATTACCGACAAACCTTTTCCTATCCATTCGCTTTGGTTATATCCTCGCGTTTGATACTTTTTTGGGTGTAACGGCACTGGAATAATTACATCCACAGATAAAAAATCAAGCGAATCCATCAAATCTGAGGCTGCATATTTACCTAAAATTTCGCCTACTTCTTTGTTATCTTTATACTTTAATGCATGTAAGATTTTTTGAAAAGGGGATCCTTTTTGAAAAAAGAAAAATGCTGTACAACGATGGATAGACGTTTTACCCCAAAATCGTTTTTCAATAGGATTTTCGGGGATCAAGTGGAAATTTGTTTTAGGAATTTCATGTAAACAAGTCAAACATAAACACTGCTCATATTTCAACAGGTTTTCTCCACAAACCAAACATAAATTAGGATACATAAGATTGAAAAAATCTTGGATGGGATTGGATTTCATAGTTTGCAAATAAATTTCTTATTGGTTATTTAGCAATCAGAATCAATTGGTTTGAACATATGTTTAGTCAAATAATCGTCATCACCAGACTCCAACCTTTCGGCAAAAAGATCAACAATCCAATAATAACTGAAATGATGGCACAAATCAATACAGCTCCAGCTGCAATATCTTTCACTTTACCGGCCACTGGATGATGGTTTGGAGATACTAAATCAACCAATTTTTCTATGGCAGTATTCATCATTTCCATTCCAATAACCAAACCAAAACAAAGTAAGCACAACATCCATTCGGTAAAACTAATACTAAAGATAAACCCGCAAATTACTACTATAGCTCCAACGATCAAGTGGATCTTCATATTAAGCTCCGACTGAAACACCAAACGGATTCCTTTTCCAGCATAACCAAAGCTTTTGATTGTTTTATTCATGTTTAAATTGTGTAAAGTAGTTGTTCGTGATTTCGAGGACAAATTAAGCTAAAATATTCCACATATAAAATTTAATCAATAAAAAAAAATCCGACAACATAATTGGTTGTCGGATTTTTTTGAAATATAATGAGTAGAAATAACTTAATCGTATTTTATGACTTTTGTAATTTTAAAAATTAGAATCCACTATATACCAGACTAATTTTCATTGGTGAAACCTTTTTTGATCCACCATTGATAACAACCGAACTCATTAAATACTGCGCTTTTACACCAGTTATGGCATTACTACTATTAAATTTGACACTTACGGGAACGAGCCTCAATGTAAATGCATTAGAAATATTCTTATTCAACTTCAACTCATTGGCAACTAATTTTGCCATATTAAACGTATAATAACGTTTGTAAAGCGAAGTATTGCTTATCAAAGAAGCTGTATAAGGTGCAATAATAGCACAAGTATCTGATGGAAGTTCATTATTTTTAAAGAACCTGTCAATAGCTGATTCTTTAATGAGCAACATATACTGAACGATTGGCTGAGGTATTAGTCGCGTATCAACCTCAGAAACATCTACTTTAAGTAGAGCACTATTTACAGTTTGTTTTTTCCCTTGAATAACTGATTCAATTTTTTGTTGCATATCCTTCAAAGGTATTACTACCTGAGTTTGTATATTGGCTGGTGATGATATATAATTCAAACTATCAGGAATGGATTTAATTATATCATTAGTAGTAGTACGTACAAATCTATTGACTTGACGAACTTCAGAGTTAGCAGGAAAATGCACTATATTTTTAACACGAGTCAATGTGTCTTCACCAGCCTTTTTATAATCATAATGATAATAATACCTAAGATCAATTCTCTGTATATTCAACATTGTAGATGCTCCATAATTAGCTGTAATATGTATTCCCTTAAAAAAGTCGAGAAATTCTGTATCTGTTGCAAATTTGGTAGAAAACACTTTAAAAAAACGATTTCTAAATTCATCGGTCAATTTAAAAATAATTGAAGTTGAATCACTTCGAGTTTGGGTAGCATCTTTTGCGGAAAAAATCCTATGTCCAAGTAGTATTGAATGGTCTGTATATACAGTAGGATCAAGATTTGATGGATAAGGAGTTGAATACTCAAATGTACTTTTATTCATCTCATATATATTCACTTCCATGGGCGAATAACTGTCACCAAACCATGATTGATAATACAAATAAAGGATAGCAGAATCGGGTGCAGCATTTGGTACAACAGGGAAACTAACACCAATAGGACCTTGTAACTGAGCAAAAATATCTGCCTGTAAAGTGCCAAACTTATTATCGTAATAACTCCCCAACAGAAATGAATCTGGTCGAGAGATAATATATTCAACTGGAATACTCTTTGTGCTAACAGAAAAAACATCTGTTCCAATGGATATTGAATCTGATAACGGTCGAATTCCAACACCCAAATCAGTTAAATCATCGTTACAAGAGAAAAACAAAAATGACAATAAAGAAAGCAGAATAATTGGATAAGATTTCATCTAAAATGAAAAAAAATGGTTTACTTGAAAATTAATTATAACGAGAGAAGACAGCTGATATTATAATTTGAAATGGAAATAAAACAATTCTAATTCTTAAATCAAACTATCGTAAAACTGAACATAAGCATCAGCATAATCTTCAATGGGTTGATAAGCTAAAAATTTAGTTTTTTTGGAAGAAACATATTTCAAAACATCGGCGTTAACTTCTGGGCTAGATTGAATCACTCCATCTGAATAATCGATGGCTAGTTTTGTTAGTGCAACGAAATCGATTATTTTATCTTTAACTTGTGTAACATGCTTTTTTTCAATACCTTCCAACATTAATCTCTCTGCAAATAAATTCCGGAATGGTTTTTTAAAATCGTCATTAAACACAGAATAAACAACTTTTGAATGCTTGAAAAAAGGATCGTCATTAAAAGCTTTTTTGATATACAATGGAGCCAATGCAGTCATCCAACCTTGACAATGTATAATATCCGGTGTCCAACGCAGCTTTTTGACAGTTTCCATCACGCCACGAACAAAGAAAATTGTCCGTTCGTCATTGTCTTCGTACTCATCTCCTGCTTCGTCAGCTATGGTATTTTTACGATGAAAATAATCATCATTGTCAATAAAATAAACCTGCATGCGCGCTGCCTGAATAGAGGCAACCTTTATTATAAGTGGGTGATCGGTATCATCAATAATCAAATTCATACCTGACAAACGAATCACTTCGTGCAATTGATTTCTACGCTCATTTACAGCTCCAAATTTTGGCATAAAAGTGCGTGTTTCACGTCCTCGGTCTTGAACCGCTTGAGGTAAATACCTCCCCATATTTGATATTTCTGATTCTGGTAAATAAGGAAAAATTTCTTGAGAAATATACAAAACCTTTGTAACTTTTTTCATGCGATAGTAATCCGATTGCTTGTGAAATATATTCGGTATGCAAAGATATATAAAAAAAATCGGATATAAACAAGACCCAATCTCATAAACGTTAAGTGCTCTTACTTTATAATGACTACAAAAAAAAATTTTTTTTAAAACTCATTTGCTTAATCATTTCATTTCCTGATGATTAAAAACCAGCACAAAAGAATCATTCGTATTTGTACTATTACTGATTTATGTTAGTTTAACCTACAAACCTTAGAACTTATAGAACAGTGAGTTTTAAGTCGAAAAAACAAAAAACAGAACACCTAATCCTTATAGTTTTAAAAAATATAAGTGTCTGTTTTTGATTAATATAGTATGAAATACAATTATTATAAATAAGTTTTACTACTTTTGCAGGCGTATTTTATACAAACGAAACTAAAGTTCAAGTCTTGTTAAATCAGAATTTATAATGAAAATAATTGAATCAATAAAAGAATTTGAAGCTGAAATTGAATCACTTAAAACTGCAGGAAAAACAATAGGTTTTGTGCCAACTATGGGCGCATTACATGACGGACACAAAGCACTAGTAATTAAATCAGTAGCAGAAAACGACTGCTGTATTGTGAGCATTTTTGTAAACCCTACACAGTTCAATAATTTAACTGATTTAGAAAAATATCCTCGTGATTTGAACCGTGATGCCAACATGCTTCAGGGTGTAGGTTGCGATATTATTTTCACTCCTAAAGCCGAAGATATTTATCAAAAGGATGAACTAAACGATCGTTTCGATTTCGATTTTGGGGGACTAGACACCGTAATGGAAGGTAGATTTCGCCCTGGTCATTTCAACGGAGTTGTGCAAATTGTAAGTAAGTTATTCAAATTGGCAAAACCAGACAAAGCATATTTTGGCGAAAAAGATTTTCAACAATTGTCCATTGTTCACAGAATGGTCAAATTACTTAATTTTAAAGTTGAAATTATTGATTGTCCTATTATTCGCGAATCTACAGGATTGGCAATGAGCAGCAGAAACGAACGTTTAACAGTTGAGCAGCGGATTAAGGCTTTGGAGATATCAAAAGTATTGTTCGAAAGTTGTAACTTTGCACCCCAATTAACACCAGATGAAATTACTAAAAAAGTCATTTCAGAAATCAATAAAAATATAGGATTAGAAGTGGAGTATTTTGATATTGTGGATGTTGAAAGTTTACAAACCATTCATAACTGGTCAAAACCATCTGTCGGTTGTATAGCGGTTTTTTGTGGTGAAGTAAGATTAATTGATAATATAAAATACAAAACTATTAACAACTAATAACTTCCAATTGAAAAATTGAAAGTTGAAAATTAAAATTATGTTGATACACATTGTAAAATCAAAAATTCACAGGGTAACAGTAACCGAAGCAAATTTAAATTATATCGGTAGTATTACAATTGATGAGGATTTGATGAATGCCGCAAATATTATTGCTAATGAGAAAGTTAGCATTGTAAACAACAACAATGGCGAGCGATTTGAAACCTATGTAATTACGGGTCAACGTGGATCAGGCATCATATGCCTGAATGGCGCAGCTGCAAGAAAAGTGCAACCTGGTGACATCGTAATAATTATGGCTTTTGCTTTAATGGAAATGGAAGAAGCAAAAACGTTTAAACCAGCTATTGTTTTTCCAGATACGGCTACAAATAAGATTATTTAAAAGGTTTTAAAACATGAAAGTCGTAATAATAAAGTACAATGCTGGCAATATACGTTCAGTGCTTTTTGCATTAGAGCGGATTGGTGTGAATGCCATTGTAACAGATGATTACGATGAAATTCGCTCTGCCGACAAAGTAATTTTCCCAGGAGTTGGAGAAGCCTCATCGGCAATGAAGTATTTGAAGGAAAAAGGTTTGGATAAGCTTATTTGCTCCCTCACACAGCCCGTTTTGGGGATTTGTTTGGGAATGCAATTAATGTGCGCTCACTCCGAAGAAAATGATACAGAATGTTTGGGTATATTCACAGAAACGGTAAAACGGTTTCCTGAAGCCGGATATAAAATTCCACAAATTGGCTGGAATAATATTTCAAATTTAAAAACATATTTATTTGACAATGTACCCGACAATGTGTACATGTATTTCGTACACGGATATTACGTTGAAGCTTGTTCAGATGCCATTTCCACAACAAATTACATTGAAGAATATAGTTCCGCTTTACACAAAGACAACTTTTATGCAGTACAATTTCACCCTGAAAAATCGGGTGAATTTGGGCAAAAAATTCTCGAAAATTTCATAAAAGGAAAACTATAAAATTTAAAATGAAGAATTTTTTCATTACACTCACAAATTGTAAAATCAACAAAGTCATTTGAGCTACTCTTTTTGACTTAAGACTAAAAAAATGACTTTCGAAATACAGCATACCGACCCAAAAAGTAATGCCCGAGCTGGTAAAATAACAACAGATCATGGCGATATTGAAACGCCAATTTTTATGCCGGTTGGCACTGTAGCATCAGTAAAAGCCATACATTTTCACGAGTTAAAAGAAGACATTAAGGCCCAAATAATACTTGGCAACACTTATCATTTGTATTTACGTCCTGGTTTACACACACTAGAAGGTGCAGGCGGCTTGCATAAATTTAACGGTTGGGACAAACCAATTTTAACTGATAGTGGTGGCTTTCAGGTATTTTCACTTTCCGAGAACCGAAAATTGAAGGAAGAAGGTGCCACTTTTCGTTCTCATATCGATGGAAGCAAACATCTTTTCACGCCAGAAAATGTGGTTGAGACGCAGCGAACAATAGGCGCAGATATAATTATGGCTTTTGATGAATGTACACCAGGAACTGCCGATTATAACTACGCAAAAAAATCGATGGAAATGACGCATCGTTGGTTGGATAGAGGTTTAAAACATTTCGACATTACCGAACCAAAATATGGTTATTCTCAAACCTATTTCCCTATTGTTCAGGGCTGTGTTTATCCAGATTTACGTCGACAATCGGCAGAATTTATCGCTTCACAAAACCGTGATGGAAATGCAATTGGCGGGTTGGCAGTTGGAGAACCGACCGAGAAAATGTATGAAATGATAGAAATTGTAAATGAAATACTGCCAAAAGAGAAACCGCGTTATTTGATGGGCGTGGGAACTCCACAAAATATTTTGGAAGGAATTGAGCGAGGTGTTGATATGTTTGACTGCGTAATGCCTACCCGCAATGGACGTAACGGTATGCTTTTCACGTCGCAAGGCATTATGAATATGAAAAACGAAAGGTGGAAAAACGATTTTTCGCCACTCGATGAATATGGCACTTCTTACGTTGATAAAGTTTATTCTAAAGCATATTTACGCCACCTTTTCATTAGTAAAGAACTACTGGCAATGCAAATTGCATCCATTCATAATTTAGCATTTTACCTGTGGTTGGTGGGCGAAGCACGCAAGCACATACAAATGGGTGATTTTTCTAGCTGGAAAAAAGGAATGGTGGAACAGGTTGGGAGAAGACTTTAAAAGGGGGTTTGAAGAGTTTGAAAATTTGAAAGATTTGAAAATTGCAATAAATGAAATTGAATTATAGGACATTCGGATTAAAACGAATTGACACTTACATAATTATGAAGTTTCTGGGGACATATTTTTTCTCCTTGGCACTTATCTTGAGTATTGCTGTCGTATTTGACTTAACCGAAAAACTGGATAATTTCTTTGAAAACAAAGCACCATTAAAAGCCATTGTTTTTGAGTATTATGTAAATTTCATTCCATTCTATATGAATATGTTCAGTCCGCTGTTCACCTTCATATCAGTTATTTTCTTTACTTCAAAAATGGCAACCAACACTGAAATTATTGCCATTTTGTCAAGTGGTGTAAGTTTTCGCAGATTAATGGTACCTTATTTTCTTTCAGCGTCTGTAATTGCTATAATTTCATTCGTTGTTGGAGGTTTTATAATTCCACCATCCAACGAAAAAATGTTAAACTTTGAAGATAAATATATTCGTAAATTCAAGGTCGACAACGCCCGTAATGTTCAGATGGAAGTCCAAAAAGGAGTTATTATGTACATTGAACGTTACGAAATTACGAATAACACAGGTTACCGTTTTTCGTTGGAAAAATTTAAAGGGAAAAAACTTGTATCTCGTTTAACTGCCGAGACAATTTCGTGGGATTCGGCCTACAAATGGAAAATAACGGATTATTTGCAGCGCGATTTCAATGGAATGCGCGAAAGTATCACAAAAGGTGTATCCAAAGATACTACAATTATGGTGCAACCTGAGGAGTTTTTCATAACATCCAAGGAGGCTGGTCAAATGAATAATATTCAATTGCGAAATTATCTGATTAAACAGAAAAATCGTGGTGTAGGAAATATTCAAGCATTTGAAGACGAATACTATAAGCGATTTTCCATGCCGCTGGCTGCTTTTATTATGGCGTTAATGGGCGTTTCACTTTCGTCGAGAAAAGTGCGTGGTGGTATGGGTCTACATCTTGGTGTGGGTCTTGCATTAAGTTCCGTTTACATATTATTTGTTACCATGTCAACCACTTTTTCGGTAAATGGCACCATGTCGGCATTTGCTGCAGTTTGGCTTCCAAACGTTGTTTTCCTTTTAATTGGAATATATTTATACAGAACTGCTCCGAAATAACTTGAATGGGAACTTAAAAAAAATCAAGGACAAGAAAATTTAAAAATTCTCTTCCTTCTCTACAATATATTCAGGTCTGTCTTTAATTTCATCAAACAGAATACCAATATATTGACCTAAAACGCCAACCGTAAGTAGCTGGACGCCACCAAAAAAAACAATCAAGATAATAATTGAGCTCCAACCAGTGAGTGCATGTGAGAATCCCACAATTTTTCCAATTAATGCCCAAATTGCATAAACAACACCAATCATCACGGTAATAAAACCAAGTCCAGTTGCTAGTTTCAATGGTTTTTTGGAAAAATAAAGCATAGCGGTAGTTGCAAAATGTATCATTTTACCTATTGGGTATTTTGTTTCACCTGCAAATCGAGCCTCGCGTTGGTATTTGAAAGGCACTTGCTTAAATCCAATCCAGCTTATAATGCCACGAATGTATTTTCCTTTTTCCCTAAACTTTTTAAATTCATTCATCACTTGGCTATCAATCAAACGAAAATCACCAGTATCAAGTGGAATACTTACCTCGGATAAATAATTCATTGAACGATAAAAAACCCGAGCTGTCAATTTTTTCAGGAAACTCTCTCCATTTCTTTTTTCTCGAACACAAAAAACCACATTGGCCTTTTCAAGTTTCAAAGTTTGTATTAATTGAGGTATAATTTCGGGTGGATCTTGCAAGTCAGCATCTATTATCACGGCTAAATCGCTGGTACAATAATGAATTCCTGCAGTGACAGCCGGTTGATGTCCAAAATTACGAGAAAAGTGCAACACTTTTACATTCAAATCATTGGCAGCAATTGAGCTAAGAATTGTTGCTGTATTATCTTTACTTCCATCGTTTATAAAAATAATCTCTGATTGAAGGTCCGTAATTCCATCAAGCACCTTTTTTATTCTACTGTACGATTCAGTAATTACAGCATCCTCGTTATAACAAGGTACAATTACGCTTAGAGTTTCCATAATTCTGAGATTTACACTACTCACATTAAATTTATACTATAAACTTTGGCTAAAAAAAAGCTTCCCCTAGATTGTAGGAAAAGCTCTTTATTTATATATTGCTTCATTTATTTCACACCAAAATGAAGACATATTTATTTAAGCACCTATCTTTCCGAATATTGTTTTTGGTAATAATTTTGATAAGCTCCGTTGGTAATATTATCCATCCAAGTTTGATTTTCCAGGTACCAATCTACTGTTTTTTCCAAGCCTTCTTCAAATTGAAGTGATGGTTTCCAACCCAATTCGCGTTGCAATTTACTAGAATCAATAGCATAACGCAAATCATGTCCAGCACGGTCTTTTACATAAGTGATTAATTTTGCTGACTCACCAGCTTCGCGACCAAGTTTACGATCCATAATTTCGCACAATTTATGGATTAAGTCTATATTTGTCCATTCATTATTTCCACCGATATTATAGGTTTCTCCCACTTTGCCGGTATGGAAAATAGTATCGATAGCACGAGCATGATCATTTACCCATAACCAGTCACGCACATTTTCGCCTTTTCCGTAAATCGGAATTGGACGGTTATTCTTTATATTATTGATTGATAGTGGAATTAATTTCTCTGGGAAATGATTTGCCCCGTAATTATTGGAACAATTGGAAACAACTACTGGCAAACCATAAGTATGAAAATAAGCGCGTACAAAATGGTCGGAACTAGCTTTTGCAGCAGAATATGGACTACGTGGGTCATATGCTGTTTCTTCAGTAAACAAACCTTCTTCGCCTAATGAACCATACACCTCGTCTGTAGAAATATGATAAAAACGTTTGTCCTCCATATTACCTTTCCATGCATTTTTGGCTGCATTTAGCAAATTGGCCGTTCCGAAGACATTGGTGCGAATAAAAGCAAATGGATCAGTAATTGAACGATCTACATGTGATTCTGCTGCCAAGTGAACAACTCCATCAAATTGGTTATTCGCAAATAAATCGATTATAAATTGTTCATCGGTAATATCTCCTTTAACAAATCGATAATTAGGTGCATCCACCACATCAAGTAAATTTTCCAAATTGCCGGCATAAGTCAATGCATCCAAGTTTACAATTTGATAATCATGATATTTAGTAACAAATAATCGAACAACGTGCGAACCTATAAAGCCTGCACCACCAGTTATTAAAATGGTTTTTTTCATATTTTTAATGTTGAATTGTTGAGTTTTCATTGTGTTTGAATGTTTTGTTTAAATCTAAACATTCAGTTTTGATAAACAAATTGATACAAAGATACATCGTTTTTTTAGTCTTAACAAGTTGTTGAAAACTTTTAGCAAAAAAATAATTTGTTTCATGCACTTTCGACTACTTTTGCAACGTGGAAAAAATATATCAACATATAGAAAAATTGTTGGCGCAACACGATTATGTGGTTGTTCCAAATCTGGGTGGTTTTGTGGTTCAAAAACAATCTGCAATACTTTTTCCCGACCGCATTACTCCACCACAATCAACCATCGGATTTAATCCATTGATGCATCATTCGGATGGACTATTGGCAATTGAAATTGCTAGAACTGAAGGGATAAGCTATCGAGCTGCCATTGAAGTCATTAACAATGAAATAGAATTAGTCAGAAAAAAATTAAACAATTCAGAATATTTTGAATTTGGAAATCTGGGCTTTTTAAATTCTAATGAATCAGGAAATATTCTTTTTTATCCAAAACAAAAAGCTGATTTTTTACCAAACAATTTTGGAATTTCTGATATTTATACGTCAAAAATTATAAACCAGAAAAATAAAGAAGTGAGAAAAATTACTTTTACGTTGCCTTCAACACAAATATTTAAATATGCAGCCGCTGGTGCTTTGATATTTGGGTTACTATTTGTCTCGCCGAATATAAATGATATGCGTCGAACAAACAAGGCTGATTTTTCAAGCTTAATTCCGTTACAATTACCCCAAACTACTATTAATCAAGACTCAGTAGTCATTATTTCTACAACAAATAGTTTGGAAGAAACAATTATCAATGATTCTTGCAACTTTCACGTTATTGTGGCTAGTTTACCAACTCAAACTTCTGCAGATAAATACTGCAAATTACTTGAGGAAAATAATTTCCTACAAGCACATGTCATGGCTCCTTCAAAAATTTTCCGAGTTGCCATTCAGTCATTCTCAAACAGAGAAAAGGCAATTGAATACATGGAAAACCTTCGATTATCTGATGAGCAATTTGAAACAGCTTGGGTTATGTGTGATAATTGATTCTTACTCCTTGCTCATTCAAATAAAATTACTACCTTTGCAGTCGCTTTTCGAGAAAAAGCATTAGGTATAATCATTTAACAATAAAAAAAATGCCAGTAAAAATTAGATTGCAACGTCATGGACGTAAGGGATATGCTTATTATCATATCGTTATCGCTGACAGCAGAGCGCCACGTGATGGCAAATTTATCGAACGTATTGGATCTTACAACCCAAACACCAATCCTGCAACTATCGATTTAAAATTCGAAAAAGCATTACATTGGTTACAAACAGGTGCACAACCTACCGATACAACTCGCAATATTCTTTCGTCAGAAGGAGTTTTGATGAAAAAACACTTACTTGAAGGTGTACAAAAAGGAGCTTTTGATGTAGTTGAAGCCGACAAACGCTTTGCAGCTTGGAAAGTGAGCAAAGAATCAAGTGTAACTAAAACTAAAGAACAATTAGTTGCTGGAAAACAAGCTGACGCTAAAACACGTTTGGCTGCCGAAATCGAAGTAAACAAAGCAAAAGCTGCTGAAGTTGCCAAGAAAAAAGCTGATGCAATTATTGCAGCTACACCAGTTGTCGTTGTTGAAGCACCTGCTGAAACTCCAGCCGATGAAGTTGTTGCAGAATAAATTCTTTCAAACTTTATATAACAAAAAACCCGAAAGAAATTTCGGGTTTTTTGTTATTCACGATTTATGTTGACAAACTTGTATTTATATAAATAATATTTCTTTTACAATACAATTTTTAGTAACAATGAACGTTATATTTTTTACCTTTAAATTTGACATTGAAGTATTGACTCAATAATTATAATTTAATTATCAAAAAAAGGTCTGTTGATAAGTAATTCAAAACAACAGAAAAACAAATAAACAATCAAAGCGATATGAAAAGACTCAAATTCACCTTTCTCTCCTTAATAATATTGTCCAATCTGTTGGCACAGGATTTGAGTAAATTAAATCAAAAACAACTCGAAGCATACAAAAAATACTCAACTGGCATCTCAAACACTACTCCTAGTTTTAATAATCAAAATGAACTAAAAGATGAAAATCGGACGTTGTCAACAGACGATGTTCAAAAACCATACACAGACGAAAAAAAAACTACAAAAACAACCACAACTACCACAACTTTATTGAATGGACAAAGTTCTAATTCGCAAGAGAATAATAAATCTGAAGATGAACAAACAACCACTACAATTGTAACTACTACTGTGGAAAATGGTGAAAAAAACAAACGAATTATATTTGGTTCTCAACTTTTCAATAAACAAAACCTAACTTTTGAGCCTAAATTAAATATCGCCACACCTACTAACTATTTATTAGGCACCAGTGACGAATTAATCGTAGACATATCAGGTCTTTACGAAGCTAATTACAAACTTAAAGTTTCGCCAGACGGTACTATCAGAATACCGAACGTTGGTCCAATTAAGGTAAGCGGCTTAACAATTGAAAATGCAACTCGAAACATTCGCAACGATGTTTCCAAAATATATTCTGGTATTTCATCTGGTGAAACACGTGTAAACGTCACTTTGGGTAATATCAGGAGTATACGAATAACTGTAATTGGCGAAGCTGTTCGACCAGGCTCATACACCCTCCCTTCACTTGCCACGGCATTTAATGCACTTTATGCATGCGGTGGACCAGACAGTATAGGTTCCATGCGAGACATAAAAGTAGTGCGCGCCAATAAAATTATAGCTAATTTAGATGTATATCGGTTCTTAATGGATGGTGTACTTACCAATAACATTACTTTACAAGATGGAGATGTATTAAAAATTGAACCATATAGAATTCGTACTTATGCTAGTGGCGCGCTCAAACACAACGGAATCTTTGAAGCAATAAAAGGTGAAACACTTCAAAACTTATTAAATTATGCTGGTGGCTACACTGATAAAGCCTTTAAAGAAATAATTACAATTTTCAGACTAACAGATACGGGTAAAACTGTAATTGATGTACCTAAAAAAAACTTAGCAATTTTTGTATTACAATCTGGCGACTCATGCGATGTTTCTTACACAAATAATAAATTTGACAATCGGGTTGACATAGATGGCTCAATTAATCGACCAGGAGCATATTCTCTAGAGGCTGGATTAACTTTAACTCAACTTATAACGAAAGCAGATGGGTTAAAAGAAGACGCATATATGAATATGGGCTATATTATAAGAAAAAAAGACAATCAAATTCCTAAATTTTTAAGCTTCAATTTAGGGAAAATACTAAACGGTACAGCATCTGATATTATTTTACAAAAGGATGATTCAGTTACTATAAACAGCTTATTCGATTATAGAGAAGAACAATTTGTTACAATTACCGGTGCAGTAAAAGAACCAGGAAAATTTCCATTGGTTGAAAATACTTCACTTAAAGATTTAATTTTCCAAGCCAAAGGTTTTTTAGAAATAGCATCAACAGACTCTGTAGAATTGATTCGTGTTATCAAGGACCAAAATATTTTGCGTAACACCAACAATAAAACAGTTGTAATGAAATTCGCTATGGACAAAGATCTAAACTTCACAAATGGCTCTAGTAATATTCTACTTGAAAAAGATGACCAGGTCATCGTACGCACTATATCTGGTTTTGAGGGAATAAGAATGGTACGTGTGGATGGAGAGGTTGCTATGCCTGGAAACTATAATATTACAAGTAAAGCCGAAAAAATTTCAGATATAATAATACGTGCTGGAGGTTTCACAAAATATGCATATCCTATGGGTGCATTTTTGCTAAGAAGTGAAAAAGTAAGCGGTGTTGAAAAAAAATTACAACGTATTATTTCAGAAAATGCTAAAAAACAAGTTCAGACGAAAAATGACAACTCAATGGATTTATCATTGATTAAAGCTACTGGGGGAGCTGCTTCTTTTCAACAAGGTTATTCAAATGTAGATTCAATTCAAAGCAAGTTCTCTGGAACAAAAGTTGTAAATGACATTTTTAAATCAGAAGGAGTTGTTGGTATTAATCTCAAAGAAATCATGGATAATCCGGGAAGTAAATATGACCTTAACTTAGAAGAGAATGACGTACTTTTTATACCACGAGAATTACAAACGATTCGTGTTATTGGTGAGGTTTTGTTTCCAACTTATGTTCGTTATGACAAAAATATGAGTTTCAGAGACTATGTAAGTAATGCAGGTGGGTTCTCGGATAGAGCACAAAAAAGAAGTGCATTTGTACTCTATGCAAATGGTACTGCTAAGAGCACTAAAAACTTTTTAGGATTAAAATTTTATCCAAAAATTAAACCTGGTGCACGTATAGTAATTCCTGAAAAACCTACTGATATCAAAAATAAGCTGTCACCTGTTGAAACTGTTTCAATACTAAGCTCGATTATGACAGTTTCTACACTTATATATTCCATTATCAAAAATTAAAGATATGACTGAAAATTATAATAATTCCTACGACGAAAAATTTTCCATAAAAGATTTATATCATAATTTAATTGGCTGGTGGAAATTTATTATTAGTAAATGGGTAATTATACTTATTTTTGGGTTGAGTGGAGGCGCAATAGGATTGGCTGTTTCGCTACTTACAAAGCCAAAATACACAGCGCATTTATCTTTTTCTTTGGTTGAAAAAAGCAGTGGCGGTGGACTTGCAGACCTTGCGTCATCTTTTGGATTTGGTGGTTTAGGCGGAGGTACAAATGGTGCTTTTAGTGGAGATAATTTACTGGAAATTATTCAATCCAGATATGCTATTGAAAAGACATTACTTACCACAATAGATTATAAAGGAGAAAAAAAAAACTTAGTTGAAGTCTACATTGAATCTAACAAATTGAGACAGGATTGGGTAAAAGAAACAAACAAACCAGAGTTACAAAATTTGAAGTTTCCTGTTAATCAAAAACGCGAAAATTTCTCAAGAACACAAGATAGTGTTTTAAATTCTATTTATAATGAAATAATTGAAACACAAGTTTTAAAAGTAATACGTAAAAATAAAAAAATCAATATCGTCAATGTAGATTTCACAAGTAAAGATGAACTATTCTCAAAACTTTTTGTAGAGAAGTTAATGGAACAGACTTATCAATTTTATAGTGAAACAAGGACTTCACAAAGTAAGTCAAACATCAACATGATGCAACATACTGCCGACTCTATAAAAAATCTTTATGAATCTGCATTATTTAGAAGTGCGGGCTATTCACCGGTAAACATTAATCCAGCACTACAGTTTGCAGCAGTTCCCAAAATCAAACAAGAGAACAATGCACAATTGTATGCAACTGTTTATGCTGAAGTGCTCAAGAATCTAGAAACACTAAAACTTGATTTGGCAAGAGAAACTCCTTTGGTACAAATCATTGATACACCTCGATTGCCATTAATGAAAGTAAGGTTAGGAAAAGTAAAAGGAATTGTTTTTGGAGGAATACTTGGAGGGTTTCTAATTATTTCATTACTTGTTGGAAAAAAATATCTAAAAGATATGATAGAATAAAGATTCGATAATAAATTTACTTTTTAGAAACTTATAATTAGACAAAACAAAGTGGGATGATTTCACACAAGATTATGTAAGTACTTTCTCAAAATCTACCAATTTAGCAAGTTTAGAACATCTAAAACTTCATGTTAAACGTCTCCATTGTACTATATAAAAATTCCTTTCAGGAAATTGCATTATTAGTAGCTATACTACTAAAGTCTGAAGCAGTTTCAGAAGTGTTTTTGGTTGACAATTCACCAACTGAAAATCCTGATTTCAAGGATATCAAAGTCAACTATATTTTCAACAATAAAAATATAGGATACGGGGCTGCACATAATATCGCCATCCAAAAAACAATTGATCAGAACATACCTTACCATCTGGTTATGAATCCAGATATCGCATTTCAATTTGAGATTCTTTCAAAAATTGAAAATTTCATGAATAATAATTCAAATATCGGATTATTAATGCCAAAAGTCCTCTATCCTTCAGGAGAAATACAGTATCTTTGCAAACTAATTCCAACTCCTTTTGATTTGATTTTTAGACGTTTCCTTCCAAAACATTGGACTGGGAAGCGCACTGAAAGGTTTGAATTGCATGCTTCTGGTTATAATCATGAAATGGATGTACCCTATCTTTCTGGTTGCTTTATGTTTTTACGAACAGAGGCAATTCAACAAGTTGGGATGTTCGATGAACGTTTTTTTATGTATCCCGAAGATATTGACTTGACAAGAAGAATACTTAAACAGTTTAGAACTGTATTTTACCCTGAAGTTGAAGTAGTTCACAATCATGCAAAGGCATCATATTCAAATTACAAAATGTTATTCGTTCATATAATAAATTTGATTCGGTATTTCAATAAATGGGGTTGGATATTTGATAGTGAAAGAAAAGCGGTAAATAAAAGAATACTTAAACAAATACAATGAATTTCAGCTTTATACAAATCACGAGTGCCTTTATGGTACTTTTTGCCATTATTGATATTTTGGGTTCTATCCCTATTATACTCAATATCAAACGAAAAGGACAAACTGTTCATGCAGTTAAAGCTAGTGCAGTGGCACTAATAATACTAATCGGATTTCTTTTTTCGGGAGAAGCTGTCCTGAAATTATTCAGTGTTGATATTCAATCATTTGCAATTGCTGGAGCATTAATTATATTTGTATTTTCATTGGAAATGATTTTGGATGTGGAGTTATTCCGAAACAAAGGTCCTGAAGGTGGTTCATCAATTATTCCTATCGCTTTCCCACTTATTGCTGGTCCAGGTTCATTTACAACTTTACTGTCATTAAGAGCTGAATATGCTACAGAGAATATCATTACAGCACTCATACTGAATTTGATATTTGTCTTTTTTGTTTTAAAATCAACTTCAAAAATTGAGAAATTTATTGGTGAAGGAGGAATTTACATTTTACGAAAATTCTTCGGGATTATCCTTTTAGCCATTGCTGTTAAGCTATTTACATCTAATATCGGATCTCTTTTACAAAATCACTAATAAAAAAGGTCTAAAGACAAAAGTTTGATTTATAACCTTTTTCTCTAGACCTATAATTTATTTCTTTAGGCTGACATCAATACTCAAACGTTCCAAATTCACTTTTAATCAACAATTCCTTTTTGTCTGAGGCTTCACAATATCCAATTATTTGTGCATCAATATTGAATGATTTTGAAATTTCAATCACTTTCTCTGCAAATTCAGCTGGTAAATATACTTCCAAACGATGCCCCATATTAAACACCTTGTACATTTCTTTCCAATCAGTATTTGACTCTTTTTGAATTAAATGGAATAATGGAGGAACAGGAAAAAGATTATCCTTTACAACTTTTAGTTTTTCAACAAAATGCAAAATCTTGGTTTGAGCACCACCTGAGCAATGCACCATACCGTGAATATTCGGACGAAGTTCTTCTAAAAGCCTTTTTACAACTGGAGCATAAGTACGAGTTGGAGACAAAACTAATTTTCCAGCATCAATTCCCAATCCATCAATTTCATCAGTCAAATTACAAGAGCCTGAATATGCCAAGTCTTGAGGGATTTCCACATTGTAACTTTCAGGATATTTTACAGCCAAATAATTTGCAAACACATCGTGACGAGCCGATGTCAATCCATTGCTACCCATCCCGCCATTGTATTCTTTTTCGTAAGTAGCTTGTCCTGAAGATGAAAGGCCGACGATAAGATCACCTGGTCTGATATTTGCATTATCAATTACATCAGAGCGTTTCATGCGGCAAGTAACAGTACTATCCACAATTATAGTACGCACTATATCACCAACATCAGCTGTTTCTCCACCAGTTGGGTAAATGTTTACTCCCATTTCCCGCAGTTCTTCTACGATCTCATTAGTGCCATTTATAATAGCTGAAATAACTTCACCCGGAATACGATTTTTATTACGACCAATGGTACAAGAAAGTAAAATATTATCTGTAGCACCCACGCAAAGTAAATCATCGATATTCATAATGAGTGCATCTTGTGCAATACCTTTCCAAACAGTAATATCGCCTGTTTCGCGCCAGTAAATGTAGGCCAGAGCTGATTTTGTTCCTGCGCCATCGGCATGCATAATGTTGCAGTATTCCGGGTCATTCCCTAAAAAATCTGGAATGATTTTACAAAAAGCCTTGGGATACAATCCTTTATCAATATTTTTTATGGCATTATGTACATCTTCTTTCGAAGCAGATACTCCTCTTAAATTATACCGTTGATCGCTCATTATTATTTATTTCGGGGTTTATGTTATAAATTACTAGCAATGTATGAATGTGTTTACCGACCTGAATTAGCAATCATTTCGGAAATACGTTGATTAAATTCTGACTCCTTTAAAAGTTGTTCCAAAGTTATGTGCATCCTGTAACACCAGAAGTTCCTAGGATTACTTGGAACATTAATTCTCTCAGCATTTGGATGTTCATTACATAATTTTGTATCCAAAGCCATCCAATCTTGCCAAGGTAATATAATCCACATGGCATTTGATTGTAAATGTTGCTCAATAATCTTTTCTGCAATCCATTGTTCGCAAGTAGCAGGTGCTGTACCTTGCATTCCCAAAGCTCGATTATAGAATCGTTGGGTCAAAATTGGATCTTCTTCCCACCAAGCTCGAATAGGATTCATATCATGAGTGGAAGTGGTACAGACTGAACGGTAAGGAGCGTCTGCAGGCATTGCAAACTCAGTATTTGGTTTCTTTGGCATTCTTTGAATCTCAAGACTCAAAATTTCCAATGCATTCATTACTTCTGGAACTGAATCTGGCACCATACCTAAATCTTCACCGCAAACTAGCATATTAGTAGCTAATATTAATGCTGGCAACTTTTCCATTGCCTTTTGTTTCCAGAATTGAGTATGACGATGATAGAAAAAATCGACATAAATTTTATCGAGCAAACGACGAGTTTCATCTGGCAAGTCACGAAAAGTGGCAGTATTATGCATCGAAATGCGGGGATGAAAAAGTTCTGGATTTCGTAAGTCACGAACAAAAAGCACTTCGCAATGCAACGCGTATAAACCATCACGTATTACTATATCTTCTTTTCTAAAATTATAGCCCAAAGATGCAAAATGAGTTTCTATCTTTTTTTGAGTATCAAATTCAGGTTTAAATTTGAATTGTTGCCAACCATCGGTCAAAAAATATTTATTGATAACTTCATCGGTGTATTTTCCGAAAGTGGCATAAAGTACATGTTCTTTCAGAAATGGTTTCAGAAATCTATTTTCATCCCACCATAATCCTTTGGATTCCAATTCAGTACGTGAAAATGGCAAAGCTGGATGGAAACTTCCGGTTAATCCCCATACTGCATCAACGGGTATTTCCCATATTCTAAAAAAACCCAATATATGATCGATACGATAAGCATCAAAATATTCCGCCAATTTTTTAAAACGCTTACACCACCATTGATAACCGTCTTTTTCCATCAGCTCCCAATTGTAGGTTGGGAAACCCCAGTTTTGACCAGTTACAGAAAAATCATCAGGTGGTGCACCAGCCTGCATTTGAGTATTGAAGAGCTGAGGATCAACCCAAGCATCAACACTTCGTGGACTAACACCAATTGGAATATCACCTTTGAAAGCAATACCATTGGCACGAGCATAATTATGAACATCAATCAGCTGTTTGTGTAAATGAAATTGCAAGAAATAATATATTGCAATATCATTGTAATGTGTTGTTTGAGGTTGTGTAAGTGTTTCAATTTCACTTTTATTATAAAGTGAGTATTCATTCCATTTTCCAAACTCAGGTGTGCCATTCAAGTCACGCAAATACGAAAATGCAGCATAAGAAACTAACCATTCTTTGTTTTCTTCAAAAAAAAGATTGTATTCTTCAGAAGCCAAAACGGTATTACCTTCTTGTTGGAAAATAGCTTTATAGAACTCCCATTTAATTTTCATTACATTTTCGTAATCAGAAAATGTTTTGGCATTAAGTTCCTCTTTCTGGATTTCAAAATAAGCTTTTAGCTTTTTATCTTTTAGCTTACCAATACTTTCCAAATGCAAATATATAGGGTGTAATGCATAAACGGAAACAGCATTATATGGATATGAATCGTAATTGGTATGAAATAAAATGGTATCGTTGATAGGCAAAATCTGAATCATTCGTTGACCAGTTTTTTTTGCCCAGTCCACCATTTTTTTCAAATCATTGAACTCGCCAATACCAAAACCGGTCTCACTTCTTAGTGAAAATACTGGTATAGCAACTCCCGCACCTTTCCATGACGAAATTTTTCGAATAAAATGCTCATCGGTTACAAAAGTCAATACTTTGTTATCAACCTCCTCAATTATTCTATTAGGACCACCACCCCAAGCAAGTACTTCATCAGTCAGAGTATCAACAATTAGATACTTATATTCAAGTGGGAACTTAAATTTATCAGTATTAAATGCAACATTCCAAATAGGAAATTTGGAATCTTCAAGTTTTACTTTTTTCTTTTCGTCCCAATTTCCAAGAGCATCCTGATTTCCTATAACCGCAATGTGCCTATTAGGCTCCATTTGGGGACAATTTAATCGTAAAATCAAGTTTTGATTGGCAGTAGGTTCAGTCGTTTTTGTTTTTCTTCTTTTAAAAAAACATTCAGTAAAAGCAGAAGTAATAAAAGGAGTATCACCAAATGGACCGCGCCAAAAATCTTGGACTTCTATATTTTCTTGAGTGAAATTATATGGAATTGAACGTATTGAACCATATTCGCAGTCGAATGATTTATCAGAATTGAGAATAGCGTACTGATAAGAGATGGTATTAACAGGCTCATCAGTATTTATTTCTGCCGTCCATTCAAAATTATCGTTGCATTGCATTACAAATACTTCGGAAGTATCAATAGTTTCATGCTTGGGAGCGTGCAGCAGCACATATAAGGATTGACCCCATTGTGTTACATAATGTATTTTGAATTTTATTTTCATAAGATTGACAGCATTTTAACAGGGTACAAAATTACGAAAATAAAACGCAATAAAAAAGCTGCTACAACATACATCAAAAAGAAATGATGCAAACGTTTGAAATAAAAAAAACCTTCTCGGTAGTTGTCAAAAACAACACAAAGAAGGTTTTTAATTGGAGGTACCTGGCGGATTCGAACCGCCGTGATCGGTTTTGCAGACCGGTGCCTAGCCACTCGGCCAAGGTACCCTGTTTTTCGGACAGCAAAGATAGTGTATTTCTGACTTCTAGCCAAATGAATTATTGATAAAAATAAGAAAAAAGTCAAAAACTTAATTCGGTCGATGGGGACGTTGAGGCATATTGGGCATATCGTGCAACAATTTGCGCTTAAAACCACGTTCGGCTTTATAATAGTCAAATAATGTTTCTGACGATAGAAGTTTCCGTAATTTTAAATGATAGATTTTAAAAAGCTGTGCTTGATTTATCTCAAGTTCAAGGAACTGATCATTCAATTGTGAATAATTAGGTTTGGAGTTTTTTTCCATTTGTTCAACCATTTTGAAAAAGTCTCTTTTCTTATCATGTTGATTCCATACAGATTTCTCGTATTCCATAAAAACCGGCAACACTGCATCTACCTCTTTCTGAGATAATTGAGCTTTTTCAACAATGTATTTCCATTTCTGGGCATGCATTTCATTTACTTTGGGACTCAAACTAATTTCTTGAGCTTCAATAATACTACTTGAAATAACAAGTACTATTATAAATATATTTTTAATTGTTTTCATATTGATAGTAATATTGGTAATATTAAAAAATCCGACCTTGAAAATTTACAAATTACTTAACTGATTCATCTACATAATAATCCATTAAAGAAGTTTCATCAACTTGTGATAACACATACAATTCATAATTTTCAGCGTTTTTAGTAGTATTATTTTGATATACAGTATAAAACACCTGACCCATCAACAATACGCCAACAAACATTGCGGCCATATACATCCATGGTTTCAAGAACTTTTTAGTCGTAACCGACTTATATCCAATTTGTTCATCTATTTGAATTGCAAACTGATTAAAATAGTTGTCAGGAACGCAAAATGGCAATTCCTTACCAATTTCATCAAGCGATATGTGTTTGTTGTCTTTCATTCTATTTGTTTGACTATTCATAATTGTATTGGTTTAATTATAATCATTCTTTTAGGTTATTTGAATGGAATTTTAAACAATAATTTTAAGCTAAGTTTTAATTCATTGAAATAAAAATTTTAATCCTCATCTGCGAAAAATTTTTCTATCTTCTTTACAGCATGATGATAAGAGGCTTTAAGTGCTCCTACAGAAGTGCCAAGCACTGCTTCCATTTGTTCGTAGGTAATATCCTCAAAATACTTCATATTAAAAACCAATCGTTGTTTTTCGGGTAATGTAAGAATGGCTTCTTGTAATTTCATTTGGATTTCGGTGCCATTAAAATAACTGTCAGCACGTAAATTTTGAAGTAATACATCTTCCACATCGTCCATTGAACTAATATTCCGAAGGCGTTTATTGGTTAAGAAGGTAAGTGTTTCGTTTGTTGCAATGCGGTACAACCATGTAGACAGCTTAGATTCGCCTCGAAAACCATCCAAACCGTTCCATGCTTTCATAAAGGTATTTTGCAATACATCGTTGGAATCATCATGCGATAAAATCATCTTGCGAATATGCCAATAAAGCCTTTCTTGATACATACGAACAAGCACAGAAAATGCTCCAACTCGTTTAAGTGGCTCATTTAGCTGGATTTGTAGTTCTTCTTCGGTTGGGTTCATATATTTTTGGCACTTACCAAAATGTATTATGTATGGTTATTTTTCTTTGACTTTATTATAATCCAAAGGTTTAAGGGTGTATTGAAAAACAAACCTTTAATTTACTCTTGAAATATCAGTTTCGCCGGCAAAGTAATGAATAATATTCTTAGAAGCAAATTTACTCATATCATTTCTGGCTTCAATAGTAGCTGTACCATTGTGTGGTGCCAAAATCACATTATCGAGTTCCAACAATTCTGGCTGAATAAAAGGTTCATTTTCATACACATCGAGTGCTGCAGCATAAATCCAATTGTTTTTCAATGCCGCAACCAATGCAAATTCATCCACCACCGGACCACGAGCTGTATTTACCAAAATAGCAGTAGATTTCATCAGCCTTAATCGCTCATTATTAATCAAATGGGTAGTTTCAATTGTCAAAGGTGTATGTAACGAAACTACATCTGAGGTTATCAGCAACTCATTTAATTCCAAATACTTCGCTTGAAATAAATTTTCTAATTCAGCCGAAAGTTTTGTTCTATTGAAATAAACTATTTTCATTCCAAAAGCCAAAGCCTTTTTAGCCACAGATTGCCCAATTCTACCCAAACCAATAATACCAAGCGTTTTACCATTAAGCGATTGTCCCAAATTCTCCAAAACTCCCCATTTCAATCCATTGGAAATGCGTAATTTATGGTCACATTCTGATATTCGTCGGGCTGCTGCCAACATTAATGCAAAAGTTAGTTCAGCCGTTGGTTCAATAACAGGATCAGGAGTGTTTGTAACCACAATTCCTTTTTTGGTGGCATGTTCAACATCAATATTGTTGTAACCAACACCATAATTAGCAATAATTTTGAGTCTACCAAAACCCGCGTCAATAACTTCTTTATCAACCTTAAACTGAAAAGTGGGTAATAACGCATCAAAATTGGGCAGAAGTTTGATAATTTCTTCTTTTGAAAAAATCTCCTTTTCGGGAAACACAACCTCAAAGGATTTCTGAAGTTCCAAAAAACCTTCGGGCAGCAGACGTGTAGTAACAAGAACTCTCATAAATTATCAAATAACAACATTGAGTCCACTCCGAAAAGTCTGAGCAGACAGTTTTAATTGATTAATAATTTGGTTTAAAAAAGTCATATAATTGGGTGAATTTCCCAAAAAAAGTTCTTTGAAATATTGCGTATATCATTATTAT
>Ga0247844_1000296_pt1 | contig 108324 bp, 99 predicted proteins | sample LaCtaG_FD_192421 | JGI IMG/M metagenome (GOLD analysis project Ga0247844, IMG submission 192421) | Freshwater microbial communities from meromictic Lake La Cruz, Castile-La Mancha, Spain - LaCruzMarch201714.5m_1 | ecosystem: Environmental > Aquatic > Freshwater > Lake | place: Spain: Castile-La...
TCAAACTTAGTATTCTTCGGTACTTTAGATCGTTGGTTTAAAGCTGTTGATGCACAATCAGGTAAAGAACTTTGGAAATTCCAAGTAGGTTCTGGCGTGATTGGTAATGCATTCACATACGGCCTAAAAGGTAAACAACACGTTGGCGTGCTATCAGGTATCGGTGGCTGGGCTGGTGTGGCGATGAACCTTGGTATGACTAACCCAACAGACGCTTTAGGCGCTGCGGGTGGTTATGCTGAATTAACTAAATACAACGCAGCTCCTGGCGGCGGTGCATTATCAGTATTTGCACTATAATTAGATTTATCTAGTTATAACTAATACAAGTTAGTTCAATTAAAACGCCCCGATTCGTCGGGGCGTTTTTTATGGATAATGTTAAATTGATTTTAGAAAATATCCGTACAATTCATGAATATAAACTGAGTGTTAAACAAATGAATTGGTTACAATGTTGTGTTGTTTAATATGTGATTAAACGAAGTGATAATTGCTAAGAACTTTTTTATCGGCGAAGCACTCTATAGATTCAAGCGGCTTTTTATAAGCCGTACATTTGATAATTTAAGGAATAAACAATGTTGAAACATGTTAATAAGCAATTGGGCTTAACCCTATTGCTAGCGATGATTGCAAACATCAGCTTTGCTGCGGAACCTGAATTGCCGTCACTAAATCCTGATGAAGGTCGTATCGGTGAAGTTAGACGTGTTGCAGACGATTCAGAATTCAAAGTGTGTGCCGACCCTGAAAATATGCCATACTCAAACCTAAAAAAAGAAGGTTTTGAAGATAAAATTGCCGAAGTGCTAGCCACTGATTTAGGTAAAAAATTAACATATACCTATGCTTATAGCCGCCAAGGTTTTTTCAGAAATACATTAGGCGCCAATCGTTGTGATGTGGTTATGGGTACAACATCAGACAGTGACTTAATGCGTACATCAAAACCATATTATCGTGCTGGTCATGTATATGTCTGGCGTAAAGAGAGTAACTATAATATTACTGATTGGAGTTCACCAGATTTGCACAAAGGTTTTATTGGTGTGACTGACCATAGCCCTGCCACAATTCCAATGGATGCCAATGGTTTGATAGCTAATGCTCGTCCTTACCGAATTCAACGTGATTTAAATTTACCATCTAGTTTTATGATTGATGATTTAGCCAAGGGTGACATTGATATTGCAATTGCTTGGGGACCAATTGGTGGTTACTTCGCTAAACAATCAAAAATACCAATGGTGGTTATGCCAATTCCTGAATATGAAACTCAAAATGCTAAAGGTAAAGAATATTGGAATATTTCAATAGGTGTGCGTAAGAAAGATAAAGAACGCATGGCAATGATTCAAGGTGCGCTCGATAGAAATCAAGATAAAATAATGAAGATTTTAGACGATTTTGGTATTCCTCATGTGCCTGTAGTAGAGGGTGACAGTTTAATGAAGTCATATCAGAAATATGGAGCTACTCCAAAAAAAGCAGAAGCAAAGTAATTTAGTCTTATATGTTATTTTTAGTACGGAATCTAGCTAAGGTTAATAGTTGTAAATCTAAATTATTGCCTTAGCTAAAAGCTGACAAGCACTGTAATAAATTAAGCGCCTACTGTATAATCATGCTAGCCATTTTTATATAAGCTAAGTAATGGCGAAACAAATGCTAATTTTATTTGCATTTCAAGCGTCAACCGAATAAATAATAAGTACGTTATACAAATACACGTTCAGTAATGCGTTTGCAAAAATGATCGTAGCAAAATTCATTACAATAAGGAGATGATATGTTAGGTTTTAAATCAATTAAGGCAGCATTATTAATTTCAATGCTTGGTTTCGTAGGCTTAACTGCAACAACACAAGCAAGCGCAGCCTGTAAATTAGTTTCAACAAAAGATAATTCACCATTGGCAACAAAAGCAACAGAAACTGATACGCCACAAGCGAAAGAGTTTTTGGAAACCTGCGTAAACCCATACACGAAGGCTTATGTAAAGGATCCATCTTTAATCAAAGCTGGTGGTAAGAAATTATTTGGCTATAACGGTTGCTCTGGTTGCCACGGTGGCAAACTAGAAGGTGTGATGGCTCCGTCATTAAACAAACAGGGCGGTCAAGGTGCTTATGATACAAAATGGGTTTATGCTAAAAACTCCACAGATAAAGGCATGTTCGAGACTATTGCAGCTGGTACACCAGGTGCCTCAGGTGGTTTAATGCCAGTTTGGCATGTACAACAACCAGATAAAGTTGGTGATGGCTTGTCGACCGATGAAATTTTAAAAATCATTGCTTACATCCGTACTGAGTACAAAGGTGATGGCGATAAAGATTGGTTAAAATAATCAATTGATTAAAACTTAGCAATAGCACTGTAATAACTTCACATTGCTATAAAATCTGAAACGGCTACTGTATAATTACTGTAGCCGTTTTTATGCGTCAGATAAATTATTCTCTTGGTGTCAAAGCCACAGTGACGAATGATATTTAAAATAAAAACTATTTAATATTAGGGCTTAGATACTAGGCTCACATTTTTGAATCTGGAGATTGTAAATGATTAAAGGTAGATTTAGTTTAGTATTGACGCTGATTTTAGTAGCATTAAGCGCATGTGATAAACAAGGTGCAAGTACTGGTAGCAAAGATTCAGCCGCATCGGCTTCTTCAGAATCCTGTAGTTTTATTTCCACGAAAGACAATAGTCCGTTAGCAATTAAAGTAGTTGCAACAGATACGCCTGAGTCAAAAGAATTTTTAGCGACTTGCATTAATCCTTATACTAAAAAATACGCAGCAGATCCAGAAGCAGCTAAAGTGGGTAAAAAAGTTTTGTCATACAATGGCTGCACAGGCTGTCATGGTGGCAACCTAGGTGGTCTGATGGCTCCCTCACTTGTTAAAAATGGAGGTACAGGTGCTTTCGATACAAAGTGGGTTTATGAGAAAAATGGAACGGATAAGGGCATGTTTGAAACCATAGCAGGTGGCACACCAGGCACTTCTGGAGGCACGATGCTTATTTGGCATAATCAGTTACCAGGAAAGACAGGTGATGGTCTATCGACGGATGATATATTAAAAGCAATTGCTTATATTCGTACCGTGTATAAAGGTGATGGCGAAAAAACTTGGATGAAATAACTGTCAGTTGAAGCATGATTTCATAACTGATTGTTAATTTAATCATATAACGGCTACTGTATAATTGCAGTAGCCGTTTTTTATTTAAGTACGGTAAATGTTAGTTAAAGGCTCAATTGAAAAATACAATTAATAATTCACTGCATCAAGTTGTTATTGTAGGTGGCGGCGCTGGTGGTTTAGAGCTTGCTACAAAACTTGGTGATTCATTAGGCCGTAAAGGTCATGCCACTATTACACTTGTTGATCAGTCTAAAACACATGTGTGGAAACCCCTTTTGCATGAAATTGCTGCGGGTAGTATGAATCCAGAAAAGCACGAGCTTGTTTACCTTGCTCAGGCGCATTGGCATCATTTTCTATTTCGTTTAGGTAGCATGGATGGCCTAGATAGGGAAAAACAAGAAATATCAATTTCCGCTCATTTTGATGAAGATGGAGTAGAAGTGATTCCTAGGCGTATGCTTCATTATGATACTTTGATTATTGCTGTGGGCAGTACAACTAATGATTTCGGTGTTAAAGGTGCAAGTGAATATTCAATTGCGCTAGATACACAAGAGCAAGCAGAACGTTTTCATAGACGCTTACACAATGCGTTATTACGCGCGCAAACGCAAGCGGTACCCGTGCAAGCGGGTCAATTAGAAGTCGTGATTGTTGGTGCAGGCGCAACGGGTGTGGAGTTGTCAGCAGAGTTACACAATACCACGCGCGAATTGGCTGCATACGGGCTCGATAAAATTGACGCTGACCATGATATTAAAATCTCCTTAGTTGAAGCTAGTGAGCGAGTGTTGCCTGCGCTTCCAACCAAACTTTCAGATTCGGTACAGTTGGAACTGAAAAAATTGGATGTACATCTTTACACAGGCGAACGTGTTACCGAGGTAACGAATAAGGGAATTTACACGCATACAGGAAAGTTTATCCCATCAGCTTTAGTCGTTTGGGCGGCGGGAATCAAAGCGCCAGATTTTTTGAAAAAAATTGGTGGATTAGAAACAAATAATATAAATCAGTTGGTGGTGAAACGTACATTACAAACTACGATTGATACTAATATATTTGCTTTTGGAGACTGTGCGGCGTGCCCGATCACAAATAATCAGACTGATCATACAAATGTAAATGTTCCACCACGCGCTCAAGCTGCACACCAACAGGCTTCTATGTTAGTTAAAACTGTTAAAAACCGTGTAGCTGGAAGATTGGATTTGCCAGAATATACATACCTCGACTATGGCTCTTTAGTCAATTTAGGAAGTTACACAACTGTTGGCAATTTGATGGGCTCAATCTCAGGAAGTACTATGTTCATCGAAGGATTGATTGCAAGATTGATGTATCAATCTTTGTATAAGATGCATTTGATGGCTCTGCACGGTTTTTGGAGCATGGCGCTACAAACACTAGCGCGATTGATAACGCGCCGAACCGAATCTCAGGTTAAGCTTCATTAGGCCTAACTATTCGGCGGACTTTCTATTGTTAAACGCTGGTTTTGGCAGCGATAAAGCCGATTAATCATACCCATAGAAATAATCACGAAGACACCAAAAATCACCACGATGAAATTGATATCTAGATTGGCTTTTACCATCAATGTATAACAGCCACTTAATAATAAAATCCCTAAATTCTCATTAAAGTTTTGTACAGCAATCGAGTGCCCAGCACCAATCAGTAGGTGTCCTCTATGCTGTAATAAGGCATTGAGAGGAACAACAAAAAATCCGCTTAGTACACCTATGGTAAACAGTAATAAGGCTGCTAAATGCCACTCAGTAACCCATGCCATTGCAATGACTAATACGCCCATCGCAATGCCTGCGGGCAGTACTTTTACAGCATTTTCAAGAGTGATGTAGCGTGCGGCGATCATGGATCCTATTGCAACGCCCAATGCAACGGATGCAATGAGTTGTGTAGCATTGTCAATTTCAAAACCTAATATAACTCCAGCCCATGCAATGACCACTAGTCTTAAAGTAGCTCCTGCCCCCCAAAATAAAGTGGTTACAGAGAGTGATACTTGCCCCTGTGGATCACGCCATAATGCTACAAATGAACGGTAAAAATCACTAAGAATAAATAAAGGATTCTTTTTAGGCAACGCGTGATCGATTGGCAACTTAGGAATGAACATATTAAAACCGGCTGCAATTAGATACAGTGCAGTGATAGCTATCATGGCAGCTTTTGGATCAATGCTTGCCATTAATCCACCAATAATTGCACCTAATATAATTGCAATAACGGTTGAACCTTCCATCCATCCATTTGCACTAACTAATTTATTTGGTGGTAAAAGTTCTGTCAAAATACCATATTTAGCAGGAGAATAAGCTGCAGCCCCAATTCCGACAATGCCGTAAGCATATAGCGGTGGCATTCCTAGAATCATTGAAAGACTACCGATGAATTTTATTCCATTTGAAATAAACATCACCTTCCCTTTTGGTAGGGCATCTGCAAACGAGCCCACAAAAGGTGCAAGAACAATGTAAGAAATCACGAAAAACTGTAACAATAAAGGTTCATGCCAATCTGGGGCTTGCATTTGTTGAAGCAATGCAATCGCTGCAAACAGCAATGCATTATCGGCCAATGCGGATAAAAATTGCGCGGCTAATAATGTATAGAAACCTTTATTCATGTGCTTTTACAAAGCCTCGGAAGCAAAATCAGCCAAACGTGAGCGCTCGCCACGCAGTAATGTGATGTGACCATTGTGGCCCCAGCCCTTAAATCTGTCGACTACATAAGTAAGACCAGAACTTCCTTCTGTTAAATAGGGGGTATCAATCTGTGCGATGTTACCTAAGCAAACAACCTTTGTACCTGGTCCCGCTCTCGTGATAAGTGTCTTCATTTGTTTTGGCGTTAAGTTTTGTGCTTCATCAATGATTAAAAACTTATTTAAAAATGTACGTCCACGCATAAAATTAAGTGATTTAACTTTAATGCGACTGCGAATTAAATCTTGCGTGGCAGCACGCCCCCATTCGCCTGCAGTATCGTCACTTTTATTGAGTACGTCTAAATTATCGTCTAGCGCACCCATCCATGGACCCATTTTTTCTTCTTCGGTCCCTGGTAAAAAGCCAATATCTTCACCTACAGAGACTGTGACACGGGTCATGATAATCTCTGAATAAATTTTTGTATCTAATACTTGAGTAAGTGCAGAAGCTAATGTCAGCAATGTTTTACCTGTACCTGCCTGCCCTAAAAGGCTAACAAAATCAACTTCAGGATCCATTAACAAGTTCAGTGCAAAATTTTGCTCACGGTTACGAGCATTAATTCCCCAAACGTTATGCTTGGGTTGTAAGTGGTCTTTAACCACTTCCAAAACTGCTGAATTGCCCTCTACACGGCGAACTATGGCATGAAAAGGCTTTTCAAATTCGTAATAGACAAATTCATTCACTAAAAATGCTTTGCATAAGGGGCCGTTAATACGATAAAACATGCGGCCAGCATCTTGCCAAGATTCCATTTCTTTACTGTGCGTATCCCAAAAATCTGCAGGGAGCTCTTTCATGCCGCTATATAAAAGATCGGTATCTTCCAGTACTTTATCATTGAAATAATCTTCAGCGAGCATGCCGATGGCGCGAGCTTTAATGCGAATATTTATATCTTTGCTGACTAATATGACTTGGCGCTTAGGTTGGCTTTTTTGTAAATCTAGCACGACACCTAAAATTTGATTATCAGCTTTGTTTCCCGCTAGACCTGGTAATTCGACTGTTACTTCTTTTGTTTGTAAAAATAATCGGCCAGAGAGATGCCGATTGCCTTTGATATTAAGTGGGCAGCCAAGCTCAAGATCAATTAAATCAGTTCCGACGATTTCTTCTAAATTCCGACTAGCTTGGCGGGCGCTGCGCGCAACCTCTGTTAAACCTTTTTTATTGTTATCAAGTTCTTCTAGCGTCACCATCGGCAGAAAAATGTCATGCTCTTCGAAGCGAAACAAGCTAGACGGGTCATGGATTAATACATTTGTATCTAGTACAAAAAGTTTGGTATTGTTTAAGATTTTTTTCGTCATGCGCTACTTTCTAATTTAGACGTTAATTTAAAGGACTCTCAAAGAGTTTTAATATAATTAAGTACTTCAGTCGCGTGGCCTTCCACCTTAACGCCACGCCATTCTTTTACCAAAACTCCATTTTTGTCGATAATAAAGGTACTTCGCTCTATGCCTCGTACTTGTTTTCCGTACATATTCTTCATTTTCATTACGCCAAATAAATTACAGGCCAACTCTTCAGTATCTGACAGTAATTCAAATGGAAAAGTAAATTTTTCTTTGAAATTTTCATGCGATTTTATGCTATCACGAGATATGCCAAAAATCTCAGTATTAAGCGACTGAAAGTCAAGATATGCATCTCTAAATTGAAGTCCTTGCGTAGTGCAGCCAGGCGTTGAATCTTTAGGATAGAAATAGAGTGCGATATTTTTATTTAAGTTTTTAGCAGTAAAGTCTGAAAGTTGAAAGGTCTTGCCACTGGTTGCAGGTAGCTGGAAATCGGGAACTGCGTGATTAAGCATTGAGTTTTCCATTAAATTGAGAGTCTTTCACCATTGTTGATAAAAAGTCAGATTAAGGCAATAGCCTATGTCATCAAAATGACAATATTTAATATTTATTACTTTTTAATATTAATATTCGCTTTTAATTGACTGGTAGGCGCAAGATTTTAGGAAGAAAAATTGTAATTGCAGTGCCACCATTTGGGCGCGCTTTAAAATCTAACTCACCACCCAATGCATCGCAGACTTTGAACGCAAATGGTATTCCTAAGCCAGTACCAAATCGCTTGGTAGAAGGTGCGCTCATGGCGCTTGGGTCTGGGGTAAAGGGCATGCCGCAACCGCAATCTAGTAATTGCAGGAAAAATTCATTCGCTGTAAGTTCAAGTGTAATTTCTATACTATCGTCTTTATTTGAAGCATCGATGGCATTTAAAACCAAGTTATAGATCACCTGTTCTAGTAAATGCTGGTCAGTATAGACTGCATTATCTTTTGGCCATTTTGGTAGCGTAAGCTGGATAGATTTTTCTTTTATCTTCTGTTGCAGTGGCATCAAAGCACCCTCTACAATATCTTTAACGCTAGTGCTGTTGGGTTGCGGTTTGAGTGGAAGTAAATAAGCTAATAACGCACCTGTCCAGCGTTCCAATCTATCTACGGTGTCTATGATGCCAATGAGGGATTCATGCGTTTCAGCATCATTATCAGGGTCTTCCATTACCTGAGCGGTTGCACGAATGCTGGCCAGTGGGTTGCGTATATTGTGGGCTAGCATAGGTACCAACAAACCTTGAGCTGCTTGTTTCTCTGATCTTACGAGCGCTTCTTGGCTAAAGGCCAATTTATCTGCCATGACATTGATTGCTTGAGACACTGTGATGAGTTCTTGAACACCTTCTTCCGAAGCTCTGTGACTGAGATTGCCAGCGCTGATTTCCGATGTCGCTTTCAGTACACCTTCAATAGGCTTAACGATTGCACGCTTTAAAAATACTCTGGAAAAAATCAGCAGTAACACAGCCAATATTAGTGGAATAATCAATAAAATACTGGCAGTACGCTTGGTGCTTGTCAGTTGACGGCTTAATTCCAACTGTTTTTGGTTAAGTAGTTTTTCTGTACGCGCTAGTATGTCTTCATAACGATGAAATAGGCCTGTTTCAATATCTGTATTGATTGCTAGTTTAGATGCATCACTATTGGCAAGTTGAAATTGATCAAATAGGATAGGCGTTTCAACGACAAATTTTTTGTAATTAACATGCAGCTCATGAATCACAGCTTTTTCAGCATCATCAACTGCCAAGGCATTTAACTGGATGAAGTGATTTTCAACCGATTCAGTGAAAACCTTGTATTCATCAAGTGCAGTGGCATCATCTAAAAAGTAGGCATCAAATAACTCTTTCATTTGCCGATATAAATCACCGCGTGTCTGCTGTACTTCTGTCACTAAAGCGCTTATACGATTTGCTTCTTGGCTAGACTTCTCCCAAAGATTGATGCCAATAGCACCTGCGGTAGCTGCTAAAACAATGAGTAAAATAAATGCCAACTCATGAATGAGCAGTAAGTCTTTTAGTGATTTATTTTTTTTCATAAAAGTAATTTGAACATGTTTTCTAATGGAAAATATTCAGTTGAATTTGAGTGTAATTGGTTAATGTGCGAGAAATGTGGCAATGCTAAACAATACCATCAAGCAACTGTACTTGCACCATCGCGCCAGCCTCGAGGTTGCCTACGGCCTCATCTAGTATAATGAAGCAACTCGCTAATGACATCGAGCTTAGAATAGCTGACCCCTGTGCGCCAGTTGGTTTAACTTTCCATATGCCATCGCTATCAGAAAATAATATGCCGCGCTGAAACTCAGTGCGTCCGGTTTGTTTTTTAATTTTTTCGGTACAAATAACATTGAACGTGGGTAGTTGTGCTGGGTTGGTTTGACCCATTAGTACTAGCATGGCTTCGCGTACAAATTGATAAAAAGTTACCATGACTGCAACAGGGTTGCCTGGTAAACCGAAATAGTGTGCCGCACCTATCTTGCCATATGCAAGTGGTCGACCTGGCTTCATAGCGATTTTCCAAAACATCACTTTGCCGTGTTTGGCGAGTAGCTGCTTCATATGATCAGCCTCGCCGACAGAAACGCCACCGCTAGTTATGACTACATCGGCTTGTTTTGCAGCGTTAAGTAAGGTCTTTTCAAGTAACTCAGGCTCGTCAGTAATTGCGCCCATATCTATAATCTCGACTCCAAGTCGTTTTAGCATGCCGTAAAGAGTGTATCGATTACTGTCATATACCTGACCTTCTTTTATGTGCTCACCAATACTTGCTAACTCGTCACCTGTCGAGAAGAAAGCTACTTTTAGCTTACGAAATACACTAATTTCACCAATGCCAAGCGAGGCTATGAGACCTAAATCTGCCGCTCGCAACATGTGGCCTTTAGTCAATACCATGTTGCCAAATTGCAAATCTTCACCTGCGTAACGTACGTTTGCTTTTGGCTTTGGTGCTTCTGTAAAGCGAATCAAGTCACCTTCAACATTTACTCGCTCCTGCATAATGACAGTATCCGCACCTTTGGGTATCATGCCACCCGTCATAATGTGTACACATTCACCACTTTGAATTTCACCATTAAACGCTTTGCCTGCAAATGCCGTGCCTATTACTTTTAGCTGGGTAGATTTGTCCATATCGACTGCGTTAAACGCATAGCCATCCATCGCCGAGTTGTCGTAATTGGGCACGTTGGTGGGTGACAATATATCTGCCGCTACTACTCGACCTAAACTCTCACGAATCGGCAAGGCTTCAGTTGCAATGACTGGGATTAAAAACTGTTTGATAAATTGCCGGGCTTTAACTACAGGCATTGAGTTTGGGTCGTAGTCATCCATGTAGTTAGGGTTGGAAATGATTTGAGATAAATCTAATTGAGTTGTCATAATTTCAATTTAGGGCCATTTAATTTTTAACTTAGTTTTAGCGCTAGCTCAGCTAAGTCTTCAAACGTATTTAAGTTCGTAAAATCTTCATTGCAGTCACTAAAATCCACTTCAATATATTGTTGACTTTTTTGCCAAGCACTCACACGGCGCTCACCTTGCTCTAAGTAAGCAGTTAGAGATGGCAATAAAATCTTTTTGCACAAACAAAATACAGGGTGAGTAATGCTATCGCTGCTCGCTAAGGCAATATCCGCCTGGTGTTTAATTAGAGCAGACATCAGGCGTTGTGCCAAATCAACTGGCATTAATGGTGAGTCGCAAGGCACTATAAGCACATAATCATGCTTGGCATTTTGCAAACCTAAGCTAAATCCAGCTAAAGGCCCTAGAAAGTCGTCTACTTCGTCTTTCAGCACTGTGTAACCAAAAGCTTGATACTGGGCAAGCTCACGATTGGCGTTGATGAGTATTTCATCAACTTGAGGTGTTAAGCGCTCAATGACATGCTGTATTAGTGGTTTGCTTTGTAAAAGCACCAAGCCTTTATCTGTACCGTTCATGCGCGTGGCACGACCGCCTGCTAAGATAATTGCTGAGATACTCATTAAATTTAACCTCCAGTATGTGACATAAAACGAATCACTGCAGGTTCTGCTCGGCGTAAGTCAAAGTCATGACCTTTAGGTTTGATTGCCATGCTCGCTAGAACTGCATCAATAATTGCTTGGTCATCATTTGGGTTTGCACGCAAAATCGGCATTAGTTCTATTTTATCTTCTTGGCCTAAGCATAAGTAAAGTTCGCCTTTGCAGGTAATGCGAATGCGGTTACAGTTTTCACAAAAGTTATGGCTGTGTGGTGAAATAAAGCCAATTTTTGTATTAGTATTCGCTACTTGCCAATAACGTGCTGGGCCTCCAGTAGTCTCGGTGCTGGAGATTAGCGGGTACTCGCTTTGGAGTATTTTAAGCGTATCTTCATTGCTGCAAAATGTCGATTCTCTTGTGTGAGTAACATCTCCTAACGGCATCTCTTCAATGAATGAAATGTCGATTGCTTCATCAATCGCAAACTTCACCAATGAGAGTGCTTCATCATCGTTCACTCCACGCATGAGAACGCTGTTTAGTTTGATGCTTTCAAAGCCAGCTTTTTTGGCAGCCTGTATACCGCGCAGCACTTTATCTAGTTCGCCAGTGCGCGTAATTTTTTTAAAGCGCTCTGTGTTGAGGCTATCCACGCTAATGTTAATGCGTTTCACCCCAGCGTTTTTTAAGTCTTTGGCTTGGCTCTCTAGCTGGCTTCCGTTGGTAGTGAGTACCAACTCATTGAGGCCTTCAAGCTTGCCAACTGCTTCAAAAAGCCATAATGCGTTTTTGCGTACTAGTGGCTCGCCTCCTGTTATACGAACTTTACTTACGCCTAAACCTACGAATATATTAACGAGCCGTACGCATTCTTCAAGGCTTAAAACTTCATCACGCGGTAAAAATGTCATGTCTTCTGACATGCAATACATGCAACGAAAATCACAGCGGTCAGTAATTGACAGGCGAATGTAATCTACAATGCGACCAAATTGGTCCACTAAAATTTTTGGTTTGAGATGAGAAGAATTAAGCACTTTTTTAGTCATTGCTTGTCGAATTGGTCAGCGTTTAACAAGTGTATTATACTAATGCGTATAAGAATATTTTGTTAGTTGTTTTGGAGAGAATAAGTTGCAAGATTTAGAGACAAAACAAGATTTAAGTGCCAAAGTTGACGCTTTGATTGCACAATATCGACACATGCTCGGTGCTTTACTGCCGTTACTTCACGCTATTCAAGATGATATCGGTTATGTGCCGGAATCTTCTTACCCTCAGATTGCTAAAGCATTGAGTTTGTCGGTTGCTGAAGTGCATGGTGTGGTGACTTTTTATCATCATTTTCGTACGCACAAGCCTGGTCGGCATGTGGTACAAATTTGCCGTGCCGAATCTTGCCAGTCGATGGGTTCTGGAGCCCTAGAAGCGCATGCTAAAAAGTGCTTGAATGTGGATTACCATCAAACAACTTCGGATGATGCAATAACACTCGAAGCCGTGTATTGCTTAGGTAATTGTGCACTTTCGCCGGCGGTAATGATGGATGGCGAAGTCTATGGACGTGTATCTGCTGCTGATTTAGATGCATTAATTGCGGAGGCAAGGGCTTAATATGACTGCTCTTAATATAGGTACAACAATATATATCCCTCGCGATTCTAGCGCGCTTTCAATGGGTGCCGAAAAAGTTGCCATTGCCATTGCACAAGAAGCAAAAAAGCGTGGACTAGAAGTAACGATTACCCGTAATGGCTCTCGTGGCTTGTATTGGCTTGAAACCATGGTAGAAGTTGCAACTGACAATGGTCGCGTAGCTTATGGTCCAGTTAAGGCTATAGACGTGCCATCGTTATTTGATGCGGACTTTTTAAATGCTAAAGCGCATCCTTTGAGTTTAGGGTTAACAGAAGAAATTGATTGGTTGAAAAAACAACAGCGCTTAACATTTGCGCGCGTTGGTATTACCGACCCAGTTTCCTTAGAAGATTATGTTGCCCATGATGGCTATAAAGGCCTTAAAAATGCGCTTGTACTAACAGGCGCTGAAATTGTTAAAGCGGTCTCAGATTCAGGTTTACGTGGTCGCGGTGGTGCGGCTTTCCCAACTGGCATTAAATGGAATACAGTACTTGGCTGTAAATCCGACCAAAAATACATTGTATGTAATGCTGATGAAGGTGATTCAGGCACATTCTCAGATCGTATGATTATGGAAGATGACCCATTTGTGCTAATTGAAGGCATGACAATTGCGGGCGTTGCAGTGGGTGCAACACAAGGTTACATTTACTTGCGCAGTGAGTACCCGCATGCGCTTAAAGCTTTGAATGAAGCCATTGCTAAAGCAGAGGCTGCGGGCTATTTAGGCAATAAAATCTGTGGCTCAACACATACTTTTAACTTAGAAGTGCGCCGCGCAGCTGGTGCTTATGTATGTGGTGAAGAAACTTCATTACTCGAAAGCTTGGAAGGTAAGCGTGGTCTAGTGCGCTTTAAACCACCACTGCCAGCAATAGAAGGTTTATTTGGCAAACCTACCGTTGTGAATAATGTGATTTCACTAGCGACGGTGCCAATTATTTTAGATAAGGGTGCGCAGTATTATGCAGATTACGGCATGGGCCGCTCACGCGGTACCTTGCCTATTCAGTTGGCTGGTAATTTAAAACATGGCGGGCTAGTAGAGCTTGCGTTTGGTATTACTTTGCGTGAATTACTATATGATTATGGTGGCGGTTCCGCTACTGGTAAGCCTATACGCGCAGTGCAAGTAGGTGGTCCGTTAGGCGCATTCTTGCCAGAAAGCCAGTTTGATAAGCCTTTAGATTACGAAGCGTTCACTAATATTTGGGCAGTTGTAGGGCATGGCGGTATCGTAGCGTTTGATGATACGGTCGAAATGGCGAAAATGGCACGTTACGCATTTGAATTCTGCGCAATTGAATCGTGCGGAAAATGCACTCCATGCCGCATAGGCTCAACCCGTGGTGTTGAGGTGATTGATAAAATTATTGCAGGCAAAGACACTGTTAAAAATGTTAAGTTGTTGCGTGACTTAAGCGACACGATGTTGAATGGTTCGCTATGCGCATTGGGAGGCATGACGCCATATCCAGTGTTGAGTGCGATGAATCATTTCCCTGAAGATTTTGGAATAGTTAAGTAGTTTGGAGCAAAAAAATGGATGACATTAAATACAGCAATACGCATCATCAGCATGAGCACTCCCGCACTAATTATGATGATCAATTAGATTATGGTACCCCAGCGAGAGATTCAAACGTTCAGGTAACATTGATGATAGATGATAGAGAAATCACCGTGCCAGAAGGCACATCAATTATGCGTGCGTCGATTATTGCGGGTATTAACGTGCCTAAGCTATGCGCTACTGATTCTTTAGAGCCGTTTGGTTCATGTCGTTTATGTGTGGTCGAAATTGAAGGTCGTCGTGGCTATCCTGCCTCATGTACCACACCTGTGGCTGAAGGCTTAAAGGTGCATACGCAAACCCCAAAGTTGGCTGACATTCGTCGAGGTACGATGGAGCTTTATATTTCAGACCATCCATTAGATTGCTTAACCTGTGCCACCAATGGAGATTGCGAGTTGCAAGACATGGCTGGCGCAGTAGGCTTGCGTGAAGTGCGTTATGGTTATGAGGGTGAAAATCACCTGAAGGCAGAAAAAGACGAAAGTAACCCTTATTTCACTTTTGATCCAAGTAAATGTATCGTTTGCTCACGTTGCGTGCGCGCTTGTGAAGAAACACAAGGTACATTCGCACTTACTATTTCTGGCCGCGGCTTTGAATCAAAAGTAGCTGCTGGGGTAACCGATTTTATGAATTCAGAATGTGTGTCTTGTGGCGCTTGTGTGCAAGCTTGCCCAACGGCTACATTGATTGAAAAAACCGTGATTGACTACGGTGTACCTGAACATAGTGTGACAACCACCTGCGCTTATTGCGGGGTTGGCTGTTCATTTGACGCCGAAATGAAAGGCGAAGAAGTTGTTCGCATGGTGCCAAATAAAAATGGTGGTGCAAACCACGGCCATTCATGCGTAAAAGGTCGTTTTGCTTGGGGTTATGCATCGCATAAAGATCGTATTACTACGCCGATGATACGTAAAAGTATTCATGATGAATGGCAACAAGTAAGCTGGGATGAAGCATTTAGTTATGCTGCCAGTGAAATCACCCGTATACAAGCCAAATATGGTAAAGCTTCTGTGGGCGGTATTACCTCGTCACGCTGTACCAATGAAGAGGTTTATGTTGTACAGAAATTAGTACGTGCCGTATTTGGCGTTAATAACGTTGATACTTGCGCACGTGTTTGCCATAGCCCAACAGGTTACGGCTTAAAACAAACATTAGGGGAATCAGCTGGTACGCAAACCTTTGACTCTGTGATGAAAGCCGATGTTATTTTTGTGATGGGTGCTAATCCAACTGACGGACATCCAGTATTTGCTTCACAAATGAAACGTCGTTTACGTGAAGGGGCAAAACTGATTATTGCCGACCCGCGCGCGATTGACTTGGTGAATTCTCCTCACGTTAAAGCGGATTATCATCTCAAATTGCAACCAGGTACTAACGTTGCATTAATTTCTGCGCTTTCTCATGTGATTGTGACCGAAGGTTTGGTGAATGAAGCTTTTGTAAAAGAACGTTGCGAGTGGGATTCATTTTTAGAATGGCGTGATTTTGCTGCGCTTCCACAAAATTCTCCAGAAGTTTTGGGCTTGGTCATGGGTGTGCCAGCAGAGGATATACGCGCTGCAGCAAGGTTATATGCAACAGGTGGCAACGCGGCAATTTACTATGGATTAGGTGTTACCGAGCACAGTCAAGGTTCAACTACGGTCATGGGTATCGCCAATTTAGCGATGGCAACCGCCAACGTTGGGCGTGAAGGCGTGGGAGTTAATCCATTGCGCGGTCAAAATAACGTGCAAGGTTCATGCGATATGGGTTCTATGCCACATGAATACCCAGGTTATCGTCATGTATCAGATGAAGCTACTCGAGCGTTGTTTGAGAGTGCATGGGGTAGATCGCTTAGTAATGACCCTGGTCTACGAATCCCTAACATGTTAGACAATGCCATAGAAGGCAGTTTTAAAGCGATTTACTGCGTTGGTGAAGATATTGTGCAGTCAGATCCTAACACGCAACATGTAACGCATGCTTTAGAAAATATGGAGTGTGTCATCGTACAAGATTTGTTCTTGAATGAGACTGCAATGTTCGCGCACGTATTCTTCCCAGGCGCATCATTTTTAGAAAAGAGCGGTACATTTACCAATGCAGAGCGCCGTATTTCACCTGTACGTCGCGTGATGACACCAAAAAATGGGATGGAAGATTGGGAAGTGACAGCGAAGTTCGCCAATGCGCTTGGCTACCCGATGGAATATCTACATGCTTCTGAAATTATGGATGAAGTGGCAAGCTTAACACCAACGTTTAAAGGTGTGAGCTTTAAGAAACTAGATGAGTTAGGTAGCATACAATGGCCGTGCAATGACGAACAGCCATTGGGCACGCCAACGATGCACATTAATGAATTTGTGCGCGGCAAAGGTAAATTCTTTGTAACGCAGTATGTGGCTACCACTGAAAAAGTAACGCCTAAGTTCCCACTGATTCTTACGACAGGTCGTATTCTCTCTCAATACAATGTGGGTGCACAAACGCGCCGTACTAAGAATGTGGCTTGGCATAGTGAGGATATCGTTGAAATCCATCCGCATGATGCAGAAGAGCGTGGGGTTAAAGAAGGTGATTGGGTCGGTATTGAAAGTCGTGCAGGTGAAACAGTATTGCGCGTAAAAATTACTGAGCGTGTGCAACCTGGTGTGATTTACACGACGTTCCATCATCCAGAATCTGGTGCAAACGTGATTACGACTGAAAACTCAGATTGGGCAACTAACTGTCCTGAGTTCAAGGTCACAGCTGTGCAAGTGACGCGCGTGAATCAGCTTTCTGATTGGCAACAACATTATAAAACCTTTAGTGAAGCGCAATTGGCTTTTGCTGGTAAAGATTTAGAAGCAGCAAAAATTGACTAGTTTTAAGCAGCATTCGAACCAATACGTTGTGCACCTCCTTGCCGTGCTAATTGCACTGTCATCACTTGTGCGCCTAGCCTCGCATCTAATGCTGCTTGAATAAATGATACAAAGTAAGGTTTTAGATGTACCTCTAAGCACATTTAATGTAACACAGTGGCGTGACGAAATTTTACAAAGCGCGCAAGATTGTTTGGCAGAAGAAACACCAGTAGCATTGATTTATAATGGTGTTTCACATGCAGTAATGTTGGCTACAGCACAAGATTTAGAAGACTTTGCACTAGGTTTTTCACTAAGTGAAGGCATCATACAAAGTGCTAGCGAGTTGTATGGTATTGAAGTGCAGGTGCAAAGTAATGGCATAGAATTACACTGTGAAATTACTAGTGAACGTTTTGTTCAACTTAAAGAGAGACGTCGTACATTAGCAGGTAAAACTGGTTGCGGATTATGTGGGGCTGAAAACTTAGCGCAAGCCATGCGTTATCCAGCGCTATTAAAAAAAAATTGTAGTTTTGATGCAAAAGCGATTGTACGTGGATTGCAAGCAATACAGCCTTTGCAGGTATTACAACAGCAAACGGGTGCAACCCATGCTAGCGCTTATGTACAAGTTGATGGCACTTTGAGTTTGTTGCGTGAAGATGTAGGTAGACATAATGCTTTAGATAAGTTGGTTGGTGCACTGGCAAAACATGCTCTTGATCGAACGGGTTTTATTATTACTACCAGTCGTGCAAGCTTTGAAATGGTGCAAAAAACTGCCAGTGCTGGAGTGAGCATGTTAGTAGCAGTTTCGGCACCTACAGGTTTATCTGTCCGAGTAGCAGAGCGTTGTGGCTTAACTTTAATAGGTTTTGCAAGAGATAATAGGTTTGTTATTTACAGTCATGCCGGTAATATTATGAATGAGTAAGTTTAGAGAAAAGTAAAAATGGATATTCAACGCTTAATTACAATGGCTAACCAAATTGGTGATTTTTATGAATCATACCCAAACCAAAGCCATGCCCAAAAAGATATTGCAGAACATCTCAATAAATTCTGGGCGTTATCAATGCGCAAGCAAATTGCACAATATGTGACTGAACAAGCTGGAGTAGGCGTGCATGCGCAAGTGCAAAGTGCGATTAAGACACATTTGAAGGTTTGATTTAAACAGTCAGTCGAATGTCATAGATTAAGCAAGTATTTTGAAGCACTTGAAAAAGTTACTGCGCTACCAGGGGTGTTTGTTGTTGCCTTTCATTTTACTTTTGCGACATTTCCTATTTCGCTATAATTAAACCGACTGACCAGTTTATTAATTATCAGCATGATTCTGCAACAGTTGTTTTTGTGCTTTAAAGACTTTTCGCAATGGCACACTATATACCCCCCCTTGCACAAACCAGCAATGGCGCAGTCATCACGGGTAATGTATTTTCATGAAATTCAGGTTGTCTTGGCCAAATAAACGATATAGTAACTGTGTTAGTGAACCCAAAAAATAAAAATGATGGCGTGATATTCACTTTAAGCCAATTTGGTGTACTACCTTTGGCGTTTACGATTTTTATGGCCATATTTTTGTATTCAAGCCATGTAAATCAAACCCGTAAATTTAAGTAACCCTTATGCCAATAGAAGCCTTGTTGTTAATTTCTCTTATATTTTTTACTGCATTATTGTTTTCATCTGTGGGACATGGCGGCGCGTCTGGTTACTTAGCGGCGATGGCATTGCTTGGTGTCGCCCCAATTGAAATGCGACCTGCCGCATTAGTATTGAATATTTTTGTGGCTTCAATTGCGGTGTATAAATTTTATCGTGCGGGCGCTTTTTCTTTAGATTTATTTCTTCCTTTAGCACTGACATCTATTCCCGCTGCATTGATTGGCGGTACATTAAGCTTGCCCAGCCACATTTACAAACCCATCATTGGCGCGGCATTATTGCTTGCGGCATGGCATGTTTTTAGCCATGCCAAACGTGTAGACAGTGAAGCCCTTAATAAAGTATCTAAACCCGTTTTGTTGGGTGTAGGAGCAGGTTTTGGATTGCTCTCAGGTTTAACTGGCATAGGTGGTGGGGTATTTTTGAGCCCATTATTATTGTTCTTTAAATGGGGAGAGACTAAAGTTATTTCAGGCGTAGCGGCTGCATTTATTTTGGTGAACTCAATTTCAGGATTAATAGGTGTTTTGATAAAAACACCCATGTTGCCAAGCGCATTGCCTTACTGGGTAGTAGCGGCTATATTGGGCGGATTGATAGGTGCTGAGTTCGGCAGCCGCCATTTTTCGAATCCCAGTATTAGAAAAGTTTTAGCATTAGTTTTACTATTGGCAGGTAGTAAAATGTTGCTTTCAGGCTAATTTGTACGCTGAAAAAGCCTAAATCCTTCTTTTCTATCGGCAATACGTTTGCCACTCCAAATTAACTCCCACTCGGGACCTGGTTGCATTTTTCCAACTCCTTTTACATCTTGAAGTAGATATAAATCACAGTTTAGTTCTTGCGCTGTTTCGAATGATTGCAGTTTGATCTGAGTATGGTAATTGAGTAACAAGCGTTGAGCTTGCCCAACATTTAAGCTATTCATGCACGAGTAATGGTTCGGCAGCGCTTTGTTCAAACTAAAAAATACTGGTTGGTAGCTTTTTGCAGAATCTATGAGGGGTAGCCAAAGTGTCATCAGTAATCCCCAACCAAAAGTCATACCGACAGCCCAGTTAGTAACAGTAGATTTATTGGTTTGCTTAGCTCTAAGACAAACAAAGGCCCATATGAGAGAAATTATGATTGCAATAATAAAAGTAATCCAACTAAAGCTTAAAGTATCTAATCCCGATAAAAACTGCATACGCACTTTAATTTTTGCTGGATAGCCTGTCATCATAGCAATCCAACCCAGCCAGATTAGACCGCCAATTAAACCAAATAGCATCACACCAAACCAGTTTAAAGCGGCAGCTAATCCCCTTTTCAGATGCTCAACACTACCTGCACTTAGCGCAACTAAAGGTAATAATAAAGGTAGTGCATTTATATCTTTAGTTTGGGCACCAAAGCCTAAGAAAAATAGACCGCAGCTAAAAAAGACAATCATTAATTGAAATTTAGGTTTAGTGAACAGTTGTCGGCGATAACGCCATAATCCTAGTAAGGAAAGTGGTAAAGCTGGCCAAGCATACCAAACTAAAATACGTAAAAAATACAGGTGGTTGGATTGATTGAAACTCGATAAATTACCGTGCCACCACTGAGTGAAAAGTAGCGGGTAATAGTATTGAAATAAAGCTAACCATGTAAAGATTACTGGGATGGAAATTAAAATAGAGGTGCTTAAAAATTTAGAATAACTAAGCGTGCGCCATGGCTTAAAAAGGATGGGTAAAACTAGTGAAGTGCAAATCAATATGAGTATTGGCATGATGCCGAAAGATAAAAATCCAATGCTCATTGCTGTGCCAAATAGACCACTTGCACGCCAAGGGCGTCTTTTAGAAAGTGCTAACGCATAAAATCCAGTAGCTGCACTGGTTAAACCTGCCACCTCTGCACTTAAACTATGAGCACTGATCACTAAGCCTATTGTGCCAATCATAATAAATGTGGCATGACGACCAACACCACGAGACCAGAGTTCTCGGCCTGTCATGCCAACCATCAGTAATAAAATTGATAGCCAAAGTGCATTTACTAACCTAGCACCGTCATGCAGGCTCGTAAATGGGGACAGCAATTTAGAAGTTGCGGCGGCGCTTAAATAGTATAAAGGTGGAGTTTCTAGTAAATTTGCGCCACTAGCTAACGGCGCAATCCAACTGCCGCCGTCTAAAATAGCTTTGACAACACTAATGCTAGTGGATTCAAGTGGTTTCCAAGGCGCGTGCCCAGTTAAGCCAAGTAGCACCCAAATTGCGCATAGTACAAGTAATAACTGTGTCTTTACGCCGTCGCCCACGCGTGCGCGCGGTGTGGACATGTTGCCTTGCCAATCATGATCAAGTTGAAAGCGCATAAAGTGAAGTAGCAGTCATAGTCTTTTGAAGCGATTGGGAGATTTTAACCGATTGCAGTACTTAGCCATAACTTCTATTTGGACATAGAGAAAAGATAATATGAGCAGGTTAATTAAAAAAGGCAGCCTGAGCTGCCTTTGTATTTGCAATCTGGCTTGCAAAGACTGCTTACATGCCGTATTTTTTACGGAATTTATCAACACGACCAGCCGTGTCTAAAATCATTTGTTTGCCAGTATAAAATGGATGTGATTTTGATGATACTTCAATCTTAACTAGCGGATATTCTTTGCCATCAGTCCATTTAATTTTGTCACGCGCCGCAATTGTTGAGCGGGTCATAAATGTAAAATCTGCACCGATGTCTTGAAAAACAACGTCACGGTATTCTGGATGAATTCCATCTTTCATAATAATAGCCTCAATTTTGCCGAATGATACGGCACTTTATAAATGTGTCTTAAAGACAGCATGGAAATATGCGTCTTTAAGACGCACGATTTGCGATAGCCGAGTATTATATTTACAATCGCTTGACTATGCAAGGTTGAATTGTTAAGTTTAGCCCCTGCGCATACTGTCAAAAAAATCAGCATTGTTTTTTGTGGCTTTGATTTTGTCTAGCAAGAACTCCATCGCCTCGAGATCATCCATAGGGTAAAGTAGTTTGCGAAGTACCCAGATTTTCTGCAGAACATCTTTTTCGATAAGAAGTTCTTCACGGCGCGTGCCTGATTTATTGACATTGATTGCAGGATATTGACGTTTTTCAGCCATCTTGCGATCAAGGTGAATTTCCATATTCCCTGTACCTTTGAACTCTTCGTAAATTACATCATCCATACGAGAGCCTGTATCTACGAGTGCTGTAGCAATAATGGTAAGAGAGCCGCCTTCTTCAATATTGCGTGCAGCACCAAAGAATCTTTTTGGACGCTGTAGTGCGTTGGCGTCAACGCCGCCAGTTAACACCTTGCCTGATGAGGGAATGACTGTATTGTAGGCTCTTGCCAAACGTGTGATGGAGTCTAGTAAAATCACGACATCTTTTTTATGCTCTACTAAGCGCTTAGCTTTTTCCAGTACCATTTCGGCAACCTGAACATGGCGTGTAGCGGGTTCATCAAAAGTAGAAGCTACTACTTCACCTTTAACTGAGCGCGTCATCTCTGTTACCTCTTCAGGACGCTCATCAATTAAAAGTACGATTAGAATGACATCAGGATGATTGGCTGTGATAGCGTGCGCGATGTTTTGCATCATCACAGTTTTACCACTTTTAGGACTAGCTACAAGCAAGCCTCGTTGACCACGACCAATTGGGGCAATCATATCAATCACACGACTAGTAATATTTTCAACACCTTTAATGTCACGCTCTAGTGTGAGCGGAATGGTTGGAAATAGAGGAGTTAAGTTTTCGAATAATATTTTATGTTTGGTGTTTTCTGGCGCTTCGCCATTCACTAGCTCAACTTTCACTAGTGCGAAGTAACGCTCACCGTCCTTAGGAATTCGGATTTCACCTTGGATGCTGTCGCCTGTATGTAAATTAAATCTGCGTATTTGTGAAGGTGAAACGTAAATATCGTCTGGCCCAGCTAAGTAAGAGGTGTCTGGAGAGCGTAAGAAGCCAAAGCCGTCCTGTAGTACTTCTAGCGTACCATCTCCAAAAATGCTGTCACCTTTTTTAGCTTTATGTTTCAAAATGGCGAAAATCAGATCTTGCTTGCGCATGCGACTGGCGTTGTCGATTTCATCGGCAATTGCCATTTCAACAAGCTCAGTAACGGGTAGATGTTTAAGGTCGGATAAGTGCATGGAGGCTCACTAAAACAAGAATTGTGTGGGGATAGCTAAAGCTAATGAATTGAAAAAAGAGATGTATGTTAAATTTTGACTTTGACAAGTGCTCAATTTAAAAATTAAAATTAAGCACTTATAACTATATGCGTAGCGTAATGTGTTTAAATGTTGCTGTCAATAAATGCTGTTAATTGAGATTTTGATAACGCACCAACTTTTGTTGCTTCTACATTACCATTTTTGAATAGCATGAGAGTAGGAATACCTCGGATACCATACTTTGGTGGAGTAAGTTGGTTGTCATCAATATTGAGTTTGCCTACCTTTAAGCGACCGGCATATTCTTTAGATATTTCATCTAAAATAGGCGCAATCATTTTGCAGGGACCGCACCATTCAGCCCAATAGTCTACTAATACAGGAAGTTGTGACTGGAGAACATCTTGTTCAAAACCTGCATCGTTAAGGTGTGTAATATGCTCGCTCATGAAAACCTCTACTTGAATAATACTTTAAAAATGAATACGTATCGTAACTAAAAAAAACGTTTTAGTGAAGTGGCAAATGCAAAAGATACAATTAAATATTTGTATGTTGATTATAAAGCATTAGAATTTTTTTGAATGATAAAATTAATTGATGATACTGTATTGTATGCGTTCAAAAAGATGTGACCGCTCTAGCATTTTGGTCAACATAATAACATTCGTATTATTGTAGTAGCTTATTGATAGAAGCTGTGCAGGGCTATAAGTTCCTACTCGCGCAATAATAGTGGCAACTTGGTTAGTAGCTTTAAGTTCAGGTAGCAACAACACCATTTCTTCTCGCCCAGTTTTGTTCAAACGAGCCATTGCACTTTGCGCATGTGGGGCAATAAGTTGCACTCCCATGTCTAATCTATCTCTACTGCCACAACTTGCCCAGCGAACTATACCTAGTGACCAGTTGAGTTCATTTTTGGCTTTAAATCCTAAAAGCCCACCAATTCTAATATTTTTTTCAGCGGTTGGATGTCTATGTACAGACATACCAATAGGGCTTATGTTGGTGATGTGCCAGCGTGAAAATTGCGGTGTATTATCACTATGTGTTGCGACATTGCTAATTTTATTAGCACCTAAATTATCTGCATCCGCGCTAGAGAAATAATGTATGGCCGGAATGCCAGTAACGATTTCAATTTCCCCCTTAGATTCGGCTCGCTTGAAAATGCGCTTTTGCGTCATTCCCCAGTGCTTGATGAGGTAGGTTAACAGATCCATAAATTCGTCGCGATTGGCTTCATCAGGAATGCCACCGTCTTTTGGTAGTTGACCATTTTGTAATGTACCCAAATCTTGATGAATGGCGATAACTAAATCTAGGGTTTGCAATAATATGTCGCTGTCTGGATTTGGCGCAATTTTTTGCTTACTATAAGGGATAGGTGGTTTGTTCGAAGATAAATTAACAATAAAGCAACTAGTCGTGATCTCTATAGGAGCAACGATGGAAATTTTTGCATTTTCAACATGAAAGGCTAAATACTCTGAAGTGAGTCTTATATGTCTTTGGGTTAGATGCTGCGGATCTGCAAGCGACATCAGAAGTGCCTGTTTGTATGTGTCTTCGATACTGATTGACGGTTTAGAAGTTGTTTCAGCTTCTACTTTAATGTTTTGAATGCCAAGTTTAATCGCGCAAAAATATAATTGATGCAAGTCACTCCAAATATTTTCTGGTGGAGTAATGTAGGTTTGGTAAAGCACCAGAGTATGCTCGGAAATGGCATGCATAGCACGTTGTATGGCATGTACTGAGCTTTTATCGGTACCGAGTTTAATGAGTTGATTTTGTAAATCGACCAACGCAATTTTGTAACCATAACCTAATTCGCACCAGAGTGATTCAACTGCTGTAGCAGCTAACTTAGCTTTGTCGTGTAAAGGTAATGCAGCATTAATAAAGTCTTCAGCAAGAGCTTGTGCAGTGCTCATTAATACTGGCCGATACGTATCCAATACTTGCACTCTGGATTTAGGAGAGACTTTTTGACGATTAAGTATTTCAAGTTCGCCATGTAGTTGTGAAGCAATATCAAGCGGATTTTTTGAGTGCAACACATCAAGTAGTTGCCCAATTTTCTGCGGGCGTGTTTCAGCGATGATGATTGGGTCATCTTTAAGAGTAGGGATATTTAGGTTTAACGCCATTGTTATACTTTATAGGTGCATTCAATCAGATAATATGATTGTATGATATTGTTTATATTAACACTAGCAAAATGAATTTCAGTTTTATGGCATCGCAAACTTGCTGTTCTATCTAGTTTAAGAAGCGTCCATTTATCACACCATGTCTTACTTTTAATTACATTGACATCATTATTCTTAACCTAATTTTATGAATAGTTACATGCGAAAATTATTGCTCAAGCTGACATTGGTTTTATCCATCATCGTTGTTAGTCAGTCGTCAATAGCGGAGGCTAAGTCTAGCGTTAACTTTGTGTTGAATGACACCGCAGGTGTCAAACACCAGTTGTCCAATTATAAGGGGAAGTGGGTGCTAGTTAATTACTGGGCTACTTGGTGTCGACCATGTTTGGAGGAGGTGCCAGATCTAGTAAGTCTATTTGATCAACGTGAAAAAAAAGACCTCATGATTATTGGTGTAGTGTTTGATTACGAAAGTGTGCAATCAGTAAAAGAGTTTGTCGACGACATGCTAATGTCCTACCCAATTGTATTGGGCGATGAATCGGTCGCTACGCAAGTAGGATCTGCCGATATTATGCCAACCACTTTTATTTACAATCCAAGGGGCGAGTTAATCAAAGTCAAGAGAGGTTTAATCACTAAACAATACATTGAGAAGATTATTGGCCAGTAAGTACAAGGCAGGCCCAAAGTAGATTTTTTAATGAGGCACGGCGATAGAATTGCCTTCGACGTCAAGAATGTTTAGTTGATTTTCATCAGCAAAGTGCATCAATTGAGCATAACCTTCAGGATTAACGGTTTTTAATTTTAAATCTACCGCTAGGCAACGCCCCCCATTCAAAACTTTGGGTTTTAAGTAAGGTGAATATTTAAGTTTCCGATCGTCACCAAAGGTTGCGTATGTACTGCACATACGGTCTACCCAGTCGCTAGGACGAAAAGGCTTACCTGCTCTGGTAATGCTTTCTATGATAATTTCGCCATGTGTTTGCATTTCTTTGTGTTCGTTTGTCATTTGATTTGGTTGCCGTTTTTTATGTAATTTAAGCTAGTTGCCATTTGTTAAAAGCGAGTGTTTTGAAGTGCTACGGCATATATTCAAATACCTTAACTACCTTAGACACGCCGTCAGTATTGCTGGCAATGTCTGCTGCGGCGTCACCTTCTGCCTTAGTTACTATGCCCAATAAATAAACAACGCTATTTTCTGTCACTACCTTGACATAGTTTGCTGGAAATTTATTTTCAGTAATAAATTTCGTTTTAACTTTAGATGTTAAATAAGTGTCATTACTACGTGAGCCTATAGATGATTTTGGCCCTACAATAATTTCATTGGTTACAGAGCGTGTATTAGTAATTTCTTTTACTAAATTTTCAGCTTTAGTTTTAGATTCTATAGCTGGCACTTCACCTGTTAGCAATACATTGCGGTTGTAGCTGGTAACGTTTACATGTGCATTCTCACCTAAGTTTGTCTCCATTTTTTTAAGGGCTTTTAGTTCGATATTTTCATCTTCAACGTAAATGCCAGAAGTGCGTCTGTCAGCAGCTATGGCGCCGCCAGCTGCTACTCCGCCTACTACAACAGGCACGCAGGCCGTAATATGTGAAATGAGCGTTGCTGATAATATAAGTTTTATTGCGGTTTTTTTGTTCATACTTGACTCCTTAAATTGAGAGCAATTGAGAAACTGTTATTTATTTTTGCGAATGATACGCCTTTTATGTGTCAAATGCATTATGTACCCATTCTATGTGGTTGGTATCGGTCTTGTTCTTTAAGATGGAATCAAAGCGACGTAAACCGTCACGGTGCTGTTGCAAATAATTTTGCGAGACTAGAATAAGTTTTTGTTGTTTTTTCGGAGTAATACTTGTGCCAGTACTGCCAAATTGACTATTGCATATTATCCTAACCTCAGTAAATACAAGAGTTTTGGCGTCTTTCATAATCAAATCAATTTCACCGTATTTGCAGTGATAGTTTTGAGCTGCTAATTTAAGCCCATGATTGATTAAATAAGTTGAAGCTAGGTTTTCTGTTTCTAGGCCAGCATAGTTTTTATTCATTTCCATAGGCGATATATTCTCTTAAGTTGTAAACTCTCGGTTATGAATAATTTCGGTACATTATATGTGGTTGCAACGCCAATCGGCAACTTGGGTGATATTACCATTCGAGGCTTAGAAACGCTTAAAACAGTCAACGCCATTGCAGCTGAAGATACACGTCACACATCAGGGTTGTTATCGCATTTTGGCATTAGCAAAAGGCTCATTGCCGTACATGAACATAATGAGCATCAATCCGCTGAAAAGTTAATATCACAACTTCAAGCAGGCGAGAATATCGCATTGGTAACAGATGCTGGCACGCCAGGCATTAGCGATCCAGGTGCTGTTGTGGTTGACTTGGTGCGTAAAGCTGGTGTTAAAGTGGTGCCGATTCCAGGCGCGAGCGCTGTCATTGCGGCCTTGTCGGCTTCTGGCATTACGCAAAATGGCTTTCACTTTCACGGTTTTTTACCCGCCAGCGGTGCTGCGCGACGTAAGGTGTTAGAAAGTTTAAAATCACAAACCGTGACTTTGGTGTTCTACGAAGCGCCACATCGAATTATTGAATGTGTGGAAGACATAGCGAACGTGCTAGGTGCAGAACGTCGTTTGACCTTTGCGCGTGAACTTACCAAGACTTTTGAGACGTTTTACACCTGCGCTGCAAGTGAAGCTAGTGCTTGGTTGCAAGCCGATGCAAATCAACAGCGTGGTGAGTTTGTGTTGTTGGTAGAAGTGGCTGCGGTAAAAGAAGCGGAAGAAATTCCAGAGGAAGCAGTGAGAGTCTTGAAGTTGTTACTTGTCGATTTGCCACTTAAGCAGGCGGTAAAGCTTGCCACCGAAATCACCCATGAAAAGAAAAATGTGTTGTATGACTTTGCATTAAAGTTAAAAAAAATACTTAAATAAACAATTAAAATTAATTAGATAAAGCCTTAAATATGACTACTCCAAACTCACTTGCCATGACTTCAATCACAATCACACGACCAGACGACTGGCACCTACATTTACGTGATGGCTCAGCCTTAAAAGCGGTGCTGCCAGATACTGCTAAACAGTTCGCTCGTGCTATTGTTATGCCTAACTTGCGTCCGCCAGTCACAACTGCTGAGTTAGCGATAGCTTATCGCCAACGTATTTTAGATGCGTTACCAGTAGGTATGCAGTTTGAACCTCTTATGACCTTGTACCTGACTGACAACACCACAGCGGAAGAAATCGCTAAAGCAAAAGCCAGTGGCATTATTCACGGCGTGAAGCTTTACCCAGCAGGCGCTACCACCAACAGCGATTCAGGCGTGACTAGCTTAGATAAATGCGCAAGCGCACTTGCGGCGATGGAAAATCTTGGTATGCCGCTGTTGGTACATGCAGAAGTCACCGATGCTGATGTGGATGTATTTGATAGAGAGCTCGTATTTATTGAGCGCCATATGATGCCGCTGATCAAAAAATATCCATCTTTAAAAATTGTGTTTGAACATATCACCACCAAAAACGCAGCAGATTTTGTGATGAATGCGCCAGATAATGTTGCCGCAACCATTACCGTGCATCATTTGCTGATGAACCGTAATGACATGTTTAAAGGTGGCATACAGCCGCATCACTACTGCCTACCAATCTTAAAGCGTGAAGAGCATCGTGTGGCTTTGGTAAAAGCTGCAACTTCTGGCAACCCTAAATTCTTCTTGGGCACAGATAGTGCCCCACATGCCAAGCATGCTAAAGAAGCGGCTTGCGGATGCGCTGGTATGTACACCGCGCATACGGCGATAGAGCTTTATGCGGAGGCGTTTGAAATAGCGGGTGATTTAGATAAATTAGAAAGTTTTGCGAGTTTTTATGGGGCGGATTTTTATGGCTTACCGCGGAATAAAGCACAGATTACTTTGGTGAAAGAGGGTTGGAAAGTGCCTGAAAGTTTGCCGTTTGATGGGGGGGATGTTTTGGTACCATTGAGGGCGGGGCAGATGCTCAATTGGAAGCTGGTTGTGTAAATTGAGGGAGTGTAAATGGAGAAACAGTTTATTGCCAAACTATTTGGTTCGGCTATATTTCTTAAAATACAACTTTCGTAAGTAAGTTTCTTGTCAGAGCTTTTGAGCTTTGGGACGAGAATTTTTTTAAGTTCGTTTTGGCTGGAATATTTGGCTTTGTTGTTAGATACGTTTTTGATAGCTTATTTAGTTTCAAACTTGAATAAGTTTTATTGTTTCAGCCTATTTTGTTGCTAGAGATATTGGTGTCAGAAAATATAGATCGATAGCATGGTCGGGCGCAATAACTGGAAGGCATTGCGCAGTATGTAAGTAGTCCCTTTCGCGTGGCTAGCGAGATACTTTTTCTTGATTAGCCAAGAAAAAGTAACCAAAAAAGGCTATGTCTTACCACTTTTTTCCTAGGATTTACATGATTTCGGGAATATACGTGAAAACTCGATATGTTCAAGCAGGCACTTGCCGAAATCCTCCCGAAATCATGTAAATCTCAGGTGCGGTAGCAGGGGATTTAAGGTCTAAACCATCTATGCGCTTCCGTCACACTGAGCAGGTCGAAGAGCCCAGTTTTTAACTTGTACAATTATCAAGATTCTTCGCTTTACTCAGAACGATGGTGTGGCGTGTTAAAATACGTTTGAAGCTGGCTAGACAGTCGCCGCTCACGAAAGTGGGGGGAGGAAAGTCCGGGCTGCATAGAGCGGGATGACGGCTAACGGCCGTACGTTGAAAGCTTGGGTAACCGAGTATAAGGCGCGGAATAGGGCCACAGAGACGAGCGTATTTAGTTACGGTGAAACGCGGTAACCTCCATTCGCAGCAAGACCAAATAGGCTAGCACTTTACCTTAGGGTAATAAGGCGTGGTTCGCGCTGCTAGCGGGTAGGTTGCTTGAGCGTACAAGTAATTGTGCGCCTAGATGAATGACTGTCAGTCTTAGTAATAAGGCCTACAGAACCCGGCTTATCGGCCAGCTTCACTAAATTTCTCGTTATCCCCATCTGAGGGGGAATAACGACTTAAATAATTCAAACATTCTTCATTTTTACCATTTTAGCCCCACCAATTATAATTCAATCGCTTTCAGCATTGTTCTAATAATCTACATTCACTTAATTTCGTATGTGCTTAATTTATAACGATATTATTATTAGCATAAAAATGCGCTAAGTCATTGAGATATATAGATAAAATAGTAAAAAAGGGCTTGCGTTGCCCAATTTTTTTATCTATAGTTCACCTTAGTGGGGAAAAGTGGGGTTTTGTGGAGATTTTCTACTTAAATCGTTTCTAGCTAAAACTAAGGGCGGTTAGAATTTCCTCACTTTTTTATTAATTTTTAGTAAAAATATAGGTTAATTATTTAAACATGTTTCGCGGCGCAACATCATTAAGTTTGGATGCTAAAGGCAGATTAGCTGTGCCAACTAAGCATAGAGAAGCTTTGCAACTTCAATGTGCTGGCGATTTAGTGTTGACTGCGCATCCACATCGTTGCTTGCTGTTATATCCGCAACCTGCTTGGGAGCCGATTCAAGCCAAAATGATGGCTTTGTCATCATTCGATAAACAATCCAGCGCTTTACAACGTTTGTTGGTTGGTTTTGCGGAAGATGTAGCAATGGATAGCGCAGGTCGTATGTTGGTGTCGCCAGTATTGCGAGATTTTGCGGGGCTTGAAAAAGAGGTGATGTTAGTTGGTCAAGGTAGTCACTTTGAATTATGGAATATGGAAGCCTGGCGTGCGCAACTTGCACAAGTAATGCAGGATGACAATTTCGCCATGCCATCAGAACTCGAGGGATTCTCTCTGTGATTAAGGGCGTGAACAGCGCGCCCACTAAAGCATCATTGTCTTTAAAAAAAGTGTCTCCAAAAAAAGCGTCTGCAAAAGGTGCTTTAAATTTAGAAAAGCAGCAAACAGAAGTGCCTGAGTTAACAAATCCAAATTCACATATTACGGTACTTCTTAATGAAGCGGTACTGGCACTTTCCATTAAAGCGGATGGCGTTTACGTGGATGGCACCTTTGGTCGCGGCGGGCATTCAAAAAAAATATTAGATCAACTAGGCACTAAAGGTCGCTTGATTGCCTTTGACCGCGATTTGAAGGCGATTGAATCAAGCAAAGAAATTACAGATCCACGTTTTAGCATAGTGCATAGTCATTTTGCGGGGATGCAGGCTAAGCTAAATGCGATGGGTGTTTTAAAAGTAGACGGCATTTTGCTGGATTTGGGTATTTCATCACCACAAATCGATGATGCAAGTCGTGGTTTTAGTTTTAGGTACGATGCGCCACTGGATATGCGCATGGATCAAAGTAGCGGGAAAACAGCGGCGGATTTTTTAGCCGAGACAACAGAGCAGCATTTAGGGGAGGTTGTAAAAAATTATGGTGAAGAACGGTTTGCTAAGCAGATTGCAAGGGCGATTATTACGGAGCGCAATGACGGGCGCGCCATCACCACTACAGGGCAACTTGCCAAGGTCGTGGCAGGGGCAGTCACGCGGTTTGAGCCTGGCCAGAACCCCGCAACGCGTACATTTCAAGCTTTACGGATTTTCGTCAATCAAGAGCTTGAGGAGTTATCGCTAGCCATGCAGCAGTGTTTGGCATTGTTGGCGCCACATGGCCGTTTGGTGGTGATTAGTTTTCACTCGCTAGAAGATCGTATTGTGAAGCAATTCATTCGTGACCAAGTGAATCGCGATGACTTACCTGCAAACTTTCCAGTGCGTGCAGCGGATTTGCCGCAGCCAAAATTACAGGTTGTGGGAAAAACCATTAAGCCAAGTGCAAAAGAGGTGAAAGCGAATCCGCGCTCAAGAAGCGCAGTATTGCGTGTAGCAGAAAGAACAAACGTAGCATGACGCGGCTAAATCTCATTTTATTTTTTGCGTTGATGTTCTCTGCTTTAGGGTTGGTGAATTCACAGCACAAAGCGCGCAATCTTTACATTGAGCTGGAGCAAAGTAATAAATCTGCAAAACAAATTGAGCAGGAATATGGTCAACTGCAACTAGAGCAAAGTACCTGGGCTATGCATTCGCGTATAGAGAAAATAGCTACACAACAAATGCAAATGCAAGTTCCTGATGCAAAGCGTGTGCAAGTGGTACCCGCAAAAATTAATGTTTTGGCGGAGCAAAAACAAGATGCCAAGTCACCGGATGTGCAATCTAGTATTGGGGCGGTGCAATGATGGCTATGCGCATGCCTATTAGAACTCCTGTTCATAGCCCAATCGTGGTGAAGTTGCCTGCTTGGCGCCGACGTGTGCTATTGGTGGTCGTTTTGCTGGGTTTTGCTACGCTAATAGGTCGTGGCGTTTATTTGCAGGGAATTCATAAAGAGTTTTTACAAGATAAGGGGGATGCGCGCTATAGCCGTAGCATTGTTTTAAAATCACAACGCGGCAAAATTACCGATAGAAATGGCGAATTGTTAGCAATTAGCACGCCAGTTGAATCTGTATGGGCGAGTCCGCCAGATGTGAAAATTAATAAGGAGCAAACTAAACAATTAGCTGCGTTATTAAACCTAAAGATTGATGTGGTGAAGACGAAACTCGCCAATAGTGAGCGTGAGTTTGTTTATTTAAAGCGTCGTATTTCACCTGAGTTAGCCGCAAAAGTAATGAAGCTAGGTATCCCAGGCATTGATTTACAGCGCGAATACAAGCGTTATTATCCATCAGGGGATGTTTCTGCGCACATGGTAGGTTTTACAGGACCTGGTGATAAAGGTTCGGGAGATAGAGGTTTGGAAGGCTTTGAACTGGCAAAGAATGCCATGTTGTCAGGTAAGGACGGCGGCCGTCGTGTGATTAAGGATAGAGCAGGTCATATTATTGAAGATTTACAAGCAGTTGTTGTTCCGCAAGATGGTCGTGATGTAGCGTTAGCTTTAGATCTTCGTATTCAGTATTTGGCGCATCGTGAATTGCTGAAAGCAGTCGAGACTCATAAAGCGCTAGGCGGCTCAGTGGTGGTTTTAGATGCTAAAACTGGCGAAGTGCTTGCTATGGCGAACGCTCCTACCTACAACCCGAACAATCCGATAAATATTAAAGGTAAGACGCGTAACCGTGCGCTTATTGATAATTATGAGCCAGGTTCAACATTAAAGCCTGTCACTGCCGCCGCAGCTTTAGAGTCTGGCAAATATTCGTCAGAAACAAAAATACAAACTGCACCTGGTCGCCTGAGTATAGGGCCGGCAACTATCCACGACTCGCACCCGCAAGAAGTGTTAACTGTTGCAGAAATAATTCAAAAATCTTCTAACGTAGGAGCTTCCAAAATTGCATTAACTTTGGACAAGCAGTTTATGTGGAATATTTATAACGAGCTTGGACTTGGGCATATTGAAGGAGTTGGTTTTCCAGGGGAGGCGGCTGGTCGTTTGCGGCCCTACAAAACTTGGCGCCCAATTGAAATGGCTACCATGTCATTTGGGCATGGCATTAGCGTCACTTTATTACAAATGGCAAGGCTATATACGGTATTCGCCAACGAAGGTGAGTTGCGCCCAATCTCTTTATTAAAAATCAATGAAAGTGCTAATGAACCGCCGGTAGGACATCAAGTTTTCTCAGCAACTACTGCGAATCAAGTAAAAAATATGCTTGAGATGGTTGTGCAGCCAGGCGGTACCGCAATAAAAGCACAAGTGCTTGGCTATCGCGTGGGCGGTAAAACAGGTACTGCGCACAAGCTAGGTGATCATGGTTATATTGATGATAAATACGTTGCTTCATTTGTTGGAATGGCGCCAGCCTCTAATCCACGATTTATTATTGCTGTGATGATAGATGAGCCGAGTAATGGCGCTTATTATGGGGGGGCAGTTGCAGCGCCTGTGTTTAGTGCGGTGATGACCGATACCTTACGCTTGTTTTCTGTGCAACAAGATGCACCAAATAATAATGTGGTACTTGTAGGTAATGATGAAGATGCTAAGGAGGGGATATGACCATTCTTGCTTCATTTAATCAGTCATTTACTTCCATTACTTCAGATAGCCGTCACGTGCAGATGGGGGCGTTGTTTTTAGCTTATCCGGGTGAAAAGAGCGATGGTAGAAACTACATTGCACAAGCCATTAAGGCGGGTGCTAAAGCGGTGGTTTGGGAAGCGCAAGATTTTGTATGGCAAAAAGGCTGGAAGGTAAGTAACGCCTCAGTTGAAGGTTTGAAGCAACAGGCTGGCATTATTGCTTCAGAGTTTTATAAAGCACCATCAGCGCAGATAAGTATGATTGGCGTTACTGGCACAAATGGTAAAACATCAGTCAGTCAGTGGATTGCGCAATGCTTAACTTTGTTAGGAAAAAAAACAGCGGTATTAGGCACTATTGGCAACGGTTTTTTAACTTCACAAATAGCCGCTGTTAACACTACGCCAGACGCGATTCTGCTGCAAGGCATGCTGGCAGACTATGTAGCACAACATGCGGATGTAGTCGTGATGGAAGTGTCGTCGCATGGTTTAGATCAAGGACGCGTTAATGGTGTGGCATTTAATATCGCTGTGCTCACTAATTTAAGTCGTGATCATTTGGATTATCACAAAACTATGGAAGCCTACGGTGAAGCCAAACAAAGACTTTTCTTTTGGGACGGTTTAGGTGCGGCGGTTGTGAATGTTGATGATGTTTTTGGTAGAACATTAGCCAGTACACTAAAAACGCAAGATAAACCGTGCACGACTTACGGTTTTGAAGCTGCTGATGTGTGCGGTAGAGATTTGAAATTGCATGATGCCGGTTTGAGTATGCAGGTCGTCACGCCACAAGGCTCTAGCCCGTTAATTGCGCCAGTTCTAGGTCGCTTTAATGCATATAACGTGTTGGCGGTATTGGCTACGCTACTAGAACTCAAAGTAGGCTTGGCAGATGCCGTGAGTGTCATTGCAAAAATTAAACCAGTTATGGGTCGTATGCAGCAATTTGGTGGCGGTAATTTGCCGCTAGTGGTGGTGGATTACGCGCATACGCCAGATGCATTAGAGAAAGTATTAAGTACGTTAAAAGAGCAAACACAAGGTCAATTGATTTGTGTATTTGGCTGTGGCGGCGATCGTGATGCAGGTAAGCGCCCGTTGATGGGTGCGGTGGCAAGTAAATTAGCGAATTTGGTAATTGTAACGTCTGATAACCCGCGCAGTGAAGAACCTGCAGCAATTATTAGCGCTGTGGTGAGCGGTATGCAGGGCAATTTTAATGTTGAGCCAGACCGTGCAATGGCAATTCAACTAGCGGTTCAATTGGCAAAACAAGGTGATATTGTGCTTGTAGCAGGTAAAGGTCATGAAAATTATCAAGAAATTGCTGGTGTTAAACAGCCTTTTGAAGATGCGCTAGTGGCGCAGTTAGCATTAAAAGGGCGCGAGGGAGCTCCTATATGATGTTGTTAAGCGAAGCCGCAAAAGCTATGAATGCTACATTGGTTGGAAAAGATGCCGAATTTATCAGCGTGGGTACAGATAGCCGAAAAGTGACGAAGGTGCAGTTATTTGTTGCGTTAAAGGGCGATCATTTTGATGGGCATGATTTTGCGGCGCAAGCGATTGCACAAGGCGCGGCGGCGGTAATAATTTCAAATCCTAATCTAGGCATTGCGTCAGCGATTGTAGTTGAAAATACTTATCAAGCACTGGGTGTGTTGGCGGCATATTGGCGTGAGAAGTTTGCAATTCCAGTGGTTGCTATCACAGGTAGTAACGGCAAAACTACAGTAAAAGAAATGATCACGGCGATTTTGGCAGCTAAAGTAGGAAGCGTTAATTCGATACATGCCACGGTGGGCAATTTTAATAATCATATTGGCCTGCCGCTTACTTTACTTAAATTAAGTGATACGCATCAGTACTCTGTGATTGAAATGGGCATGAATCATTTAGGTGAAATTGATTATTTAGCCAAAATCACAAAACCGACTGTCGCCCTGATTAACAACGCCGGGACAGCACATATTGGAGAAGTAGGCTCACGCGACAATATTGCAAAAGCTAAAGGTGAAATTTTTTCCGGATTAAATGACAGTGGTGTGGCGATAATCAATGCGGATGATAATTATGCTGCTTATTGGAAGTCACTCAATATTGGTAAGAAAATCATTACATTTGGCCTAAAACTAGTTGATTCAAAACAGCAAGCAGAAATCAGTGCGACTTATGTGGAAGAAAGTGGCTTAACTCACCTGCACTTAAAGACACCAGAGGGTGTAATTAGCATTAAGTTGAATGTATTAGGCGTGCATAACATCAGCAATGCGCTGGCAGCAAGTGCAGCAGCTTTTGCGCTGGGAATATCAAACGCTGATATCGCACTCGGCCTAGAGAGTTTTTCTGGTGTAAAGGGTCGCTTGCAAAGAAAGCGTGGACTTCATCAGTCGATACTAATTGACGACACTTATAACGCCAATCCAGATTCAATGAAAGCGGCCATTGACGTGTTAGCAAATCAGGCGGGTGAAAAAATATTAGTGTTAGGTGATATGGGTGAGTTGGGTGTGGATGCAAAACGTATGCATGAAGAAATTGGAGCTTATGCTAAAGCTGTGGGGCTTACTAAACTTTACTGCTTGGGTGAATTAAGTATTGAAATGGGTCGTGGCTTTGGTGAAGGGTCTCAAAATTATGCGACGCCAACGGCAATTTCAGAAAATATTAAGCCTTTATTAAATGGTGATACAACAGTCTTAATAAAGGGCTCGCGCTTTATGAGGATGGAGCGAGTGGTTGATTTGCTCGAAGAGCAAACTAACGAAAAATTAGAAATGGGTGTCCTTATGGAGAATATGTAATGTTATTAGAACTTGCTCGATTTTTGGCACACGATATTCGTGGATTTAATGTGTTCAACTACATCACCTTGCGTGCAGTCATGGCTACTCTGACTGCATTAGCGATTTCATTTATTGCTGGCCCGGCCATGATACGTAAACTGACACAATACAAAGTCGGGCAAGCCGTGCGTGATGATGGTCCACAAACGCATCTCATTAAGACCGGAACGCCAACCATGGGCGGGGCATTGATTTTAGTCGCCATTGCCGTATCCACATTGCTTTGGGCAGATTTAAGCAACCGTTTTGTTTGGGTGGTGTTGTTCACTACTTTAGGTTTTGGTGCTATTGGCTGGGTAGATGATTATCGTAAAGTGGTTTATAAAAATCCTAAAGGTTTGTCTGCAAAAGCCAAGTTTTTTTGGCAAAGTCTGATTGGTATTGTTGTTGCGGCATTTTTATATAAAACACATACAAGTCCTGTTGAAACCACATTAATAGTCCCATTCTTTAAGCATCTTGTGCTGCCGTTAAGCGCGGCTGGATTTATGGTTCTTACTTATTTGGTAGTGGTTGGCAGCAGTAATGCGGTGAATTTGACAGACGGGCTAGATGGCTTAGCCATTTTACCCACTGTGATGGTGGCTGGTGCATTGGGTATTTTTGCTTACGTAGCAGGGCATTTGTATTTCTCAAAATATTTAGGCGTGCCATATGTGGCGGGAGCTGGTGAACTGATGGTGTTCTGCGCTGCTATGGCAGGTGCTGGTTTAGGATTTTTATGGTTTAACGCTTACCCAGCTGAGGTCTTTATGGGCGATGTTGGCGCGTTGGCACTGGGTGCTGCGCTGGGCATCGTGGCGGTGATTGTGCGGCAAGAAATCATATTATTCATTATGGGTGGTGTATTTGTTATTGAGACTTTTTCAGTAGCGGCGCAGGTTCTATATTTCAAATATACAAAATATAAAACAGGGATTGGTAAACGTATCTTTTTAATGGCGCCATTGCACCATCACTATGAAGAAAAAGGCTGGAAAGAAACACAAGTGGTTGTGCGTTTTTGGATTATCAGCATGATCTTGGTATTGATTGGCTTGGCCAGTTTGAAGCTGAGATAAGTAAGTAGGCTATTGAAGAAGCAAACTATAAAACATGAAAATCGCGTTAAAAGACAAAAAAGTACTAGTGCTAGGCCTTGGTGAAACAGGGTTGTCAGCCTTGCGTTGGTTAAACCTACAAGGTGCGCAATTGACTGTGGCAGATACACGCGAAAATCCACCAGGTATTGATGCGCTTACGGCTGAATTGTCAGAAGTGAACATTCATATTGGTGCCTTTACTGAAAAAATATTTAGAGATGTAGATTTAATTGTGGCAAGTCCAGGCGTGCCAGTCAGCGAGCCTGAAATTCAAGCGGCTATTAAGCGAGGTATAAGTGTAATTGGTGATGTTGAGTTATTTGCACAATATAGGCCGACCGATGCAAAAGTAATCGCAATTACTGGTGCTAATGGCAAAACCACTGTGACGACTTTGGTGGGTGAAATGTGCAAAGCGGCGGGCTTAAAAACTATCGTAGCTGGCAATATTGGTTTAGCTGTACTAGATACATTGAGTATGGGAGCACCAGATGTATACGTGTTGGAGCTGTCGAGTTTTCAGCTTGAGACCACAAATACCTTAAAAGTTGACGCAGCTACAATGTTGAACTTATCTGAAGATCACATGGATCGATATGACAGTTTGCAAGATTACGCCATTGCAAAAGCGCACATTTTTTACAACGCAAGTATGCAAGTGCTTAACCGAGATGATGCTTGGAGCATGATGATGGCGCGGCCAAAATTAGCGCAGGTAACATTTGGATTGTCAGATGAAAGCAATCAAGAGAATTCGTATGGATTAAAATCAGTCGATGGCGAAACATGGCTTTGTGAAGGCGAAAAAGAGCTCATCAATTTATTAGATTTGAAAATAGTTGGACTGCATAATGCGGCTAATGCGCTAGCCGCCGTTGCATTGTGTCGCGCTATTGGAGTTGATTACGCGCCCATCATTCAAACCTTGTATAACTTTAAAGGCTTGCCGCACCGCGTGGAATGGGTCGCTAATATTGACGAAGTGGATTATTACGACGATTCAAAAGGCACTAATGTAGGTGCGACTTGTGCAGCGCTTAAAGGCCTGTCGCAAAAAGTAGTGTTGATTGCTGGTGGTGATGGAAAAGGTCAAGATTTTACACCTTTAATTGAAGCCGTTACCGCAAATGCGCGAGCCGTAGTTTTAATTGGTCGTGATGCCCCATTAATAGAAGCTACATTATTAGCAACGGGGATCCCTTTATATCGTGCGATAGATTTGCCTGAAGCGGTCAATATGGCCAAGAAACTTGCCGAAATAGGTGATGCAGTAATGTTATCGCCAGCATGTGCCAGTTTCGATATGTTCAAAAATTATGTGCATAGAGCCAAAGTATTCGTAGATGCAGTATCTACATTAAAAGCGAATATTAAGGAATTAGCATGATTGCAGCCATGCTTAATCGCGAACGCATAAACTCACCTAGTTACGACCAAGGTTTTTTATGGGCCGTATTGTGTTTATTAGGCATAGGCTTGGTGATGGTGTATTCATCGTCTATTGCCATTGCTGAAGCTGATAAAGGCGTAGGCCATAACAGTAGCTATTATTTGGTACATCAAGCCATATTCATGGTTGTAGCGTTAAGCGCTGCATTTGTCGCTTTCAATATCCCCATTGCATGGTGGCAAAAAATGGCACCCTATTTGTTTTTAATTGGCTTAGCCTTGCTAGTTTTAGTGCTGATTCCAGGAATTGGAATTAAGGCGGGCGGAAGCCGTCGCTGGTTGAGACTGTTTGTCATAAACCCGCAACCTTCAGAATTTATGAAACTATTTGCAGCAATGTACGTGGCAGATTACACAGTACGAAAAGCAGCAGTAATGGATAGCTTCGCAAAAGGATTTATGCCAATGCTTGCAGTAATGCTATTAGTTGGGGGCTTGTTATTACTTGAACCAGACTTTGGCGCATTCGCTGTGATTGCCGCAATTTCAATTTCAATTTTATGGCTAGGAGGAATCAACGGTCGTATTTTTGTGGGCTTGATTATTTTATTGGTAATGGGTTTTGTATTCTTGATTTGGAGCTCACCTTATCGTTTAGAGCGTGTGGTTGGTTTTATGGATCCTTGGGCTGATCCTTATGGCAAAGGATATCAGTTGTCACATGCTCTCATTGCATTTGGTCGTGGTGAATGGTTTGGTGTGGGCTTGGGTGCCAGTGTGGAGAAATTGCTATATTTACCTGAAGCACACACTGATTTTCTGTTAGCAGTAATCGCAGAAGAGTTAGGTTTTGTTGGCGTATTAACTGTCATTGGCCTATTTTTATGGATAGTTATTCGTTCATTTGGCATAGCAAAAGAGTCGATTGCAAATGAACGCTATTTTGCCGCTTTGCTGGCACAAGGTCTAGGCGTTTGGATTGGAGTACAAGGCATTATCAACATGGGCGTGAACATGGGTTTGTTGCCTACAAAAGGCTTGACCTTGCCTTTAATGTCTTTTGGGGGCAGTGGAATTTTGGCAAATTGTATTGCTATGGCGATTGTACTCAGAATTGATTTTGAGAATAGGCGTCTGCAGAAAGGTTTGCCAGCATGAGTACATCTGTAAATATGCCCACAAAAACCTTAATGGTGATGGCTGGCGGAACTGGTGGCCATGTTTACCCAGCTATGGCTGTGGCTGACCATTTAAAAGATATGGGCTGGAACATTGTATGGCTTTGCACACAGGGTGGCATGGAAAATCGCCTAATAGAAAATAAGGGTTATAGCAAAGCCATGATAACCATGCACGGTGTTCGCGGTAAAGGCTTGCTAGGTTGGCTGTTATTACCTGTGAAATTGACAAAAGCTTTTAACCAGAGCAAAAGCGCCATAAGTCTGCATCAGCCAAATGTAGTGCTTGGTATGGGTGGCTTCGCCGCATTTCCAGGTGGATTGATGGCAAAGTTGTTAGGAAAACCACTGGTGATACATGAGCAAAATTCAGTTGCTGGCTTAACCAATAAAGTCTTAGCAAAATTTGCAACGCAAGTATTGGCTGCTTTTCCAGTAGCGTTTGGCAACAAAGCACAGATTGTAGGCAACCCAGTAAGAGCAGATATTGTTTCGCTGCCTTCGCCAGAAAGCCGCTTTGCTGAACGCACTGGCGCCTTGCGTTTATTGGTTGTTGGCGGAAGTTTGGGTGCGCAAGCTTTGAATGAATTTATCCCGCAGGCCGTCGCAAGGCTGCCTGAAAAAAAACGCCCGCAAATTATTCACCAAGCAGGTGTTAAGCATATTGATGCTTTAAATGAGAACTATCAAAAAGCTGGTGTAACAGCTGATACACGTGCATTTATCAATGATATGGCATCAATCTACGCGTGGGCAGATTTTGTGATTTGCAGAGCTGGCGCATTGACTGTCGCGGAGGTCTCAGCACTAGGTTTAGGTTCGCTAATGGTGCCATTTCCATATGCAGTTGATGACCATCAAACGACCAATGCTTTGTATTTGGTTGAAAGCGGTGCGGCATTTTTAGTGCAGCAAAAAGAGTTAACAGTAGAAGCTATAGCGGGAATCATTGGCGGATTAAATCGTGAAGAATGCTTGTCTATGGCAATTAAAGCAAAAGGTCTAGGTAAGCCTAATGCCACGACAGACGTCGCAAAAATCTGTATGGAGGTAGCGCTTTAGCGTAATAGCATGAAACATAAGGTCAAAAATATACATTTTGTTGGCATTGGTGGCTCCGGTATGAGCGGCATTGCTGAGGTGCTCATCAATTTAGACTTTACCGTGAGTGGCTCAGATTTAGCAGTCAATGCTACTACGCAACGTTTAACAGCCTTTGGCGCAACAGTGTCCCAAGGGCACGCGGCTGAAAATCTAGGCAATGCTGACGTTGTGGTGGTATCAAGCGCGGTCAATGAAGAAAACCCAGAAGTGAAAGCCGCTAGAGCTAAGAATATTCCAGTCGTACCGCGTGCGCTAATGTTGGCAGAGTTGATGCGCTTTAGGCAGGGTATTGCTGTTGCTGGTACGCATGGAAAAACGACTACCACCAGTCTAATCGCTAGTATTTTGGCGGAAGCAGGCATGGATCCTACATTTGTGATTGGCGGTAAATTGGAGGCTGCTAATGCTAATGCCAAGCTTGGTACAGGTGAATACATAGTAGCAGAAGCTGATGAATCAGATGCTTCTTTCTTGCATCTCACACCAGTAATGGCGGTGGTCACCAATATAGACCAAGATCACATGGATACTTATGAACATAACTTCGATAAACTTAAAAGTGCATTCGTAGAATTTTTACAGCAACTGCCTTTTTGGGGGATGGCAGTGGTTTGCATTGATGATGCCAATGTACGTGAGATTCTTCCTCGCGTTACTAAACCAGTAATGACTTATGGTTTTAGTGAAAGTGCAAAAGTTCGTGCAGTCAATGTACGGGCGGATGACGGAAAAATGCATTTCACGGTCCAACGCGTCAATGGTGTGATAACAGAGTTCGATGTTACTTTAAATCTACCAGGCAACCACTATGTGCTGAACGCGCTTGCTGCTATTGCCATTGCTAGTGAGTTAGATGTACCAGATGTGGCAATAATTAAAGCGCTAAAAGAATTCAAGGGCGTAGGCAGACGCTTCGAGCGTTATGGTGAAATACCTTGTAGTACTGGTGGCACATTTACCTTGATAGACGATTATGGCCATCATCCTGTAGAAATGCAGGCGGTTATTGCTGCAGCGCGTGCAGCCTTCCCAAACCGTCGATTGGTTATGGCTTTTCAACCGCATCGCTATACACGGACACGTGATTGCTTCGAAGACTTTGTTCGTGTCTTATCAAGTGCAGATGCCGTATTGCTCACTGAAGTTTACTCGGCAGGCGAATCACCAATTATTGCTGCAGATACACGCTCACTGATTCGAGCTATTCGCGTAGTGGGAAAAGTTGAGCCGTTGTTTGTAGAAACCACAGGTGAATTACCAGAAGCTATTTCGAATATGGTGAAAAAAAATGATGTTGTGATTGTAATGGGCGCTGGTTCTATTGGTCATGTGGCAGAAAAAACTAGAGCCTTAGCTTTAACGGAGTCGAACTAAAAGTGACAACTGCGTCTCACCAGTTTGCAGGCAAGTTGCTATTAAACGAGTCAATGGCACGTTATACCAGCTGGCGCGTAGGTGGGCCTGCTGAACAGTTATATATTCCAGCTGGGCTAGATGATTTGCGCCTATTTTTGCAAAGTTTAGATGTGGATCAACCTATTTATTTTATTGGCCTAGGTTCAAATTTATTAGTTCGTGATGGCGGTGTGCGTGGCACGGTCATATTGATGCATAACGTGCTAATCGAAATGAAAATGGATGGTGACCTTGTGTATGCCGAGGCTGGAGTGACTTGTGGAAAATTGGCAAAATTTTGTGCAAGAGAATCTAAACAAGGTGCAGAATTTTTTGCTGGAATACCCGGCACATTAGGTGGCGCACTTGCGATGAATGCAGGTTGTTATGGGACTGAAACTTGGAATGTAGTGAATAGTGTCACCACCATTAACAGATTAGGTGAATTGAATAAGCGTGAAGCAAGCACATTTATTGCAAGTTATCGCCATGTAGATATGCCTGTTGCCGGAGAGTGGTTTGTCTCGGCTTGGCTGAATTTAAAGGTTGGAGACGCGCAAGAGTCAGCACAAAAAATTAAAGATTTATTAGCAACTCGGCTGGCTTCTCAGCCGCTCAATTTACCTAGTGCTGGCTCTACGTTTAGAAATCCTCTAGGTGATTACGCCGCGAGATTGATAGAGGCGAGCGGATTAAAAGGATACATCATTGGCGGTGCGCAGGTTTCAGATAAGCATGCCAACTTTATTGTGAATATCGGAAATGCAAATGCACTTGATATTGAATTGCTGATTAAACATATGCGCGAAACTGTACTGGCAAAAAATGGTGTTGCATTGCAACAAGAGGTAAAAGTGATTGGTGAATATGAAAAACACTAAAACTATAGAAAGAAAATTCGGTCGAGTGGCTGTGTTATTAGGTGGCAATTCAGATGAGCGTGAGGTTTCACTTAAAAGTGGTGCTGCTGTGCTAACTGCTCTCCAAGCGCAAGGCATAGATGCGCATGGGTTTGACCCACGTGATAAGCCATTACATGACCTAGAGGCTTTTGACCGCGTTTTTATCAATTTGCACGGCCGCTTTGGTGAAGATGGATGCATTCAAGGGGCACTTGAAATGTTGCACATTCCATACACTGGTAGCGGTGTTATGGCTTCAGCCATAGGTATGGATAAATGGCGCACAAAACTTTTATGGCGGGCAATGAATGTTATTACGCCAGATTTTGAATTAGTAACAGTAACAAGTGACTTTGCTGCAATAGAGAAAAAATTAGGCTTGCCATTGTTTGTGAAACCCGCTAATGAGGGGTCGAGTATTGGTATCAGTAAAGTAAAAGAAGCTGGAACATTGAAAGTGGCCTACCAGTTAGCGGCTCAATCTGATCCATTAGTGATTGCAGAGAAATTTGTGGGAGGTGGCGAGTATACCGTCGGCATTATTTCTGATGGTAAGGGTGATTATATTGCATTACCTATTATTCGTATCGTGCCAAAAAATGAATTTTATGATTATGAGGCGAAATATCTACGTAACGATACTGAGTATCTCTGTCCTTGTGGCTTAGGTGTTGAAAAGGAAATACAAATTCAGACAGAGGCATTGCTCGCATTTAAAGCAGTTGGTTGCAAAGGTTGGGGGCGCGTAGACTTTTTAATGGACGAAGCAGAAGCACATTATTTTTTAGAGTTAAATACCAGTCCTGGCATGACCGACCATAGTTTAGTGCCAATGGCAGCAAAAGCGGCAGGTATTAGTTTTGAAGAATTAGTTGTACGTATTTTGGAGTCAGCAGATGTGGGATAAGCCTACATTGCTCAATTGGATTGCCAATCTGCTATTTGCAGTGAGTATGGTTGCTATGCTCTACGCGGTGCTATTTGCAGTGGTGCATTTGCCTATATTCCCGCTTCGCGAGGTGGCCGTTAATGGTCAGTTAAATCATGTTAGTCGTGAGCAAGTGAAGTTGATTGTGGCGAAACATTTAAAAGGTAATTTTTTTACGTTAGACCTCATTAAAGCAAGAAATGCATTTGAGAAATTACCATGGGCACGCAAAGTGAGTGTACGTCGTCGTTGGCCTGATAAATTGGAAGTGGTGGTTGAGGAGCATCAAGCATTGGCAAGGTGGGGCAGTATTGCATTGGTGAATACACACGGTGAGTTGTTTCATGCGGCATCAAACAGCGATTTACCAGTCTTTTTTGGCCCAGGCGATGGTGTTATAGAAGTTGCATCACAGTATATTGAGATAAGTAAAACATTAAAGAATGCAAACTTAAAGGTGGCAAATTTAACCCTCACACCAAGACGAGCATGGAAGATTTCCACGACAAATGACATGGTGATTGAGCTTGGCCGGATAGAAATGCAAGCCAGACTGGCTAAATTTGCCAGTGTATATAGCCACACGATTGCTGGGTTAAATATGAAAGTGACTTATGCAGATTTACGTTATCCAAACGGATTTGCGGTACGCAGACCTATCGCAGCAACTTCAGTACGGATTAATCCAGAGGAAGCTAAAACTTTAGAAGAAAAACCAGTTGAGATTAAGAAAAAAAGTGACATTAAAGTAAGCAGTGAAATTAAATTGAACAGTACAGCCATAAGCCGTGCATAAACACGGAGGGAGCAAGCCATGAGTAGAGCAAAAGAAGATAAGAATTTAATCGTAGGTCTGGATATAGGCACATCTAAGATTGTCGCCATCGTTGCTGAATTGCAACCAGAAGGCACGGTTAAAGTCATCGGGTTAGGGCAACATCTATCAAGAGGTCTAAAGAAAGGTGTGGTGATTAATATTGAATCAACCATGCAGTCAATACAGAGAGCGCTTGAAGAAGCTGAACTGATGGCGGATTGTAAAATTAATAATGTGTATACAGGCATTGCTGGTAGCCATATCAAGAGCTTGAATTCACACGGTATGGTGAAAATTAAAGATGCCGAAGTCTCGCAAATGGATGTAGATCGCGTGATTGAAACAGCTCGTGCAATCGCATTGCCGGCAGATCAGCAAATTCTACATATCTTAACCCAAGAATTTATTATTGACGGCCAAGAAGATGTGCGCGAGCCGTTAGGCATGAGTGGTATGAAGCTTGAGGTTAAAGTGCACATCGTGACTGGCGCAGTGGCTGCGGCACAGAATATTGTTAAGTGCATCAAACGTTGCGGTATTGAAGTGAATGACCTCATTCTTCAGCCGTTAGCTTCAAGTTTAGCAGTACTTACTGAAGATGAAAAAGAGTTGGGTGTTTGCTTAGTGGATATTGGTGGTGGCACAACGGACATTGCTGTGTTTAAACAAGGCGCTATTCGTCATACCGCAGTGGTTCCAATTGCTGGCGATCAAATGACTAATGATGTCGCGGTGGCATTTCGAACACCAACACAATCTGCAGAAGACATTAAAGTCAAACACGGTTGTGCACTTCGTCAACTAGCCGACCCTCGTGAAGTCGTAGAGGTGCCAGGCGTTGATGGACGTGAGCCTCGTCAATTATCAGTACAAACGCTAGCTGAAGTATTAGAGCCACGAGTGGTTGAGCTATACGAGTTAGTGCTCAATGAATTACGTCGTAGTGGCATGGAAGAAATGATTGCATCAGGCATTGTTATTACAGGGGGGTCAGCCATGATGCGCGGCATGGTGGAGTTAGGAGAAGAAGTTTTTCACATGCCAGTGCGTATGGGTTTGCCACGCTATGTAGGTGGTTTATCCGAAGTGGTCAGCAATCCTCGTTATGCAACAGGGGTTGGCTTAGTCTTGATGGGCAAGCAACAATTAGAAAGGCATATTAGTGGACAAATGGAATCTAGTTCATTTGGGCGGATATTGGACAAAATGAAGAGTTGGTTTGCAGGAAATTTTTAGTAAAAGACGTTAGTTTGAAATCATTAGTAGTTAGTTAGGGCAGGCAGTTTTAGAGTTAGTTAGCAGTTGTTAGTTGCGAGCATCAGCTAATAACTATTTTCAAAAAAAGAGGAGATACACAATGTTTGAAATTATGGAAAAAAGTTCTCAAGAAGCCGTTATTAAGGTGATTGGGGTAGGTGGTTGTGGTGGTAACGCTGTGGCGCATATGATAGAAAAAAACGTCGGTGGCGTTGAGTTTATTTGTGCCAATACAGATATGCAGGCACTGAAAAAGAGTCAAGCTAAAACGGTATTGCAAATGGGTATTGCCATGACCAAAGGCTTGGGAGCAGGTGCTAAACCAGAGATTGGACGTGAAGCAGCGGTCGAAGATCGGGATGCAATTGCCGAGCTAATTGATGGTGCTGATATGCTATTTATTACTGCAGGTATGGGTGGTGGTACAGGTACTGGTGCGGCTCCTGTGATTGCACAAATAGCAAAAGAAATGGGTATTTTAACGGTAGCTGTAGTGACTAAACCTTTCTCTTTTGAAGGTAAACGCACTAAAGTGGCCACGGAAGGTCTAGAGGAATTATCAAAGTATGTTGACTCATTAATCGTGATTCCTAACGAAAAGCTCATGGAAGTTTTGGGTGAAGATGTACCATTTTTGGAAGCTTTCAGAGCAGCAAACGATGTATTGCACAATGCGGTTTCTGGTATTGCAGAAATAATCAATTGCCCAGGTTTAGTTAACGTTGACTTTGCCGATGTACGCACAGTAATGAGCGAAATGGGTATGGCGATGATGGGTTCAGCGATTGCTTCTGGTCCAGATCGTGCGCGTATTGCGGCAGAACAGGCTGTTGCAAGTCCGTTGCTTGAGGATGTCAACTTGGCAAATGCGCGTGGCGTTCTAGTAAACATCACTACTTCAGCCTCTTTCAAAATGAAAGAGTACTACGATGTAATGAATACTATTAAAGCCTTTACTGCAGATGATGCCACTGTAATAGTTGGTAATGTGTTTGATGAAAACATGGGTGACGGCTTACGCGTAACGATGGTTGCAACTGGTTTAACAGGCGCTCAACGTCGTCAACCTGTTTTACGTGTAATGCCGCAAGAAGTATTACGTACTGGCACAACAAATCAACCTATGTTTATTGGTGGAAGCGCAGGATTTGAAAGCTCTGTGACAGATGAAGTGCCACAAGTGTTTGGCTCAAATAGTCGTCGTGCGCAAGTTGAAGCGATGAAAATGTCAGGTGTTGAAGAGTATGATATTCCTGCATTTTTACGTAAACAGGCGGATTAGTGATTGATATAAAATATGTCAAAAACTTTCAAGTCTAACCAAGCAAGTTTAATACTATTCAGCTAATGCGTAGCTGCTAGTAGTTTAAATATGCTAATATTTTCTGAATTGGTAAGGTAAATAATATTTTTAAAGTAACTTTAAGTTTTTGTATTTGAAGTTTTGTATTTGAAGTCCATATGGAAATGTTGAAACATTAATGTTAAAGCAACGCACATTAAAGAAAGCAATTAGCGCCACTGGTGTTGGTTTGCATAACGGGGAGAAGGTTACTCTTACCCTGCGCCCTGCTGCACCCAATACAGGCATTATTTTCAAACGGGTTGATCTGCCTCAACCCAATGAGATTTTAGCTACACCTAGCGCAGTGCATGACACACGTTTATGCTCTGCGTTAGAGGCTAATGGTGCGCGAGTTGCTACCGTTGAACATATCATGTCCGCGCTTGCAGGCTTAGGTGTCGATAACATTTACATTGATGTTGACGCTTCTGAAATTCCTATTATGGATGGAAGCTCTGGCCCTTTTGTATTTTTATTACAAGAAGCAGGGTTAGTTGAACAAGCCGCAGCCAAAAAATTCATCCGCATTAAAAAAATGGTCGAAGTCATTGATGCTGATAAATGGGTTCGTTTTGAGCCATATCATGGATTTAAGATTGATTTCACCATTCAATTTAATCACCCGGTATTTGAAAGTTCTGGTAACAATGTGCAAATTGACTTTGCAACGGATTCTTACAATAAAGAAATTAGCCGTGCCCGCACCTTCGGATTTATGCATGAAGTTGAGTATTTGCGGTCAAATGGCTTGGCGCGTGGCGGTAGTTTAGACAATGCGATTGTTTTAGACGAGTATCGTGTTCTGAATATAGACGGTTTGCGTTATGAAGATGAGTTTGTAAAGCACAAAGTTTTAGATGCTATTGGTGATTTGTATATGTTAGGGCACTCTATTTTAGGTGCTTTTTATGCTTATAAATCTGGCCATGCGCTCAATAACCAGTTGATTAGAGCCTTGATGCTAGATGAATCGGCTTGGGAATATGTGACTTTTGAAAAGCAAGAGGATGCACCTAATGCCTTCTCAATGCTAGAAATGCCAGTGTTTCCTGAACCTATCTATTAATTTTTATTCATTTATTTTGGCTGGCTATTTGGCGCCGGTAACCTAAAAGGGCGTAACATGAATTCTATTCGCCTACTATTAGCGCTAGCCGCTATCACATTTTCCACTAAGGTTTTCGCCTTATCAGATGAATCCTTGTTTCAACATGCTCGTGAGTCTTACGCTGCAAAAAATGAAATCGCTCTAACTGAAGATGTGAGTCAGTTAAAAACACAGCAGTATTTATTAGCGCCTTATGCAGATTATTGGTTGATGCTACTCAAATTAGAGCAAGCTAGGGATGAGGAAGTGCAGAATTTCCTAGCCCAATATGGTGACATGCCTTTTGCTGATCGCTTACGCGGTGAGTGGTTAAAAAAAATGGCAAAGCAACAAAACTGGGGTTCATTTTTTGATGAACTAGCATTTTTTAAGCGTGAGGATACTGCGATACAGTGCTATGCCTTGTTGGGCCATCTGCAATTAGGCAATGCTGAAATTGCGTCACATGCAAGAGACTTGTGGATGACTACAGTTGATTTGCCAAGTAATTGTACTCAATTATTTGACGTATTAAAAAGCAAGGGTCAGTTATCAAACGATGATGTTTGGGCTAGATTCAGACTTGCGTTGCAAGACGGTAAATTAAGTTTAGCTAAAAGTGTTATCACTCGCTTGCCTAATGTTGAACCTACTACACTTAAGCTGCTAGATCGCGCTTATCAATCACCACAACTCATTTTGGATAAAAAAACTGCATCATTTAAAACGCGTTTTGGTGTAGAGCTTAATTTATACGCACTTGACCGGTTGGCGCGTACGAAATTGGATGCTGCAATTACCACTTATAGTAAAGTGCAAGACTTGTTCGATATCGACAATCGTGCAGTTGGTTGGGGGCGGATTGCTTATCATGCTGCGCGCAGTCATCATCCGCAGGCGCTGAGTTATTACTTTTTGGCAGAAAGCGCTGCATTGAATAATGAACAACTCGCATGGAAAGTGCGCGCAGCCTTGCGTGTTCAAGATTGGAAAACAGTGCTAGGTGCAATAAATGCCATGCAAGCTAAACAATTAGAGGAAGGCGCATGGCGCTATTGGAAAGCCAGGGCGTTAAAAGAGCTTGCGCAAAAAGATGTTGCAATAAAAGAACACGCTAAATTAGTAGAATCTAATTCAATATTTAGCAAACTTTCAACAGAACGTCACTATTATGGTTGGCTTGCTGCCGAAGAGTTGGAAAGTGTTATGAGTAACACTGCGGTTGAGTATAAGGTAACCGACTTAGAAGTCACTACAATAGCCAGTCAGCCAGCGATTAAACGTGCATTGGAGCTACAGCGTTTAGAAATGCGCTGGGAAGCAAAAGCAGAATGGGTTTTGGCAACGCGTAATTTTGATGATAAGCAATTACTCGCAGCCGCTGAATATGCCTTGCGGCAAAAATGGTATGACATTGCAATTAGTACGGCTGATAACACCAAGGTGACGCATAACTTTGATTTGCGTTATCCAACACCTTATCGAGATCTTTTCCGCTCATCTGCCACAGATGTTGGTTTGGATGAAGCTTGGGTATATGGGATCACTCGTCAGGAAAGCCGATTTATGCACCAAGCTAAGTCTGGTGTAGGTGCGTCAGGATTAATGCAATTAATGCCAGCAACAGCAAAATGGGTAGCTAAGCGGATGGGTTTGAATGATTATAGCCATAACATGATTCACGAGTTAAGTACGAACATTAAATTTGGCACCTACTATATGCGCTACGCATTAGACTTAATGGGTGGTCAAGCCGTGATGGCAACAGCAGGCTATAATGCTGGGCCAAGCAGAGCAAAACGTTGGATGGCAACTGAGCCATTGGAAGCTGCTATTTATATTGAGTGTATTCCTTTTCTTGAAACTAGAAACTATGTGCAAAAAGTTATGGCTAATGCACAAATTTATGCGCCACGACTACTTTCTGAAAATAAGAATATTAAGATTCAAACTTTAAAGTCACGTTTAGGGGTAATTCCAGGAAGTGGTAAGCCAGAGGACATTAGTGAAGATGTTCCTGTTCTGGAATAAATGCGTTTACAATAATCGCTAGATACTACCAATAAAATATTAATTTAAAAAATTTAGGATGCAAATGTTTAGAACATCAGGCTTATTAAAAGAAATATGTGTCTTGGGAGGTTCAGGCTTTGTTGGCAGTGCAATTGTTGCAAAACTAACAACAGCCGGTTATGCGGTAAAGGTCTTAACACGCCGTAGAGATGTGGCGAAGAATTTGCTTTTGTTGCCTAACGTGCAAGTTTTGGAATGCAATGTACTGGATTATCAGGCATTGAACGCTGCGTTAAGAGGTGCTGATGCTGTAATTAATCTGCTGGGTATTTTGCATCAAAGTCGCCGTCTGGGCTTCAATGCCGTACATCATCAGTTGCCAGTTCAATTGGCCAAAATCTGTATGGATCTAAACATTAAGCGCCTAATTCATATGAGTAGTTTGCGGGCTGATAAAAATGCTCCTAGCCAATATTTGCGTTCTAAGGGTGCAGGTGAGGAAGCACTTGCTACGCATCATGATCAATTAAATATCACTATATTCAAACCATCTATTATTTTTGGTCGTGAAGATAAATTTATTAACTTATTCGCAACGATGCTTAAAGTATTCCCAGTCATATTTCTAGCTAAACCGAATGCTAAATTTCAGCCAATCTGGGTTGAAGATGTTGCCAGCTGTTTTGTGGCGTGCGTAGAAAATACAGCTAGCTATGGCCAAACCTATGAGTTAGTCGGACCTAAAGTTTACACATTTCGAGAATTATTGCAGGCGGTGATGCAGACGCTAGAAATTCAACGCCCTATTATTGGTTTAAATGATAGCCTATCTTATGCGCAAGCATTGATGATGGAGCTATTGCCGATTAAGCTGATGTCACGCGACAACATACGCTCAATGGATGTAGATAGCGTAAGCAACGAGTCATTCCCCGCTATATTCAATTTAATTCCTACTTCGCTAGAAACCATCATGCCACAATACTTGGCTGACCAAACGCCACGTGGTGCTTATGATCGATTTCGCCGTACTGCTGCTAGGTAACAAAGCCCATCGCCATGAAAATTTATATGGTGGGTGGTGCAGTACGTGATGAATTACTAGGTTTTTCGGTTAAAGATAAAGATTTTGTAGTGGTTGGCAGCACACCTGCAGCGATGATAAGCGCTGGTTTTAAGCCAGTTGGGAAAGATTTTCCAGTTTTTTTACACCCTAAGACTCACGATGAATACGCTCTAGCACGCACAGAACGAAAAACTGGCAGTGGTTATAAGGGTTTTGTGGTGCACACTGCGGCTGATGTTACCCTTGAAGAAGACCTTGCTCGCCGTGATTTGACTGTGAACGCCATTGCCAAGAGTGATGACGGACAATTGATTGACCCATACAACGGCTTGGCAGATATTCAATCTAAAACCCTGCGCCATGTCAGCGATGCCTTTTCAGAAGATCCCGTCAGAATTTTGCGTACAGCACGATTTGCCAGTAGGTATCCTGATTTTTCGATAGCACCAGAAACAAATCAACTAATGCAGACGATGGTGAAGGCAGGTGAAGTTGACGCTCTTGTTGCAGAGCGCGTATGGCAGGAGCTTGCAAAAGGCCTAATGGAAATCAGGCCAAGTCGCATGTTTGATTCGTTACGTGCATGTGGCGCACTAGAAAAAATACTTCCTGAACTGGATAAACTATGGGGCATACCGCAACCTGCTCAACATCACCCAGAGATTGATACAGGGGTGCATATTATGATGGCGATTGATTACACTGCGAAACAAAGCTTTAGTTTACCGGTTCGTTTTGCTGCTTTAACGCACGACTTGGGTAAAGGTACAACGCCTACGGATGCTTTGCCACAACATATTGGCCATGAGTTGCGAAGTGTTAGTTTGCTAAAAGACATGACTAAGCGCTTAAGAGTACCAAATGATTGCAAAGAGTTGGCGCTGATAGTTGCTAAATTTCATGGAAAATTACATCAAGTGCATCAAATGCGGCCGAACACATTATTGGAATTTTTAATCGAACTAGATGCTATTCGCCAACCAGATAGATTTAAAGATTTCTTAAAAGCCTGCGAAGCTGATTTGCGTGGTAGAACCGGCTATGAAAACTGCACCTTATCTGAATCAGATTTAATGTTAAAAGTGCTTGAAGCTGCATCAAGTATTGATGCAGGTGAGGTGGCAAGTAAATTTAGCGAACCTGAAAAAATTAAAGTAGCAGTATTTGAGACAAGGTTAAAAGCGGTTAAGCAGGTTTTGTGAACACAGTTTGGATAATCTAATTTACTTGTGCATCAGTCAATTACTGCGTTCAACCGCAGCACACTTGGTTAGACTTTCATGTAAATCTGAATTAAGTATTTAGCCACGTAACCGACCATGCCGAATGTCAGTCCTAAAAACAAAATAAACGTACCAAATTTACCTACTTTAGATTCCCATGCTAGGTGACCAACAATAAATATCATGAGAAGCATTAGGCCGCTGACACCATAGGTCATGCCGAATTCGGTGATCTGCGCTTCAGTAAAGCCAAATATTGTGCCTTGCAAAGTCTATCTCCAATATCGCTAAAGTTAATAACTAACTGTTAATTAGCGATGTCAATTGCTGTTGTATAAATTCCATCGGTTTACGCTTAAATCCACTTTTCACATACTGTTGCCAGCGTCCTTGTACATAACATGCCATCAAGTTAGCCAGTGCTTCTGCATCACCCTTATTGCCAGTCTGGGCTTCTATAATTCTTAGGCTTTGTTTGAGTGAGACTTCTATTCTATCGTTCATTTTATTTATGCGAAGTTGCAGCTTTTCATCTTCATTCACTAATGCATCACCAATCAGTACGCGAGTCATGCCTGGATTCTTTTCCGCAAAGGCGAGCAACATAGAAATAATGCGTTGGAGTTGTTTTTGACCGTCAGTTTCTTCAGTGCATATTTTGTTGATTAGACCAAAAATAGTTTCTTCTGTAAAGGTTATTAGACCTTCAAACATTTGTGCTTTATTGGCAAAGTGTCGGTACAGAGCGGCCTCAGAAACTTCCAGCTTTGCAGCGAGCGACGCTGTTGTGATTTTCTCGCGTTTTGGTGATTCAAGCATTTTTGCTAACGTTTCTAAAATCTGCTGTTTGCGTTCACCCGTCATCACTTTTTCTCCTGAAAAACATATCGATTAATATAAGAAATTATAACTTAATGTGAGTGAGTGCTAACACTTCACTTAATCGATGATCAACAAAACTTGGCTTTTGCAGTGTTTTGGTAATCCAAATTGTTTTCATTCCCAATCTTTTAGCAGTCATCAGCGCGGGCAGGCTATCTTCCAGCATGATACAATCACTAGCTTTTACTTTGATTGTTCTAAGTAGCATCTGAAAGCCACGAACGGAAGGTTTGCCGTGAAATTTGGCGGATTCAACACTAAAAACTAATTCAAAACAATCAGAAATACCCAAAATCTGTAGTATACGTAAAGCATAATCACGTGGTGCATTTGTGAATACTAACTTACGCCCTGAAAGGCTTTGTAACATATGCCGCAAGCGCTTTACTTGAACGACCATGTCTAACAAGTTTGTAAGCTGGTGTGTTTCTTGTAGAAAGTGATGGGGGTTAGTGCCGTGATGGCGCATCAAGCCTTTGAGTGTTGCGCCATAAACGCGCCAATAATGTTGTCGCAATCTATGTGCAGAAGATTCATCTAAGTTGAGTGAATGCATCATATACTGCGTCATAGTCCGATTCATCACGGGAAAAATCTGTGCAGTGGCGTTGTGTAGGGTATCGTCTAGGTCAAAAATCCAGATTCTGTCAGACATACTAAACGTAAACTTTTTCAGTCGTCATTCTGAGCAAAGCGAAGAATTCAGCGGCAGTATAAAAGCACTGGATTCTTCGCTTTGCTCAGAATGACGAATGGGATATGGAGTGTTGTGCAACTTATTTTGCCTTAATCAAAGTTCCTACACCTTCATCCGTTAATACTTCTAGTAGTAACGCATGTTCCACGCGACCATCAATGATATGTACAGCTTTTACACCGCTCCGCGCTGCATCTAAAGCGGAACTAATTTTAGGTAACATGCCGCCTGAGAGTGTACCATCAGCAACTAAATCATCAATTTGCTTAGGTGTTAACCCAGTAAGAAGTTCGCCATTTTTGTCCAGAACGCCTGGTGTGTTAGTGAGTAAAATCAACTTTTCGGCATTTAAGATTTCTGCTAATTTTCCTGCGACCACGTCGGCATTAATATTATAAGTTTCACCATCTTTCCCCACACCAATAGGAGCAACGACAGGAATAAAATCTCCACTATCTAAAAAGTTGATAATGCTTGGGTCAATTGCGCTGATTTCACCGACTTGGCCTACATCTATCATTTTACTTGGATCGTTTAAATCTGCCATTAACAGCTTATGCGCATGAATAAAGTTGCCGTCTTGCCCAGTTAGCCCTACCGCCTTGCCGCCATGGCGATTAATTAGGTTGACGATTTCTTTATTGACTTGTCCACCCAACACCATTTCAACGACATCCATTGTTTCTGCATCGGTCACTCGCATGCCTTGAATGAACTCACCTTTTTTACCGAGCTTATCCAGCATTTCGTTGATTTGCGGACCTCCACCATGAACTACGACAGGGTTCATGCCTACAAGCTTAAGTAATACGACATCTTGTGCGAAACATTGCTTAAGATGCTCGTCCGTCATGGCGTTGCCGCCGTATTTGATGACGATGGTTTTATCAAAAAAACGTTTAATATAAGGCAGCGCCTCCGCAAGGGTGCGAGCTTTTTTAGCAGCAGTGGTTTGGCTTAACATAAGTTTCCTGTGAGCTTAAAATTTGGCAAGTAGTTAGTTAGTTTGTATGACATGACGAGCTTGCGTCATTGTATCTAAATTTTGTTTATAAGGCTTTGCTAAAAACTTTAGATTTACGCTGAAAGTTATAAAGTTTTTGTTTTTCTGCAGGCAGCTTTTCTACACTTTTCTCATTAAATCCACGCTCTAAAAACCAATGCTCAGTGCGTGTGGTCAGGCAGAATAAACTTTTAAATCCCAAGGCCTTAGCTTGATTGGCGCAATAGTAAAATAATTTATCACCACGACCAGCACCTCTATAAGCAGGGTCAATTGCTAGACATGCAAACTCTGCAGTTTGCTCTGCAACAAATGGGTAGAGCGCTGCGCAGCCAATGACACGGCCGTCATGTTCCATGACGTAAAAATGATTAATTTCTATTTCAATATGTTCACGCCCACGCCGCACCAAAAAGCCTTCTGCTTCTAGTGGTTCTATCAGTTTTAAAATGCCCCCGACATCATTAATATTAGCTTGGCGCATGCTTTCTAAGCTTTGCTCAGTCACCATTGTGCCAATGCCATCAAGTGTAAATAGCTCTTGAATAATTGCACCATCAATATGGCGTGAAATAAGATGTGTTCGTGCAACACCATGTTCGCAAGCCCGCACTGCTGCGGGTAGGTAGAAGTTTACGTCTTCCGAAACATTGATTACTTGCTCATTTTCACTTAGATTGCGAAGTAAATTTTTAGCTTTTACCGCAGTCATTTCACGCAATAATTCACCACGTAAATTATGCACGCCTTCTGAATCCATCAGAAAAATAAGCTTTTCTGCATCTAAAGCAATTGCCGCGCTTACGGCTACATCTTCTAAGCTTAAATTAAAAGCTTCGCCCGTGGGTGAATAGCCTAGTGGTGATAGCAAGACTAATTCACCATCATCTAGGCGCTTTTGCATGGCAATAGCATCTATGCGACGTACTTCGCCAGTATGTTGTAAATCTACGCCGTTGCGCACCCCCATAGGCTTTGCAGTGACAAAATTGCCACTTGCAACCCGAATGTCTGCACCTGCCATTGGTGAGTTGACTAAGCCCATAGAAAGCAACGCTTCTATTTCCACACGAATAGCACCATTGGCTTCTTTAACCGCTTCCATTGCTGCATCATCCGTTACACGCAAGCCGTTGACAAATTTAGGCGCTAGTTTGTCGCGCCTTAAGCGACGTTCAATTTGTGGACGGGCGCCATGCACCAATACCAATCTCACTTCTAGACTGGCAAGTAGATTTAAGTCGTGTGATAAGGCAATGAATTGTTTTTCGTCAACCACTTCGCCGCCGAAAGCAATGACAAAAGTGCGCCCGCCAAACGCGTGAATATAGGGTGTGGCGGAGCGAAACCACTGCACAAACTCTTTAGCGAAGCTGTGGTTTAAATTTTGGTTTGGATTGATAAGACTTGAATTGGCAAGATAAGAAGCGCGACCTTCATTAACACCTAAATTTGATTGCGACGCATCACTTAGAGTATACAAGTAAGCTGGCGAGCAATCTAGGGCAGCAGCAACTTTGCGCAACATGTTTTCGCTAATGCCTAATGCTCCACGCTCAATACGCGATAAATTGCCCGCATCTGATCCCACCTGCGCTGCAAGCGTTTGTAATGTAATATTTAGCGATTTGCGCCGATGACGAATGGAATTAGCAAGTGACATGTTGGTATTGTTAGTTAAAAGCTAACCTGAGACTCATTATTTTGTTAATTTTACAAAATTTTAAAATAAGTTTGTAAAAAATGCAAATATTTTTTTATTTAAAAATCGCCCCAAAGTGCTTGTATCGCAGAAATGGCTGTCAACGCGGCGGTTTCAGTTCGTAAAATACGCGGCCCTAAAAGAATAGACTGAAAACCATGGTCAAGCGCAGCTTTAATTTCAGTATTTGTTAAGCCGCCCTCCGCGCCAATAAGCAGTTGAATGCTGGCCTGAATATTTTTTGTTGGTGATGGCAATTCTACTAGGCGCTTTGCACCAACTGGGTTTAACAGAATGCGTGCAGCGTTATCATGTGGATTGTTTGCTAGCCATGACAATAAGTCGATTGGAGTTAAAACTGAGGGAATCTTCGCTCGCCCACATTGTTCGCAGGCGGAAATTACCACATTTTGCCAGTGTTCTATGCGTTTGTGTGCACGCTCTCTAGTAAGCTTGACTACGCTACGTTCGGTAGATATTGGCTGAATGCATGAAACACCAAGTTCTACGGCTTTTTGTATAGTGTAATCCATGCGATCGCCACTCGAAATGCCTTGAAGCAAAGTGATGTGAAGAGGCGATTCATTTTCAATGGCTTTACTAGCATTAACCTGAGCAAGTACTTCATTTTTTTTTACGCTAAGCAACTCGCATGCATAATCAAAGCCATTACCATTAAACAGAGTAATTGCGTCACCTACATTTAAGCGCAATACGCGTGTAGCATGCGCGGCAGCGTTGTCAGCCAATTTTACTGGTAAACCAGTGACTAAGTTTTCAGCACTAAAAAAACGAGGATTAGCAAAACGAGAGTTAGTCATAATTAAAGCAAGTTAAAGTGATAAGATTTAATTATAAAGTTTTTTGGAGGTCTACATGGCAAGTTTAAACCCACCTGTTTGCGATTTTGGCTGGCAAGCTCCCGATTTTAATTTGCAAAATATTGATGGCAATAAGATTTCTCGCGACTTAATAATGGGCAAAAATGGCTTGTTGGTGATGTTTATTTGCAATCACTGTCCATATGTGAAAGCCATTCTTCCTCGCTTGGTGGAAGATTGCCGTGAACTTAAAATGCTCGGCATTAATACCGTCGCCATCATGTCTAATGACACTAAAGACTATCAAGAAGACAGTTTTGAAAATATGCAAAAAATCGCAAAAGAAATGGATTTTCCATTTCCATATTTGTTAGATAAATCACAACTAATAGCTAAGGCTTATAATGCAGTATGTACTCCAGATTTCTTTGGTTTTAACAATCAAGGTGAGCTGCAATACCGTGGTCGATTTGATGAAAGTCGTAAAGAGGCAACCCCAAATAGTACGCGAGATTTGTTCAATGCGATGAAGCAGATTTCATTAACTACCAAAGGACCGCGTGAACAAATTGCTAGCATTGGTTGTAGTATTAAGTGGAGCGTTGTATGAGAAAACTTAAATGGGGTATTCTCGGCGCGGCACGCGTGAATGAACGATTGCTTCCCGCAATTATTGAGGCGTCAAATTCTCAGCTTGTAGCTATTGCTAGTCGCCGCGAAGGAGCAGCAAAAGCCACTTTAGAAAAATATGCGGCAAGCTTTGTAGGCGCTGCCATTTGTTATAACGATTTAGATGGTCTAATTAACGATCCTAATGTTGAGGCTATTTACTGCCCAATGGCAAATGAAGAGCATGCAGAATGGGCACTAAAAGCTATTAGTGCTGGCAAGCATGTATTGATAGAAAAGCCAATGGCAACTAAGTTGAAAGATATTGAAGCCATTGAGCAGGCGGCGATTCAATATAAGGTAAAAGTGATGGAGGGTTTTATGTATCGCTTCCATCCCCAACACGCGCGTGTAAAAGAAATTGTTGATTCTGGTTTGATTGGCGATGTGCTCTCTGCACGTGCTTCTTTTTCGTTTTTAATGAAGCAAGCACGAATGTATCGCATTAATCGAAGTGTAGCTGATGGTGGCGGCGCGATGTGGGATATAGGACCCTATGCAATCCATTCGCTACGTTGGTGCTTTCTGAAAAAGGGTGAGCTTTTAGAGCCAAAGTCGGTAATCGCACACGCGAAACTCAATGAACATGGTGCTGATATGGTTACCAGTGGCGTGCTGGATTTTGGGCTGGATTTAGAAGGACGAGCGCGCTTTGGTCATTTTGACATCAGCTTTGAGCGCAGTCGTAAATCAGAATATGAAATTATCGGCACCAAAGGTTGGGTTAAATGCCATGCTGCATGGGTTTTTCAAAACGACGTGCCAGTTATAAGTTGGGCGTTAGAAGATGGTAAATATGCCGAAGAGCGCTTTGCACCAAGTAATCATTTTACGCTGGAAATTGAGCACTTCAGTGACTGTGTGTTGAACGATAAGGTGCCATATTTAACTTTTCAGGATGCAAAGGCAAACTATCAGGCGATTGAGATGGTTTTGAATGAAATTTAAAATAAATTCAATTTTCTCCTCGTCAATTGCAGTCTAAACCCTTGCTGAAAAAGGCTAATTAAGCAATAATTTAATCTTTACAAAAAGCAGTGAATTTAACTGACTTTTTGAAGAATTCAATCAAGGTTTTATCTGATTATCTGTAAGACTCAAAATTTAGTAAAAATCAAAAGTTTGGGTCAACATAGAGTCATAAAACTTCAAGTTAATCATTAGGGAGAAAACTATGGCAACACGTAAAGACCTCGCCAACGCAATCCGTGCGTTATCGATGGATGCGGTACAAAAAGCTAACTCTGGTCACCCTGGCGCGCCTATGGGTATGGCGGAAATCGCTGAAGAGCTTTGGAACAACCATTTAAGCCATAACCCAAAAAACCCGAACTGGTCAAATCGTGACCGTTTCGTGCTTTCTAATGGTCATGGATCTATGTTGATTTATTCATTACTTCACCTGACAGGTTACGCATTACCAATGGACGAATTAAAAACATTCCGTCAATTACATTCAAAATGTGCTGGTCACCCAGAGTACGGATATGCGCCAGGTGTTGAAACAACCACAGGTCCATTAGGCCAAGGTATTGCAAATGGTGTTGGTTTCGCAATGGCTGAAAAATTGCTTGCTGACCAATTCAACAAGCCAGGCCACAATGTTGTTGACCATAGCACTTATGTGTTCTTGGGCGATGGTTGCATGATGGAAGGCGTTTCTCACGAAGCTTGTGCTTTAGCTGGAACTTGGGGTTTGGGTAAACTAACAGCATTTTGGGATGACAATGGCATTTCTATCGATGGTCATATTGAAGGTTGGTACACAGATGATACTGCTAAACGTTTTGAATCATATGGCTGGCATGTTCAGTCAGTAGATGGTCATGATGTGGCTGCTATTGGCGCTGCTATTGCTGCAGCTAAAAAAGTAACAGACAAACCTTCATTGATCTGCTGTAAAACAGTGATTGGTATGGGTTCACCAAACAAATCTGGTTCACACGATTGCCACGGATCTGCTTTAGGTTTAGAAGAAGTCGCAGCGACTCGTGCAAACATCGGATGGCCGCATGAACCATTCGTAATCCCTGCAGATGTATATGCTGGCTGGGATGCAACAGCTAAAGGTGCTGTTGCCGAAAGTGCTTGGAATGCTAAATTTGCAGCTTACAAAGCTGCATTCCCAGCTGAAGCGGCTGAATACACACGTCGTATGGCAGGTGATTTGCCAGCTAACTGGAAATCAGCCACAGATGCAATTATAGCGGCTACCAACGAAAAAGCTGAAGGCGTTGCAACACGTAAAGCTTCACAAAACGTAATCGGTGCATTAGCTCCATTATTACCAGAATTCTTAGGTGGTTCTGCTGACTTAACTGGTTCTAACTTAACTTCATGCGCTAGTTTTGTGCACGTTGATGCGAAAAAACCAGGTAACTATATTTCATACGGTGTACGTGAATTCGGTATGTTCGCAATCATGAACGGTATGGCATTGCACGGTGGTTTAATTCCATTCGGTGGTACATTCCATATGTTCTCTGACTATGCGAAGAGCGCATTGCGTATGGCGGCATTGATGAAACAACGAACAATTGCTGTATTGACACATGACTCTATTGGTCAAGGTGAAGATGGTCCAACTCACCAACCAATCGAAAATACCGCTGGATTACGCTTAATTCCAAACATGGATGTATGGCGTCCAGGCAATTCAACTGAAACTGCTGTAGCTTGGGTTGCAGCTGTTGAGCGTAAAAATGGACCTAGTAGCTTAGTGTTAAGCCGTCAAAACGTGCCAGGCATGAAACATGATGCATCACAATTTGATTTAATGCGCAAAGGTGGTTACGTGTTGTCAGACGTTGCTGGTGCACAAGTCATCATTATTGCTAACGGTTCTGAGCTTGAGTTGGCTGTTAAAGCCGCAGCTGAGCTGAACGCTGCAGGCACTAAAGTTCGCGTAGTTTCAATGCCATCAACAAATGTATTTGATCGCCAAGATCAAGCATATAAAGACAGCGTATTAACTAAAGGTGTTAAACGCGTAGCTGTTGAAGCTGGTGTCACTGACTTCTGGCGTAAATATGTTGGTTTAGAAGGTGCTGTGGTTGGTATCGATACTTTCGGTGAATCAGCCCCAGGTGGCGTATTGTTGAAACACTTCGGTTTCACAGTTGAAAATGTAGTAGCAACTGTTAAATCGGTGCTGTAATTTAAGGTGCTTTAATTTTAAGCGCTGCAATTTAATTGGCAGCTAAATTTAATAGGGCACCTCATGAATGAGGTGCCCTATTTGTTTATAGATTTAGATTTTCTTTAGGTCATGTAATCATTTTTCTTTAGTTTATATGGCGATTATTCAATTAAATAATAGGAATTATCATGGCAATTCGCGTAGCAATTAATGGTTTCGGTCGTATCGGTCGCATGGTTTTTCGCGCGGCAGTCAAAGACTTTACGGACATTGAAATAGTCGCAATTAATGATTTATTAGAGCCGGATTATTTGGCATATATGCTTAAATATGACTCTGTACATGGTCGCTTCAAGGGTGATGTGGAAGTCACAGGTAATCATTTGGTGGTGAATGGCAAGACTATTCGCCTGACAGCAGAAAAAGATCCAGCTAATTTGAAGTGGGATGAAGTGAATGCTGACATCGTTATTGAATGTACTGGGTTTTTCTTAACTCAAGAAACTTGCCAAAAGCACATTGATGCAGGTGCTAAAAAGGTCGTGCAATCAGCTCCAGGTAAAGATAATACGCCAATGTTTGTTTACGGCGTGAACCATAAAGAATATAAAGGTGAGGCGATTGTTTCAGCTGCTTCATGTACAACTAATGGATTAGCACCAGTAGTTAAAGTTTTGAATGACGCATTTGGTATTAAACGTGGTTTGATGACGACGATTCATGCTGCTACAGCAACGCAAAAAACAGTAGATGGCCCATCGAACAAAGACTGGCGTGGAGGTCGCGGTATTTTGGAGAATATCATTCCATCAAGCACTGGTGCGGCTAAAGCAGTTGGTGTCGTGATTCCTTCACTCAATAAAAAACTGACTGGTATGGCATTTCGCGTTCCTACTTCAGATGTTTCAGTAGTTGATTTAACTTGTGAATTGAACAATGAAGCGACTTACGAGGCTATTTGTCAGGCCATGAAAAAAGCTTCTGAAGGTGAATTAAAAGGAGTACTTGGCTACACAAATGAGAAAGTGGTTTCTACTGATTTTCGTGGTGAAACTTGTCCATCGGTATTCGATGCAGATGCAGGTATCTTACTGGACCCAACCTTTGTGAAAATCGTAGCTTGGTACGACAATGAATATGGATATACCTGCAACTTGATGCGTTTAGTGCAACATATAGCTAAATAGTGTTTTTATAAGAAAAAATAATAAGAAATAGTCTGATTCTTGCCTATTTCTGTTTGATTTCGAACTGAAAAGTTAAGGGAATAAATGATTACGCTGAAAGATAAAAGCAATAATCGTTGGCTAGGCCAAATTAGCTATGCTCAATTAAAGTTTTTGAGCGAAGAGTTAGTGAAAGAGCATAAAGAAGATCAGGATTATTGGGTAAGTCGTGATTCTTTAGAAATGCTAAAAGCTCGAGGGGCTGATATTCACCTAGCAACAATTATAGAAAAAGCCATAGGTGAAAAAAATGAAGTTGAGTTTTACTGGATAAAATCATAAATAATAATATTTGTTGGTAGTCATAGAAACATTTTTGGGAGTTGCAACGATGAACGTATTTAAAATGACGGATTTAGATTTAAATGGCAAGCGAGTACTGATTCGTGCAGACTTAAACGTACCAGTTACTGATGGGAAGGTTACGTCTGATGCTCGCATTACTGCCTCAATGGCAACCATAGAATATGCATTAAAGGCAGGTGCTAAGGTGATGGTGACCTCACACTTAGGTCGGCCTGAAGAAGGTGTTTATTCTGAAGAAAACTCTCTAAAGCCCGTCGTAGATGTCATTTCCGCCAAATTGGGTAAGCCAGTGCGCTTACTTAAACATTGGGTTGACGGCGGTTTTGAAGTGGCTACTGGAGAATTAGTCATTTTAGAAAACTGCAGATTTAATAAGGGCGAGAAAAAAAACATTGATGAATTGTCACAAAAATACGCAAAACTTTGCGATATATTTGTAATGGACGCTTTTGGTACAGCGCATCGCGCTGAGGCTTCAACGCATGGCATAGCAAAATTTGCACCAGTTGCCGTTGCAGGTATTTTGTTGGTGAATGAGCTTGAAGCTCTGACAAAAGCATTACTCAGTCCTGCCCGCCCAATGGTAGCTATTGTTGGAGGAAGTAAAGTTTCTACAAAGCTGACAGTACTTGAAAGTTTGTCAGAAAAGGTAGACCAAATGGTGGTTGGTGGTGGCATCGCAAATACTTTTTTGAAAGCTGCAGGGAGTGAAGTGGGTAAGTCACTTTGTGAAGATGATTTAGTGCCAGTTGCGCGCACCTTAATGGACAAAATGACCCAAAGAGGAGCGACAATACCGATTGCTGTAGATGTGGTATGTGGCAAGAAATTTGACGCAAACGAACCAGCAATCAAGAAGGACGTGGCTGCAGTGGAAGCTGATGATATGATTTTTGATATTGGCTCGAAATCTGCTAATGAAATAGCAGAGATCATTAAAAATGCAGGCACTGTTGTATGGAATGGTCCAGTGGGCGTTTTTGAATTTGATCAGTTTGGCGAAGGTACAAAAACGATTGCGCTTGCAATAGCAAGTACAAATGCGTTCACATTAGCTGGTGGTGGTGACACTATCGCTGCAATCCAAAAATATGGTATTGAGGACAAGATAGATTATATTTCTACAGCTGGTGGTGCATTTCTAGAATTCTTAGAAGGGAAAAAGTTACCAGCTGTTGATATACTTGAGCAGCGTGCCCACAGGTAACTAAAAGTATCAAATTAGTATCACCATTAAAATGGGGCAAATAGCCCCATTTTTATTTGAATTTAAAATTTAGATATTTAATAAGTAATATAAAGTTGAAAAGGCTCAAAGATTGACGTTACGTAAAACAAAAATTGTTGCAACACTCGGCCCTTCCTCAAATAGTGAGGAGATGCTGGCACGTATGATTATGGCGGGTGTTAATGTTGTACGACTTAACTTTTCGCATGGTAGTGCAGAAGAGCATATTAAGCGTGCAGAAATCGTGCGAGCAATTGCAGCAAAGTTAAATAGACCCATTGGCGTATTGTGTGATTTGCAGGGACCAAAAATCCGTATTGGAAAATTTGAATTCGGCAAAATAACATTAAAAACAGGCGATTTATTTATTCTTGATGCTGATTGTGAATTAGGCAATCAAGATCATGTGGGTTTGGATTACAAAACCTTGCCACAAGAGGTGAGAGAAGATGTGGTGTTATTGCTGGATGATGGGCGCATTACTATGCAAGTGAGCCGAGTAAAAGGTAACCAGATTCACTGCGTGGTTCTAAGTGGTGGTGTTTTATCAAACAATAAAGGGATTAACCGTCAAGGTGGCGGTTTGTCTGCCGATGCGTTAACAAAAAAAGATCGAGAGGACATTAAAACAGCCGTTGCACTTGAAGCTGATTATATAGCGATGTCGTTTCCTAAAAGCGCTGTAGATGTTGAGCTTGCACGTACTTTAGTTAAAAAAGCGGGTGGCACTGCGAGCATTATTGCAAAAATAGAACGTGCTGAAGCGATTGAAAATTTAGAGTCAATTATTGAAGCATCAGATGCAATCATGGTGGCGCGTGGAGATTTAGGTGTGGAGGTTGGAGATGCGGCAGTGCCAGGCCTGCAAAAGCGGATGATTCGCATGGCGCGAGCACAAAATAAGTTGGTCATTACGGCCACGCAGATGATGGAGTCGATGATTACCAGTCCGATTCCAACTCGAGCTGAAGTTTCAGATGTAGCTAACGCAGTGCTTGATGGTACTGATGCAGTTATGTTATCTGCTGAAACTGCCGCTGGTCAGTTTCCATTAGAAACTGTTCAGGCAGTGCACCGAGTGGTAATGGAGGCTGAAAAAGAATATATCAACCAATATCATGCACAAAAAGCAGACCAAGTGTATTTAAAAACAGATGAAACGATTGCAGCTGCAGCCATATATACAGCAAAGCATTTTAAAGTAAAAGCTATTGCAGCACTGACTCAGTCTGGTAACGCTGCACAATGGCTTTCACGCGCAGATGCTGAAGTACCTATTTATGCACTATCTCCAGACAAATATGCACGTAGGAAATTGACCTTGCATCGAGGAGTATATCCATTCCCAATTGAACAAGGCGGTAAGCATAAAGATGAAGTTTTGCATGAAATGGAGCAAGTGTTGCTGCAACAAAAAATGGTAAATTTGGGGGATTTGGTTTTACTTACTTTTGGTGAGCCTATAGGCAGTCCAGGGGGAACAAATACACTTAAAATTGTTAAAATTGGTGAAAATAGGCAATCTCAGCAAGCCGTAGCTGCCTTTGAGTCTACAAAAGCTTAGATTTAGTTTTGCTTGGTATTCACTAGGCATTTATAATATATATTCACAATTAATGTCTAGTAAGATGATAGGTAAACAATCATGAGTAAACCTTTATTACAAACTAGCATACAAAGTCTTAATCGTATTCATCAAGGTAAAGTCCGAGATATTTATGATATTGATGCGGATACCATGCTTTTAGTCAGTACAGACAGGTTATCCGCATTCGATGTAATATTGCCAACTGGCATCACTAATAAAGGCGCTATGCTGACCCAGATGGCTAACTTTTGGTTTGAAAAGCTGAAAGATATTGTGCCTAATCATTTAACCGGGATTAGCCCTAATAGTGTAGTTGCTAATCAAGTGGAGCAAGCTCAGCTTGGCTCTCGTGCAGTGGTAGTTAAAAAATTGAAAGCCCTGCCTATTGAAGCAATTGTACGTGGATATTTGGTTGGTAGTGGTTGGAAAGAATATAAAACTAAGGGCACTGTGTGTGGAATTCTACTGCCTGCTGGGTTACAAGAGGCATCAAAGTTGCCAGTGCCGATATTTACACCTTCAAGTAAAGCGGCTATAGGCGAACATGACGAAAACATCACATTGCAACAATGTGCGGATTTGATTGGCGAAGACATGGCATCACAAGTTGAAAAAATTGCCATTGCTCTTTATACAAAGGCTGCAGAGTATGCTATTACTCGCGGCATTATTATTGCAGATACAAAATTTGAGTTTGGACTAGACAAAAATGGTGTGTTACACGTCATGGATGAAGTCTTAACACCAGACTCATCACGCTTTTGGCCTGCTGATAGTTATGTGGTAGGGAGCAATCCACCAAGTTACGATAAACAGTTTGTGCGGGATTGGTTAGAAAGTACTGGATGGAATAAAAAAGCTCCAGCCCCAGCTTTGCCAGAAGATGTTGCGCAAAAAACAAGTGAAAAATATATGGAAGCATTTGAGCGATTGACTGGTCAACCGCTTTATGTTGATTAAATCTAATCAGAAGTCTTCTTTTTAGAAAATATCTTGATTGAAAAATTAAAATCTGTTTCCAAGCATCTTAAGCAAGAATTTGCAGTTTATCGTTTGGTACTTAAGCATCCCAAAACACCATGGATATCTAAAGTATTCTTAGGTTTAGCTGTTGGTTATTTATTGTTACCATTTGATTTAATTCCTGACTTTATTCCAGTATTGGGACAGTTGGACGATGTGGTGATTATTCCACTTTTTGTTTATATCGCGTTATTATTTATTCCAAAAGATGTTATTCAGACCTGTCGAGAGCAGACTAAAGACACAATTTAGTTACAAGCTTTTAGTACGTTCCAACCATCACCTTGCTATAATCAAGGTTCAAAAATTAAATCGTAAAAATTAATCTATCAATTTTATTAGTTAGGAATAAGCAATGTCGTTAAACCAAGTGCCAACCGGCAGAGATGTCCCCAATGATTTTAATGTCATCATTGAAATCCCAATGCAAGGTGACCCAGTAAAATATGAAGTGGATAAAGATAGTGGCGCGATTTTTGTAGATCGCTTTATGGGTACTGCGATGCAATATCCAACAAATTACGGCTATGTGCCGCATACACTTGCCGATGATGGTGATCCTGTAGATGTGTTAGTGATGACTCCTGTGCCTCTTATTCCTGGCGTGGTGGTACGTTGTCGTCCGCTAGGTGTGTTGTTGATGGAAGATGAGGCTGGACTTGATGCAAAGGTTCTGGCCGTGCCTGTAGACAAAGTGTGTGGCTTATATGGTCATCTAAACTGCCATACAGATATTTCAGCATGGCGTTTAGATATGATTGCACACTTTTTTGAACACTATAAAGATTTAGATAAAGGTAAATGGGTCAAAATTAATGGTTGGGGTGATATTGAACAAGCGAAAAAAGAAATTTTAGATGGTGTTGAAAATTACAATAATGCAAAAGTAAAACCAGCATTTTAGAATTAGTCGCCAGTTTCTGTTGACTTAAGATTAATAAAAAGGGCCGAAATTTTTGGCCCCTTTTATATAAACGTGATTTATACGATTTAGTCAGCGGATGGCGCGCCAAATTGATTGTCAGAGGCATCACTTGGTTGTACTAGCAGGTAAATCATGGCAATCCAGCCAAGTATTGGCACAATCCAAAGTAATTGGAACCAGCCACTTTTGTTGGTGTCATGTAAACGACGAGAACCAACAGCAATAGAAGGCAAGAATGTTGCCAGTGAGAACGCCCATGAAATATAGCTACTTACAAACTCCAAAATCACAGCGCCAGCGAAGCAGAACAAAAAGAACCACCAAAACTCTGGCAATTTCGCGCGACCATTAAAGTCAGCGTATTTCTGAAAACATGCTTTTACTGCAGTTTGAAAATCCATATTAATCCCCTGAATGTTGTGGTGAACAAAATACTAGCATGTTAGTAATATTAAATATAATTAATTGTAAAAACCGTATTTCAGAATCGGTGCAATGTTGCTGAAAGTTCTTTTAATTCTTTTTCTGCTGATTTGTATTCAGGGAAAATACTAGCAACAGTTGCCCAAAACTTAGCAGAATGATTCATTTCTATTAAGTGAGCAAGCTCATGACACACAACGTAGTTAATAATATGCGGAGGTGCCTGCAATAGGCGCCAATTGAGCCGAATTTCCTTTTTTGAATTACAGCTACCCCAGCGAGAATTCGCGTTAGATAAACTCAGCGAAGCAAAACTTACGCCTAGCTTGCTAGAGAATATTTCTAAGCGCCTTGTAAAGTCGCTCAAAGCCTGTTTTTTATACCACTGTATTACTTTACGTGCGACTAGGATTTGGTTGTCGTGAGCAGGCAAGGCCAATTGTAAAACTCCAGGTTCATATTCAACAGACTTAGAACGGGGGTTATGTTCTATGGTTAATGTGATTGAGTTCCCTAAAAATAGTAATTGTTCACCATGCTGCCATTGTATCTCTGGAATTTTATTGGCTGTCAGAGATGCTAATTTTCTGCGTATCCAATCGGCTTTTAGCACGATAATGCTTTCAAGGTGTGATTGAGAAATACGTTTAGGTGCATGTATGACCAAGCCTGTACTGGTAACTTTTAAGCCTACCGTGCGACGTTGACGGCGTTCTAACTGATATTCCAGTTGGTCGCCAGAGGGTAACGTCAGTAAGTGACTCATGATGCGCTAATGATTGCCATTTCAGCCTCGATCCAACTTTCCACTTGCTGGTTCAGGACATCTGTTTTTACTTGAGCAGTTTGAATTGGCTTGCCAATATGGATTTTAATCACGCCTGGGATTTTAATAAAGCCTTTTGGCCAGAAACTACCAGCGTTGTGCGCGACGGGCAATACTTGGGTTTTAGTATGTGTGGCTAACCACGCACCACCAATGTGATATTTCCCTCGTTTCCCCGGAGCTATTCGGGTTCCTTCAGGAAAAATCACTACCCATAAACCTTTAGCTAATCTATCTTTACCCTTTTCCACCAGTTGTTTTAGTGCCTCACGCCCAGCGGCACGATTAATAGCAATTGGAGAAGACATTGCCAACCCCCAACCAAATATTGGAATCCATAATAATTCACGCTTTAGCACATAAACTTGAGTTGGAAAAATTGCCTGAAAAGCAAAGGTCTCCCAAGTTGATTGATGCTTGCTGAGGATAATACAAGGAGTGTCAGGCATATTTTCAATACCTGTAATTTCATGACTAATGTTGCAAGTGACTTTTAGCCACCACAGCATGCTACGTGCCCAACCAGAGATTAGATTATTACGAGTGATTGGGTTAAGTGGTAAAGAGAGTAATGCGATAAAAGTGAATATTGGAGCTGTGATGAGTTGACCCACAAAAAACAAAGATGAACGAAAAAATAACATGCTGAACCTTGAGTTAATCTGGAAGAGGCTTAATCTTTTGGAGCAATAATGCACTGTACAGCTTCAGCTAAATCTTTGCACACCCATGTATTTGCGGGCAATGCTTTTTCTGAAGATTGTTTTGAAGCTGTCAAAGTTGCTTCTCCTTTGCCTGTAAGCACTAAAATTGGCTGACACCCCGATGCTGCAAAGGCTTGTAAATCCCGTAATGCATCACCCACTGCAGGTACGCCGACCAACTCCATTGAAAAGCGTCTACCTATTTCTTCTATCATTCCAGTATCTGGTTTTCGACAATGGCAATGTTCATCTGCCGCATGAGGGCAATAAAATATAGCATCAATACGACCGCCTACCAAGGCTAATTCGCGGTTCATTTTTTCATGAATGCTATTGAGTGTTGCCATATCAAACAAACCACGACTCACACCAGATTGGTTAGTAGCAACCGCCACTCTGAATCCAGATTGGTGCAACAAAGCAATCGCATCGAGACTACCTGATAGAGGAATCCACTCATTTGGATTTTTGATGAAATTCACGGAGTCTTGGTTGATGACACCGTCTCTATCTAAAATCACTAATTTCATGCTAATTTTTCCAAATTTTTATAAGATAGCACCCAAGGTTTGTTGAAATGCCTTTTCTTAAACCAGAGATTAAACTTGTCTTTGACTTTAGATTTAAAGTAAACACTGCTAGTTACTCTAAAACGGTACCTTATTGTTTTGCTATTTGCGACAACATCATCAAGGTATTCAGAAGAACCATCTTTGCCAACATTTACGTGCTTTCCAATAACAATCACTTCTAGTTTTTGTGGAGAGCTAGTATCAGCTTTAACATTCATTAGCTTAAACCCTGCCCATAATAACCAAGCAAAGATAAAAAAACCATAAAATCCTAACCCATACTTTATAGTCTCATCTTTGCTATCTTCAGAGAGGCACTTTATTCCCAACCCTAATAAGATAAATAAAAAAATAAAAAAATATGACACTGAGGATAGTTTTGCTGTGATAGGAAGTGTCATTAGAGGAGGAAAAGCTTCCAAGTACTTACCCACTAAAAGCGTAGCCAAAAATAATGTTGCTAAAACAATAATACCATTGTGTTTTAAGCGAGTTGTCGGATCATTTTCGGGCCAAAGTTCCATAATTAATTTGAATTAACAGCTATCAATTTGCCAGCTTTGATAAATCTGCCACGCGGTTCATGCCTACGTGCAGCTTTTTAAGCAAGGCTAAGCGATTGTTTTTTAAATCAATATTTTCTGCATTTACCATCACGTTATCAAAAAAGTCATCTACAGGTGCTTTTAACGCAGCGAGTGATTTGAGTGAATTTGTATAGTCGCCACTTTCAAACAATTTATCCGCTTGCGGGTTCACTTTTTGCAGCGCGTCGAATAAAGCTTTTTCAGCAGGTTCTTGTAATAAACTGGTGTCCACAATGCCCGTGATTTCGCCTTCTGCTTTTTTCAGAATATTGCCTACACGTTTATTGGCGGCGGCTAGGGCAGGAGCTTCATCTAATGAAGAGAATGCGCGAACAGCAGATAGTCGTTGTGGAATTTCGCTCAGTAATTGAGGGTTAAGTGCTAGTACAGCATCTACTTCTTGTGGGCTAGCACCTTGCTCTTTTAGATTAACTGCTAGTCTGTCTAAGCTAAATTCTTGAACTGCTTGTGCAGCAGAGTTGTCGCCATTAAATTGTGATAACACCATTTGAATAAGCGCATTAAACTGAATTGGTAATTGGCTATCTATTAGCATGCGAATTACGCCAAGCGCTTGGCGGCGCAACCCGAACGGATCTTTGTCGCCCGTTGGTTTCTCGCCAATACTAAATAGGCCAACCAAGGTTTCTAATTTGTCTGCTAATGCCACACAAACGCCCACTTGGTTGCGCGGTAAAGTATCACCTGCGAAGCGCGGTTTGTAGTGGTCTTCAATCGCAAAAGCGACGTCATCATCTAAACCTTCATGTTGCGCATAGTAGCGCCCCATGATGCCTTGTAACTCAGGAAACTCACCCACCATATCAGTGACTAAATCTGTTTTAGATAAGCGAGCAGCTTTTTCAACTTTAGAGACAAAATTAGCATCGCCTAATTGCTTGGCAATTTCTGCAGCAATTTTTACTACACGCAAATTACGCTCACCTTGTGAACCAAGCTTGTTGTGATAAACCACTTTATTTAAACATTCTAAGCGGCTTTCAAGCGTTTTCTTTCGGTCTTGGTCAAAGAAGAATTTAGCATCCGCTAGGCGAGGGCGCACCACACGCTCATTACCTCCAATGACTGCACTGGCATCATCTGGGCTGATGTTGGAAACGATTAAAAATTTATTAGTTAGTTTCCCGCTTGCATCGAGAAGTGGAAAGTACTTTTGATTTGCCTTCATGGTCAAAATCAAACATTCTTGCGGTACTTCAAGGTAAATTTCTTCAAACTGGCCGAGCAATACATTTGGGCGCTCAACAAGTGCTGTTACTTCATCGAGTAGCGCTTCGTCTTCAATCGGTTTTAGGTTTTGTTTGGCAGCGGCTACATTTAATTGGCGCACAATTTCTGCGCGACGTTCTGCAAAACTCGCAATAACAGCGCCTTCAGTTTTTAATTGCTCTGCATAAGTATCTGCATTCTTAAACACAACAGGTGAAACCGCAGCTTCAAATCGGTGGCCTTGCGTTTGGTTGCCAGATGTTAAACCAAGTGTAGTGACAGCAACTACTTCATCGCCATGCATAGCGACCAAGCTATGCGCAGGGCGCACAAAGTTTACGCTGTTCCAACCATCGGCTAATTGGTAAGTCATCACTTTTGGAATCGGCAATTTTGAGATTGCTTCATTCAATGAGCTTTGCAAGCCATCTTTAAGCGAAACACCTTTTTGCAATACATCTAAAAACAAAGCTTCATTTTTGCCATCAGCTTGCTTAGTTAAATTTTTAACCGCGCTTTCATCTAAGCCCATACTACTTAGGCGTTTGATTAAGGCTGGCGTTGCATTGCCGCTTGCATCTAAACCCACGCTCACAGGCATCAGTTTTTGCGTAGAAGTTTTATCAGGTGCAACAGCAAGGATGTTTGTAGCATGCACAGCAAGGCGACGAGGTGAAGCATAAGCTGTCACTGCAGAGCCGTCAGTTGCTAAGCCTTGTGATTTAAGTGTTTCAAACAAAACGCTTGAAAAAGCTTCGCCAAGTTTATTCAAGGCTTTCGGTGGCAGTTCTTCTACAAATAATTCTACTAATAAATTTTGTGTACTCATGCTGCGGCTTTCTTAGCTAATTCTGTTAATACTTCATCTGCCCATTCTTTTGGTGCCATTGGGAAGCCAAGTCTGGCGCGGCTATCCAAGTAACTCGCGGCGACTGAACGGGCTAGGTTACGAATGCGACCAATATAACCTGCGCGTTCAGTAACAGAAATCGCGCCACGTGCATCTAGTAAGTTGAAAGTATGTGCGGCTTTTAGCACTTGCTCGTAAGCGGGTAATGCTAGTTTGGCTTCAATAAGATGCAAAGCTTGTTTTTCATGTGCAGTGAATGCGGTAAACAAAAAGTCGGCATCCGAGTGTTCAAAGTTATAGGTCGATTGTTCTTTTTCATTTTGCAGATACACGTCACCGTAACTTAAGCCGTCAGTCCAAGTTAAGTCGTAAACGTTATCTACGCCTTGTAGATACATTGCCAAACGCTCTAAACCGTAGGTAATTTCGCCTGTAATGGGTTTGCAGTTAATACCGCCCACTTGCTGAAAATAGGTAAATTGCGTGACTTCCATACCGTTTAGCCAGACCTCCCAGCCCAAGCCCCATGCGCCTAGCGTTGGGTTTTCCCAGTCATCTTCAACAAAACGGATGTCATTCTTTTTAAGGTCGAAACCAAGCGCTTCAAGTGAACCTAAATACAACTCTAAAATATCCGCGGGTGCTGGCTTTAACACTACTTGAAACTGGTAGTAATGTTGCAAGCGGTTTGGGTTTTCACCATAACGACCATCTTTTGGCCTACGGCTTGGTTGTACATATGCCGCTTTCCAAGGTTCAGGGCCTAATGAACGTAAGAAAGTTGCTGTGTGTGAAGTGCCTGCGCCGACTTCCATGTCGTAAGATTGTAATAATGCACAACCTTTATCGCTCCAGTAGTTTTGCAGGGTAAGAATGATTTGTTGAAAGCTTAGCGCCATGTTTTCACATCTATGATTTAAATTGATAATTTCGAAAAGTTAGATTTTACTTTGTTTTACGTCGGCTTGCCAAAAAATTGGGCAAACAGATGGTAGTGAGGCCAATCAAGCAAACAATCAGAAACAACCAGTTGCCCCATCTTACATATGGCGTAATGCCGCTATAACCTTGTGCCATGCCATTTAGCGTGGTTTCGGTAAAGTGTGGTGCGTGGGCTAATATGTTGCCATGCGGGTCGATGATGGCGGTTGCCCCAGTATTGGTTGCACGTAAAACGGTGCGGCCAGTTTCTAAAGCACGTGCTTGTGAGAATTGCATGTGTTGATATGCAGCGTTGGATTGCCCATACCATGCATCGTTACTGGCGTTCACTAAGATTGTAGCGGCAGGTAGTTGGCGGATGATTTCTTCACCAAAAACATCTTCATAACAAATGTTAATAGCGACTTTTTCGCCAGCGATATTCATCGGTTGTTGATGAATGCTGCCGCGCGACAAGTCGCTGAGCGGCATATTGAGTAAATCACGGTAAATCCACCCGAAAGCTACTTTTAATGGGATGAACTCACCAAAAGGAACTAAGTGTGATTTGCGATAGGCTTGAGTTTTTGCGTCGCCGATATTTAACATGCTGTTGAAGTATTCGCCATTTTCTCGTTCTATCATCCCCGCTAAAACGGCGCCTTGATTGCGTGTCGATAGAAGTTGAAATCTAGTAGTAAGCTCGCTTGGCAACTCGCTGGAAAGAATAGGCATGGCAGTTTCTGGCATGATAATCAGCTTGGCTTGACTAGCCTCGGCCATTTGCAAGTATTTATTGATCGTGTGATTAGCGATTTCTGGATTCCATTTTAAGTCCTGCGAGATATTGCCTTGCAATAAAGCCACTGTGATTGGCTTGGAAGTTGGCGTTGTCCATTCAACCAGTTTTAAAGCGCTACCAGCAATCCAGATGAGCACTAGAAGTGCAATACTGTTTCGGTTCCAATTAATAGAGGTAGGTTTTTTGGCAAGCCAATAACCGATTAAACTGGCAATGAATACGGTAATCATAGAAACGCCATATATGCCAAAAATCGGTACATAACCCGCTAACGGGCTATTAGGCACTTGGCTATAACCCATGGTAAGCCATGGAAATCCAGTAAAAATCCAACTGCGCGTCCAATCTGCCAATGCCCATAAAATGGGAATGCTGATTAGTAATTGTGAAGATTGAGCTTTTGAAATTTTGACACTTAATGCGCCGACTAAAGCGGTAAATAAGGCCATAAATGCACACAGCAAAAATGTAGCTAAGCCTGCCGCAAAAGCAGGCATGTTGCCAAAGTCATGCAGGCTAATGTAAATCCAATAAATGCCAGTAGTGAAAAGCCCTAAGCCATATATAAAGCCTTTAGTAGCAGCTTGCTTTGGTGTGTAATCCTGATGCCAAAAGTAAAATAAACCAATTAGCGATAAAATGCTGGCGGGGTAAAAATAGAATGGCGCAAAACCCAGCACACATAAGGCGCCAAGTAAAAATAGTGTGAGTGAATTAATATATTTATTTTTGGTGATTATTTGCATGGTTTGAATTGTAGCTTGATAGCGCCAGATAACAAAAATTTACAATGTAAACGCTGTAAAAATGGTGTGTTGATTGACACGAAATGCGTTTAGCACCTATATTGTGCCCTGTAATAATGGTTTTCTTAATTTAGTGGCATTGATTTTATGGGAGAAAAGTATGAGCATGGCATCTGAGTTTAAAGAATTTGCCTTAAAAGGCAACGTAATGGATTTAGCTGTTGGTGTGATTATCGGCGGTGCTTTTGGTAAGATTATTGATTCAATGGTGGGAGATATTATTATGCCTATTGTTGGCAAAATCATTGGCAATGTTGATTTTTCAAATATGTATGTAGCGTTTAGTGGTCAGACTGCAGGCTTGCCATTAGTCGAGGCTAAAAAACTAGGTTCAGTACTGGCTTATGGTAACTTTTTAACAATCACAATTAACTTCCTGATTTTGGCTTTTGTTATTTTTCAAATGGTTAAATTAATGAATAGAATGAAAAAGGCTGAGGCAGCTGCTGCGCCAGCACCAACACCAGATGATATTTTGCTATTACGTGAAATTCGTGATTCACTGAAAAAATAATTGACTGAATTGACTCAAAAAAAGGGGTCTTAGCCCCTTTTTTTAAGTAATTTTAGGTTTAATCTGAAGTTGTTATTTCCGGTAATACTTCTACTATCATGCTATGTAATCGACGACTGTCGGCGCGAAGTACTCTGAAACGTAAGTCATTGAGGGTAATTTCATCATCACGCTTTGGTAAATGCCCGAATTGATGCACCACCAATCCACCAATGGTTGAAAACTCTTCATCGCTTAGCGCAGTACCCATAATTTCATTAAAGTCTGAAATTTCCGTTAAAGCCTTTACCCGATACTGCCCATCAGCATTTTGAATGATGTTGTCTTCATCTTCGTCATAATCGTATTCATCTTCTATGTCGCCAACGATTTGCTCAAGTACATCCTCAATCGTCACCATTCCAGCTACGCCTCCGTATTCATCGACTACAATGGCAATATGGTTTCTGTTGCTACGGAACTCTTTTAGTAATACATTCAATCGCTTAGATTCAGGGATAAATACTGCAGGCCGCAACATATCGCGCACCTCAAAATCTTCCCCCGCGTAATAACGCAATAAATCCTTGGCGAGCAGTATGCCGATGACATCATTTTTATCATCTTCAATCACTGGGAAGCGCGAGTGGGCTGTTTCAATTACGTGCGGAATAAAAGTTTCAGGAGGGTCTGTGATATCGATGACATCCATTTGTGAGCGAGGAATCATGATGTCGCGAACTTGCATTTCACTCACTTGTAGCACGCCCTCAATCATAGCTAGAGAGTCTGCATCCATTAAGCTATTTTCGTAAGCACCGTGTAGAAGTGTTACAAGCTGCTCGCGATCTTCAGGTTCACGTAATAAAAAGTGACTGAGACGTTCTAATAAAGAGGGTTTGTTACTTTGTTTTTCCGACTCAGAGGCCATTAGAGGCGTCCTATGTAATGAGATAGGGATTAGCATACCCTAATTTTGTGATAATTGCAGTCTCTAAACTCTCCATGAGCTCAGCTTGTGCTTCGATTTCATGGTCATAACCATGTAAATGTAAAATGCCATGTACAGTTAAATGCGCATAATGTGCTTCAAGCGACTTGTTTTGTGCGAGAGCCTCTGCGGCAACCACTGGTGCGCAAATGATAATGTCGCCCATGAGATAAGGTTCTTCAGTAAGCGGAAATGTTAGTACATTCGTTGCATATTCTTTGTCGCGATAAGTGTTATTTAGCTCGCGTCCTTCAGCTTCATCCACAATTCTGATGGTCGCCTCAGTCTCAACCCGAATCGCGGCTTTAGCCCATTGAAGAAACTGGGCTCTAGTCGGCAGATTCGTTTGAGTTGATGCGTATTGAACTGACAAATAAATTGTAGGCATATCTTTAACTAAACGGTTGGTATATCTAAGGCAGCTAGTTGTTATCAGTTTGCTGGGTGGGACAGTCCACATAGGGAAAACGCACATGTCCAAAACGTACCACCAGAATTGCTAGGGCAATTAAGAGTATTGAGCTGGAAAGCGCAAACATCCGCAAAGCATCTAATTCATGGATGTCTAACACTAGAAAGCGCGCCAAGGCAATAATACCAATATACAGAGGATATCTGACTGGCAGATTGCCGGTGCCAAGATAATGATTAAGCATGGACATGACTTCTAGATACAAAAATAGCAGAAGCAAATCACCAACAGTGATTGTGCGCGCTTGCCATATGTGCATAACTGCCTGAAATACGGCTAAAACCGTTGCAACGGCAATAACAATAAGCACAGCTTGACCAACTATGCCAAGACCTCGCTGCATCAACTTGCTAAATTTATTTGGTGTCATGTTAAACCTAAGTCGTCAAATAGATAAGCAATTATACATGACTCAAAATCAGCTAGTTATAAAACGGCTTGGTTATCGTGCTCGCCGCGCTCATAAACAATATGCGCACGACCAACTAACAAAGGATCTAGTGGACCAATTGCAGCTAAATCCTTATTCGCATATGGCAGTTTGTGCAATACATAACGCATGGCATTTAGCCTTGCACGTTTTTTGCAATCTGACTTAATGACAGTCCAAGGCGAATCTGCGGTATCTGTATGGAAAAACATCGCTTCTTTGGCTTTGGTGTAATCATCCCATTTGTCTAAAGAAGCTAAGTCAATCGGGCTGAGTTTCCATTGTTTTAGCGGATGCATTTTACGTTCTTTGAAGCGGCGACGTTGCTCTTCACGACTGACGGAGAACCAGAATTTAATGATGTGAATACCACTGCGTGTTAGATTGCGCTCAAATTCAGGCGCTTGTCGCATAAACTCAAGATATTCGTCATTGTTGCAAAAGCCCATGACCCGTTCCACCCCAGCACGGTTGTACCAAGAACGGTCAAATAAAGCGATTTCACCCGCGGTCGGCAATTGTGAAACATAACGCTGAAAATACCACTGACCACGCTCAACTTCGCTAGGTTTTTCTAGCGCCACAACACGCGCGCCACGAGGGTTTAAATGTTCCATGAAGCGACGAATGGTGCCTCCCTTACCAGCGGCATCTCTACCTTCAAATAAAATGACAACACGCTGTCCTGTTTCTTTTACCCATGCTTGTAGCTTTAATAACTCAACTTGCAAATGGTATTTTTGTTTCTCGTAGCTACGACGCGATAATAAATTTTTGTAAGGATAAGCGCCATCACGCCAGTCACGGGCAAGCTCGTCATCGGCGTGAGCATTTGCTTTTGAACTTCCGATATTTGGCATGTTCGCAATAGCTTTGCTTAAGGCTGCTGCGTCGTCAGGAGATGCTCCATCTAGAATCGCTTGTAAGGCTTCTGGCAACGTCGCAATGTCATTACCAGTTGCGATACGATTGATGATATCTTGCACTGCAACTGATTTAGATTCACGGGCAGCGTTGACTTTCTCATTGATGGAGAAGTTTTGTATACCAGTGGCACTATTATTTGGTGGAATGTCACCTTTTGTTACGCGACGCACGCTGGAAATTTTTCTTGGGGTTTTTGCGACGATATCAAGTTTTTTTTGTGTCACCATGAGAATTCCTTTTCTAACTAATGTTTTTCTATATTTATATTTAAAAACCTATGTGTAAATGATTTATGTCATAAATATGCATTATTTTTCGTTATTTTTTTCATATTCTTCATAGGCATTGACAATTTTTTGCACTAAAGGGTGACGAACCACGTCCGCTGATAAAAAATGTGTCATGGCGATGCCTTTAATGTCTTTTAATACTTTTTGCGCTTCTACTAAGCCGCTTTTTTGATGTTTTTGCAGGTCAATTTGTGTGACATCACCTGTAATCACAGCCTTTGTGCCAAAACCAATACGCGTTAAAAACATTTTCATTTGTTCAGGAGTGGTGTTTTGCGCTTCATCCAAAATAATAAAGCTTTGGTTAAGCGTACGGCCTCTCATGTAAGCTAAAGGTGCGACCTCAATCGCGCCACGCTCAAACATTTTATTCACTGTGTCATAGCCTGCTAAATCATACAGGGCATCGTATAAAGGCCGTAAATAAGGGTCCACTTTCTGGTTCAAATCGCCCGGTAAAAAGCCTAGTTTTTCACCAGCTTCCACAGCTGGGCGTACTAAAACGATGCGTTTTACACGGTCACGGCTCATTGCATCCACTGCACTGGCAACAGCTAAGTAAGTTTTACCTGTACCTGCTGGGCCTATGCCAAAGGTAATGTCATGGTCTTGAATCTGCTGCAAATAAGCGATTTGCCTAGGCGTGCGGCCATGCAACTCGGTGCGACGTGTCATTAGGACTGGCGCGTTTGACGTGGCAACGTCTTCAGGTTTTAGTTTATTGATTTCTACTAAGCCTAGCTGAACCTCATCAAGACAAATTGGATTTTTGGCTCGAATATAAAAATTTTCAATCAACTGTGCGGCTAAACGCATATTGTGCACATCACCCGTTAAGCGCATGTGCGCGCCACGCCTTGCAATTTGCACTTCAAGTGCATCTTCAATTTGCTTGATATTCTCATCAAGCACGCCGCATAAATTGGCTAATCGCGTGTTGTCTTCAGGGGTTAGGTTGATTTCCATTTTAAGGTTTAGTGTTGATGAGTAGTAAATAAAGGAAGATGGTCATTCAAAAGACCTTTGATAAAAAACAATAAACAGAGGTGAATGATGGCAAAAATAAATGACCAAGAAAGCCACAAAAGATTTGGTTTCTCATGGCTGAAATTGTGTGCTTTTTCTAAATCAAAAAGTTTCATTGGGGATTAGCTCAGAATTTTGCCTGTTAAACGGCGCGGGTTAGACACGTCAGTAATTCTTACATTCACAAACTGATGGATGAGGTTGGGTTCGCCAGCGATGTCCACTACACGGTTATTATCGGTTTTGCCTGCTAACAAATCGGCATCTTTCCATGAAGCACCTTCAATCAGCACACGTTGAGTAGTGCCTAACATGGCTTCAGAAATGGCTTTAGCTTGTGCTTCGTTAATTTCTTGTAGTTTTGTTAAGCGTACTAATTTAACTTCTTCAGGTGTACTGTCCTGTAGAAAGGCTGCTGGCGTACCAGGGCGCGGGCTATATAAAAAGCTAAAGCTAGCATCAAAGCCTACATCTTTCATCAGTTTGACTGTGGCTTCAAAATCCGCATCTGTTTCGCCAGGAAAACCTACGATAAAGTCTGATGTGAAGGTAAGGTTTGGGTTGGCCATGCGCAGTTTGCGTATGGTAGATTTGAACTGCAACGCCGTGTAGTTGCGCTTCATAGCCATTAATATGCGGTCGCTACCAGCTTGCACAGGTAAGTGTAACTGCACGGCTAGTTTCGGAATATTAGCGAAACAATCAATTAATCGCTGATTCATTTCATTTGGATGGCTAGTGGTAAAGCGAATGCGTTTGACTTGCGGAATCTCAGCGATGTATTCGATTAACATGGCTAAATCCGCTTCTAAGTCTTTGTATTGTGCGCGGTAGGCATTTACGTTTTGTCCAAGTAAGGTAATTTCTTTCACGCCTTGTTCAGCCAGTTGTGCGGCCTCCGTCAAAATAGCTTCAAATGGGCGCGAGACTTCTTCACCACGAGTGTAAGGTACAACGCAGAAACTACAATATTTACTGCAACCTTCCATAATGCTTAAAAACGCACTGGCGCCTTCTATGCGTGGAGGTGGTAAATGGTCGAATTTCTCAATTTCAGGAAAGCTAATATCTACCTGAGAAACACCGCTAGATTGGCTGCTTTTAATCATGTCAGGCAAACGATGTAGCGTTTGTGGGCCAAATACCACATCTACATAAGGTGCACGCTTGATGATGTTGTCACCTTCTTGACTAGCAACACAGCCGCCCACGCCAATTACTAAATTTGGATTGGCTTTTTTAAGTGGTATAAATCGTCCAAGATGGCTAAATACTTTATCTTCAGATTTTTCACGAACCGAGCAGGTGTTGAGCAGGATCACATCAGCATCTTCTGGTGTAAGTGTTTCCACCATGCCATCAGTCGCATTAAGCATATCTGCCATACGTGAAGAATCATACTCGTTCATTTGACAGCCAAAAGTTTTAATAAATACTTTTTTTGGTGCCGATGAAGTGGCATTGGCGGGGGCTGATTTTTGTTCTTTTGATTTCAAAGTGTCGTAGCAAATGGATAAAGAGTAATTTTAACGCATTTGGCTATTCGCTTCACGCAAAGTTACTTAATGCAAGGTAAAATAAGTCTACATTGTCAGCTTTGTTAAATATGCTAGCACTCCCGATTTTTATGAATATTACTTGCCGCCCGTGTATTGTCATTGGCGGTGGCGAAGTTGCATCACGCAAGGTGGCAATGCTGTTAAAAGCAAATGCGGCTATTACTTTGTATTCCCCTGACATTTGTGATGCGCTAAAAGATTTAGCTGATACTGGAAAAATTACTTACATTAACGCTAATTTTGAAGAGGATCAGCTAATAGGTGCTTGTTTGGTGATTGCCGCAACGGATAATGAGTTAGTCAATATTGCCGTATCAACAGCGGCAAAAATGCACAATATACCGGTGAATGTGGTCGATTCCCCCGCTTTATGTACTTTCACCATGGCCTCTATTGTCGAAAGATCACCTATCGTTATTGCGATTTCCAGTGAAGGTAATGCGCCTGTACTTGCGCGATATATTCGTACCAAAATTGAAACTATGTTGCCAGCAGGTTACGGTCGCATTGCTGCCATTGCAGGGGAATTTAGGGATAAGGTAAAAGCAAAATTTACCACTAGCCAAACACGTCGAATTTTTTGGGAAGGTGTTTTGCAAGGACCAATTATAGAACAAATTTTATCTGGGCAAGAAGCCGCAGCAAGAAATTCCTTAGATGAAATCTTGTCGGATGCAAACGAATCTAAACATCACGGAGAGGTTTATTTAGTCGGTGGCGGTCCAGGTGACCCAGATTTGTTAACTTTTAGAGCGTTACGCCTTATGCAACAATGTGATGTCTGCGTGTACGATAAGTTAGTCAGCACCGAGGTGATGGAGTTGGTACGTCGTGATGCAGAATTAATTTATGTAGGTAAATCGCGCGATCAGCATACACTGCCACAAGAAGAAATTAATGCTTTATTAGCTAGGTTGGCACTAGAAGGTAAGCGTGTATTACGTTTGAAAGGTGGAGACCCGTTTATTTTTGGCAGAGGTGGAGAGGAAATTGAAACTTTGATGCAACACGGCGTTCCGTTTCAAGTTGTACCTGGCATTACCGCAGCCAATGGTGTTTCTAGCTACGCAGGTATTCCGCTCACACATAGAGATTACGCACAGGCTTGTTTATTCATTACAGGTCACTTAAAAGGCGGTGCGCTTGATTTAGATTGGGTGGCCATGTCTCGCCCACGACAAACAGTAGTAATTTACATGGGGTTGGTCAGCTTAGCGCAGATTTGTCAGCAACTAATAGCACATGGCGTGTCGCCCGATATGCCTGCCGCCGTTGTGCAGCAAGGTACAACGCCACGCCAACGCGTGGTAACTGCAACACTAATAGATTTGGCGACTAAAGTCAGTGAAGCCAAAGTTAAAGCCCCTTGCCTAACAATCATTGGTGAAGTTGTAAAGTTGCGTGAGAAGCTAAGCTGGTTTGAGCCTGAAGCTAAAATTTAATCACGGATTGTCCTATACGCAAATTCCGGTCGTGATGAGCTTGTCGAACCATGAATTACCCTTCGATAAGTTTAGGACGAACGGTGTCTTATACCCTTTCTCATCTAATTGACAATCTCGGTTTAATCCTTACTTTTTAGAGGCAGTGTTTAGAGGCAAACTCAGCCGAGCTTCTAAGCCACCTTCTGGGCGATTAATTAATTGAATTTTACCGTGATGTAGTTTAGCAATGCGGTCTGCAATCGCTAAACCTAGCCCACTGCCGCCTGCATTGCTTCGTGCGGTATCTAGTCGTTCAAAGGGGCGCAATAGTTTTTCAACATGTGTTTCAGGGATGCCTGGGCCATTATCAAACACGCTGATAATAATAGATTCGGGAGTTATTTTGCTCGCCACGCGTACTTGGCCATGTCCATAAGCATATGCATTACCAACTAGGTTATCTAGCAAACGTTGCATGGCTAATGGTCTTACATGTAACGCGTAAGTGGGTGCTAACTGCACTACAATGTCACGCCCAGCGCGGAGTTGCCTATCGTGAATAGCTTGTAATAGCGTGTTGATGTCAGTCAATTCTGTGGGTTCGCCCTCTACCCCTTTCACAAAATCTAGAAATTGGTGAATGATATTGTCCATATCAGCAATATCTTCAATCATGCCACTTTTTAAGCTGGTGCAGCCGTTTTCTGGCAACATCTCTACTGCAAGGCGAATCCTTGCCAACGGCGTGCGTATGTCATGTGAAACCCCCGCTAAAATAAGCGTGCGCTCAGCATCTAACTCGGCTAATGAGTCGGCCATTTTATTAAAAGTATTGTTTACTTCACGTAATTCAGCAAAACTACCCTCTGGAAGTTTTTCAGGTTGTTCGCCATTACGTAGTCTGTCAGCAGCATTCATCAATAAGTGCAATGGTCGGTTAATACGCGCTGCAATAAAGTAACCAGCGCCTAATGATAGTACAAGCACTAAAGCTGCCCAGCCTAGCCATTGCCAAGGGAAGGGGCGTTCCACATGTACGCGCGGAATTACCACCCAATAGTCATCTTGACCAATGTTAAAACTAATCCAAAGTCCTTGTATACCGTAATGATTGACGGTGATAATGGTTTCTACACCAAGGCGTTCACGGATTTTTGCTGCAACCAAGTTGATGAAGGGGTCTTCTGGCAACGGCTCGATTTCTTCCATAAAATCGGCATAATAAATGCGCACACCTTCTTTGCCAGTAATCTCAGAAAGTAATGCCAAACGAAGATTTTCCTGAGAGGCAATGAGTGACGCGCGCGTGTAATTAACAACTGTGACAGCTTGCAATGCAGTTGCTTCTGCACGCGGCACCCTTTCAAAGTATTCAAAAATCTGTAATGAGGCAAGTTGCGCAACCACCAGTAACACAGCAATCAGCAACATCACTCTAGCGAGTAAGGTAGTGGGTAAAAGGCGCAGTTTCAAGATGGGGTATATTAAGTTTAATGAATAAGGGAAAAAGTTGGTGGTTTTAACTAGCAGATTGGTGGAGAATGTAATTTAAATTAATTAGTTCATTTAAACCTTGTTTAGATAAATAATGTATGTTGATAAACATACATTTTTGAACAATCTTACTCATCCACATTGCCATCAGGAATAAATACATAACCAAAGCCCCACATGGTTTGTAGATAACGTGGATGCGCTACATCGGGTTCTATTAGTTTGCGTAAACGTGATACTTGTACATCAATGCTTCGGTCAAATACATCTAATTCACGCCCACGCGCTAGTTGCATCAGTCTGTCGCGAGATAAAGGTTGGCGAGGGTGATCTACAAATACTTTCAGTAAAGCAAATTCGCCACTGGTAATGGTGATAGAAACACCATTTTTGCTAAGTGAGCGGGTGGATGAACTGAACACGAAATCACCGATGCTGACATTGTCAGTGTTGATGGCTGGCGCGCTTGGCTGTAAGCGTTCATGCCTTCGCATTACGGCATTGATTCGTGCTAATAATTCACGAGGATTAAATGGTTTTGGTAAGTAGTCATCGGCACCCATCTCTAGACCAATAATCCGATCAACTTCATCGCCTCGCGCGGTCAGCATAATAATGGGCAACATCGTGCCAGTTCCACGAATTCTGCGACAAATTGCTAGGCCATCTTCACCGGGCAACATTAAATCTAATACAAGTAAATCAATTGTTTCTGTTGCGAGCACCGCATCCATTTCTTTGGAGTCTGCTGCAACTTTAATCGTGTAACCTTGCTCTGTAAGGTAGCGCTGCAGCAAATCACGCAAGCGAACATCATCATCAACGACCAATATTTTCTTATTTTGATTTGTCATCATTTAGTTTAAGCTCGTGTTTTTTTGATTTATAAAATGAATTCTAGGAATCATTACGTTTAGATTAAACATAGAGTGAAATCTAAGTTAATGTTAGTGTATGCTAATTTTGTTTTATTTCAAATAACGCTATTCATTTAATAATTTTTAAAGCTAAATAGATTTGTTGTTGAGCAAACCAAATTCAATTTTACCTGTCAAAATAACGTCATTTAATTACTTACAATTACTTACAATTACTTACAATTACTTACAATTACTTACAATTATCCATGAAAAATGAAACATTCCGTTAACAATCCTACTTCATGATAATGTCTCTAAATTTAACGTAGAATATTTAAAATTCAGACTTTGATTCAACTCACGTCAAAACAATTATCTATTGCCAAGCATGCCTGCGTCGCACTGTGTGTTGGCTTTGGTTTTTCCTTAAACGTTGATGCGGGTGATAAATCTAATTTAGGAAACATGGGTAGAAATGCTAAACCTGCTACAGAAGAGACAGAGGTGGATGATGGTATTCGCCAGACACTTAATCTTAATTTTAGCCCAGAAGGTAGAGAAAAACTTCGTAAGGCCCTCGATGATTATGCGCGTTCTATAGATAGCGATCATGACCGAATTGAAGATCGTCGCCGCGCTATGAAGGAAAGCTTAGAAGCACGTTTTCTGGATGCTGATAACGATGGTGATGGCATGATTGATCGACAAGAGGCAACCGAAAAGCTTCCACAAATCGCGAGACATTTTAATCAAGTAGATATTAATCAAGACGGCTTGATTTCACTTGATGAGCTTGAAGAAGCGCAAGCCAAAATACTAGAGCGAAGAAAAGTAGCCGAAGATGCAATTGAAGCAGAAAAAGTACAAGCTGCAGAAGCAGCAGCCAATGCAGCAGAAGTGACGCCGACAAGCAAACCTAAAGGCAAACAAACTGCTAACAACTTAAAAAAGCGTTCGCTTTAGTTATTCGGTATTTTAGTCATCAGATACTTAATTCGATTGTCCATATAGCTTCAGTTTCCCCTGAGCTCTTATTTCAAATGTAATTTCTCTTTAAAGATTTATTAAAAAAATCATTACATGTGCTTGACCTTAGAAATAACCGACAGCATTCAGCAAGTAGATGAAAATGAATGGAATATTTTAGTCGGGGATATGCCTTTATTAAGTTATGCATTTTTATGGGCGTTAGAAGATTCAAAATCGATAGGTGTGGACACTGGGTGGCAACCTTATCCAATGTTGGTGTATGAAGACGGCAAGCTAGTCGGAGCAATGCCGCTATATATTAAAAGCCATTCTTATGGTGAATATGTTTTTGATTGGGTATTGGCTGATGCTTATCAGCGCAACGGCATTAATTATTACCCAAAATTAGTTTCGGCCATTCCGTTTACACCTATTACAAGCCAGAGATTGATTGCTAGAAGTGAAAAAGTGCGAGCTTTAATGTTAGAAGCCCTTGCTGAAACCATGGGTAAGCATCATTTATCTTCCGCGCATGTACTTTTTCCGGATGATGATTCTGCGAGGCAGATGCAGCATGCTGGTTGGCTAAAACGAAATGGAGTGCAATTTAGATGGGAAAATGAAAACTTTATCAATTTTGAAGATTTTTTAAGAACTCTCAATCACGATAAACGTAAAAAAATTCATCAAGAACGCAAGAAAGTCTTCTCAGCAGGTGTGGTTTGCAAGCGTATTAAAGGTGCTGATATTACGCCGGAACAATGGTATTTTTTCTATAAATGTTATGAAAATACTTATATTGAGCATCGCTCTACACCTTATTTAACCTACGCATTTTTTAAGAATATTAGTCTGAGTATGCCTCAGAATATTCTGTTGATACTAGCATATTTAGATGATGAACCGATTGCAGCTGCGCTGAACATTTATCATCAAACCACACTTTATGGACGCTATTGGGGGGCATTGCGCTATGTGCCTAATCTTCACTTTGAGCTTTGTTATTACCAGGCTCAAGAATTTTGTATTGCTGAAAAAATTCAATATTTTGAAGGTGGTGCACAAGGTGAGCATAAGCTGGCGCGAGGTTTTAATCCACGTCCAACTTGCTCATTTCATAAAATTGCACATCCAGATTTTGCACGTGCGTTTGCGGAGTTGGTCATTCAAGAGTCGCAAGGTATTGCTGCTTATACTAATGAGTTAGAAGAGCGTGCACCATTCAAAGTAAAACAGTCTTAATATTTTACCAAGCAATCTCTTTACCATCGTAAGCAATAAATTTCCCAGTATTGCTCATGTTTAAATTAGCAATTACATTTCGCAAGCCGGCCACGCTGGTTTGCGTATCTAGCAGCGCATTACTGCCACCCATGTCCGTTAATACCCAACCGGGATGCAAAGTTACCACAGCAATGCCTGCGGGTTGCAAGTCAATTGATAGGCTTTTCATCACCATATTTACTGCGGTTTTGCTACTACGGTAAATATAACTCCCACCACTTGAATTGTCGCTCATGCTGCCCATTTTGCTAGATAAGGTGGCAATTTTTTTAAGCGTACTATTTGCAATAGGTACGGTAAACGCTGTCGCCATTTTTAGTGGAGCAATGCTATTAACTTTAAACGCCTCTATCCAATCATCTGTATCTGCATCGCCCAAGCTACTCTCAGGGTAAATGCCCGCATTATTGATTAGTACATCAATCTTCTCATCTTTCAGTTGCATTGCTAGTGCATCAATTTGCGCAAAATTTGCAACATCTAAACTCATTAATCTAATGTTAGTATGGACTTTCGATATGGCTTGTAAAGCATTTGCATGTTGAGTATCCCTGCAACAAGCCAAAACGTTCCAACCATCCTGAGCATATTGCTTTGCGAGCTCCAATCCAATGCCACGATTGGATCCAGTAATTAATATTTGGTAAGGTGAGTCCATAACAAAATCCTTATGTGAATAGAAGACAAATTATCCACCATTAAAAGCATAAAGCCACAATTCTTGACGTGGCTTTATGATTGTTTAAAAGCGCTAATTATTTAATTGATTCATCTATTTTGTGATTCTTCATATTACATTTCTTACCCATTTTATTCTTAATGCCATCTCGCTCGGTTTGGTCAACTTTACCATCTTTATTAGCGTCCATTTTAATAAAAAGATCATCAGCCATTTTTTGATAGTGTGCATTAAATTCATCATGGCTCAAAGCGCCGTCTTTATCGGTGTCAGCATCTTGCATGGTATGTTTGCGGTCACAATGCATGCCATCTTTACCATGATGGTTAGCGTATGCTGTTTGCGATAAGCCTAATGCTAATGCCAAAACAGCCATTAATGTAAGTTGTGAAATTTTCATAAAATATCTCTAGTTAAAAAGTCCAGTAGTACAACACCTATGGACCAGTTATTTTTGTTGACGTTCACTTAAAAAAATCGATGAGACTTTTAATTACATAATCATATTTCTTAAAATTGCTTGCCTCAGTTACGGTATACGGATGCCCATTTAATAAGGATCTATTAGTGCCATGTAAGAGTCGAATAAATTCCTATAGTTAGGGGTTATCACCTTGCAGACTAAAACGAACGGTGTAATATTACTGAACAAGTTGTTAATTCAATAATCATTAACTCTTACTAGAACCTTTTTGTAGCTGAGGTATTCAATGTCAAAAAAAGAATTTAAGCTAACTCAAGAAGGTAAAAGACTTGATGAAACGGAAAAATCCAAACCCATTGCTTGGAAGAAATGGGGTCCTTACCTAAGTGAGCGATCATGGGGAACTGTTAGGGAAGACTATAGTGCTGATGGCGAGGCTTGGGACTTTCTTACCCATGATATGGCAAGAAGTAAAGCATATCGTTGGGGCGAGGATGGGTTAGGTGGTTTTTGTGATCGATACCAGTTGTTATGCTTTGGCTTGGCTCTTTGGAATAAAAAAGATCCTATACTTAAAGAGCGTGCTTTTGGATTGTCGCATTCTCAAGGGAATCATGGGGAAGACTTAAAAGACTACTATTTCTATTTAGATAGTACACCAACCCATAGTTACATGCGGTATTTATATAAGTACCCACAATCTGAATTTCCTTATCAAAAATTAATTGATGAAAACCAAGCGAGAAATGGGAGTGGACCTGAATATGAGCTAGTTGACACTGGAATTTTTGATGAGGATCGATATTTTGATGTATTTGTAAACTATGCAAAAGCTTCCTCTGAGGATATTTGCATTCGTATTGAAGTTCATAATCGTGGTCCAGAAGATGCTCCAATACATATTATCCCCAATATTTGGTTTCGTAATACTTGGTCATGGAGTAAAGAGCAAGAGACTGAGCCAGTGATAAATCTGATTGAAAGCACACAAAGTCATTTATGTTTTCTTGCGGATGATACAAATGCAACGGGTCTAAAAAATTTACCTTTCAAGTATCAGCTAGGTCGCCGCTACATCTATTGCCAGTCAGGTGGTGCTCCAATATTTACCGACAACGAATCAAATGATGCGAAGTTGTACGGGGTGTCTGATTCAAATGGCAAAGTCTATTTTAAAGATGCTTTTCATAGACATATTATCAATGGAGAGCCAAGCGTTAATCCGCAAATGACGGGTACGAAGGCTTGTGTAAACTATGAAAAAATCGTTCCTGCTGGGAAATCTGTCAATATAGATCTGCGAATGACTGCTGAGCATTTGAAAATGCCATTTGCAGACACCAATGCCATTTTCGAAATTCGTAAAAAAGAAGCAGATGAATTTTATGATTCCATTCATCCAATCAAGGCAAGTGCTGATGAACGCTTAATTCAGAGACAGGCTTTTGCAGGCCTGATGTGGGGAAAGCAGAATTATATTTTTGATGTTAATAAATGGCTGGTGGGAGATAACCCAAAATCGCCGCCACCAGAATCCCGCCAGCATATTAGAAATCAGCAATGGCGCCATCTAAATTCACAACGCATTATTTCCATGCCTGATAAATGGGAATATCCATGGTTCGCAGCTTGGGATCTTGCCTTTCACACAGTTCCTATTGCGCTGATAGATCCAAGTTTTGCCAAGAAGCAGCTGTGGTTTATGTTGTTTGAGCAGTTTCAGCATCCCAATGGACAAATACCTGCATATGAATGGGAGTTTAGCGATCTAAATCCACCTGTACATGCATGGGCAGTATGGCGAGTGTACAATATGGATCGTGTGCGCTCTGGCAAGGCTGATCTTGAGTTTCTTGAAAAATGCTTTCATAAGCTCTTGATTAATTTTGCTTGGTGGGTTAACAAAGTCGACTCAGTGGGCAACAATATTTTTGAGGGTGGGTTTCTTGGTTTAGATAATATAACGCTGTTCGATCGATCAAAAGAACTGCCGGGCGGAGCAATTCTCCAGCAGTCTGATGCAACGGGATGGATGGCAATGTTTTGCCAGAACCTTATGCGGATCTCTCTGGAACTAGCCAAAACTAATCCCGTTTATGAAGGGTTGGCCACCAAATTTTTCCAGCATTATGTTCATATTGGCGCTGCAATGAAGCGTATGGGTGAGCATGGGGATCAAAATTTATGGGATGAGAAAGATGGATTTTTTTACGATATTATTCGCTATCCCGATGGCAGTTTTGAAAAGCTTAGAGTCCGTTCTTTGGTTGGTTTAATCCCTCTTTTTGCAGTTGAACGGCTGGAATATTCATGGATTAAGCCCTTTGAGGCATTCACTTCTAGACTAGATTGGTTTGTCAATAATCGGCAGGATATTGTTTCTCATTGTGTCAATACGGCCGTTCGGGGTAATGAAAAAACGCTCATTCTTACTATTGTCTCACCCGATCAACTAAACCATATCATGCAACGCGTTTGGGATACTGAAGAATTTAGATCGGAATTTGGCTTAAGAAGTCTATCTAAATTTCATAAAGCGCATCCATATGTTTTGGGTGAAAGTGTTGTTCGATATGACCCTGCCGAAGCTGAATGTAAGATTAAGGGAGGAAACTCTAACTGGAGAGGCCCTATTTGGTTCCCAACGACATTCCTGATGATAGAGTCACTACGCAAGCTTGATAAAGCATATGGCGATGCACTTAATATCAAAGATACTGAGGGAAATGAAGTGGCCGTTGGTGAAATGGCCAAGTATTTTGCTGATTCACTCATTTCAATATTTACTCGCGGTTATGATGGAAATCGTCCTGTATTTGGCAATATTAATAAATTTCAAAATGACCCGCATTGGCGAGATTATATTGCTTTTGGCGAGTATTTTGATGGCGATACAGGAAAGGGGCTGGGTGCTACGCATCAAACAGGCTGGACTGCGCTTGTAGCTTCGTTAATTGATGAATGGCGGCAATAGTTGTATTGGAGAATATAGAAATGATAGTACTGGCTGGTGACATCGGTGGAACAAAGACAATGCTTCAGTTATCTCGTGTTACCGAAGCGGGGATGGAAGTGCTTAATGAAAAGCGATATGCAAGTGCAGACTATGGAGATTTTCTTTCATTAGTTTCTAACTTTGTAGAAGAATCATATAAATTGACAGGAGCTCGCGCTTGCAAGGCCTGTTTTGGTGTGGCTGGGCCGGTGAATGGTCGGAAGGCGCAGACGACTAACTTGCCATGGAGTATTGATGCTGATGTTTTAGAATCTGTGCTGAGAATAAATAAAGTTCGCCTAATTAACGACTTTCAATCTGTGGGCTACGGCGTTGAGGTGCTTAGGGAAAATGACATCGTTACCCTTCAGCAGGGGTCTGAGGTGCCACATGGGACAAGGGTAATTATCGGAGCTGGTACAGGGTTAGGTCAAGGTTTTTTAATATGGCAAGAAGATCATTATGAGGTTGTGGCTTCTGAAGGAGGGCATTCTAATCTAGCCCCAACTGATGATTTGCAAATCGAGTTACTCAAGTATTTACAAGAGCGATATGTATGGGCAACATGGGAAAGAGCTGTATCAGGCCGAGGTCTCGTTAATATCTTTGAATTTCTAGTGGCGCGTAATTATGCAGCGTTGAATGTATCACTGATTGAGGCATTAAAAGAAAGTGATCATGCCGCTGTGATAAGTAGCTTCGGTATGGCAAAGTCTGATTTAACTGCAGTAAAAGCTCTAGAAATGTTAGTTGCTCTTTATGGCGCTCAAACTGGCAATCTTGCTCTGATAGGGTTGTCGACTGGTGGCGTTTATGTTGCGGGAGGTGTTGCGCCCAAAATTATTGATAAACTCAAAGATGGATCATTCATTCATGCTTTTAATGATAAAGATCAACGCATGCAGGCCTTGTTAAAAGCTATGCCAGTCAAAGTCATCATGAACCAAAATGTTGGCTTGCTAGGTTCTGCTGTCGCTGCATCAAGGCTTTAAATTCAAATCGATTAGAATTTAAAGCCTTGCGAAAAGAAAGGACGAATCCAGTACAAATAAGCTTGTTACTTAATGTCTTGCGTGGCAGTCTGAAAATCAATTAAAGCGGATTTGAAATTATTTGGCTGATATTGCTCATCAGATGCAACAGACTTATATATTGGATCCATCGCCTTATCTAACTTTTTAAAGTCTGCTTCATTAATACCTTCTGTACGATGTAGGCCTGCAAGGATGGTTGATAAAGCTAATGTTGACTGCTCTGCCGCAACATAATCTAAATATGCATTTCCTGAGCTTTCATCTACAAGAGCTTTTAGCATTGCAATTAAGTCATGGTGACTAAAAGAGTATTGTGAAAAAGTAGTTATCAACTTTGTTGCTGTAGTGCTAATCGCCTTAGCTGCAAACTCGGTCTGGCTATTATTTTTAGTGGTTGACTGATGTAAATCTAGCATTTCTTGCTTAAGGCGGTTTCCAGCATTTGGTTCTATATGCTTTGCAATGATTTGTAGCATCACTAAATTAGCTGTATTTAATCTAGGTACTCCTGGACCCGTTTGAGTTTCTTTTCTTGGCAACCATCGCTTATCTGACATTTTGTGATGACAAGAGTTACAATCAAAAAAAGACAGTTCGGGATAGGCTGACTTCCTAAACCTAGAAGCATTCGTTATGCCATCCATCAACAATTTTACGCTCATCGCCTGACCTATCGCCCAAGTTTGAATAGCACTTGATGTAATTTTTCTTTTTTTGTATTCGTCATTGACGACATAATGTGCTGGCTCTGATGCAGTGTATGTGTCTAATTCAAACACTAATCGAGGGTGTCCAGCGGCAATCATTCTATGAGTAACAAATTTTTTATTATTACCTATATGGCAAGACATGCACAAAGTCGCGCGACTCACAGGTTCTTCGGTTGGAAACATGCCTGCCAATAAATTATCTTTGTGATCTCCGGCACCAGAAACGTGAGTTTCTAGCCACTGGTCTGCACCACCGTGGCATGACTCGCAGCTGACACCGTCCTCAATGTTAAAGGTTCGAGTGCGTTGTGCTAGTGGGACATTGTTTGAGTGGCAATCAAGACATTTACTTTCTTGTTGAGCTGGTTTCTTCAACCCAAGTTTTTTTGCGATTAATTTACCTTTATCGCTTGAAAGTGCTTCATAGGCTTTTTGATGCGAATCTTTTGATGACCAAGTAATAAATTCATTTTGTGGTATAGCCGAGGTTTTCCACGGCACTTTAGCTTCGTGACAAAAGGAATTTCCACAGGTCACATTACCTAAACTTTTATGGCCATTTTCGCTAGGTAATGCGCCAGCATAAACTGGAGATATAAAGGAAAATATAGAGATGATGCTAATGAAATATAAAAATCGCATGGCAAATTTACTGTAATGCAGTAGAGATAGCCTCGTTTGATTTAGATGAAATGTAAATTTATGTATCATGTTTAAAATTTACGTCTTAGCTCTAAACGGAAGCCTAGCAAGTCTGGGGCATTTTTCAAGTCTGCAGCAATAGCGTCTGCTCGAAATATCCATGCATTATTTAGAGGTAGTTGGTACCTAGCACCGACTGCATATTGATCTCCTTTAGCAATTCTATCGTTACTGTTTTTATCACCGATAACTTGTACAGTTGCAAGCTCAACAACAATTTGTTGGTTAAGTGCAAATAGATATTCCAGTCCAAGCGCACCACCATAGGTGTTATTTCCAGTATCTTCAAGCTTGGGAAATCCTGTTAGTCCATCAGTTTCGAAATTGAGGCCAATGTTTTTCAAGGCGCCACCTGCTGCAGCAGCGCGTGCTAGTGATTGTGGTTTACCTCTGCCATAATAAAAATTTGCATAGGGAATAAGCGTATACGGAAGACTTGTAATGAGTGAGTTTTCAGATATTAATAAATAGCCATCAGCTGTTCTTTCGGCACCGTTTAAAGGATTTTGCCCAAAGTTTACAATTGCCCTAGTACTGTTAGATAAAAATCCACCATAACGTTTAGTGAAAGATGCTGTTGCATTGTGGTAACTAAAATCTTTATTCGCGCGGGTGTCTGAGGTGAAGCCATACCCAGCTTCGAAATAACCTGAGCGCGTTTCAACAAAGGTTGTGACCCCATATATATCTGCACCACTTTTATCCAGTGCACCATTATCTTTTCTAATGGCACCGCTAGAGACTAAATTAGTACTAGCAAAGAACGTGAAATCCATATTGGAAATATCCAGTTTTTTGCTATTTAGTGATGGAATTGTAGCTGCAGCACCTAAAAAAGCATCATCTAGCCAGATACCATTTTGGTAGAATAGGGGAATGATGCCAAATGTGAACGGCAAATCCCATTTGACATAATCGTCTTTAATACCCGCTGTAATAGCACCCAAGTCACCCTCAAAGAAAAAAGTGGCAGGTTTAAAATTAGTTTCTTTTTCAAAACCTTTATTTTTGCCAGATAATTCATAACGTGTGAATTGTCCGTTATCTTCTAAAGGTCTGAGTAGAGCATGTAAACGCTCAGTCGCTGTCAGTTTTAGGTCTACCTCGAAACTGGGTCGGGTTACAATTTGCTCTAATCTATTATTACCATTTTTATTTGATGCTACGACTGTTCTCCAATCACCATAAACATATAGCTGTGGTGAAACAAGATTTTTTGAGCCAACGACGTTATAGCTTTTGTTTAAAGGACCATCACCATATAGCGGTTGACCAAGTTCAATTAATGGATGCACTATGTCTACTGCTCTTTTGTTGCCGTATATTGCATATTGAGCCGCAGCATCATAAGCACTTTCTTCATATATTGGATCTGCGCCAAAATCTTCTAGCTTAATCGCAGCAGGACTAGCCTCCGTTGACATTTCAGGGGGGGCTTGGTGGTAATAGTCAGTTTCTACTGGATCGGTCTTTTCTGGAATAATATCAGGGCGTCTTAAAACCTCGGCATTAGCCACGTTTGCAAGCGTTGCTGATAAAGTAACAACAGTAAACAGCGTCGCACTATTTTTGATGAATGAATTCAAAGTACTCTATCTCCTTTTGTAACGAATATAGTCATTAATTGACGACAAATTCGCTAGCTTGCGGATGAATATCAATCATCCAATCATTAATTGATCGCTTCATATCTTCAGTAGCGCCGACAAATTCCATAAAGTAAATGGGTTCTGCTCGACTTCTTAGCCGTGCTTGTAATTTATACTTACCAGGTTTCTTCATCAGATTAGCTGGTATTTTATACTGGGCTTCTCTTGAACCTTCAGGCGGAATACTTCGGCCTTCCATGCGAACATTTGGTGGATGATTTAGCACAGAAGTGGGCTTATCGGCTGGACGCAACATAGGCAACTGATCAACATCAAAGTTGATCGGTAAATACATTTCACGATCGGTTCCTTTAATATTGGTAGTCAAAAACTTTGTTTGGAGATTGAATAATTGATCATCATGTTTGATTTTCTTTTGCGCAACATCTAAAGAGTGAATGTCCGCCATGTCCCCTTTGCTATCTACGTAACCGCTCTCCCACACTCGTTTTCCATCGGGATCAATTAACGCAACATTTAGCCATATTTCTGGCTGAGCGCCTAAAGAGCCAGATGGCAGGTTATGCCCTTCATCAATATTCGTTACTTTGTAGTTAAAGGTTAATGGACTGCCATATTTAGGTTTTTGCATAAAATAGGGGCCGTCAAGACGACTGCCATTTTCCATTACTTGCAGGCGTGTTTTACGTTTATCTTTAAGCAATTTTAGATTTTGATCAACAACATTTCTAGCTGAGATGCGATCTTCAGACTTTTTCCATGGGTCAGGAAAAGTTTGCTTTTCTATTTCACCCCGTTTTAGTTTTTCTTCCCAAGCTATTTCCCCCCATGCAGAGCGATAGTTAAATTTTAGCCAATCTTCAATTGACCACTTAAGCGCACGCTGGTTAAAGGGGAAAATGCCTGGGTGGGCAATAGGGTAGCCTGGGCCATAGAACATATGGTTAGAATGTTTTGAGTTGGTATCACCAACAACTCGTCCATTCACAATTGCAATAGGCCAAGTTTCATAACCACTGGCATGTCCTGGCACTTTACCCATATGACACTCTTGGCAAGTTACGCCTTTCTTTGCTGCTGGCGAATCCCTGTATTGATCCCAAACTACTTCAAGTTTAATACCTAAGTTGACTTGTACTTGATGGCAGGATACGCAGAATTCTGATTTGTTGATTTGATCAAACCTGATTGCACCTAGATGAATCTTTCTGCCTGGTTCCCCAGGCTTGGTTGAAACTCGATAATACTCGTTATCACCCACGACTAAGCCCGCAACTGTCCCTTTTCCTGAGTTATAGACTGGGGCATAAGAGCTTCCTGGTGAAATATGGCGCTCACCATTAACTTTACCAAACTCTTGACCAACCCTATGGCAGGTCACGCAGGTTACGCCTTCTCTGCTTGTAGCTGATCTTTCCCAAAGCGGCTGTTCTCTAGGCTCTCCGCGTTGCGTGCCAACTTGTTGGTGGCATCTAACACAAAAAGTCCCCATCGTACCTGATGTCAAGTCATTCACAGCTTGTTCAAATTTATGAAACATAGGAGATACAGATGCGTAGGCATGGTTAGAGGCAGCCCATTCCCAGTAAACTTTTGGGTGGCATGATGCACAGGTGGTTGCTGAAGGATAGTTTGTTTCTGCAAAGACATCTGCATGTGGGTCGACTTCACCAATAGGTTGTTTAATCGCTTGAGATGGTTGAGAATTATTTTCAGCGTTTGTAGCATGCGCGAATGAAAATGTAGCCATCAACAAGGTGATCGGGAGAATATAAATCATTGTCAGTTTCATGTTGTTAAGCATTTACCATTACCAGTGTCTTATAGTGTTGTATTTTGCATTATTTAATGTGGTTTGACAAAGCGTTAGCCATTATTATCAAATATAATCAGTGACCTATCATTTGAATAGGTTTTAATATTTGTTCAGGAGACATTCTAGATGCTGCGCCAGTTGGACAAGCGCGTACACAAGCTGGCCCACCATTTTGGTCTTTACATAAATCACATTTTACGGCTTTCTTTTGTGCATTATGGTCATAATCTGGCGCTCTATCCCCTGGGGCTTTACCTATCCCAAACAAGAGCCACATTAGATTCGCTCCACTTTTAGGTGGCTTTTGAACAGCCATTTGTATCACCTCGTAGGGGCAGTTTCGCTCGCAATTGCCACAGCCAATACATGCGTCGCTGATGGTGATTTCACCATCTTTGTTACGATGGATAGCATCTGGCGGACAGTCTTTCATGCAACTTGGATTTTCACAATGTCTGCATGCAACAGGCAAGTGATAATTGGCGAATGAAGGCCCAGCTTCACGGCTAAGTCTTGACACCCCTTGGTGCGTTTCCGCACATGCAGTTTCACAGTTGTTACATTGTATGCACATTGATTCATTAATGAGCAGTACATCTGATGCTTCGCCAACTCCTTGGTTTAATAAAAACTGGATAATATCGGTATTTTTTCCACCATGCTCTTCTTGAATAATGTTTGAGCGAATGCGTTCAGCCATTAGGCTTTGGATTGAAGCTTGCCATTCTGGATTAAGGGCTAGTTGCTTTTTAAATATATCAGATTTAAGAACGAGTATTTCGGTGAAAGTAGTTGCTGTAACGGTTGCACTTCGTAATGTATCGTTAACTAAGGCCATCTCGCCAACGTAATTACCTGCAGATAGATAAGAAAGAATCTTGACTTCATTCCTTATATTTTTTGAAATAGAGACCGACCCGCTCCTTACTAAATACAGGCCATCCGCTTTGTCACCTTCTGAAAATAATATTTGATTTGTTTTAAATTGTTTTTTCTCAACACCACTTTCAATTAACTTGTTGACGGTTTCAGTATCTAATACTGGCCCGATGTAGGTTAAAATAGCATTTTTCAAAAATGCGTTATCTAGTTTTTTCCTGACATCATCAACCGATGCAATTAATCTAAGCATTGCATTCCTTGGCGTTTCGAGTAGAACACAGTTTTTACCAGCATAGACCGTTGCAGTTCTGCGCCGACCTGAGATTAAGCCCATCTCTCCAAAAAAAGCACCTTCTTTAAGTGTAATGTAGCTTAATTCCCCTTCTTTATTTTCGATTTCAACTTTCGCTTCGCCTTCGATGATCGAAAAGAAGGTGTTGGTGTAGTCAAGCTTCTTGAATATGACGTCATTTTCAAATGGTTTTAACATCTGAGATTCAAGAAACAGCTCTCTAAGTTGTAGCTTCGACATCTCTTGAAATAACGGAACTCTCTCAAGTACAAGTGCTAATGAATCAGATGTGCTTAGGTTAGGTTTCCATTTTTTTATTTTTTCTTTTAGGAAAGGTTCATCAACAGGATCAATTTGACGTCCAAGAATAGTCTCAACGACTTCGTAGCCCTGATTCATTGCCTGTTTTATAAGTGGATAGCCACCTAATGCACCTACAATAAAGAGTCCTGGCACGTTGGATTCATATTTTTCGGAAAGAACGGGGACAGAAGATGGATTAGGATTAGGAAAGTTAACACCAAAACTTTCAACAAGTTTGCGTGGTGGAATAGCTCCTAGTCTGGCAATGACCCGATGGCAGGGAATTGACAGCTCACCTTGATTGCCCGTGTAGGTAAAACTCATAGGAGGCTCGCTACCTGTGAGTTCAACTTTTACGGTGTTAGCACTATAACAAACTTCAATTTGCCCCGATTTCTCCGCTTTAGTGATTAGTACACGGTTTCCTTCTTTACATTGAGCAAATTCTGTTTGTCGATTCATTAACACAACTTTGTTATGTGTCATAAGTGCTAAGGCATTCTCAATACCAGCATCGCCTGCGCCAATAACGATAACCGTTTCATTTTTAAATTCATCAGGATCTGTCAAGGTGTATTGGACGTTAGGAAGATCTTCACCAGGCACACCAAGTTTTCTTAAATTTCCCTGTAAGCCAATGCCTAGAATAACTGTGCGACTAGTAAATTCAGTTCCGTCAGTGCATCGGACTGTAAAAACTTCTGATTGAACGTCTTTTTGAATATGGCTGATACATTTACTAAACGCCACATTCACTTTATTTTTTTCTATGTCCCTATTCCAGTTTTCTAATACGTTCTCACGTAAACCTGCTGAGAACTCAAGGTCGCTTCTAAGAGGAAGAATGCTGGGCTCGGCCATGACATGCTTGCCTTTTTGAAACTTAAAAATGGTATCAGCAAGATAGCTTTTGCTTTCCAATAAAATATGTTTTGCGTTGAGAGATTTTGCATGAGTTGCTGCAGATAAGCCTGCAGGGCCTGAGCCAATAATAATGATGTCATATTCCGCCTCGACACCAGAAAACATCATCTTATTATGTTCACTTATAGACGAACCATAACGAATAAATGATTGGCTCATAAATTACTTCTCCTCTGATACTGTTTTTTTCAGATTTGCTAATTGGAGAGCAAAAATTTCTGATTGGTATCGCTCATCATTTGCTAAGTTCTGGCGCATCTCGGACAAAGTTAAATTAACCAATTTGATTGATTTAAGTACCCCAGTTTTACTGAGTGAAGATGCAAGATTAGAAATGGCCATGTAAGCCTGCTCGGCACCGGAAGGGTCTGAAAACTGGCCGTTAGATGCATCTTCGATTAATGCTAAGAAAATGCTTTTTTGTTGCTCTTTACTGAATGCTTGTTTATTAATAATTGCAACATATTTATTCAAAGACTCAGCAACATTTTTTGCGGTAATTTGTGGCGATACTGACTCTGAGTCATAGTCAGCAGAAACAGCAGTTTGAAGATCAGATATATTTTGATTAAATTCATTGAAAGCATCTATGTCTAATACGCGCAGAATAGCCCTTAACATCAGAAAATGGCTGTCATTGAGGCGAATGCGTCCAGATCCCATTCCCCATCTGGGATCACCTCTTTTTTCACTAATTAGGCGGTGGCATGCATGGCAGTCAAACAAAACAAGTTCAGGAAAAATCCCGTCGTGTCCGATTTCTGGATCATTAAATGAGTTTAATATGAACTGTGAGGCGATAACTTGGCCAATAGCCCACGATTTTGTTGGACTATACTCGCCTTTGCGTTGATGCCAATCTTGATCAACTTGGAAGTGTGGCGGCTGAATGGCAGTGAATGTCGATAGTTCAAAATTAAGGCGGGGATGCCCAGCCGCCATCATACGATGTGTGACAAACTGATTTTTTTTACCTAGGTGGCAAGATAGGCAAAGCTTAGCTTGAAATCCAGGATTGTTGGTTGGAGACATACCACGCTTAATATTATCCTTATGACTACTATTTTTGTGTGAATTGATCCAGTTTGCTGCTGGACCATGACAGCTCTCACAACTAATGCCCTCAAATGTATTTGCTGTATTTAAAGATGGATTTTTTGCATGGCAGTTAAGACAAGATGCGGTGTGATGTGCAGGTTTTTCGAGACCTAATTTTTGCCTGATAGATTTAGCTTTGTCACTTAATAGAAGTTGGTAAGCATTTCTATGTTTATCTAGGCGTGACCAAGTAATAAACTCATTTCCCAATATATTTGATCCTTCCCAAGGCACGATGCCTCCATGGCAGGTGCTTGAAGCGCAACTATTTGAGCCCATGGTGTTCGATTGCGCTTTCAATGAATTGACGCTGAACAAACACAGTAATATGCTTAGCCAAAATATTGAGCACTTCATCATCTTATTTCGCCAACTCTAAATTAATTTGGTTTGATAAGTTTTGTGCCTTTTCAGCATTAGGCGCTCGATGGAATCCATGGCATAGCCCACAATCAGATACGATTTTGTTAGATTCGTGCGATTTTCCTGTATGGCAATCCCGACAAACCTTTATTGAAGGCATCAGAACTTCCTCAGCCTTTTTAGATGAGGTTGCATCATGGCAATCTTGACATGAAGATAGTTCATGTTTGGCGTGGTTGAACGGAGAGCCTTTTAACCAAGGATGTTCAGGTGTAATCTTGCTGATTTCCCATTGGGGTAGGTCGCGCCCAGGCGTTCCAGATTTACCAAGTTTTGATGATCTTGTTACTTGATGACAAGTCTTACAAGTGGTTTTTTCAAAAAGAGATGTTGCTGCTCTTGATGCTTTTGTATGGGCACTCCCGCCCGATGTGACAAAGCTAGCAGTGGGAGTGGCAGTTGCCCCAGGTCTTAATATGTCAATGCCGACATTTGAAGGTTTTAAGTCTACAGGCACACGATTGACTTGAAGATAACTATAAAACTCTCTTAGTGTTGACAATACTTGCTCTATTGAGCCATGCGGTACTTCGCGATTAGATGCGGCAGGTTCAAATCTTAAATCATGGCAAGATTGGCAGTGCTGTTTCATTGTGACAGGTTGAAATCCAGTGCCGCCTGCTCTAGGCTCGTGGCAGTCTGCGCACTTCATTTTTACTTTACCCTTAGGGCTTTTAATTCCAAGTTTATCAAGGTGAGTCGAATGTGGAAATTTTAACGTTGTTTTTTCAACTAATTTTCCGTTGTCAGAAATGCGAAAGTTTTTCATGTCGCCAGCGTTGGCGCTTTGAGCTATTTGATAATTAAAATCGGGATGATTTTTCCCGAAGTCACTGACATTCTCAGTTTTTATATCCTTGAAGTTGGATTTAATGTTGGCGTGACATTCGCTACAGTTTTTGCTCATAAAGTGCTTATTCTGTTTGCTGAGACCATCTTCACCTTGGTGCTCTTTGTGACAGTCCGTGCATTTAACTTGGCTTTGTGCTGGAGTTTGAAATTTATCTTGGCCCACATGATTGCCTGCGTTCTTGTGACAAGATTTACAGTCGCTATCTTGTACTTTTTTGAAAGGTTGACTGTGACAAGCCTTGCAGTCAGCCGCCCAAGGTTGATGAGCCATTTGCAGAGAATTTCCTGGGCGCCAAATTTGATCAAGCCCTAGGTAAGTAGGTGTTGTTTTTCTTTCATTGTGCCATCCAGTAACATCTGCAGTGATATTCAATAGCTTAGTATTGCTTGCTGTTTGAAATTCAGATGAATATTCTTTCACTGTATAGGCATGCGGTAGATAATTTAGAATTTTTCCAATAATGGGAGATTTTGAAACTAAATCAGCAATTTTTTCAGGCGCAATAGAGGCGGTAAGGGGCATAATTAATGCGACAACTAGTACACTTAGAAATAACGCCCATGACAGTACTCTACGCCCTTTAATAGGGGCGTTTAATTTGCTCAACTGGGTTAAGGCTGTTTTTTTCTCTTTGATCGATTTCATGACTTACCAGTAAAAAAATACAGCCACTACATGCGCAATTAACGCAGCAAGGAGACCGAATGAAAATGCTACGTGTAGCACAAGCCAAATTTCATTCCATCCTTTGAGTCGCAAATAACCTCGAATTTGGTTAAGTTGCAACTCTCTGCGTAACTGAAGTATATAAAGCTCTTCAATCAGGCTATTGCGCTCACTGCTTGCATAGAGTGCTGTAATTTTTTTTGTGGCTGCAGCTGTTTTGCAATTGGCATTTTTCCCAAAATACCGTTGCCAAAAATGCGTAAATATTTTTGTGTTTGCAGAAGCTTTTATGATTTCTTGAATAGGAGGTGTTAATTGGCGGGCAATATTTTCGCTCTGACTGTCAATTTCTAAAAGTGCTTCTCCGGATTCTTCAACAGTTTTTCCATTTAAAAAGCTGTGTAGTTGGGCAGGTTTGCTCAAGTAGAGGCTAACGCCCCATATCCCAGAGAAAATGACGATGACGGTGAGTGCGTATGTCAAGGTTTGAACATTTATTCCAAAATGAAATCCAGAATGTAGGGTGGCTATAATTAGCAGGGAAAAACCTAAATAAACATGTGCCGACAGCCACATTTTTACAGAGCCAATATTTGCGCTATAGGCACGTTTTCTTAGACCAAAACACATGAGCCAAATAATCAATATGGCGCCAATAGTGCCTAGTGTGTAGCCAAGCCAAGTCCCACCTCCAGCTTGGCCTTGAGGTGAATCGGATAGGTAAAACCCTATGCACACTAAAATGAGCGCTAGCGACCATTTAAGGAATCTAAAATTGTTCAGTGTTAGGATGTTTTCTTGATACATATTTTACTTAATATAATTACACTATAAATTTTATTAACTAAACATTTTAGATAATGCCATAAATTATTATATTATCCAATGGCTTGAGAGGCTGTATTTTGTAAATAAGATTAATTTTATCAGCCACATAAAGTGCTAATTTATATAGTTATACCCACGGACTTAGTCCATTTATTAACAGGTATGGGAACAATTAGATTAAATGTTTTTATTTAACCTTTGGTATATGCATATGTATGAGAATTCATTTTAGACGTTACCGATATTTGATATAATGTCCTGATGGATAGTTTAGAATTTACATAAAGTATTTAAGTGCTAAGTAGTTTGGAATGCTGATTTGAAGATTGAAGAAATTGGGGTGTTAGCTCAGCTGGTAGAGCAGCGGACTCATAATCCGTTGGTGCTGTGTTCGACTCACAGGGGGGCCACCAATATAAACAAGGACTTAATGTAGTAATTTAGGTCTTTGTATGCCACTCCAAAAACCCCATGCCAAGTGTTGTGCCAACTTGGTTTGGGGGTATGGTAAACTAATACCAACATTTGGAGTTTATATGGCTGACAATATCAGGAGGCTACCATCAGGTAGCTTTCAAGTAAGAATGCTGAAAGAAGGAAAACAGCACTCTAAATCATTCACATCTCAAAAAGATGCAAAAGAGTATCTTGCTAGTGTTATTACTGGCATAAAGTCTAAAACACTCAATACCACATCTAAAATTCCAACCTTTGAAGATTTATGGGACACCTATAAATCAGGTGACTACTGGGATAAGAAAAAACCCACAACCAAGAAAAGAGAGCTTCAAGTTATTGGGGTTATCCTAGAAAAAATAGGACAACTTAAAATTGATAAAATTAAAAGAAGCACCATAGCCCTTTATAAACTTGAAAGAAGTAAAGAAACTTACTTAAAAAAGAAAGTGCCCACACATTACAGTGGCACACAAATTAGACTTGAAATGTGTCTAATTTCTGCTGTTTTTTCATACATCATTAAAGAGTTGGGTGACATCTATGATGAGTGGATTGAGGTAAACCCTTGCATTGGAGTAAAAAAACCAGATACAAGTAGCAGAATTGTAAGGGTTGATAATACTGAATACATTAAGCTTCTAGCTTATTTTAATGGCAGAAATGATAGAACATCAATCTTTCTTGGACATATGTTGCAGATTGCATACTACACAGGAATGAGGGTCAGTGAAATTGGTAGAATGCAATGGAATGACATAATTTACAACTATGGAACTTGGGGTGATGGAACACCAAAACACATAATTTTGATACCCACTTCAAAAAATGAAGAACCAAGACCAATACCAATATATGCAGAATTAAAAAAAGTGCTTGATAATGTATGGGAATTTAAAAAATACAAAGATTTAGCACCAGAGGAAAGTAGATATATTTTCTGGTCACTAACAAAGAAAGGTGAATATAGACCATATGAGCCAGCACCACACTTATATAAAATAAAAACTCAATTAGGCATTACATCAGGGTTAAGCTTTCACCATTTTAGGCATGAATTTATAAGCCAAGAATTTGAAAGAGGTGAACTTGACCCTTTAACAATAAGCAGGAAAACTGGGCATAAAAATCTGCAAGTGTTAAACAAGTATGCACACTTAAACCCTAACCTAATTAAATAGCATCATCTAGATTGTTTAGCTATTTTATCCATACCAAAAATTATTGTTACAAAGCATCAAATTGAGGTTTTTTTTGCAGAAAAGCAAGTTTATTGATGTTAGCAGTTATAGGCTAGTGCCTAAATAATAACCTACAAAGGTATGGGCAGGCCATTTTTCTGTATTGGCCAGTGTAGTAGAATGTAAACTATAATTGCACCAAAATTCAGAAGCCAACCTATTGGTATTTTTACAATCTTCTTGAAAAAAAATATCCTTCAAAAGTTCCACCTCAACCAATTGTGACTCATCGTCTATAGACTTATAGGCTTCATTTCTACGATTATACTAGAATGAATATCCAAAGACTATTTGGCAATAATGTTAAAAAGAATCGTGAAGCAAAAAATTGGTCTCAAGATCTTCTTTCAGACAAATCTTCTCTACACAGAACTTATATAAGTGGCATTGAACGAGGCATAAGAAACCCAACAATAGAAATTGTTGAGAGATTAGCTAGTGCATTGGATATTCCTGTTTCTGAATTATTTAAGGATCCCCAATAGCATGACTGTTTATTCTACTGAAAAACAAGCTAAAGAAATTGCAGCCTATTTAACCTCTTATATGCGGATCCCATTTTTCCAAGATGATGCAATTCCTGGGCAAATAATGGAAAAGATAATTTCAAAAGTCCATGGAGCCAGACAATTACCTACATACGATTATGTTGATGTTGTTATTGAGGGAAATGATGGTTCTAAAAAAGGAAATGTAATAAAAGGTGTTGGTTGGTCAGTAAAGTCAACAAAGGAGTCAACTCCCCTAACTTGGAAAAGAGCGAAAATAGAGAAAAAAAGATCTTTGATTGAAGCCTCAGAAGATGCTGATGAGAGTATCTCAGCCATTGGCTTACAAGCACTTGGTGATGCTATCATTGATTTTTGTAATGATCATGCACAGCAAAGTATGGACAAACACAATTTAGATGAAATAGGATATTCTCGTCTAATTATGTTTGAGAACAACACTGCAATATATTTCGAAAAACTTTTATGCTCAAAACTAAAACCACTTATATTTGATAAAGCAGATTACATATGGAAATGGTCAAGCCAAAAGAAAACTGGACGTCACCCGCTTTACTAGACAGTTACGCGCTTCCAATTTGCAATGCTTCAAACACCATCGGGCTTAGCTGATTAAGATAACTATGCCGACGTTTACGATTGTAAAACACTTCAATGTAAT